>Ga0137394_10003090_pt1 | contig 12453 bp, 6 predicted proteins | sample czobulk116metaG_FD_108278 | JGI IMG/M metagenome (GOLD analysis project Ga0137394, IMG submission 108278) | Vadose zone soil microbial communities from Angelo Coast Range Reserve, California, USA - czobulk1.16 metaG | ecosystem: Environmental > Terrestrial > Soil > Vadose zone | place: USA... | reverse complement strand
CTACATTCTTACGCCGCTCCGCGGCTACATTCTTACGCCGCTCCGCGGCTACATTCTTACGCCGCTCCGCGGCTACATTCTTACGCCGCTCCGCGGCTACATTCTTACGCCGCTCCGCGGCTAAAACCGCAACGAGCGCCAGCGGCAACACCCTATTTCCCCTTCTTATAGAGGTTGTCGATGTATCCGCTCTGGTCCAGCTCGCGAATAAAACTGTCGTCGATGTAGTCTTCCACCCTGGCTTCCCTCAACTCGTCATTCCGCAATCCGGGATGACCATCAAACAACACCTTCGCGTTCCGAAGTCCTTCTATTGCCGGATACGGCTTGGCAGGGAAGTCCCAGGTGTTGTAGAAAAATTCCTGCATCCTGCGATCAGTAATGTTGTAGTACCTGGCCAGGGCTCGAAAGAAAGCCTGTTTATCCTGTTTGACCACCGCGATCGTATCCACCATGGCTTTGATGAAGCGCCGCGCGGTTTCACGGTTCTTTTGCAGCCAACCCTCTTCCACGTGGATACTGCTGGAGGCCATTGGAACCTTCCAATACTTAAACTCGATCAACGGTTTTTGGCCCGCCTGCAGGGCCTGCCACAAAGGCAGCCCTTCCCCGGCAATATAGGCATCAACTTTTCCACTAAGCATGCCTTCGTTCGTACCCGATGGGTCTTGCACGAATGTGATGTCTTTGTTCGGTTCCCATCCCATTGCTTTGGTAAAAACCAATGCCTGAAACCCCAAAATATTGAAAGGTGACGTTATAGCCAGGCGCTTCCCGCGGAGCTGTTCCGGAACGGTGATGTCTTTTCGGGCAAAAATCACATAGTTCGTCCGGTCCTGAAGAGTGGCGAGGATCACCCGCTTGCGTGGCGACGTATTGCCGGTCTGGAAATGAGCGAGGAAAGCCGGCTGGCCTCCCGAAAGCCCGATCGGCGACGGAGCGCCGCCCGGTTTGCAGCGGTACGGAGTGGGTGCTTCGATTCCGACGATTTGCTTTAGATCATCCACATCTCCCTGCGGCATACACTGGTCCACATCGAGGCCATTCTTTTTGTAGATGCCTTCGTTCAGGGCAACCCAGTTGACCATTCTCAGAATGGAGACCAAACCCGGTGTCAGGCGTAGAGGTAAAAGGTCCTGCGGGGCCTGTTGTGCATATCCGGTAATCGCAACGATTAAAATCAGAATGAGCAGCCAGAGAACTCTCATTAAAACCCCCTTGGCGATTTCAGAATATGTACTTCAAGGCAAATTGAATCTGCCTGGCAGAGCCGCGGGTCTGCGTAATCCTGCCGGCCTGTGGATCCCGAGTCCCATTGCTCAGAAAAGGAGACGCGTTGGGAAGAAAGAAATTCGGATGGTTGGTCAGATTAAAGAACTCCGTGCGGAACTGAACTCTCGATGCTTCCGTAACGTTGACGTTCTTCAGGATGGAGAAGTCGAAAGTCCCGTATCCCGGTCCGGTCAGGGTGTTATAACCCAGGTTCCCGAAATGTCCCACGCGGTAATCGGGATCACCCGCTCTACAGACTCTGGAACCGGTGCAGGTCGAGGGAACAAACTGGGCGACGTCGTAATACATGTCCGGACCACCGAGTATCGGGTTGTTGTTCCCACCGGGAATAAGATTCGGCCTCAGGCCATCCTGCGAAAAGAACTGAGCTCTCTGCGCTGTATTGCCGGCGTCTGAAAGGCTGAATGCAAATCCATCCGCCAGGGTCAGAACTCCGCTAAGCTGCCAGCCGTTTGCCAGCGCTCCTGCAAATCCCGTGCGGTCCGATTTGGGAAGGTCGTACGTCATGTTGCCAACGAAGTTGTTCCGGATATCGAACAAGGAACGCCCCTTTGCCATTCCGATATCGAAGTAGTAGCTGGTTCGTACGGTTTGAGCCAGACTGTCTTGCACATTCACGGATGAGGCACCCATGTCGATGGCTTTGGAGAAAGTGTACGCTCCCTGGAATTGAAGTCCGGCGGCCAGACGCCTTCTTAGATTAACGGTCATGCCATGATAGAAAGCATTGCCCATCGGAGCTTGAACGGTAAGCCGGCCGAAGCTTGGATTGACGTTGCCGTTGGCAAGTCGAAAATTTTTCTCGAGCGTAGGAACCGCATTCGGGAAACCGTCCCACCGCGTTGTGTTGGCTTCAAACTGAAGCAGCAGATGCAGGGCACGTGATCCAGTGTAACCAGCCGAAACCAGCCAGGATCCAAGCTCTCGTTCCAGCATCAGGCTCCAACGGTAGATGGTCGCTGACTTCATGTCGTATTCCATGTAACGAGCCTGTGGAGTGACCGTGAGCAACTGAGGCTGGGTGGTAAATGCATCAGGAAAGCGAATGGCTCCCGACGACGCCGCATCCGTTACCGATCCCGCCACTCCATAAGGCAGCATCGCCTGCAGGTTGAATTGCGTACTAAATAAGGATGGAGCTTCGTAATAAATTCCACCGCCGGCTCGGACAGAGAACTTGTGACTTCCAGGGGACCAGGCAAACCCCAGACGTGGGCTGAAATTTTTGAACGTCGGATTCGTGTAGAGCGGTCCGTAAATGACCTGGTTGCTGAAGACGCTTCGCAACGAGTTCAGGTGTCCCCGATCTTCGGTGGGATTGCTGCTGAACTCGTGCCGCAACCCGAAGTTCAGGGTCAGTGAGGGACTCGCCGCATAGTTGTCCTGGAAATAGAAACCATAATTCCATTGCCGGAGGTCATAAATCGGATCCTGCTGTACTTTCATTCCGAGCACAGTCGCGCCGCTCGGCAAATTGATCGTCAGACTCATCGGCCTGGCCTGTAGAAAATTTTGCAAGCTGGTGAAGTTATAAAGGCCGTTTCCCTGAGTCGTGATGGTTTTGATATGGTCGCGGCTTTGTTGGACCTGGGCCCCGAACTTGATCGTGTGCTTCTGGCGACTCAGCGACATGCCTTCCTTGAAGGTGAGAGTGTTGTGACCGGGAGAAGTCGCGTCATCGACATATCCAACTGAGGAGATGTTGGAAATGCTCAGGGAGCCCATCTGTTCTCTCTCTGGCGAGAAACGAAGATCGACACTGTTAAAGTTTTTGAAGTTGATCGGGCCGATCGGAATTGCGCCTTGTGGCTTCGTTCTTGTATATCCAAACAAGAACTCATTCAGCAGCGAAGGCGAGAGGATGCTCGTGTGCTGGACCGACATCAGCTCCGTGCGGCTTCTTTGCCCGATGTAATTACCGGATGCTTTGAGGGCAGTGATGGTGTCCGCCTTGCCCTCGTCCCTGTTGTAATAGAAAGCGAGGAAGCCCTTCTTCTGGCCTGTGAATTGGTGGTCCACCTTCAGGGAAACGTAGTCATCATTCACAGGTCGTTGGTTCGTGCCCGCTACCAAAGCTCTTCCATCGCCAAAATCAGTGACTAAGGTTGTGCCGTCCTCCCCTGGAAGCGGCCAAAGCTTCAAATAAGGTAAAACGACTGGGTTGATGGGCCCAAAGGCCCCGGTGCGAGGTCCCGCGGTAATTGTTGTGAAGGTCGTTGTCGCTCCCTGCCGTTCGCGCAGACCTTCGTAGCTTGCAAAGAAGAAAGTGTGGTTCTTCACAATCGGACCGCCCACTGAGCCGCCGAATTGATTTCTCTTGAACGCCGGTTTTGGCGTGCCGAAGGCGTTGGTTTCCCACTTCGACGCGTCCAGTTTGTCATTGCGCAGGAACTCAAACAGGCTCCCGTGCAGCACATTGGTCCCCGATTTGGTAACCGCGCTCACGATTGCCCCTGCCACGCTGGGATACTCGGCCGAATAGTTGTTCGTGATGACCTGAAATTCCTTGATTGTCTCTGCGCCGGAATATGCGCCGGAGGCGGCCTGCGCGTTACCGGACGCATCGGAGTTCGGAATTCCATTCAAGAGATAGAGGTTTTGTTGTGCTCGGGATCCGTTCACAGAAAGCTTATCGCCCGTGCCGCCCACTGCGGTGTTGGTGTTGCCCTGGCTTATCGTCAGTGGAACTCTCAGAACGCCGGGCGAGAAATACGCCAGTTGCGTCAAGTCGCGGTTATTCAGAGGAATGTCCAACACCCGCTTTTCGTCCACAAGATTCGCGACCGTCGCCGTGGTTGTTTCTATCTGCGAAACTGCTTCCGCAACCGTAATGGCCTGCGCGACGTCGCCTAACGGAAGCGCGATATCGACAACCGCGGTCCGTCCCAGAGTCAATTCGATACCGCTCCGAACCACCGTCTGAAATCCCATGAGTGAGGCGGTAACCTCATAGTTGCCGACCAGCAAGGCTTCGGCTGTGTAGCGCCCCGCCTCATTAGCGACGATGCTCCGCGAGACACCGGTTTCCAGATTCTTGATCGTAATTGCTGCCCCAGGAGTCACAGCCCCGGATTGGTCCGTCACAGTCCCGGATATAGTTCCGGTACTCAACTGGGCTGAGGCTATTGCGGAAAATACCAAAGAGAAACACGCGAGAAATATGATCCTCGCCGCACGTTGGCACCGTCTACTCTCCATACTCTTCTCCACCATGTGATTCGACCGAGGCCCCGTAACATCAAAACAGCAAATGTCTTTATTGGGACGCGTGTGGGTTATATCACAACTCTGATATATCGATCTTTGCAAGACCGCGCGAAGCGCATCCGAATACAGCCGCGTAGCGGCGACAGAATGTTGCCCCACGCGCCAAAAGGTGTGAATAAATCGGAAGGCAGGAGGAAGAAACCACAAAAGGCACAAGAAGCACATAAGTTTCTTGTGCCTTTTGTGCTTTTTGTGGTTCCAGTTCCCCTTCGTTGCGAATTCGTTCACAGCTTCTCAGCGTGGGGCTACATTATGTCGCGGCTACGCGGCTGTATTTTTGGACGTGATAAACTCACGCCGTACCATGAAGAACACCGTTATTCTGGCGTGCTCTTTTCTGGCGCTGGTGGGATGCACTACCGCGGCGCCGCGCAGAGGCTCACTCGATTTTTCCCTGCTGCGAGACAAGAAAGCAGCAGTGTTTGTATTCCTCGCGCCGGATTGTCCATTCTCGCAGAATTACACGTTGACCTTGAACGACCTGCAGACACGATTTGCCGCGGATTCTGTGGCTTTTTACGGCGTCGTTGCCGGAACCGGTTTTCGACAAGCCGAAATCGATGAGTTCGCGCAGGCCTACAAAATCGCTTTCCCCGTACTCCCCGATCGGGACTTCGCGCTGGCGGATTTTTTCCATGCCATGAAAACACCGGAAGCGTTCGTCGTGAATTCGCATGCAGACCTTGTATATAAAGGTGCGATAGACAACTGGGCGGCCGACTTCGGCCGGCACCGCAGGACAATCACCGAGCATTACCTTCTCGATGCGTTGAACAGCTGGATTCGAGGCGGTGAAGTGTCCATGAAGGAAACGGAAGCCGTCGGTTGCTTTATTGAACGGAAGGGCCAGCGAGGCTGATATCCTCATCCCCCGCCTGATACGGCACATACGTCATGATCAGCTGAAACATTTCGTCCGTCACTCGCATGCTTCCGTTGGTTCCGATAATCTCTCGAGGCGGAGAAAACGGGTTATTCGGATTGCTTGCGGTGTTGTCGTAGATACCAATCGCGGCAATGGTTGAACCTTTAGGAATCTTCAGCAGTTTTGGAAAAACATAAAAATACTGCCAGCGAAAGTCCCACTTTGAAATCCTGACCAGCGGAATAGTGCGCCCATCAGGCGTTGCAGCGAAGGCCTCGAATGACTTCCCGAGCAGATGCATGTGAGGATTGATGGTAATGAGCGAAAGATCCTCAGGAATAACTGTCTTCGTCGTGAAGGTCTTCACCACATTCGGAGGAATGACGAGCGGCGGAATGATTTCGGAAACTCCGAGTGTCCCCATTTGGAGCTCCCTCGTTGGCCGGCGAGGCGGCGTGTCCATGAAGAAGACATTGAAGAAAGACTGATCCTCGGTCTCCACGGGAGATGGTCCGTAATGGATATCGCGCATCAGGAACGCCCCGCGCTTCTTCAGTATCCATCCCCCGATTCCATCCGGATATATAAGGCCGGATGAAGCGCCAGGCAGATAGTTCGCGACCGACCGGGCGAGTTCGGGATAGCTGCCATCATCGTTCAAAAGATGGATGGCATGGTAGCTCTCCTCCAGCGTTTTAACGGACTCGCGGTCGACAACGTTCGGACCTTCGAAAGGGTTCTTCTTTTTGTCCTCATACTGAACAATGTGCCCGTTCATGTGGTGGATCAGCTTCCGGTTTCCGGGAACAAATTCAATGGCGCGGACGAAGCGGTCGTGCGGAAGCTCGTACGGAATCTTGATCACCATGAAGCGGTCTCTGTTGTCGCCCGGTATGCGTAAAGGTTCGCGCATTTTCACAACAAGGTCCGGTTTGCCAAGCATCGAACCCTGGGGAAACTCAGGTTTCGGAGGAAGCCTGGCCGGATCGCCGGCAGGCCTTCCCCCTTCGACCCACTTTTTGATGATTTCGATTTCGTCATGGCTCAATACGCGCTCACCCAGGAAATGCCGGTAGGAGGGATCGGCGGGCCAGGGCGGCATGTATCGAGATTGGGTGACGGCGGCTATTGTTTTTGCCTTTCTTGAAACGTCCTCGTAAGTGAGGAGCGGAAAGGGTCCTGCTTCGCCAGGCCGGTGACAGGGAGCGCAGTTTTTAAAAATGATGGGGGCGACGTCCTGGCTGAAAGTCGGTGTTCGACTGCAGGCGCTCAGGAAACACAAAGACACAAGGACACAAAGGCACAGACTGTATCTTTGTGTCCACGTGTCTTTGTGTTTCACACCTGCAGGATACTAAAAATCGATTCGTGCGTTGAACGTGATCGTTCGATTGCCTCTCGCGCTGGTGATACGGCCAAAGCTGGTCGAATTGATGTCCGTGTTCGGGTTGTCCCATATCGGCCGGTTCAACGCGTTGATCGCATCGGCGCGGAGAGTGAAGGTCTTGTTTTCAGCAATCCTCAATTTCTTGCTCAATGCGATATCCAAGCCGAGCTGAGCCGGGCCTTGAAGCCCGGGTAAGTTCAGGGCTGTGTTGCCGGTGGCTCCGGGCTGCGGATTTTGAAGGACGATGTTTCCGGATTGGTCCACGATGACCTGGTTCGTGAACCGGCCTGGAAGATTCGTATCGCCTCCAAAGTTTGGCGACGGCGCGGACCTGGTCGAAAGGTTGCTGAAGTACTGAACGAATCCATTACCCTTCTCCACTTTTCCGAGGTCCTTGGGTAGCGTTCCTACAAGGTCCGCTGTGTTTTGAGCACGGTACCCAAACGTGTTGATGGACGTGGCGGTGATACCGTCCACCCTGAACGACCGTGGAGCGCCGCTGATCCAGGAAAACACCGACGAGAATTCCCAGCCTTCTACAATCCTCTGAACCGGCCCGGAGGCGTTCGCGAGCAACATGTGTCCCGGACCGAACGGCAGATCAAATATTCCATTCGCTTTCACGATATGCGTACGGTCGATGCTCAGCAGGCCTTTGCTCAGTTGCCTGCTCCTTGGATTCCGGGTGTCGTTAATGCCGGCGTTGTCTCCAAGAGCTTTGGAAAACGTATAGCTGAACTGGCCGTATACACCCTGCGAGAGCCGTTTAGTCAATACCGATTGGAATGAGTGGTAAGTGGAACTGCTGTTGTTGCCTTCGAGCGTGACCTGGCCAAACTGCGGGCTAACCACGACAAAGTTCTCCGGCAGGCGAGCATTTCTCAACAATCCGCCATTGACTCCGGTAAACGATGATGTGCTGTTGATGAAGTTCGCAAGACTGCCGACACTGCCATTGGCGATAAACTGATTCGTCGTTGCAAGGGCGCGTAATGCTTGCGAACCCCTGATCGTTGTGCCATTCACCACACCAACGCCGGTGACATTCAGCCCGTTCAGCAATCTGTCGAACAGCGGAGCATTGCCTCCGCCGCGCGTGATGTTGAATGCTTCGAGGATGCCGTTCTCGAAGATGTTCATCTCGTTGAGTTGGGTGGAGCTGAATAACTTTGTCGCCTTGTTTCCGATCCAGCTGGCATCCAGAGTCAGGTTGCGCGCGAGCTCACGTTGAACGGAAAAATTGAAGCTCTGAACGTACGGCGTCACGCGCTTATCCGCGTATCCGCTGATATTCGGCACGCGATTCGTCAGCGGAACGGCACTGAATGGCTTCGCGCCGCCCGTCGGTACCGGAACGACTCCCGCGCCAGGCAGCCCGCTCAGGTCCAGATAGGTCGATGGCGTGAAAGTGACATTCAACGTTTGCCCCGGCAGATTGCCGATATTGCCGGAGTAGCTGAGGTAGTCGGCGGCGCCGGCATAGTTGATGCCGTAGCCGCCACGAACCACGGTGCTGCGGGTGAACCATGGGATCTGGTAGCTGAAACCGAACGAGGGAGCGAAATTGTTCCAGTCATTCCCCCAGAAGAGCTTGTCCGGATTCTGCGAATGCTTTCCGACAAACTCGGTGGTCGTCAGCGTCGGCGAGGCGCCGCCGCAATCCCCGGCTCCCGGACTCCACCAGACGCTGAAGTCCTTGCCCGAACATCCGAATAAGGCCGATTGGCCGCCCGTGAACCGCCCGCCCAACCCGGTCGTGTCATAGGGCACGCCGTATTTGTCGTAGCGCAGCCCAAGATTCAGCGTCAGGTTCTTCGAGACCCTCCAGTTGTCTTTGAAGAAGAAGTCCCAATCGTTCTCATGCAGGTCGCGCTGAAACAGAACCGTTGTGCGATAGTCGGACCAGTCGGTCGCTGTCGGAGAATTAACGAAATACTGTTCCTCAATGCTGCCGATCGTGCCCGCAAGGTGTGCGAGCACATTCTGGGCCATCGTGATGTCATTGGCCTGGATGCCGCGGAAATTCGTGGTCGTGATGTTCGGCACCGGAATTGTTCCAACACCCAGGTTTACGAAAGGACGAGTCGTCTGCTGGCCGCCGTGGTTGAACTGATGCGAGCTCGCAAAATTAAGCTCTGCGCCGGTCTGGAATGAATGGGCGCCCATCGTAAAACTCAAGGTGTCCGACCATTGCTGGAACGGGCTGATCGATTGCCGCGGCGATGCAACGCCGAATGGGGCATAGGCCATGCCGTACGTCACGTTGGGGGTCGCGGCTGTGTTCACGAAAGCGAGATTGCGTTCCCTGACATAGACAAACTTTCCGCCGATGCTCGGAAAGCTGGCCCTCATCTGTTTGGCCGAATCGACGAGGTCGTCCTCTCCTTTGCCGTTCCAACAGCATCCCTTATCCAACGGCGAAGTTCCCTGCCAGGTGTCGCGCTTGAATCCGAAACGGAATTCATTCAACACAGTCGACGATAAGGTTGACGTCCACGAAGCCGTGTAGAAGTCCGGTACGCGCTTCACGTCGCCAAAAGCTCCGGTATTGTAGTCGGGAAGACCCGTCTGGCCGGTGACGCCCCAGTCCTTTTCTCGGCTCATCGTGTAGGTCAGCCGGTTGGCGGTGTTGAGCTGATAGTCGATGCGAGTCGTAAGATGGTTTCGATTGGCGTTCTGACTCTGGCCGGTAGCGCCGTCCAGACCCTCATGCGGTTGCTTCCAGCGAAAGCCCGCCGTGCTCAGGCCGTCTCCCACCGTCCAGTCATTGGGCAGAGGCATCCTTGTTAGATACTGCGGACCAAACCACACGGGATCGATTCTCGTTCGATTCGGATCCCGAACGTCCGTGAAGAGGTTGAACGAGTTCAGGAATAGCGGCGCGCCATTGAGTGGATTCGCCGTAAGTACCTGGCCGGCGAGATTGACGGATGGAGTAGTGGAAAACGCATTGCCGTTGCGGCGGGTCGCTCCGCCGTTAGCGCCTGTCGCGCCTTCGGTCAGGTATTGGAAAATGCCCTGGCGGGCTGCGGGCGTCAGAACCGTTGCCACCGTGTCCATCTTCTCCAGGAACCGCTGATCGTCAATAAGAACGAAGAAAAACGCCTTGTTCTTGATGATCGGCCCGCCCAGACGGCCGCCGAACTGGTTCCGATTCTGATAGCTCTTGGGCGCCCCCGCCAGGTTCTGAAACCACGGCTGCGTTATGAACTTTGAATTGTTATTCGTATAGAAAAGAGCGCCATGAAACTCGTTGCTGCCGGCGCGCGTTCGCATCTGGACTTGCGCAGAGCCGCGTCCCAGCGCGGGATCCACGTTGTTCGTGGTAACGCGGACCTCCTCCACCATGTCGGGACTGGTGTAAACGGCGGAGTAGGCGCCATTGGAATTGTTATAGCGTCCGTCGTTGGTAACAAGACCGTCGCGCGTCGTGTTGACCTGGCTGAATGGCGTTCCGCCGAAGTTCTGTACCGGGGCGCCGAATGCATTGATGGTTGTAACCACGCCGGGCGTTGTCGAAACCAGATCCAAAACGTTCCGGCTCGATAGCGGCAGAACCGCTACTGCCGTTTCGGGAAGCACATTGCCGACCGACGCCGATGTTGTCGCCAGCAGCGTATCCGCGGCGACAACGACTTCGACGCTCTGTGCCGCGGCTCCGACCTGCAAGGTGAAGTTCAAGCGAACCTGCTGGCCCTGCCCGAGCTGGACATTGTTATATGAAGCCGTTTGAAATCCCGAAAGCGCGGCCGAGACCGTATAGCTGCCCGGCTGGAGACTCGGAAAGTCGTAACTCCCGGTTTCATTTGTGACTCTTGTCGTCGTGATCCCTGTGTTGACGTTCCTCGCCGTGACTTCGACTCCTGGAATCAGTGCCCCAGTGGCGTCCGACACCGTGCCGGTCACGATCGCGTTTACTTGAGCCAGAGTGTAATTGCTTACACTCAGACAAAACAAAAGCGCTGCGCATGCAATCCTTTTCACTTTTTCCCTCCCACCAAACTCTTCTTTCCGGCAGTGGTCGGATTCGAGAAACGGTTTCCCTCCTTTTCAAGGAGGGGAATCAGTGGTCGCAATACTGCCACTGCCGATTTCAGGTTACAAAACACTAGCACCGCCGCAATGGGACGATCAATCTATTTGATAGAAGGTTCGTATCGGTAATTGCGTGCTGATTTAGCCGCGGAGCGGCGTCAGAATGTAGCCCCCGGGCGTAAGCCCGGGGGGTCAATGTCAAACGGGACCAGCCCCGGAGGGGCGAAAGATTCCGCGCCCCCTCTTTCGCCCCTTCGGGGCTGAAAAACAAAATGGATCTCAAACCCCGGGCTCGCGCCCGGGGCTACACAATGACGCCCCTCCGGGGCTAAAGCCGCGTGGCTCCCGTACCCATCCGCATTGGAGGGGTGATAACATCGGCGCAGAGGAGTCTTCAGATGATCAAACGGATTCTGGCTTTGGGTGGAGTCAGCATCGGCATAGGCCTGATGGTTTGTTCGGTCCCGCAGACGGCAGTGGCGCAGCAACGGCAACAACAGCAACAAGGGCAACAACCGGCGGGAAGCAAAGCCGGCTGGAAGCAGCCGATGACGCCGTGGGGCGAGCCTGACCTTCAAGGTTTGTGGCCCCTCAACCATCTGATCAGCACGCCCTTCCAGCGGCCTGAGAGGTTCGGTGACCGCCGGCTCATGACCGATGAGGAATTCGCCGCCGCGCAGAAGAATGCGGAAGCCCGCAACACACGTTTCGAGTCAGGAGCTATACCTCAGGCCGATTCAGGCCAGGCAACGCGGTTTACGTCTTTGATGATCGATCCACCGAATGGACGGTTTCCCGCGCTCACGGCAAAGGGCAAGGAGCTGTTGGATAAATTGCGCGGCAGCTACAAGCCGGGCCAAACCGTATTCGATAGCCCTGAAGACTTCGATACCTGGGATCGATGTATCACACGCGGCCTGCCTGTTTCGATGTTGCCGCGCAACTACAATAACGGCATCCGGATCATGCAATCGCCGGGGTACGTTGTGATTGTCCTCGAAATGGCCCACGAGACCCGCGTCATCCCGACCAACGGACGCCCCGCGCTCGAGCCGTCGATCAAGCAGTGGTTGGGAGAGTCGAGAGGGCGCTGGGAAGGCAACACGCTTGTCGTCGAAACGACGAACTTCAACGGTAAACCAGCAATGACCAATGCCGGCGTTCCCGGTTCTCCGCCGTTAAACCCATCCTCAGAAAACATGCGCTTCATCGAGCGCTTCATGCGAACCGACGATGAAACGATCGAATATAAAATGACCGTCGAGAACCCCGAAGTGTTGACGAGTTCATGGTCGGCGGCCTATCCGATGAAACTCGACAACAAGTACGAGATGTTCGAGTACGCCTGCCACGAAGGCAACACGGCTATCCGTGGTTACATCGAAACGTCACGTTACGAGCGAGCCCATAAAGGTAATCAACCCCCTCGGTAAACAGGGCACCAACATACTTGAGAAATCACGCAGTCAAGCGAGAGGAATTGTGAAATTGGACGAGTCCTGCACCTCAAATCCGAAATCCGAAATCTCCAATCGGACTGAGCCGCATGCTCAGCAAAACCGAAGCAAGTGAATGAACTGTCAGTCCAATTGGAGATTTCGGATTT
>Ga0137394_10003086_pt1 | contig 12458 bp, 9 predicted proteins | sample czobulk116metaG_FD_108278 | JGI IMG/M metagenome (GOLD analysis project Ga0137394, IMG submission 108278) | Vadose zone soil microbial communities from Angelo Coast Range Reserve, California, USA - czobulk1.16 metaG | ecosystem: Environmental > Terrestrial > Soil > Vadose zone | place: USA... | reverse complement strand
GCGCCACTCCCGGTTCGGCCGGTGATCGCTCGCCCGTTGGCGCAACGTCCGCAGCCTGCTGACCAGGGAATTTAGGGTGCTGACGGCCCACCGCCGTTTGGGATGAGCGGCCGAGTCGGAAGGTCATGATGTGCCAGATCATGGCCAGGCCTACGCGGAGGCCTTTGCCAAGGCTCTGGCTTGCCCCTTTCGACTGTCCAACTCTTCGCCGCAGCCGGATCGGGATCTCGATCACAGAGAGGTCGCGCGCGATCGCGACCAGAAGCATATGTGGCGAGAAATGATTTCCGCCAACGTCCAGATCAGGGAGGATTCGCTCCATTGCTGACCGCCGGATGGCGCGGAAAGTGCACCCGACGTCGGTCAGTCCCGCCGGGCCAAGGTGGCGTCCATCCCAGAAGCGGAGGCGGATCAACATCGCCGCCGCCATGTTCCCCCAGGTGAAGAAGTAGTCCATCTGCGAGTCTCCATCGACAAGGCCTCGCACTACCCTGTTTCCGACGACGAGGTCGGCGTTGCCGATGTACGCAAGGAACTTGGCGGTGTCGTCCGCAAAGAACGTCCTGTCTCCTTCGCACAGGACGATCACGTCGGCCTCCGGAACCTTCAAGCCTTCAGAAAGGCCTCGGATGCAGGTATATCCGTAACCCTGCCGGGTCTCCCGCACCACAGTCGCACCGGCCGCCGCCGCCAGTTCGGCCGTCCGATCCGTCGAGTTGTTGTCGATGACCAGGACTCTCACCACACCCGGCTGCCTGCGGAAATCCTTCACGTCCTGAGCGGTTGCCTCCGCATCGTTGTAGGCGGTGAGTGCCACAACAACCTTGGGTTGTGCAGCCGAAGCATTGATGTCCGAGCTTTGATCAGGGATCGGCTGAGACAAAGCCGCGCGACCCAAGCGCCCCCTGATGACAAACACCGTCATGACAGCCAGGAGGCTCAGAACGCCCCAGCCCAGAAGATCTGCGATCACCGAACGGATCTCCGCCAGGGAACTAATGACTGCTCGGGAATCGAAGGGGGCTATCGCGAGCAGGAGCACGAGCGGGTGGAGAAACGCGCCCAAGATGGCCATGAACACGACCAGAAGGGCGACATAGACGTGGTAACGCCTCATGCGGGCCCAGCACCGGTCGAACTCACGTCAACGGCCACCATCCACCCCTTTGATCGAAGCCACCGGGGTCATCTATCGAACGATTCACGCAGGGTACAGCGTTTGTGTCTCGTGCTCCAATCCGTTCGTAAGTGGGGAGAAGTAAAGGGGCTGATAAACTCGCCCGGGTGCGCTCCACCAGACATCGCCGATGGCGCTCCCACAAGCTGCTGGCTGCTGGGATCGCCGTTGCGATCGTGGCAGGGGTCGGCGGCACCACCTACTTCGGGTACGTCAACCTCAAGGGCCGGGTGGATCGGCTGCAGGCTCAGCTCACCACCACCCTGCAGGCCGCCCAGCGCGAGCTGGAAGCCGGCAAAGTCAGCCTCCAGGCGGCCAACACCAAGCACGACACAACCCTCATCGCCGATGCGGTGGCTCATTTCGCGGCGGCGAAGACCCAGTTCCAGGCCGCCGGCCAGACCGCCGACAACAGCAAACTCCTTCGCTACCTGGAGGATGTGCCAGCCGTCGGTGGCCTTGCCCGCTCGCGGCACGTAGCTATCAGCGGCATCGCAGACATGGGAATCGCGATTTCGGATGCAGGCAAAGGGCTGGCCGACCTGGATGCCCTGCTCATCAAGCCACCTGCCTCCGGCCAAGGTGGCCGCAACCTGCTCACAGTGTTGGGCGAGGCGAAAACCGGTCTAGTGACGATCCGCGCCGACCTGGAGCGAGCTCAACACGCAGCGGCCCAAGTGGACGTCAGCGTGCTCCCGGACGGTCAGCAGCCCACCTTCACCAAGGCTGTCAGTACCATCGCATCCGCCCTATCTGGTCTCGCCGAATTCGACCGGCTTGTTCCGGTTCTCGAAGAGGTCCTCGGCGGAAATGGCGCCCGCACTTACTTGGTCGAACAGGTCAATCCGGCTGAGCTTCGCGCAGGCGGTGGCTTCATCGGCACATACAGCTTGGTGCGGGCGGACAAGGGCACGCTGACGGTAATCGGGAGCGGCGACGCCTACGGTCTCGCAGACCCGCGGCCGCTACCGGGCCAGCAGGGTTTCATCCCGCAACCGAGCCCCTACCGCGAAGTCATACCCGACATAAGTTGGAGCTTTGTCGATTCCAACATATATCCCGACTTCCCTTCGAACGCAAAGGCCGCTCTTGATTTCGCGCAACCTCGAATCGGACCCAAGATCGACGCAGTGATTGCAATGGACTACTACACCGTCGCCAAGATGCTTGAAGTGACAGGCCCCTTGGCAGTGCCCGGCTACGGGCTGACTGTAGACGCAGGCAGCTTCATCTCGGAGATGGTGCAGCGCGAGATTGCACATGATCCCTTTTACAAGTCAATCCTGAGCGCTCTGGCTGGGCCTCTAATGCAACGAATATCGAGCCTCCCGCCGGATCGCTGGCCAACCCTGATCGCAGCATTCAACACCCTCGCCGCTCAACGGCACCTTCAAGCATTTTTCATAAACATCACGGTCGAGCAAGAGATCAACCGTGTGGGTTGGTCGGGCACTGTTAATCCGACTCGTGAGCAGGACTACTTGATGGAGGTTGAGGACAACTACTCGGGCAACAAAGTGAACTACCTCCTGAGTCGCAGCTACGATCTGGTTTTGACACGCGCCGGACGCCTGCTGCATCACAAGCTCACAGTTGCGTGGGTCAACCCGACTCCCGAGGGCTCATACGACCGAACCTATTACCATGCCGACGTTCGACTCTTTGTTGACGCACTAGCGACAGTCCCAGTAAGCAACCTAAAGAGAGTTGTGTACGCAAATCCTGCTCCACCGCTTGGCACGAAGATGTCTGACGGCTGGATACTGGTCGATTGTTGTGGGAGCCAGGGTCAAGCAGTTTTCGAATGGGACACTGTTTGGGCGGTCAGCAACAGAGGCTTCGGTCGCATCTATTGGCAGAAACAGCCGGGCAGCGGGATCGACAAAATCGATGTTACGTGGAATGACGGAAGTGGCCACATCTATAAGGTCCAGGGCGATCTCGGCCAGGACCGAACAATAACCCTGACACCTTCGGGTGCGGCCCTGGCCGCAGGTCAGCCGGCACAAGCGACCCTTCCGAGCCTAAGCTTCGACTAGCCATTGGCCGACCGGAAATGCCGTGCTCATTCCCGAACAATTCGGCTGTCACTGATAGGTCGCAGCCGGGAGCCTGCGGATTCCTCTGTATAGGCGAGTGAGGTCGGACCGCCAGACTAGTGCGGCATCCTGAAATGAAAGTCGGCCATGCCGCCATGCATTTGTCAGTAGCCAAACGAATGCAACAGCAGCCGAGACGATGAGGGCGAGCGCCGCTCCGTGGACTCCTCCTGTCGCAATCCCGATTGGCAACGATGCCGCTAAGATCGCGAGGCCCACCACTTGCCCTGCGCTTGCTCTCGCGGGGCTGCCGGAGCCCCTCAGAATCGCAACCAACATTTGGTTCGTGCCGCGCAGCAGGTAGGCGGGCACAAGGATCGCGCTGAGCGATGAGGCTGCGGTGAAAGCTGGGCCGTAAATAGGTACAACTGCCCAAGGCACGACGAAAAGGATCACCGGGGTCAGCAAAACAGCGCCCCCCACGCCCCACATCAGAAATCGCGCTAGCGCGCGCTGGGCCGCTTGACTGGATTGGCTAGCAAATGTCGGAAAAAGTACCAGGCTGGCGGCTGAGGGAATTAAGCTCCCGGTCATTGCCGCGCTTGTTGCCACGACGTAGTAACCAAGGTCACGGGTTGGCACCAGGGCCGCAAGCATCAGTAGGTCCAGTTGTGCCATTAGGATTGTGGCGAGGTTACCCGCCTGACTCCGAGCCCCATAAGCCAACAGTTCCGTTGCGGCTGCCTGGCTAAAGTGTCGCGTTGAAAACCTTGCCGCTGCAGGCAACGCTAGGAAGCAAGCAAACCCACCGCTGAACAGGGAGGCGACGACGGTCGTTCCGACTGTGAGGGCATTTAGGCGCCAAAGTACTGCAACAGTTGCCGTATAAACGATCGGCGCAGACACGCGGACGAGGTTGAATTCAACCAAACGAAGGCGCCCCTGGAGGACAGCCAAAGGATATTGGCTCAGGAAGAACACCGGGATGATCGGCAAGTACGCCAATGCTGGATTGATTGCCAGGTGCGAGGATGGCCTCAGAAATAGGGGTATCACAGCCCAACCAGCTATGAAGAGCACCAGGCTTTGGGGAACCGCAATCCAAAGCGCAGTCACCAGGCCTGGCGTCCGCGCACCACGCGACCGACCAGAGATGTAAACCAGGGCGTCGGCTATCCCCACCGACCCTACACTCGCGATTAGTGGTCCGAACAACAGCGCGGCTGTGAGAATTCCACGACCTACTGGGCCAAGTGCGCGCGCGAGGATAATCCCGCTGCCTACATTGGCGAAGAGAATCAGCACGCTCGTCAGAATGGTGAGATTCAGCCTGGTCGCTAAGGACTGCGTGTCGGCGTGCCTAACGCGTCCCAGCGTCGCCCGTACCTGGCCCGGCAACCGACTCAGCATGTGATCCGCCCAAAGTAACCTATTGACTTGATGACGGTCGGAATGAAAAGTGAATTCGATGCGGGTGAACGAATTTACGTCGGCAAGACGACCAACAATTCGACTGTAATGCAACATATCGCGCGTTACGAGTTCGCGCTCGGGCTGGTGGGCGAAAGTGGCATCGTTGTCGATGCTGCGTGCGGCTCTGGATATGGATCTCAGATGTTGGCGAGCCGCGCCCAATACGTTGTGGGTTTAGACATAAGCCAGAACGCCCTGAACTTCGCGGTGGAGCACTACCGGGGTTCGCGGCTTTCCTTTCTCCGTGCCGACCTCGATCAGGGACTACCCCTCCGGAGCGGGGTGGTCGATGACCTCGTGTCATTTGAGACGATCGAGCACGTGTCCAGCCCCGAGCTACTGATATCCGAGTACTCGAGAGCACTTCGCCAAGGCGGGCATCTCATTCTGTCTACGCCGGATCGGCGGGTCTATTCAGACTTGAGTGGGCACTCGAATCCGTTTCATCGGGCCGAGTTGACGCGGGGACAACTCGTCGATCTGGTTCAGCTGCACTTCGAGATCGAAACGATGTATGGGCAAGTACGATGGACCGGTTCTCGGTTGCGCGAGCGCATCAAGCGAGCGATCAAGCATCGACTACCTACAGGCGTACTTGGTACGGTGGTGGCTGCTAACGCATTCATGCGCCACCTTGGTGGAGGAGCGTCTCCAGTCGAGACCGAGTTTTCAATCAAGCCGATCTTTGCGACCGATTCGGAACTCTACTTCTTTATGGTGATCGTGGCACGAAAGCCATGAACCTGGAATCACCCTTTTGACGCAGCTTCCCGATACAGGTCTTCGAGGCCCTGCGCCATGGACCGTACGTCAAATGCGGACCGCACTCGTAGTCCGGCGGCGGCAATCATCTGATACCGAAGCTGTGTATCGGACAGTACGCGCAGGACTGCTGTTGCGCCGGCCGCGGCATCGCCGATTGGAAAGGTCAGCGCCTCAGCTTCGTTTCTCGCTACGTCGCGGTTTCCGACGCAATCGCTGAGTACAACAGGTACTTGCGCGTACATCGCGTCGATTGGCGTATACGGTCCGCCCTCGTAACGCGAAGTCGACACAAAGACACTCAGCGCTCCGAGTGGGTTCGGGGCTTCCGTCAAATCCGGCAGGTAATGGAATCTCGCCGGTGGGATGAGCGCTTCGGCCTGAGCCAAAACCTCTCGCTGCATTCGACCGTGGCCGATCAGCACGAAATGCGCCGCGGGACATTTCTCAGCTACGAGGGAGCACAGGCTCACGAATGTGAGTGGATCCTTTTGGTAATCGAGACGTGCAAGAGTACCTACTAATGGGGCATCAGCTGCGACTCCTAGCACAATTCGCAACGTACTCACGGGCGGCTCGGCGACGGTATCAATTCCATTCGGGATAACGCGAAGTTGGGTGACCCGAGCGAATCCGGATGTCAACGCTAGGTCGCCTTCGCTTGGCGAATCGGCGACGAAGTAATCAGTCAGGCGCGCTAGGCTCCGCTCCGCAACTCGAACAAGCGGCGAAGGTCCGATACCGTGTGGCGAATAGATCCGTGGTGCGCCGCAAGCCGTGGCGGCGATTCGTGCCAGCGCGCCTCCGATCGCGGAGTGCCCGTGGACGATGTTGGGTCGTTGCGTTCGTATGAGCTGCCAGATGCGGAACATTGCGGCGCCATTGCGACCGCTGTAGGGCCCGCGTCGCATTTCGACCAAATGAACCCGTGCGCCGGCATGTACCAAGCGTTCGGGAAGAGTCTCGTCGCTTAACCATCCACGTCGCCTGCGCGGAATCGCCACCTCATGGGACAGACTCTTCGCGTGGGTGACGATGTCGAGCAGGTGGCGCGACGTGCCGCCTCCAACCGCCTCGAGAACGTGGAAAACGGTTAGGTCACTCATTGCTCAAATTCGGTCCAGGGCGCCGCGAGACAATGACGGAATGGAGGTTTTGGCAGCCTATCGGCCTCTGGTCCCCTGCAACCCAGACTGGGACGATCGCCCTGAGCAAGAATGTGCAGGCTGCTGATGATCCGTACCTCCTCGCCTATTGTTGGGACAGGGCCCTAGCCCAGGTGCGGTACGTATCCGCATATTGCTGAAGGAAAAGATCACTCGTAACCGGCGCAGCCCACTCCTCATTGATAATTTCCGCCGGGGTGACACTGCTGCCGGTCGCCGCAGCCCACTCAACGAGCGCCAGCGTCCCGGCCTGGGTTTCGGGATAGGCGCGCCTGAGCGACGGATCCGACGAATACACGGAGCTCAGGACGTTCCATGCCTTCTGCCCGGACGGATCTGCACGAACAGCGGCCTGGAGCGCATCCGGAATGGCAAGCTGCTTGGCCGCGATGCCACCTGGAACGATCCCCAGTGATTGCAGTTGGGCAACACTCGATGGATCGGCGAATATGTTCATCCGAGACTGTTGGACAAAACTAGCCCAGTGTGATAGCTCGAGGCATACACCAGCGTAGTCTGCGCATGGAGGGTACAGATAGGGCGCGGCGACTGCAGGCGGTGCTGTTTGCCAGTTGGCAAGTACGTCTGCCGAAGTCAAGCGAACCGTTCGCGTAACCTGGCCTTGCGCAACTCCAACGGTCGACCCAACAGCAACTTGCGCCAGGACGATGGACGTCAGCCCGACACGGGTAGTTAAGGCACCAAACCTATAGCGTGGTCTGCTTCTTAACCAGATCAGGCCGTAGGCATAAACGCCCACAAGAAGAGGCCAGTTGAACGTCGCATATCGCGGAGCCGTTCCTGCGACCGGAGTGATCACGAGTCTTCCGGGGACCAACAGCAGGTCGAAGAGAACCGTTACCAAAACCAGCGTGACGCAGTATGCCTTCGCGCCCGACGGCCTACCGTTGGCGATCCAATGGATCACGACCAGCGCGCCGCTTGCTAACAAAACTGCGCCCAAAAGCTTTGTTATTCGTTGGCCTAAGTTGGGAATCACGCTACCGGCAGCGATTAGTAATCCGGACGCAGCATTCGCAAGGTGCTCGAACACGTATTGAAGGGATTTTGAACTCGATGATGCAAAACTGAAATCGGCAAAGTATCCGACAACGGTCAGCGCAGCAACGAAACCCCATATCAATGCGAGTCTCCGTGGTTGTCCTCGTGCGAGCAGAACTGCGAGTCCACATGGCCAAACAATCAGACCTTGGAGAGATGAATACGAGGCAAAAACCCCCAGGAGAGACGCAAGTATCAGGCGGGAGTATGAGCAAGGCGATCGGCTTAATAGGGCGAGGCCTGCCACCAGGGCGAAGATAACCATGGCCCAGGCGATCTGAAAAGCCCACAGTATGTTCTGATGCTGCGCCAGTGTCAGAACTAGAAAAGGAACCGGCACCCACCACAGTGGAGCCAGCTTGATCTCGCTCCAGAATACTTTGACGATGAATGCAAGCGTGCATACCATGAGCGCGGCAGACAGCCCGAAAAAGGCCAGGTCGTTCCAGCTGGTGAGCCGAATCAGGAGGACTGCAACGATATTTGGAAAGAAGACGATATTGTCGTTGTGTTGTGCCCATAGCGTTTGAAGAGTGGGCTGGCCGGGACCAATGAGATCGATCCAGCTCCATTCGTCCCAAAAAATGGCGTTGATTCCGAAAGCAAGGATGTATCCGATGTAGGCCAATACGCACCCAGCGATAGCGGCCAGAAAAACCCGCAGGTGCCAATCAGGCTTGGTCGACCGTTTGCCATCCTTCTCACCCGACTCGTCCCAATTGGCGGCAACCACGGTCACGGGGTCAGTTTCCAACAGGGCCACTCGGGCGCCTCAAGCGCCCGGCTGTGTAACACGAGCTTAGATAGCATCGCCACTGTCAAGGCGACGGTTCTCTGAGCGTCTGTGGCGAGGCCGGGCACGCAGCAGAATCCTCACTACCGCCGCGATTGCAATGAGAAGAAGGAAGACGGCACTCCAGTTGTAAACCGCGTATATAAGGCCGCCTTTGCTTACGTACTCAAACCCCCCCAACACAATGGTGAGTGTGGCAAGAAACTTATAAGGCGTCAGCGTCCGACGAGCGCGGTGCTCGGCTGATTGCATTACGTAGCCGGTCAACGCCAAGGTCAAGCACGCGAGGGGAACGCCGAAGTCATAGATCTGCTCGGCAATCGCTGTTGTAGTCACGGGCACAAAGTAGCCACCCGGCGATAACGGCGTGCCGGTCACTCTGGCCGAAACGATCTCGCTAAACGAGAACGATGGCGAGCCGTCAAAGTGGAAATACTTGCTCGTAAAGTACGCTGCATCTGTAGCAATGGAGTTGCCTCCCAAGTCGTGGGAATCGGCGTGCGTTAGTACAACTGCTGCGGGGTCGGATGTTTGAAAACCAATCCGGTCAATCAACGCAGCTACCACTCCCCGCCCTTGGTAGGTGGTGTACGTGACACCCACTGCGACACCGAACGCCAGGGCCAACACCAGCGCAGCCAGGAGCCGAGGGATGTACTTACGCTTCATCGAGTGGCCAGACGCGAAATATGCGATCAGAGAGCTGAGTACAACCTCTACAAGACCACCCTTGAACCCAGACAGCATTCGACTCATGACGAACGTGATGAGCACCAGGCGAGACTGCCAGGATGAAAATGCATCCTTGTCGCTGACCCGCTCGGCCCTAAGGCAGGCCGCAAGCGCCAATGGAACGCCGAACAAATAGATCCGACCCGGAATGCCAAGAAAGCCTGATGCGGTGACGTTGAACCGGGCGACTTCCACATTGGATGACAACAATGGGATACCCCCGACTGCAAAATGGACGAACGTACCTGCTACAACGAAGAGCGCTAGCGTGGTTGCGAAGCCGCCCCAAGGCACATCAGCGGGAACCGCTGGCACCTCATAACGCGATGTCCGCACAGATGCGAGGATTCCGCCGAAGATAAGAGCGGCAATGCCCAAGGCGAATACGGGCGCAATCTCAGGGCGATACCTGGGAAGAAGAACCAGATTTATTAGCACCGGCAGGAGGCCTGTCAACACGACCAAGCCCAAGACAACGTGCCGCCGGGCTAGCGCGGCGGCACCACTACCGACGGCTATCGCGAGCGCGAGCATCAGAGCCGATACGCCCGGAGGACCCGACTATCAGCGTTGTGGCCTGACGCTAACTCTCCCAAGAGTTCAAAGATTGCCCTTCCACAAGGCGGCCATGGCGCTAAGGCCTGCCAGCAGAGACTTAGGGCCAACCTAGCAAGCGCCGTGTTGCCTGTACGCAATCCAAGAAGTACGTCCTTGACCGCTCGTGCAGCCAAGCTGGCACGGACTCGATGATCACCATGGGTACCCAGCCGCGACGCATACCGGCGATAGAGGCGGTGCCTGTCGCGAGCTGCGACCCCATTGCGGATGTTTTGACTGGTTGCCGACTGCACATGAAGCCGCCGCGCTACTAGCTCTTCATTCACGTAGACGATCGCTCCGATCTCCAAGAGGCGAAGGGCAAAGTCGAGATCCGCTGCCTGCTCGAAGAATGTGTCGTAGCCACCGACGCGCTCGAAAGCAGCGCGTCGAAAAAGGACGCAAGCGGGCTCCCCGATGATATTGCCGTTTCGCAGTCCGAACTCTATTAACCTGCCCGCCGGAATCTTATACATGCCCGGATCCGGGTAGAAACGAAGGCGGTGATTGACTCGAAGGTGAGGACGCACACGACTGCCATTGTCGTCAATGTAGGTATTGGCGCAAGAGACCGCGGCCACATCGTCACCGCACAGAGCATGAACTCGCTTAATGAAGGCTGGTCCTAACACGTCGTCTTGTCCAGCCAACACAACATGGGTGCCCGAAGCGATTCCTACCGCGGCGTTCCAGTTCGCCACCATGCCCGCCCTCGTCGCATGTCGATGGAAGCGTATTGGCAGCAGTCCAGACCATTGATTGCACGTAGACTCGGCAACATTGCTGTCGGAGGCATCGTCAAACACGACGACCTCATCGACTACCTGCTGCTGGGTCAGCAAACTCGCCAGCAAAGCATCGAGATGCGCGACGCTTGGGTCTCTAGTTGGAATAGCAACGCTAACGCTCAACTCATACCCTCACGCCCGTTACATCCATCCGTGCGTGTTGTCGGTGCTTCTCGTGATGGTTTCGGGGCCGTGACTAGGCTGCTTGGTGATGATTCGTGAGCGCCCTCATCCGAGGTGGAACGCCCACAGGTCCTGTCTACCGGCGCCCCAGTGGTTTGGCCGATTTAGGACAAGATCCAAGCGCAGTCCGGCTGCAGCCGGTAGCCCAGGTACTGATCGTGGGTCGTGCCAAGTCAATCCGTATTCGTTGCCCCGGTAGTGAGGGTAGGCTACGAAGGCTACCCCGGCGCCAGCAAGGTCTCCTCGAATTTCTTTCTCGCGCCCCGCCATGTATCTGCCGAAGCGTTCTAGATGTTCGAGAGAGTACGTTCCGTGAGTGCTGAAGGCGAGTAGGCCTTGCCTAGCAAGATGGCTACCCAGCACGGAGAGAAAACGTGCGCCGGTGGCAGCGTCGAGATGGGTCAATACCGAACCGATCCAAATCAGCTCATATTCTTCAAAGTGGACTTTGCCGATGTCAGGGTCCGCTCGAAGGGGTCGAGCACGAAACTCGTGCGCGGAGAACGCCAACGCCCGCGCATCGATGTCACACGCTGTCAAGCCGGCGCTCGTACGCTGGGCCAGAAATCTAAGAACTCGACCGTGCCCGCAGCCAAAGTCTAAGACGCCCGTTGCTGCGGCTAGGCTACGACCTGTGACGGCGAGGGCGTCATCGATAAACTCCACCGCTTGGAGTCCGGTGGACCTGTAGTCGCGAACTCTGTCCGACGCCGCGCCATCGAACATTAGATCGTTCCAATGGACGCGGCCTGGGATGCCCAGCACCCGACGTGGCGGCAGCATGTTTCCTATACCTTCTCGGAGTCCTCTTAAAATGCGATAGACGGGGGGATGAGCCTTGATCCAGTCTATGAGAGTGCTAGACAGTGACATAGGTGGCTAGCACCCTAACGCGATATAGGCGTGGACTTGCTAGGAGGATTTCTCCTCACTCGATTCAGAACTAGCCTGCGACTGAGAGACCGCTCACCATTTGATGCGGCAGGTTGTCCCGTCCACGACCTCGTATTGTTGCTGTAACGGTCTGTATGCGAGCGTGGGGACGAACGTGTTTGTTCGTTGCTGCGCCGATGCGGCCTAGGATTTGCTTGGCGTGCGTTAAGGCTAGGAAAGTATGCGACCATGTACTACCCGGGCAGTGCTGCCAGCACCGCCGCGATCATCGATACCTTAGTCATTGCGTTGGCGTGCTGTCGAAGATCACGTACGGAATGGTTACGAAGACACTAGGTCGCGCTTTGCGTCGCGGGACTGGCTAGGTCGGAGCCATGGTCACCAACCAACGACCCAGCGATGTTTGAGGCCGGGGCCACCTCAACGAAGCCCGTAAGGTGGCCGTTGGTATGGGCGACCGCGCCATTGAGGGTGCTCTGGCGAAGAACCTGAACCGAGCCCCCCTTTCCGAGTACGACGGCCGGAATTGTCTTCGCCAAGATCTTCGCGTCCATAAGGAGCGACCAACGAGTCACATAGGTGGTGTCGATTTCAATGCGGGTCGCTAGGCGCGGATCGGCCCTTGCGCTGATTTGCCATAGCCCAGTCAGCCCAGGCCGAACCGACAGCCTTGGGTCATGTTCGAGCCCGATCGCCGGCAGTTCGTGCTTGTCGTGTGGCCTTGGCCCAACGAGACTCATGTGGCCAGCGATTATGTTCGCGATCTGTGGCAGCTCGTCGAGGCTGAACCTT
>Ga0137394_10003085_pt1 | contig 12459 bp, 12 predicted proteins | sample czobulk116metaG_FD_108278 | JGI IMG/M metagenome (GOLD analysis project Ga0137394, IMG submission 108278) | Vadose zone soil microbial communities from Angelo Coast Range Reserve, California, USA - czobulk1.16 metaG | ecosystem: Environmental > Terrestrial > Soil > Vadose zone | place: USA... | reverse complement strand
GCCCCTGGACGCCCGCCTCCTCGGCGGCGCCGAGCTCCTCGCGCGACAGGGCGTCGGCCGCGCGCTGCGAGCGGACGCCGATGGCGAGCACGCGGCTCGCGCCGAGGCGGATCGCCGGGCTGAACGGCGTCACCAGACGGAGTCCACCGTCGCCGAAATAAAGATCGCCCGCGACCGATCGGATGCGGACGGGCGGGAACACGATCGGGATCGCGGCCGACGCGCACACGTGCTCCGGCGTGATCTCCACGGGCAGGACGACGCGGCGGCCCTTCACCCACACCGGGTGCCCGGGCCGGCCCTGCACGAAGGTGTAGGATCGACCCGAGTGGTAGCTCGTCGCCGTGATCGCGATGGCGAACAGGTGTCCTTGCTCGATCGCGTCGGGGATCCCCCGGCGATCGAAGTGCTGGGTCACGAGCGCGTAGAGCGGCGAGGCGTCGAAGAGCGACTGCGTCACGGTGCGGCCGATGAGGCCGCCGAGCACCACGTCGCGCACGAGCCCGAGCGAGCCGCCCGCGAGCGACCACGCGTCCGTGCGGAATACCTGGTCCACCCGGAGATGTGCCCACAGCTCGGCGAGGGCTCGCGTCGCCTCGCGGAAGCTCGCGCTGCGCGACGCCACCATGGCCCCGGTGATGGCCCCGGCGGACGCGCCGGCGATGATCCGGAAGGGCAGCGGTCCGTCGCGCAGTCCGGGCAGCTCGCCGATGCGTCGCAGCACCCCGGCCTGATAGGCTCCGCGCGCGCCGCCGGCCGTGAGGACGAGGCCGAGCACCGCTAGCGGCCCGGCGCCGCCGCCGCGGGCAGCGCGCGGAGCTCATCGATCCGGATGTCGACGCCCATCGTGTGCGTCGCGCGCCGGCTCGAGTAGTCCCCGCGGAGCGGGGTGACGTCGCCGTAGTCGCGCGTCTCGTATGCCTCGGAAATGAGCATCGTCGTGCCCGGGAGATCAGCGTCGGAGCGCCGGTGGAGGAAAATCCCGCGTTCCGCCGGGTCCGCCGGAGTCCCTCCCATGAAAGCAAGTGACGTGCCCCGCGAGGCGACGACGCTCGACGTTCCACCGCCGCGAACGGCGAGCGCGCTCGAGCCTACTGATGATGACGACCGGCGGCGGCGGCGCGAGGATCAGCACGTGGCGTTCGTCGAGTGGCGTGCAACCACCCGCGAGCACCCGGATCGTCGCCCCGAAGATCTGTCCTCGTCCGCCTGCAAGACGAAGTCGTTGTCAGTGCGAAGGCGTGCCTCTCGACCGCTTGGCGAGGACTGGATTCACGGCCGCCACCAGCTCGTCCCTGGTGAACGGCTTGGTGAGGTAGTCGTCGGCCCCGAGCTCCATCGCCTTGCGCAGGTCATGGCGCTCGGCGCGTGCGGTCAGGCAGACGAACGGGATGGGCGCTGATACCGGATCGGCTCGCATCGCCCGAAGTGTGGCGTAGCCGTCGACCTCGGGCATCATCAGATCACAGAGCACGAGATCGGGAACCCAGGTGCTCACGAGTGCGAGCCCGAGCCGCCCATTCTCGGCCTCCCGCACCTCGTAACCCTCGAAGCGCAGCATGTCGATGATCTCCTCGCGTACGTCGTCGTTGTCCTCGCCCAAGGATTGGTGGCGACCACGTCCCGATGTCCGTTTCGGTGCACGGCCGTCCGAAATAGCAGACGGTTCCCTACTCTCCCTGGCCGAGTCGACCTCGGCTGGACCGACGAGCGAGCCCTTCACACTGGCTGAACTTCATAGGGACCGCCGTTCGGGCATGGTGCTTGCTCCTGCCGGTTCGGGGGAGGGGACGTATGACGAGGTGGATGGTGCGGGGTGGCGGTGTGGTGCTGAGTGTTCTCGTCGTGGCGGCGGCAGTGGACGGGGCCACGACCCCCGCAGCGAAGTGCGCGGCTGCGAAGCTCAAGGCCGCGCACAAGAATGCCGCCGCAAGGTTGACCTGCCACGAGCGAGGGCTTCAGCGCGGGAAGCCCACGTCGAGCCGATGTCTCGCCACCGCTGGCGTCCGTTTCAGAGCGAGCTTCGCGAGAGGTGAAACCAGAGGCGGTTGCGCCACGAAGGGCGATGCTCAGGCGTTCGAGGAGCGTGTCGATTCGTTCGTTGCGGGCCTTCTCGGCATGTTCCCCGTGACGACCACGACCACGCGGGTCAGTACGAGCACGACCTCTCGCGCGTCGGCCTCGACCTCGTCGAGTACGACGATTACGCTCATCGGGTCGAGCACCAGCACGATCCCCGTGACGTGTGGCGGGACGTTTGGCGGCTGCTCCGGAACCTGTCCGGTCGGCCTCACGTGCAAGTCGCTTGTTCCGGCAACGCCATGCGCGTGCCTCCCATGAAGAGGTACTCGTGACATCGGGGGTCGTGCGCGTGAATTAACGATTTGCTAGGCTCCGCCCGGCCCGAGCGCGGCCGGCGCATGAGGAGGAGGCAGAAGACAGGAGCGTTGGCGCCTCGAGCCTGGTCTCCCTGGCGGCGCGCGCCGCGGACGGCCGTGGTGCTGAGCGGCGGCGGCAGCTTGGGTTCCTTCCAGGTCGGCGTGATCGACGTGCTGGCGCGGGCCGGCCTCCAGCCCGACCTCCTCGTCGGTACCAGCATCGGCGCGGTCAACGCGGCTTTCTGGGCGTTCCACCCGGGTGCGGACGTCGGCGCGAAGCTCCATGCGCTCTGGCTCCGCGTGAACCGGTCGGCGTTGCTCGGCCACCCGGTCCTCGCGCTTCCCCGGCTCTTCCGGGGCCACTACCTCTTCGCGGGCGATGGCCTGGCTCAGCTCCTCCGCACCACGTTGCCGCCCGGGGCGCGCGTCGAGGACGCCGCGTGTCCGCTCCAGATCATCGTCACCCGGGCCCTCGAAGGCACGCGCGAGGTCATCCGGTCCGGACCACTCGAGTCCGCGGTCGTGGCGTCCGCCGCCATCCCCGGCATCTTCCCCCCGGTCGCGATCGACGGTAGCTACTACGTCGACGGTGGGCTGGTCGCCAACTGCGACCTGCAGGCGGTGGTCGAGGCGGGCATCGAGCAGGCAGTGGCCGTGGACGTCATGGCGGGTGGCTTCGACAAGCCGGCGACCGACATCCTCGAGTCGGGAACCCGGGCGGTGACCTTCATGGTCGCGCGGCAGACCGAGATGGCCATCCAGCTCTGGGGCGGCCGCCTGCGCCTCGCCATGGTCCGGGCCCGACTGACGATGCCGGCCCGGGTCGACAACTTCGTGCACACCGACGCGCTCATCCAGCTCGGCCGCGCCGCCGGCGAACGGCTGCTCGCGGAGCACCTCGACGCGCGCTTCCGGGTGCGGCCCGGAATCCTCGAGGTGCCGCTCCCGGCTCCCGTCTCCCGGCCACGTGTCGTGATCGCCCCGGAACGCACGCTGACCTCTCGCTGAAGTTTGCGCTCGACGGTCCGACGCGCGCCGTGGTAGGCGCGACCGCGGAGGCGGCACCGTGCGCTCGTGGCCGCTCTGCCCGCGCGTGACACCCCCTCCGACTCCCACCCCCGCACCAGCCCGTCGGACTGCCCGGCGGGGCCCCATGACGGCTCGCTAAAGCCCTAACCCGCCGCCGCCGATACATCCGTTGAGGCTCCCCCGGCTGGCGCGGATGAACAGGCGGATATCATTCCTCGTCGCGACCGGCTTTGCGCTCCTCCTCGCACTCGGCGTGCTCGTCAGCATCATCATGATGACCGGGCTCAAGGAGACGGTGCTGCGGGCGCAGGCGTCGCAGACGTCCGCGCTCGAGGTCCGGGCCGCCGTGAGAAGCCTGCGGGCCGACTATCTCCAGAGCAGCGACGCCGTGAGCCGCTTGATGCTCGACCCGTCGCAACGCGACGGGCTCGACGCGAAGGAGGAGGCGGACGGGAACTCGAGGCGGCACCTGGCGTCGGCGGAGGCGGCCACCCAGCGGAGCGATCTGAAGGTGGTGATCGCGAGCCTCCGCGAGCACGACGAGACGGTCACCAACCGCATCGAGAACCGGCTCCTCACGCTCGCGACCTCCAACGCCCGGAAGGCGCGAGCGGTCTACTTCAGGCAGTACGTGCCGGCGCGGGCGGTCAACATGAGGCTGGTCGAGCAGGCTCTCCAGATGGCGAGCGAGGAGGTCGCGGCGGCGGCGCACCTGACGGAGGCCGCGGCCTCGAAGACGTTCTTCCTGGCGTGGGTGGCGCTCGGCCTCTTCGTCCTGGTCGGCACCACCAGTGGGGTCTGGCTCAGCCGCGCGGTCCGGACGATCGCGGTGCGTTTCGAGACCGCCGCCGCCGAGGTGACCGAGCAGCGCGACCACCTCCAGGCCATCATGACCGCCATGCGGGACGCCCTCATCGTCGTGGACGGCGCGGGCATCGTCACGACGGTGAACGATGCGACGTGTGCGCTGCTCGGCTGGGAACGTGAAGCGCTCGTCAACCGGCCGATCGAGCGGTTCGTCCAGGCGCCGCCGGCGGTGGCTCCGAGCCCCGCGCACCCCGGCCGCGCGGGCATCGACGGATTCGGCTACCGCGCGCGGGATGGCAGCGACATTCCGATGTCGGTCTCGGCTGCCACGCTGCGGGACGCCGGCGGAAACGTCATCGGAGCGGTGTGGGTCGCGCACGACATGCGCGACCATCTCCGGATGCTCGCCGAGGTGGCGGCTGCACGCGACGCGGCCCTCGAGGGCAGCCGGATCAAGTCGGAGTTCCTGGCCAACATGAGCCACGAGATCCGGACGCCGTTGAACGTCATCATCGGCTACGTCGACATCGTTCTCGAGTCGGAGGTGCCGCCCACCCAACGCGAGTACCTCGATCGCGTCCGGGTCGCCGCGGTGGCGTTGCTCGACATCATCAACGACGTGCTCGACATCTCCAAGGTCGAGGCAGGGAAGCTGACGATGGAGCGCGTGCCGTTCGGCCTGCGCGCGGTCGTCGACGACGTCGTCCGGACGTTCATGCTGCGAGCGGAGGAGAAGGGGCTCCGGCTGTCCGCCGAGGTCGACGCGTGCGTCCCGGACAGCGTGACGGCCGATCCCGTCCGCCTACGCCAGGTCGTGCTCAACCTGGTCAGTAATGCGATCAAGTTCACGGACGCGGGCGAGGTGGTCGTGCGCGTCACGCGGCACTCACCGGGTTCGGATGGCGAGCCGCTCCTCCACTTCTCGGTCGCCGACACGGGCATCGGCATTCCCGCGGACAAGCAGGACGTCATCTTCCAGGCGTTCACGCAGGCCGACGGCTCGATGTCCCGTCGCTTCGGCGGCACGGGGCTCGGGCTCACCATCGCGGCGAGGCTGGTCGACCTGATGGGCGGTCGGATCTGGGTCCACAGCGGGGTGGGGAAGGGGAGCGTCTTCCACTTCACGGTCCAGACGGACGCCGACCGGGACGGTCTGGCAGCGTGAGGCGGCGCTCCGCCGGCGACTGACGCCCTGCCTCCTCGACGGCCGGTAGCCGGTCCGCCGGCGCCCGGGCGCCCGAAGTGGCGGCTTTCGCACATACCCAACCAGCCGGGTGCGGTGTGGGGAACCCGTCCTCTGCATGTCCCCCAACCCGACAGCGCAGGTTTGCGCCGGGCGCCCGCACGGCACGTCGACATTGATGCACCGAGCTTCCGGGAGCCCGATCGGGTAGCCGGCCACGGTCGTGGGGCCTTCCGGCGACGGGCACGGCTCGTGCAACTGCATATGGACGGGAGGTCGCCACGAGGACGCTATGGCCGACGCGAGGAACGACGGGAAGCCAAACGGGCACCGGCCCGGTCCGTCTCGGTAGCTGCACGACGGCGCCCGTCCTGCTGGTCGAGGACGACGAGAGCCTCCGCGACGCGATGCTGATCGAGCTGCAGAGCGTCGGGCTCCGGGTGATGACCGCGGCGAACGGGGAAGAGGCGCTCGCCCTGGCGCGCGGCGGGCCCCGCCCCTCGGTCATCGTGCTCGACCTGAACATGCCGGTGATGGACGGCTGGCAGTTCCGGGCCAAGCAGCTCCTGGACCCGCGGCTCGCCGACATCCCGGTCATCGTCCTCACCGCGCGCGGCGACGCCGACCGTCAGGCGCGAAGTCTCGGCGTCGCGGCGGCGCTCTCGAAGCCGGTCGACCTGGACAGGCTCCACGAAGCGCTCGCGGCGCATTGCTAGACCCCGCCGCGGCATCGCCGTTGCGTGATTGACGCAGCGGTCGAGCGGCACGTAAAGCCCGAGCAGGAGGAGAGATGCCATGAGCCTGATCCTGCTCATCGTCCTGATACTCTTGGTCGTCGGTGGGCTGCCGAGGTGGGGCCACCACCGGTACGGCTACGGCCCATCCAGCGCCGGAGGGTTGCTCCTCCTGATCCTGCTCATCCTGCTGCTGACCGGCCGCGTGTGATGAAGACGGCCACGCTCACCGGCATCGTCCTGATCGTCGTGGGTGTCCTGGCGCTCGCGTATCAGGGCATCACGTACACGACGCGAGAGAAGATCGTGGACCTCGGGCCGATCGAGGCGACCAGGGAATCGAAGCGGACGATCCCGCTGCCGCCCGTGCTCGGCGCGCTCGCCCTCGCCGGAGGGATCGCGCTGGTCGTCGCCGGGTCGCGGAGAGGCTAGGCGCCTACCGGAGCGCGTGACGCTCGACGAGCGCGAGCAGCTCGTCGGGATCGATCGGCTTCAGCAAGCCCGCTGCCCCGGCCGTCGGCCCGTTCTGGATCGTCTCGAGCGTGTGCCGGTAGCCCGACATGAAGATGATCGGGACGTGTTCGAGGGTTGGGTCATCCAGAAGCTTGTCGCGCAGCTGCCAGCCCGCCATCCCGGGCATCATCAGGTCGAGGAGAATGAGGGCCGGCTTGGTCCCGGTCGCCCAGAGGACCCCGAGCGCCTCCGGCCCGTTCGCTGCGGTGACGACCTTGTAACCTGCGGTACGGAGGACCTCCATGGTGCCGTCGCGCGCGTCGGCGTCGTCCTCGACGACGAGGACCGGTCTGCCCGGCGTCTCGACCGGAGCCCTCCGGGCTGAGGAGGTCATCAAGTGCTGAGTATGGCCGAATCCCGGCATGGACAATCCCGCGATCCCCCATGCGGGGCACGCCAATCCCTGGATTCTTCCGTTGCGCGATGAAGGAGGTGCGTCTTCGCTCAGGCGAAGAACCTGCGCTCGGTCTCGAACGCCTTCGCGACGCGGGGGGCCACGGCCAGGAGCTCCTGCCGCGTGTGCTCCAGCGACTCCGGAGGCCGGACCTTCTCGGTTGCAGGGCCGAAGCCGAGGTGGTGCGCGATCCAGTCCGCCTGAGCGACGCACGCTGCGAGCCCATAGACCGGACGGACGTGGTGCTCGACGACCGCGTGAGCGATCTTCGCGTCCACGCCCCACGTTTCCAGCAGATAGCCGCCTACGACGGAGTGCGTGACGCCGTACAGGTCCTGCTCGAGGGCATCGTCGTGATGCCCGAGCCGCGCGAACGCGGCCGGCTCCGAGACGTAGAACACGAGCCTCCCGAGGTCGTGGAGCAGGCCGGCGATGAAGCTCGTCCCGCCGCGCGGCTCCCCCGGCGGGCGAAGCTGGTCGGCGGCGAGCGCCGTCACCAGGGCGTGCGCCCATAGCGCCTCCGCGACGGGGTCGTCCGGCGGGTGAACGGCGCGCGCGGCGGCGGTGACCACGATCTGGCGCACCACGCCGAAGCCGACGGTCACGATCGCGTCCTGCACGGTGCGGGGCGCCTGGCGCCGCATGTAGACGGCGGAACGCGAGATGCTGAGCACACGCGTTGCGAGCGCCTGATCGCTCGACACGATGCGCGCGACGTCCTTCGCCTTGGCCGTGGGATCCCCGGTGACCGCCATCGCCTGCATCGCGACCCTCGGGAGGGGCGGGAGATCGCATCTGGTCGCGGCGTCCTCGCAGAAGGCACGGAGCCGGCCGCGCGCGCCGTCGCCGTCCGGGCCGGATGAGGTCTCGTCGGGCTTCACGTGGGTCCCCGCACCGATCTTTCGGCCGGAACCGGGCGGGAGTTGAAGCGAGCCCGTTCGGGCCAGGATCGATGCAGCGCTGCAATGGCTTGCATGCGAGCCACGTGAATTCATTGAGAAAGCGTCCCTCGCTTGGCACGCAGGGTGCTCCCTTCCCTCCGATGTCGGCGCAGCTGCGCCTGGTTCACGGACGCGACTCAGGAGGTTCCTCGATGCACCTTCCCGCCATGCACTTCCCGCTCCTGCAGGTCCACCTGATGGCGCTCATCATGCTCCTCGGCATGGGCTGGACGGCCGCGTCGACGCTCGCCTGCACCACCAACGCGGACTGCGCCGACGGCAATGCCTGCAATGGCAGCGAGGTCTGCCAGGCCGGCGTCTGCATCCCGGGCATGTCCATCACGTGCGACGACGCCAACGCCTGCAGCGTGGACGTCTGCGACCCGGTGGCCGGATGCATCTTCACGCCGACCGATGGCTGCCTTCTCGGCGGGAAGAGGCTCAGACTCGCGATCGGCGCCGAGCTGAGGATCGGGCTCCAGACGGGACCCGAGATGGCCGGGATGGCGTTTCCTGCCAACTACACCAACGACGATCCGGTCGTACATGGCGCGAGCCTCCGCGTCCTCACCACCGCAGGCGACATGTTCGACAACATCTACCCGCTGCCGCGCGAGAGCTGGGTCTACGTCAAGGGCGCCGGCGCGAACGTCGGATACAAGTACACCGACTTCCACGGCATGCATGGCCCGGTCACTCTCGCGGTGGTCCGCAACGGGAAGCCGGCGAAGATCAAGGCTCGCGGGCAGGCGCTGAACTTCACGCTCGGCACCAACCCCGAGCCGGTCCAGATCGTCCTTCGCTTCGGCAACGACGGCAGGCGCTACTGCCTCGGGTTCGGGGGCCGGACGAGGTTCTATGCGTCGTCCCGCTTCTCGGCGCTCGCGTCGTCGGCCCCGGCCTCGTGCCCGTGAGCACGCCGCGCGCGCGCAACGAAAGCAGCTCCTCCGCGGCGGACGTTGCAGCGCCGCAAGGGAGCGCGACGCTCCGAGGCGAACCGCGCGGTACGGAAGCCGGAGCACTATTCCCTTGACGGCCGCGACCGTCTGTCCGAACATCCGTCCCCGATGAAGCGGCACCAGAACAGAGGCGATTCGATGATGACCGTGCTCATCGTCCTGTTCGCGGCGGTCGTGCTAGTAGCCTCGATGCTCGGCTGAGCACGGTTCTGCCGGCCGGCGTCGTCAATGCCGCATCCTTCCTCCGTCGAGCCAGCCACCCTCGTCATGGTGAGCTCGCTGTTCCCGGAGCCGAACGAGACCTTCGTGGTCCGCGAGGTCGGAGAGCTCCGCCGCCGCGGCTTCGCCCTCACCATCTTCTCGCTCCGCCCGCCGGCGAACATCCTCGACCCGGAGGCGCGCGCCCTGATGCCGCTCGTCGTGTATCCGCCCGCCACGCCGTGGCGCCTGGTCGCCGAGGCGTGGCGGACACTCCGGACGGCGCCCCGCGCGGCGTTGCGCGCGCTCGCCGCGGGGGTCCGCGACGTGGTCGCGGCGCTCCCGAGCCCGGTCCTCGCCGTCAAGCAGGCGCTGATGCTCCCGCTCGCGCTCGCCTACGCCGGACGGCTGCCGGCCGGTCGCTACCGCTTGCACGCCCAGTTCGCGAACGTGCCGACGGCGGTGGCGCGCGTGCTCGCCGCCTTCCGCGGTGGCCGCTACAGCTTCACGGCGCACGCCTGGGACATCTACGTGCCGGAGAACTACCGCCAGCTCCCGGCGCGCATCGCCGGGGCCGACGTGGTGATCACGTGCACGGACTACAACCGCCAGGTGCTCTCCCGCCTCGCGCGGAACCCGGCCGATGCCGCCAAGATCGTCCTCGTCTACCATGGTCTCGACCTCCCCGCGTACGACCCGAACCAGACGCGGGCGCCGGACGTCATCGTCGGGGGCGCCAGCCTGACCGAGCAGAAGGGCCTGACGGACCTGGTCGCCGCGTGCGCGCGGCTCCGGGACCGGGGCGTCCGGGTGCGGTGTGTCCTCATCGGCGAGGGACCGGAGCGCGCGCGCCTCGAGGCGCAGATCCGCGAGCTCGGGCTCACCGAGCACGTCCGGTTGACGGGTCAGCTGCCGCATCGCGAGGTGATCCGCCACCTCCGCGAGGCCGCCGTCTTTGCGCACCCGAGCGTCGTCGAGCGTCGGGGCGCGATGGACGGCATCCCGAACACGATCCTCGAGGCCCTCGCCGTGCAGACCCCGGTGGTCGCCACCCGGCTCTCCGGCATCCCGGAGGTCGTGCTGCCGGAGCGGACCGGTCTCCTGGTCGAGCCCGGGGACGTGGAGGGGCTCACGGCGGCGCTCGCCCGTCTCCTCGCCGACCCGGCACTCGGGCAACGGCTCGCCGCGGCGGGACGGGAGCTCGTCCTCGAGCGCTTCGATCTCCGACGGAACGTCGAGCCGCTCGCCGCGCGCTACGCGCAGCCGAACAACACGGCCGCAGCCCCGACCGCTCCGCTACGCGCGCGCCTCGCGGGCGGCTGACGTCTCCCCGTCGAGGAACACCCGGCACCAGACCTCGAAGTTGAGGAGGACCCAGACCTCCATGAAGCACTCCTCGCGCCCCGCGAGGTAGCCCGTCCAGCTGCGCTCGACGGCAGGGGCGTGGAACAAGCCGCGGGCCCGGGCGCGGGGGCTGAGCAGCAGGTCGGTCGCCATCTCGCGGAGGTCGCCACGGAGCCACTGCGCGAGCGGCAACGTGAACCCGTGCTTCGGGCGCCTGACGATCTCCGCGGGGAGCAGCGCCGCGGCGGCGCGCTTCAGCAGGTACTTGCTGCCGCCGCGCCACTTGAGGCTCGACGGCATCCCGGCCACCAGCTCGACGATGCGATGGTCGAGGTACGGCACGCGTGCCTCGAGCGACACGCTCATGCTCATCTTGTCGACCTTCATGAGCAGGTCCTCGGGGAGCCAGGTCGAGAGGTCGGCGAGCAGGTAGCGGTTCAGGGGATCGAGCCCCGCGCCCCGCGCAAAGACCCGGTCGAGGTCGGTCCGCTCGCGGGCGCCATCGAGCTCGGCGCGCACGTCCGGCGCGAGGAGCTCCTCGAGCGCCGCCCCGCGGAACACGGACTTGACGAGCGTGTAGCCGGCCGCCGGGTCGAGCGCGCCCGCCTCGAGCGCCTTGGCGATGCTCCGCGGTGCCAGGGGATGGCCGAGCGCGATCAGCCGGCGGAGCCCGCGCGGCAGCCGGCCGTAGCGCTGCATCACGCGAGGCAACCGGTAGTGGTCGTACCCCGCGAAGAGCTCGTCGGCCCCCTCGCCGGTGAGGACGACCTTAACGTGCTCCCGCGCGAACCGCGAGAGGAGGAAGGTCGGGATGGCGGCGTAGTCGGCGATCGGCTCGTCGAGGGAGTAGACCGTGCGCGGCAGGAGCTCCGCGACGTCCATCGACTCGACCACCAGCGAGTGATGGTCTGTGCCGAAGTGCCGGGCCACCCGTTCGGCATACTCGGACTCGTCGTAGGCGCCCGGCACGCGAAACCCGACCGAGAAGGTCTTCACCGGCCGATCGATGAGCCCGGCCATCAGCCCGACGACCAGGCTCGAGTCGATCCCGCCCGAGAGGAACGCGCCGAGCGGGACGTCGCTCATCAGACGACGGCGGACGGAATCGCGGAGCAGCTCCTGGAGCGCCTCGAGATACTCCGCCTCGGACCAGGCCGGCCCCGCGCCCGCCGGGACCTCCCAGTAGGTCCGCTCGACGACGCCGTCCGCCGTCACCTGGAGCATGCGGCCGGGCCGCAGGCGCACGACGTCGCGGAAGATCGTCTGCCGCCGCGGGTTGTACTGGAAGGTGAGGTAGTCGTAGAGCGCCTCGGGGCTGAGCGCGCGGCTGACGCCCGGATCGCAGAGGATCGCCTTGATCTCGGAGGCGAACGCGAGGCGGCCGTTCCGGACCGTGTAGTAGAGCGGCTTCTCTCCGAGGCGGTCGCGATAGAGGAAGAGCCGCCGGCGCCGATCGTCCCACAGCGCGATCGCGAACATGCCGTTCAGGCGCTGGACGAAATCCGGGCCGTTCTCCTCGTAGAGGTGGACGAGGACTTCCGTGTCGGTGCTGGTGCGGAACGAGTGCCCGCTGCCTTCGAGCTCCCTCCGGAGATCCAGGTAGTTGTAGATCTCGCCGTTGAACACGGTCCAGACGGTCTGGTCCTCGTTGGCGATCGGCTGCCGCCCATCGGCGAGCCCGACGATGCTGAGGCGCCGGTTCGCCATCGCGAGCGGCCCCCGCACATAGAAGCCATCCTCGTCCGGCCCCCGGTGCGTGATGGCCGCATTCATCGTCTCCAGCAGCGCCACGTCGGCCTGCTGGCGCGGATCGAAACTGAACAACCCCGTGATGCCGCACATCGAGCCCGCAGGTTCGCGTAGACCCGCGCGCCAAGCAAGCAAACGGAAGGACACGCGCGGCCGACGACGTCGCAAACGGGGAGCGGGGCGCGGGGTACCCCCGATCGCCGCCTATGAGGCCGGCAACGCCTCGTCCG
>Ga0137394_10003078_pt1 | contig 12468 bp, 14 predicted proteins | sample czobulk116metaG_FD_108278 | JGI IMG/M metagenome (GOLD analysis project Ga0137394, IMG submission 108278) | Vadose zone soil microbial communities from Angelo Coast Range Reserve, California, USA - czobulk1.16 metaG | ecosystem: Environmental > Terrestrial > Soil > Vadose zone | place: USA... | reverse complement strand
TCGCATAGATGGCTGTAGCGGACATGGCAATAGCCTGAAGGAGTTGGGTGACACTGAGGGGGCGGAAAAGGTAAAGAATATGAGAGAGGCTGGTGGTAAGGTGTCGCAATCATGGCGTGGACCAGGCAATTCCTTTTTGTATGAAAGAGCGACGGATTGGCAGTGGAATACTTTCCGATGGGAACTCCAATTTTGACTTGAAACGGATACTACAGTATTCAAAAGGTACAGGTAGGAGTGGACATCCGTACCTGAACTGATTGATGGATAGTACTTGGACCAATTGATTCGCAGTGGGTGGCGATGATCACTAATTATAATGCCAGAGTCGCACAACAAAGCCGGAAGCAACTGCAGCCCCAGGACGAGGGACCATTTGAAGGGCCTGTCATTCATCCGGGCCGTTATCCGTGATTACCTGATTGTGGCGTTTCCATCGCAACGCAACTGATTCTGTTTCAACTGGCAGTCAGTCATATCCCCATTGTGTCGTGTCAATTGTGTTTCCTCACACCAATTGTCCGTCTCTCTTTCCGGGGTAACATCCTGTATACTCTCTTACTAGTAAAGAGGCCGAACCTGAAGATGCTACTATGCAGACCGCGAGTCGGAATCTTTCCGGATGGCTGACTCGGACTCTCACCCGTCACTATCTATGAACAAGACCAGGCTAGCGAAAAATTCTATCTGCCGAATGCCATGTACGTCGTATTTGTCTAGATTATCTGAATCGCAGTTAAAACGGGCCTATTTTGCATCTCTACGTTCAATTGTTTTGCCTACCAAGTCCAAATCGTCGTCTGCTGCCTCGCGAGATCAAAGCACCATAGTACCGTGTAGCGCGCGATTCCGTGCGTTCCCGTCGAGGCTGGCTGTGGCATCACCGTGACTACAGCCGTATTGTGTCTATTGTCTTCATCCCGCTCCCGCTGCGTTCCCAATCGCAAAGGGCCGCCTCGTACCGTGTTCGGCTTTCCAAGATGACGAAGCACCTCGGGCGACATGAGTGATTCATAGTAGGCCATGTTCGCCGTCGTGGACGTCGTTGTGCAAATCAAAGCCATGCACATTCGCCGCGAACGTGCTGCAGTAGTGACTTTGCTCCAGACGCGAGTCTCACCCATCGGCAGCAACCTAAGTTCCGTATTGGGGCACGAAAGCTGAGCTTAAGTCTCGAACATTGACAGGGCAACATTCGTATCGATCGACACCGTGCAAGGGCGGTGTCTTACCAGGGGCGTAGAAACTAGTACGCATGGCTATACTAATGTACGATAGTGCACACGATCATGATGAGGTGACACATGTGCCGGTTCCACACAGGGAGGTGACCAGCTTATGTTATTGTTGGCGTCAGAAAAGTTTGTCTTCACTTTTCAGTCACATGTCGCACCCTATTTCTACAACCACATCATGACGAACTACGATAGTACAGCATACAATCTTCTGATAAAACAACCATCAATCAGCATAAGTTCCAAGTTCAGATTCAGATCCTTGAGCAGCCTGAGGCGGGTAATGACGCTCCGCATTCAACATCAGTGAACCCCGTGGCTTCCTTAGTGACTCCGCAATGCCTAAGAATGTCTCCGCAAGCCGGGCCTAGGTGATATCTACGTTAAGAGGCCCTCATTGCAGAGATAAAAGTTGATCACTCACCGTATCGTGGGCTTCAGAAAACGAGGAGGGAACCGTTGGGGGGCGTAGAGAAGCGTGAGGCGCATTATTCTGGATTTCACGAGCTAGGTAGGCCATCCTGCGGAGGGATTCGGACGAAGAGTCTGGACCGAAGGAGATGGAATGGAAAGATAGAGGCATCCTTTGCGCAAAATCAGTAACCGCTTGGCACTAGAACAACATAACGCACCCAAGCCCCACTGCCGTATGACAAAGATCTTGGATGTCAGTGTCAGGTACTATGCATTCGCCGTCAGACAGGAAGATCATGATGGGTGTTCTGAATCGCAGAAACGTCAAAAAAGGGGGTGACACAGGCTTGACGGTTACGAACCTCTCTGTGCTCCAGTTTTGTCTCATCACGTTTTGACCCGCTTGGAGAGCTGCCGAAAAATTGGTACCGCCGCCGGTCGGGTAGGGAAGCACGGTGCCTAATAGCTGTTCTGGAGAACGCGTGAAATCGTTGGTTATAACTTGCGTAGTTGTATGGTCGAAGAGGATAACACTATATGCGTCACGCCGGGCTCCAACTCCCTGCGGGTTCGCTGTACTTGCAGTGTGGCGGGCAGACCAAAAGCCGTACAGTGCCGAATAAACAGAACCAAGCCTGTTATTGGCAACTTGCTGTATTTGAATGGTCATTGGTGCATCGGCCGACGGTCGGCGGTCATCACTAGACATCGAACCAGATCTAAAAGCACGAGTATGAGTAATGTACACGATGATCAACACGAAATTGACCTGTCGACGACGAATATCCTATGTAATCTGCAGTATCAGAACTCTGAATGGCACAACAAAAAGGGGCTTACACGTGGAACGCTTCAGGTGGGTCGCATTCGAACAAATGCCCATCGTTAGATATATAGCCACGACCATTCACCGGATCGTTAGGGTTCTTGGGGGAATGGAACATGGGCAACGTGCAATACGATGGTTGACCCGTGCCGGCTGCTGTCCCTGAGTGTTCGGGCCCTGGATACGGATATTTGAGTCAAATAAAGGCAGGCTATCAACACCACGACACACCGGGGCACATGGCATCGCTGGGCGATGGTGTAAGTCATTTACTTATGCTGAGGTGGAAGACGCACCATTTTGCAAAATATATCTGCTTATCACGGGTGTATGGGTCTAGTCATAAACCTCAGCGCATTTCTCAGCGAAGGAAGCATGTCAGTAACCTTTGAAACCTAAAGCAAATGTTCAAGTTCAAGTCTACGTAAAATCGGGATAGTTGACGCACCCATTCTACGCCAGTGGAGTCTGTGAGTGATAGCGTCCTTGGGTTTGTGAGGATCTGGGGCCATCCTTTCGCTTATATGTTCCATCTCTGCACCAGAGCAACGACTACCGTCTTCAGCACGGCAGTAATCGATATGTACGTGTCTGTCCATCGACGAACAAACAAAATTACACATCATTGGACCTCCCTCGTCATCGGATGAGAACTTGCGACCTCCCAATTCGAGGGTCCCATCAGGCCCATCAACCGCCCAGCGGGTCTTCGTCATGGATCCATGACCGGTTTCGTGCTCTTGCTGGGAGTGGCCTTAACATATCGAAAACTGTCATCAGCATCCGCTGTAGTTTGCAGAGCAGTAGATTACCTAGCCTCAAGGTACAGTAATAATCGCAGCTCTCGCAGCTGTACCATGTAAGCATGCTCCTGGACGGAGTATTACCAAGTCACTCACCGAGCTTCGCAGTAGTGGGACGACCTGCTGTCCTTGCTATGGGTGTGTGGTCCCTCATGTGACGTTCGCCCTTTCGGAATTGTCATAATGCATGGTAACCTTCTTGCAACTTTAAGTTGTTCAAGGTCAACATGACGCCGCAGTTGTTGACTCTCAACTAACCTTGCGTATACTAGATAACACGAAAAATGGATGTAAAAAATCGTGACGGATGACAACACGGGAATCGGGAATGGAATACCTTGGTATATTGGAACGTGTCATGCCGGCCGGTGAAGGTGGCCGGAATGGGCTGGGGTGCGATATCGAGTTTACAGATTCCCCGAGAAGAGCATGGCTCTAAGCATGTGTGTATTTCTCTGCTCATGGCGATTTTCAGTCACAATAATGCTTAGAAGGGAGAAGAGCACTAACCCGCACAGGTGGTGCGTTCCTGGGGTAAGCCCATGCAAGTGCGATCCGTCACAACGCCGCTTGCAAAGTTCACAAGTCAATGGGCAGAGTTTTAGTTTTGTGCCGCAGGAATGAGTCTCATGGGCTTGACCACTATTGAAATAACTTTCCGTCTGCTGAAACCGCGGAGCGTAGAATGATATACTCACCTGGGAATAATGCAACGTTCCCGGCAGGAATAGGACTTTCCATCCGGCAAGCTAATCCCTTGGAGGGCACAGGGCTAGACGATTCGCATGGTCGTAAAGAGAAACACACACTATGAAAGACGGACGCATACCTCACCGCACGTATGAACAGGTGCAGAACACATGTGACCTTCGCCTCGAGGGTGACCTTTGACCTGTGGGTACGTAGTGAGCACTTGTCAATTGAGTAAGCGGTTGTCTCCACTAACTTTCGTACACTCCGCCAAGCAACCCCGCCTTTCGGATAGTTTGCAACGTTTTCCGCACAGGTGAGTGGTGACAACGCAACTGCATCGGGGTGAGAAATAAGCATTCATTACCTAGCCACCAGTTCAACGTACGCGTGCCTCCCAACGTGTCCGGCGCTGTATCTTGTTCAGTAAAAAAAACAGATAAAGATAGGACATCGTACGGTATACCGCATTGCCCAGGATCACCTCTACAAAACCCACAGGTACGCGCACACTTGTGATCGGTGCTACAGCTATGTTTGCCTTCATGGAGCCGACTACGGATGCAAAGGAGATTGCACGAAGCACACTGAGTGCCACAGAGTTGGACATTTGACCTCAATTCGATGACCATGTTGTCAAGTCTTCGGCGTAGATCCTCTATGGCTGCGTGATCGCCTTCGAACCTCCCTAAATTGCAATCCAGCCAAGATCGAACGTGATCGACACGCAGGTCGACCAATCCGTTGACGTATGATGTGAGTTCCGCCACCCAGTCCGAGTCAGGCATGAATTGCCGTGGCGCGGTCGGGTTCCAAGACTCTAATAGAGCCGTGATATGCGTTTCGATGTTGTCCGGTGGGATTGATTGTTCATCAGAAATAACAAATCTTGTCGCAGTGTCCTTGCTCTCCAGGATGACGTCCGTGTCGAGGTCCTGAGAACTTCGTCAGCGACTGGACTCCATATCTTTGAATTGAAGAAATACAGAACCTTCAGGGGTTCAATCTGAAGCCCGGTCTCCGCAAATCCCGTGGCAAGCGCGGTCGGTAGGAGAGCGGAGAGCGACTTCGCACGATGCTCGGTCATCGTCTCTGTAGCAAGAATAAACCCGCAGGTCAAAGAGAAAGACGAAGTTACAGACGAGAAAGCGCCCTCCAGTCGTTTGTCTGTAAGTGGACACTGAGAACAATGACGTTGTTAATGGAAATAAGGTGCAATACCTTGATCTTTGCCATGAGCGTTTTGATCGTATGAAGGAATTCTCCGGCGGTCGGATGGGAAATCTTTTGCAGGTCAAGCCTTCTCTTAAGGACCCCGAAGAGTTTGTATGACTCCGTCGATTCGATCGCGGGCCATGGTATGATGTCCAACTTGCCGCCATGCAGCCGAGAGATGAAGTTGTCATCTTGTTCTTGCTCGACGATCGTCTGAAATTTGAGAGAAAATCTACAAGCAACACTTTAGCTTGGGGGATAGCCTCAGATTTCGTGAAGCCTTACTCGCGGGCGATAACATCTTTGTCCGACTCGGCAACGTCCTGACAAGACGTCGGGCGAGGTTATATATGATTATTGAGCACATACCTCGATAATCATGACAAGCGTAGATTGGAAGAGAGACGGGTTTGCAGTGGGATCCAGGAAAGATGCACTGGACTGGAAGGACTGGAGGAGGTCACTAATATCACTACTAAATGCTACGTTGCTGCGAAAAAGGACCTATTGTTTCTCAGAAGGGACTATTCCTTGAAATACTGGCGACGCACTAGATTGGAAATTGCTGTGTTGAATAATACGAGAAGCGTGTCTTCTTGAAGGGACCTTTCAACGCTGTCCACGCCTGAATTTTTGTCGCGTTATTAGCTCTGACAGAACTAGAAGAAGTCGGTCTGACCTTCAAAGTCAAGTGCCACGATGAGTTCTTCGTCGGTGGGCGTCACCGACATCCATACACCCTCTGTGCGTGTTAACTCAGTCCCATGTCATATACAACCAGCACGAGCATACCTGTCTCCCGCATAGCGTTCACCTCAAACGATGTATCCACGAGGTTGTTCAACGAAAAGCTCTGTCCTACGGACTTCTGGCCCGTCGATGACACGACTTTGACAGACTGCACAAAAGGGCATCGGCGACGACCAGTATACGGAACAGTGGGCGTCATACCTTCGAGGCCATATAAGACTGGAAAATGGACTCATACCAACCGAAGGTAAGCTTGTCCATGATCTGGTTAACGTCGGCCCCGAGGAGAGACCTCTCCAACTCAGCAGACATAACTCCGTCTGCTAAGGGAACAAATCTATTTTCGCGGCAAACGGCGATCTGTATGGGAACAAGGCAAAGGAGGTTGACAAACCACTCCCCAGCGTGATATCGTGATACATTCCAGTTCGAGTCAAGGGCAGTCTTCGTTCTGAAGGATTCAAAATCTGTGGCGCACACTTTGATTCCACGTAGTTCATCACCTAGGGGCTTCCTGGTCGTCTTGACAAAGCCCTGGATGAGATCAGCGAAATAGGAAGCAAACGGTAGTTTGGGGCTCTCGGTAATGAACATTATACTCCTCGGGCGTCGTTCGCTCGGAGATGCAGGGGTACAGGGCTGCACAGCAGGGACGACGGGGAAATGCGTCCAGACTTCCATGTGACAGTCCAGTAAGCTGTTGTGCTGAGTCTGACCTGCGCCGTTCTTTGATGCGTACTTGGGGCCCGTTTCTTGGAATATGACCTCGGAAACCTTTCTTGTAACGTCGATGGCTACGGAGTTTACGCATTGCGCGTCTAAATCGAGGGCAAGAAGGAAGACCCGTCCACGATCGCCGATCGACGTCACGACAGCACCCTCGAGAGGAAAACTCGGAAGTTCCAAGGTTATCCCATCGGCAGAGCCAAACGACTCCCAATGATATGCGGTGAGAGAAGGTTGCGAGCCCCGAGACTGGAGAACTAGAAGGCAGGATCCATCTGGGGATGGGTATATGGCATTGGGGACAGACGAGAGTTGCAACGAGGCAGGTCTAGGACCAGCGCATTCGAGTCAGTGGTTGACGCGGGAAACAAGAAACCGAGATCTCACCTGAATTGTTGTGTGACGAAGGAAAAGATCCGGACCTCCGCATTGGAGTCCACTAACGCCACCTCGTCGCTTCCACAAACCGAAGATATTTGCAAAATCGAGATATCCACTTGGCTGTACAACGGAGCTAGACCGATAGCACTTCCCTGACCCTGGAGCATCCTGAGGGTTTCATCGAACACGAATGCGTAAAGTTGCATCTTAACGCGTGGCGCAGTAAGCCAGAAGCCCCACATTGACCAAATACATCGGACGTACTTTCGCCGCAGCGCATACCACCAGCATTCGCTTCACCTCGTCATATGCGAACAACACATCTTCGCCCGTCCTGTTGCGTTGAAGAGTTTTGATCGCCCTGGTCCCCTGTAAGGCGGCATCCATTCCTGTTAGACTCTCTAGATAAATGGAATGCTTGTCCCGATCAGCCAGAACAAGGAGGAGTCTTTCGTTCTCAAGGAGCACATGAAAGCTGAAAAAAGACTAGTAGGTTGACGGATGAGTAATCTATAAATTTAGACACGTACACGACGCGGAAGCCAAGCGGCAGATGAAATACACTTGAGCGTCGGTCGCTGACTACGGGATTGGGTACATGCTCGGAATCAACCTGCATGTTGTGAATGTCGTTGCTTGCAAAGTCCATGAGGTAAACCCGAAAGTCGAGTTTGAGATCCTCAAGCGCTTCCCTGCGACCAGTGACTTTATATTCTTCATAGCACCGAGCACATTGAGTTATGAAGATCGTCGACTTTGGAAAAACAAATACGCATACCTGGTGAGGAAGAGTTTCCCTCCAATTGTTGGACCTCGTCGATCTTTATTACACTACATGCGGTCAGTCATCAATCTTGAACGAAATGTGACAAACTCACGAGGTTCTCCGTCCACTGGCAGTAGATCTTAGATTGATGCACCGTATGAACTCGACCAGCATACCATCCAGTGCCCCCCTCTCTTCAGTGGAGACCTCGAGTTCTACTCTGCTTTTCCATTCTTTCTGTCGCATTTCCAACACGGCGTAAGTCATCGCGCTCACACTCGAGTCGATTAAAGAAGATAAGTGGGTATGGTCAAGAGCCATAGCCTCGTGAATCGGGGCAGCTAAGTCCTTATCCTGTATACCCTTGAGCTCGCCGAGAAAAGCAGAATCAGAAATAGTCATATTACTCACTTCCTTCTGAAGCGACTCGTCACTCGTGTTCTTTGACCAGAGGGAATTGACAATGCGCTTTGACATGGAGGATCTTTTTCTGGTGTCTTTCTTTTTGTCAGACTTCACAGACGCGCTCTGGGTGTGGCGAAGATCACCCACAGCGGTTAGACGCTCCTTCGCGGACCTGAATTTGGCATCACTCACCGTGACAACACCGAGAGGCGCACGAGGGGCATGAGGAAGATCATCCTCAGCGGTTAGACGCTCCTTGGCGGACTTGAATTTGGCATTATTCACAACACCGAACTTGGCTTCGTCGACATAATGACGGTAGATGCCATCGAATTCAGGGTACAGTTGACGGAGGTCATGGACACGTGTGGGTTCTGAGTAAAAGTGTGAGCTAAGTGGAAAAACCAAGCATTGAGATTCTCACGTGCGACTTCGTTACTAGTATTCGTATCAGAACCAGGGACCCATACGCGGGATGAGAGTTCGTCACGCTCGATTGAGCTATGTAGAAAATTCGACTCAGCATGCTGTATTCGGAGAGTTGCGGAAAATGACACACGGGAAACTTTTCATCACGTCATTGACCACTTCATCGCGAAGAGTGAACCGTAAAGACATCTCCTGACTGTAGACTTCTCGACGAACTTGAACTTGTCTCTTTGCTAATTCTTGACGAAACGAATCGCGAGTATTTCTCATCGCGGCATTGAACTTCTTACATTCCTCTGAGAAGATACCGGAGATTGCTACATCAATGAGGATCCGGATAGCGTCCTGCCCAAGGGACTCCGATAGAACTAACACGTTATCCTGGCTAAGATGCCATAAGTAGCGTCTTCACAGAAATAATGACTACCTACAGCAGCTGCTTCAAGGAAACTTCGTCGAGTGGGTACTGCGCGAGATTGCCTAACGGAATTGCTTGAGGAGGGTAAGAGACGATCCAGAATCCATGAGAGGTTTCTCCGCGAAGAAGGCTAGGAAGGAATATCGGGGAATCCACCGGCACGGGACAGTCGGCAGAAGGCACGTGATGCGAAATGTGTTGCGAATTCATCTTAATTAAGTCAGCAGTTAAAATGAGTCTGATAGACGAAAGTATTACCTTGAAACCGGGGCGTAAAGCTGCGCTTGCTTCTTGCTCATTCTGCTTTGCGACCTCATATGTGTATAGCCCGTCTTCGTCGCCCCAGACTAAGGAGGTGGTGTGAGACGGCGATAACAGAGCAATCACTTGATCGCATATTTTCGTGAGATATCTATTCATGAACATGAGATAAGCGAGGCGCATAGCGGCGGCAGAGGACGGTCTGCGGTTCCTTACCGCATAAACATGACTCTATTCCGGAAAACTGTAGAAGCCGCAGAGTCATCCCAAGTTGATTCTTCTGGCCAATATATAACATAATGGTGTTCCTGTGTTGGATCTACCTGTCCAGCGGCGACAACATATAGACCGGACGATAATATCGGTCCATGCGCAGTGGGCGCGAGCAGTAAACGAGAACTTGGAGTCCGATTACGCAAGGGGATTTCGAAACTAAAAGCGAAAATCACTCACATGTCTTCGTTAACTACGTTAAGAGACCGCAAGAAGAGTACAATCTCAGTCTTGGATCCATAAACGCCGATAGGTTTGATCATGAATTGATCCAGGGTTTTAAAATCAACTTTAGTCACAGATGCGTATGCACCAGGACGTATCGAGTTGATGAAGTGCTGGAGGGAATCCTGTGCGATGATGACCTTATCAACTACTGCAAAGGGTGATTAGCATGTGAATAGTGCGTCTTGAGAATGCTCATTACCACAGCCATTGCTCCCAGATTCACAGACAAGACCCAAGAGACGATACATGCCCCTGATTTCCTCAGCCAAATCCATAGCGAGAGGCCGACGGACTCTGTTGTTGTGTAATTCCTTTCCAACAGAGTCATGGACTACGAGTCTAGGACCGCTGGGTGTTTGTGCTCGTATGTTTGGTATTTCTTCGGCTACGCCACTAACTTGGGGGATTATTTGCCACGGCAACGCCGGCAAAGAGGCCGTGAACAAGGATTGTGAATTCTCCGACATGTCCGTAAGGATTGGTGTTTCTTCGGCTATGTCACTAAGGATTGAGAGAGTGATGATAATGAATGACAGTAATGGTACTTACCCGCAATCACCACCGCCTGAGGGCCAGTATTCATAGACGAGAGGTACTCCGAGGGCATGATGGCGATCGGAGCGTACTCTATACTCGGGTCCATTTTGTGATGGAGGATAGGATGCGATACCTGAGACTTGTGCCCTGACTCTGTCTCCTTTATCTGTTCCCACACGCCGCGTGTTTAGTTTCCTATTACTACATGGATCAATGCAGATCTGGATATTTTACCCCATGCCGAGAAATACGTATGGTTCATGAGGACAAATCGGCCATGGATGGAATGAGGTACATTTTCCGCGGTCGTTGAGGGGTCAGAAAGTGATATCGTATGCCACCCTTGTAAGGCACAGCAAGGAAAATCGCCGCATGTTGACCCATGGTCAATGACAGGGCGCCAGAGCGGCGCGATCCACGGCGTAGAAGTGATAGCAATACCTCATTAGAGGAGGTTCCGGCCACGTGTATGTCCGCGTGTCTCTTTGCGCCCTACGTTCAGGGTCGTTGTCCGGACTTGGGATTTTCTTTCGCTGACTTAAGCGCTGACTAGCGCTGCCTCGCTGATCATGAGCGCTCATTAAGAATTTCAATCACCGTCGATGGCATCGACGTTCTCCTTCGAGATGTCATCATCGCACTCACCTCAAAAAAACATTAGTATTCGAGACGGATATCATAGCATTTCCTTCAGTCTTTTTGGCGGACGATTCCTGCAGCGGCGGCAATGGCCAGTGCAGCGGGGATAGAACTGGTGCTTCAACTTGCGGACTCGGAACGCCAAACTTCGCGGAGCCCGTCTTCTCAATTGAATAAAAGCGGTTTGCGAGACGCAGCTCTTCTGCAAGCTGGATTGGTTCGCGAGTGCGCGACGTGCAGACGTCATATGGCCCCTGCCCAAGTACGGCTTTATTACCCGGGGAAACCACCGCTGTATGTGGAATGTAGTCCGGTAACCTTCACTAGAGATCAAATCGAAAGCATATATCCCATGCCCTAATGACCACATACGGTCTCCTTGGAGTCTCACAGTTCAGATCCTTACTCACGTAAGTACACGGCATTAGGACTGAAGGAAGTGGCCAACGTCATCGCCTGCTTGAGACTACGAGTCAGTACCGGGGGCGTATCATCCACATTCATCCTATCCAAGCACTGTTGGGATAACAATCAGCGCGTCGATCCAGGGCGCTGTCCATCTGCTTACTTTCCGGATAGTTTGCCTCAATAGCAGGTTCAGCGCCTAATCAGCTACAGGCAGGCACATTTTCGTGCAGCATGATATTGAGATGTCCGCGCCGACGCTGTGACAAGCGGTTCTCAATTTCAACGTTCAGCTACCCGGAACCTGTCGATTCGCGCACATAGAACGACCTCCAGGTAAGCGGACGGCAGCGTTTCGGGGGGAGGGGGATAGAGGAGACGAAGATGCACAGTCTATGCATAGATGGTCTAATCCAGGGACTCGAATAGTTGGCGGGCAACCCTGAATACCAACTCACCTTCACGCCACTCAAGATCGGGTCGCGCACATAGTCATCCCGGTAGCCCCCGTCCCCACCCATGCAGCCGGCATCTGGTATGCCGCGCATCTACAGAGCAAGTTCGACGACGAAGATAGCGCCCTCTCAGAACGACGCACCAGGGCGCCAAGTCCGCCACCGAGCACTTGTTCGAGTGTAGCATATGCATGGACGAGTTCGTCTTCGCGACACCAATATTCCCGTTTAGCGTGCCATTCGAGAAGCGGCTGTGATCACCAAGTTAGCGGATGCACAGTTTCCACCGCAGGTACGTCTTGTCACGCACCGTGATGCAGGGGTGGAGAGAGCGCGAGAGTCCAAGCTAGGTGGTACAAAGAGCCGCACCAAGGACCGCTCTGGGAATTCGATCGACATTCGAACTGGGCAACATCGTTGACTCTTGTGGTACATCATTGCTTTGGAGCAGGGGTGCCTCATTGTTCACGTCGTCCCTAGACCCGGTTGGGGACATCTATGGGCGATCGAAAGAAACGTCTGAGTGAGATTCCCGATGAGAAACGAAAACCAACGGCAACTGACGCAGTACCGACGAGTCAACGTGACAGATTTCTCGTTTTACCATGCTTT
>Ga0137394_10003075_pt1 | contig 12472 bp, 16 predicted proteins | sample czobulk116metaG_FD_108278 | JGI IMG/M metagenome (GOLD analysis project Ga0137394, IMG submission 108278) | Vadose zone soil microbial communities from Angelo Coast Range Reserve, California, USA - czobulk1.16 metaG | ecosystem: Environmental > Terrestrial > Soil > Vadose zone | place: USA... | reverse complement strand
CGGGACGTGCAGAGAGCATCTCGAGCGTGCGGATGCATTGTGCGGAGCCGCGCAGGACGATGCGAGAGTAGAGCGCTGGGGTGAGCGCGTCTGCGATTCTTGAGGACTGGTGGGACGGGAGAGAATTTTATATTTCAGTTGGTTGGCTTAGTAGAACGAACTGAACGGACAGACGGACGGTGAGATATAGATGCAGGACCTCGGATGGGCATGAGAGGTAGTCAGCGATTTCGAGTAGGATGTCGGCTGGGACGGTGTTCATAGACATATTGGACGGTCGAGGGGGAGAAGGAAAAAGAGTGGAGAGGCGTATTTGACCGAAACGGGTGACTGGGTGGGTACCTTATTGGCGTCACAGATCATCACATTTCTCGAGTACACTACAAACAGACATGACTACTCTTGTGTCTCTATGCATGATGATGCTGGGATATCAATACCTGTGGGACCCGAAACAATACGTTATGTGATGTAGGCAGGTAAAAGCGATACAATGCAAAAGGGGTGATCACGACCTGCAACCGGTCAGCGTAGCCCTCGAGCAGAGGACCAAGGCGCACATTTTGTACTCTACTTTCGTCCGCTCTGAAGTTGGCGTCGAATATGAGATCGTGATGTCGAGATCACGGTTATTGCGAGCGTTTGGTGAACAAGACAGCTTGCCCACGATCTTTTCTCCATCTCCGATTCTGATCGTCTCGGGTGTGTAGAATACCGTTTGTCTGGGTCTGATAAGCCGGCAGATCGAACAGTTACATCCTGCAACTTACTTCCAATGGGTATATTTTGCGTGTGGTCCCGTGGAAAAGGAGACCTTTTTGTGGGTGCAGTCGAATGAAATGTCAAACCATGCAAGGAAGGCATGTACGACTGAATACCGGGCCCACACGGTGAGCTAGCTCTCTCTCTGAACACGACAAGCTGACATACAGTCATTGCGCGTTGCGCGGAGCTCAAAGGGCGCAATGAAGGCCAGATCCTCTTTTTTCGCGGTTGTCAGATCTATGCGCTAGACGATCGTCAGCGGGATTTCCGTGCTTTCGCGTAACGGAACCACAAGCTAAACGGCATACCTTGAGAATGCATGGATCTGTTGCAACAGCCTTCAGCTCGACGGTGTCGACAAGGGGTTCACGCAACGCGATGTCCTTGATACACGAGAAGTCAAACCCGTACACGTTGTCCCAGACTATGGCAGAACCTGAGTGGACACAGGTCTCGGCGAGGAACGAAGGTACGACACACAGTTGATTTTCTCCTCCTTGTAATCTTGGTCCTCGATCGCGGCGAGGTACATGGTCGCATGATCAGGGAAGATGAGTCCCCCCGGCTTGAGGTAGCGGTCGCGTGCCTCGAGCACGGTATCCAGCATGGACTCGTAGAGCAGAAAGTAGCCCATCCATTCGGAAATGATGATATCGTATTGCTGGATCGGCAGCTCGGTATCCTCTAGCTTTCCCTTCACGAGGGTGATCGCTAGCGCGAAGGGGTGTGAGGATCCAACGAGGCGGCACAGAGATCAGATGACGACGCACTGTCTTTGAAGCCGTTTGCCTCTACGATCTTCACCGCTTGGTCGATGATGTTGGACATGTCGATCTACGAGATCCCGGGGGGAAACGTTGGCTACCTCGCAGGAGGAGACGCAAGGAAGGAACGGGAAACGCACACCGACGACGTGGGATGCGCCAGCCTTTGCGGCAAACATAGAGAGTATTCCTGTGCCGCACCCGACATCCAGCACGGTCTTATCTTTGAAGAGATGGGGATTGTTGATGATCGCGGCACGATACGAACCCGTGCGCACGGTGTCCTTCAGCATCTCCTCATGAATACCTGAGACAGATTTTCTCAGTGAGACACCTCATCGAAAGACGTTGACCCGCACCGAAGTGCGCGTACGAGTCAGCATAGCTAGAGGGGGAGATGGGCAAAAAAATCGCGATCGTAAGGAGGTCCGTCATCAAGATGAAAAATAAAGCGGGGATGCGATGCGAAGAGGGCTCGACGACGCACTAGTCTCTAGACGTCATTCCCTCTGACGATGTCCCAGATTTTGCTGAGTGCGCCATGTATGCAATGTCGCTGTTTGCTGCTGTCCTCCTCATCTCTGCTCTCTGCAAAATACTGGCTTAGTCATTACCACGTGACTTCGGCTCAGAGTCAGGCCAGCTGCGTAATTCACAGCCGTCCGCAGTGCACTTAAGCCACACCCGCCCGCTGCCGTTTTTCTTCAGAGTTCCCCTCCCCCCTCCACCAGGTATATATAGGCCATCCCGCCATCCACAATGATCGTCGATCTCCCTACCGCCACGGTAAGTCGAACTCTATCTCGCAACAATAAGCGTGGACTAAATCGGCCCATTCACAATACGCCACGTACCCCAGATGCAATCTGGCACTCCCATACCATCCGAAAACCCACCCGCGTACGAGACCGCCGTCGGCGGCACCATCACCGGTACGCCCCTTTTGCTCGTTATCTTGCAACCATCTGGATGGAGCTAACGTATCGTATTATCTAAACTTGCTCGTCTCGCGTCTCGCTCGCCCGGTTCTTATCGTCTATCTATCTACCTTATCACGATGCAGCGCCTCCACCAGGAAAGTACGCGAGCCCACAGGATGCACAGCCAAAGGGCCCGCCACTGATGGCCACGGACGGCCCGCGAGTCGTGTACGGCGCCACGGCGTCAGGGTCGGACCCGATGGTGTATTACTATCAGGACCCGCGCTCGGGGCAGCGCGTCGCTTCGCTGTTGCCTCCAGATCACCCACAGATGGTGTGCCTCCAGACGGGTACGCACGTCCCAGATACGCGGTACGGGTGTCTCGGTGCGTCGTGCTTTTCTTTCCGATGCGATGCCATCATAAGCTGATGTGTTTTGTGTTGTGCATTGCTCCGTCCAGGTGTGCTCGCGGCGATCATATGGTTCCCGCTTGGCATTGCCCTTTGTCTCCTTGATCGTCGGGTCAAATGCGAACGCTGTGGTGAGACGCTCGAGGATGGGCTATGCAGCTGAGCCCCTTACGCCAGACCGCCATCGCTATGGACTTTCCCCCCCTCTTGTTGCATCTTGTCCCGCCCGTTTTGAGGATGTCTTGTTTTTATGATTGTGATACGACTGCCTGGCTGCACAACACCTTTTTGTACATTACACACCCTGATTTACGCATATAATGTATACAGGAGGCGATCAGTCCTCGACTCATTGTCCATAACCTATGACTAGTCTTGGCATCCTCTGCCAAGAGTGACGGTCCTGTTCCATCTGTACTTGACAAGCTGCGTAAGCATGACTTATCGCTGGATTGGATTTAGACAGCTTCGAATCCATTGCTGTCATACCGAACTCTACAGCAAACTGTATTGGATTCGCGGAAAGCAGCGCTGTTCCATAAATGTCTTATATTGTAATATTTCACAGAGTTTGAACAGCCACGGGTGTATCGCAATGCTGGGATGTTTTGAAGAGCCAAAGGGTGAGATTTACAATATCATACAGGTACGGTATGATGCTGGTGATGATGCTGCAGGATACAGGATGACGCATGATTTCTCGGTCAAAATGCAGGGTCGCAGGGTCGCTTTGGCGATTCGGATTTGGGAAAGTGCGGGGTGAAAGTATACCCGACGTTGAAACTAGAAGAAAGAGGGCGACCGGTCATGGTCTTTTTTTTTCAGTCGGCTGCATTCTCTGCTGTTCGGGGTTTTTTTTAATCAAAGAGAAAAATTCGTGCACGATCGCGGACGACGCCAAGGGGCAAAAGAGTTTTTACAGTACAGCAAAGCCGTTGGCCCTGCCCCGTCGGCTGAACGAACGGGTCACGGAGAGATGAGATTAGCATGCGATATGACAGATTTCGCACGTGGCCGAGAGGAAAGCGTAGTTCCGGATTGGGAACAAGAAGCGCCACGTGAGATCATGTCCGGTCACCGCTGAGGCTGAGTACGACGCAACCCCGACTCGCTCGACCACTGGCAAGCCAACAATCTCTCCCATCATCACTCCACCACCCGTGTATCTTGTAAATTTCCCGACCCATAGCCGGCGGTTCCCCCTCTCGTCTCGTCTCCTACCAACTTACACCAAATCCTGTACAACCCACCCGGCTCCCCTCCTCCTCCTCCTCCTCCTCCTCCTCCTTCCTATCTCTTCTTCCTTTCCCCCTCTGACGCCCCCGCTTCAGCATAGCCTCGCACAAACGCCGTCTTTTTACGTGCCCCATGCTACCTCCATCTAGACAGCCACACCTCCCCGCCTCTCTCAACCGCAACAAAAAGCTGGATACCGCAGCGTCAGTGATCCGAGGCAACCCATCAGACCCCTCCTTACCCGCCGATACAACCGCACACCACATCCATCGTGCACCCCTGGCGCAGATAGATCAGCAGCTTTTCGTCACCACCACAGCCACCACCCCCAACAGCGCCATCAACAACGGCTCCGTATCTGCGTCTGACCTCGCATCATCCGCTCTCTCTTCTCTCCCTCGAGCTCCCTCTGAATCCACCCTCCCTTCGCGTGCGCTAGGAAAACCAACCATGCCGAGGCGTTCGTCGTACACGGGCGAGGATGGCCCGTACGCCCCTGGTGGCGGCAGCTCGCAGGGCCCTGCCTACCGTCGACTTTCTCAGTATGTGCTTTTTCAATTTTCTTTCGCTTCATCTATATCATATTTTCTCCACGCTTCTTTCGTTTTCCCCCTTCCTCCACACACCCCTACCTTCCTATTTGAATAGCTGCGGCGGGGAGAGAGATAAGCAGTTCGGAGTATCTCAGACACGGGGTGATTGCTTGCCTCACCTCATGGCCGTAACCCACCCACCCCCTTCGTCTTGCCTTGATCATGTGAGGGTCGCACACTCTTGCGATCTTCCTTCCACCCTTTTTGCCCCTTTATGGGCGTTCCCAACCCGGATTTTTTTTTCCTTCCCTAATCCGGGCCATCCTGATACCCAGCGCGCGTCCGCTGCCTCTCGATACAGTAACGATACCCTATAAACTTGCGATCCAATTCCTCGGTTGCTTCGCGCTTATTTCTACACCCCCTCCCCTTTCCGTTACCTACCCCCTTCCGCTCCCTTCTCCCCTCCCCGGTTTGCATCCTTCCGTTTAGCACCGAGCGAAGACGCTGATGAACGTTCTTCCCCTCCCCCTCTGTATCCGACCCTTTTGACTTTTCCTTATTATCTTTCTTTCCTTCTGACTCTGGATGCTAATCGCTTGTTCCCAACCCCACGTCAGGTCTCGCATCAACCCGACTGCACCGTATCCACCATCCAAACCCACGCGGCGGACGGCGCACACCCACACCCAATCCACGGCTTCTTTAACATCTACACGACGGGGTTCTCTTCCCGCGCTCCATCTGCACACTTCTCCCCAGTCCACTCCCACCGTATCCATCGCTCCACCCACCATGCAGGAAAATTCCCAAAACTTCAGTGATGACGACTACTATGCCTATTCCAGCTTGGCTACCTTCTCTTTCGGTGCGGCGAGTGCCCACCGTCAGTCCTTCGATCCCGATACGCCCAGTCCACTTTCTGTCCAAACCACCACAAGCGAGAGCAGCCACACTCACGGCACAGGCAGTTCCGATCGTACACCCCGTCCCTCGATCTCCCACACGCGTGGTTCTGACGACGAACGCGGTGAGGATGAAATTCGCCGCGCTCGTGCGAAAATGCGAGCCATCGACGACGGTGGGCGCAGACCCTCGCTTCCCGCCAACATATACATCCCCGACCGCCCCAGTACGGACAGCCTTTCGGGACCGTCTTCTCGTCGTCACCCAGAAACGTCCGGGAGCGATTCTGATCCAATAGCGCCCAGCAGTGCTTCTGACCCAGAATTTGACCCAGGAAACGAGTTCGGCATCGTCGACACCGATGTCGAACTCGAAGGTATCGCCCCCGATGACATGTCCCAAAATACATTTGGTTTAGATCAGGTCCGCTCCTCATACACACCCGATTCCGGGGCCGACTCTGATGTTGACGCCCCGGACACACAGCAGTGTGCAGATTGGTACATCGTCGACCCCAACGAACGTCGTCACGAGGCCGGCTCCCCCGTCATATTTGCAAGCGCTGAAAGCGATGAGGACGAAGACTCGGATGTATCAGAAACCGGTTCCCGCGGACTTGCGGTTATGCGCCGCAATAGTGTTGCCATCCGCATGGCGACTGCCCGCGATCGTTCTTTCCGCGCACAGGAAACAGATCTCAGATGGAAAGAGACGAGTACTCGAGCACGCGAGGACAGTGCTGCCACCGTCCGCCGTCCAGACCCAGACGACGAGGACTGGGTGCCTGGTGTACACGTCAGTGACGGTACAGACCCAGATAGCGAGGGGCAGCCGTCCTTGCCAACTCCCAACTGGAGCATGTTCAATAACAATGCGGGTGTTTCGACAGCTGAAGACTCGGGCCGGAACGTGTATTCGGGCATCAACCTCGATTATATCATGGACGTCGGTGGTTCGGCAGGTCCTGGCTCACGTCGCTCGTCCCATTCGTTCGTAGCGCCACAAGCATTGCCGTTGCCTCCGCCGAAGGACAAAACAAAATCCAAGGATAAGCGCAAGAAAGACAAAAGCAAGGGCAAGGAAACTCTCGATGTCGCCGCAATGCAAGGCCTCCTCGGTCCCTCCAGCACCCCGCCAAACTTACTGGACGTTGCGCCGTGGGCGGATGCCGGTGAAACGGCAGGTCCTCGCCGTCCCAGCACCGTGACCCTCGACGACTCATTTGCGGGGGGCCTCCGACGCCTCGACCCTCAATATGCCGAACAGCGCAAGGAGTGGTCCTTCATTCGCGACCCGGAGCAAGTCGTGCTTCCTCCACGCGGCCCTGACGGCGGTCCAAGAGCGTGGGATGTCTGGCGCTGTGCACAGATCGGCAAGATTCGCCTCGAGCGAGCCACGCTGCCGCCTTGTACGTTTTTCCATTCTTCGTATTCCATTCCGAGCAACACGCCGTTAACCCACGTTTCCTGCACCGTCCGTCTCTTTCAGCCGACCCCGATAAGCCGAGCCAACAACGCCTCAATGCAGAGCACGACGTTGACCCCGCCTGTCTGAACGACCTCGGTGGTCCGACGACTGTTGTCCATCGCCACTCCAGGGCGCTCGCCTTCTCGATCTATCGTCATTACAGTCTGAGAAACTACCGCTCCGGCAAGGGCCGCCCCAGCATGACGGCGGTTAGCACGCACACCCCAAGGTCCGGCGAAGGTCGCAGTACGCTGGTGATGCCAGCCCACGACGGTATCCTACTCGCGACGAAACGTGTCCAGGAGCAATTCACGTACACTAAGAGCACCTCGAGACTGGACGCCCACGGCTTGCTGCCGGATGATGGCGATAACCGCCGTGACAACCGCCGCGGACCAACCCATCGTCAGCTCCCATCACAAGATTTGTCGGCGGACTCCCACCAGGAAGCGCCTGGTCCCCGCCATATTATTGACTTGAGTAGGCTCGAAGAGCTAGATGACCGATCTTCGAACCTACGCAGGAGCCAGTCAACGCGCACCACAAGCTCCTCTGTCGATTTTTCGGGCACGACGGCTTTCGCTTCCTCCGCCCCGACGTCCCAGGCCACTTCGTCTGCGTCATCCGTCTCGACCTCCTCAGCGAGCTCCATCTCGGAACGGCAGCTGAGCCCCCACGACGAGGCTGCGGAGGATGAGGACAGCGATGGCGAGTTTGCGAATAACGTCCCACGCACTTCCCATGCGGAGGCGTTCGCTACGCTAGACAGTTTTGCGATCGATCAAATCAAGAACGAACAGGTGCCTGCATCAGTGGCGAGGAGGTCCCACTCCAATTGGATTCAGCGCTTTATTGGTCCGCCCAGTGGATCACGCTCGCTTTCATCGAGCCTGACGCCCATCAATCCGCCCTGGATGATGTTGGTCCCACGCTCTATGCAGGAGGAACAAGACCGTGCAATCCAGGGTCTAAGGACATCCTTTAAGGACGTGGGGTTGGTCCCATCGACACGGTCAAAGACCGGCGTAGGGATCGGGCGCAAGGGCAAGGGCAAGAACAAGGACGTGCTCACGCAAGTGCCGGACGACTCGCTGTACATGCTCCTCCCGCTTTGGCCGCACGAGACGGACCCCGCGACCGCCGCGCGGGAGCGGAGACAACAAAGTCCAATGAGAGGACTCGACCGCGAGCAGAATTTGTACCTGCTTGTGTATTACGTCCCCTTTAGCCCACGCGAACGCGCCGAGGGCAAGCCGACCAAGAAACGCTCCCGCTCCCGCTCGCGCAAGGGCGGCGAGGAACCGCACGAGCGTCACCACCCGACGCCGCTCTTTGACGTGCGGCGCGGCTTCAAGGTGGTCGGGCGTCTGATCGCGCACGCGGACCTGAACGGCTCGGGCATCCGGCTGCCCGTACGCGGGCTCTCGGTGACGGGTACGTTGGCGGAGGCGGAGATGGGGATCCCGCCGGCGTCGCTGCGCGACGTGCACTCGGACGACTATATCATCGGGGCGTGTCTGGACCGCAGCGGAACGATCGACTTTGTACCCGAGGGGCTGGAGAAGCTCGGGTTGTGCGTCCCGCGCACCGAGCCGCCTGTACAGCTCCACACGCATCCGGCCATGCAGACGGCGGAACCGGTCGAGGAGGGCGAGGTCGTGTCGCAGCCGCTTACCGCTATCGGACGCGCCGCGATCGAGGTTGCGTGGCTCGGGTGTATGGCGCTGACCACGTTCTACGGCCCGAAATCTTAGAGGACCGAGCATGACGCGTTTCCCCCAACCCCCTCCTCCCCACGGGTGCATTTGCTTTTTGTTTTTTTTCTCAGGCGCAGGGCCCCCAAAAAACTTCGTTCTCCCCCATACCTCCCCCCACGCCCCTTCTTACTCTATTCTCTCTTCAATTTACGAAATACAGATTGCTATACCCCCCCTCTACCTCCTCTCAGAATGTAATATGATATTGTATGACCCACCCTCCCGGTCCTCGCAGCCTGGATATATCTATCTATCTATATACGAGAGTGTGTCCGTACGGTGTGTTTATGGTTTGACGTCGCATGGCAGGCTACCTCACTTCTCTAAACCGTGTATCTCTTCTTTCCTCCACTCCAGATCATCTGACGCCACAATGTGTTTTTTTTAATGTGTCTTAACTATGTAGTAACTTGGATCCAACCAATTATTATTATCGGACGTCCAGTGATTTGCAATTTTTTTCTTCGCTTGCCTCTACCCGCAACCCACGTTAACTTAGCCCCACTGACCGCTCGAGATCTTAACTTCTCTCTCTTGTGCGCGCTCGCTACTTTGCTGCTTGGTAGACCCTGGGAAATTGGAACCAACCCACCCTTGTCCGAACTGATGGTCTTGCCCTCCCTCAGCCACGGCGCCCACTACAGGTTGGTTCCTGGGCCTCCTTGAACTTGCCTCATCTTTACGTCTTTCCGGATCCCCGCCGCCGCTTTTTAATTTTCTTCTGCTTTCTCCTCCGGGGGAAGGAGGCCGCTGCAAGGGGGAATACCGTACAACCGTATATTGATTATTGATTATTTCAATCGGCTTCAAATCACTCACTTCAAGTTCAGTTCTCGCGTGGCTGTCACCTGCCACCTGACTCCTTCCCCACCACAGCGAGCTCCCCCTTCCGTCCCCAATTGTTGTTCCTGGAAACGACCAATCAAATGCCCATTGCTGCAACCGTAACCCCTGAACCTTCGTCATCTCTCTCTCTCTCTCTCTCTCCCAATTGCATTTTCCTCGAAGCGAAGCTCGGTATCCTTGTTGTAATTTTCTTTCTCTTTTTCGGCAACCCCCCTTTTCTCTCTCTCCCCTCTCCGCGGAGAAAAAGAGCTGGGAAGTCGCATAACTAATGGGTCACGGTCCTTTCTATTTTATTGGTTTTGCATCACGGTTTTCCCGGAGGAAAGGAGTCGGATCAGAAGGCTGCACTTATACTTATACAGTACTGCAACCGGGCGGAAAATCAGCCGAGATGGGTGTCCTCGCTTCTCGGCGCGAATTCCACCCACAACTTTAGGACGCTCATGGCTCACCGTTTCGCCACGAAATTGGGTTTACAGACTTCCGGACTCGTGCTGTGCCCCTTCCCTTCTGCACTGTATGATGCCCCTGGCCCCTCCATGCTCACACTGCATGCATGCAACACTTTTTCGCCTAACTAGCCCCTAACTTGAAATCGATCGATGTATGTTTCCACCGACGGTCGCACCATAGGCGATATGTTTCTTCCGACCTGGAACGCTCCCTCGAGCCGCAAAGATTTGGCGCTCAGAGGGAAAACTAGACTGGGTCTGTGGCGCCTAATGATATCGGGTGAGAGGAGAGACGAACAGCTGGCGCCGATGGCCCCTTCCTCGTGCTGATGCTGATCTCGCGCTCGCGACGTCTCACACCCAATCCATCATGGATGGATGGATGAGTGGGTGATGGATGACAATGACAAATTGGAATTGTGTTGGTCACTGGCGTCCTTATCATTTGTCATTCAGACACACCGTTCATCTTGTTTTTGGGGGCTTTTTTTTTTTTTTCCCGCGAGGCATTATCGTTTCCGATCGCCGGATCCCGACTTTTCAGAAAAGACCCCTGATAGCTGGAGTCCGGGCAGCAAGCAACCGAAGCGTTTTTCGTCATTCTGCATCTTTGCTCCCGGACGCCACTAACGGCGATGGCTTTTTTGAAGGAGGCTTGGCCGGCATATTACCCATGCGGAAATCACGACGCGATCACACATATAGCCGTTGCACCGTTCTTTGACTGGCTGTTGCGTGTATGCGTTTCAAACCCCATTATCGATTGCCATGCTTCATACTTCATGCTGGAGGGTGACCCTAGTCTGGTCGAACCCAGAGAGAGATCGCAACGTAACGCCCACGGAGATTATAGATCGGCGGTTGCTTGCTTAGGGTTGGTATTCCCTCTAGCGCTGGATGGCTGGCTGGAACGCAGGCACTATCCACACCGCATACACGCACGAACAATTACTCAATTGTTCCCACTGATCTGTCTCGAAGAGCGTCTAGTGGGTGTGAAATCCCGATGGATTTATCTGAACATGTTTTTTTTTGAACAGCCGTTGAAGGCTCGCGATAAACTTTGTTTGGGTCGCGTAGAGAGCCGGAACCACCGAACCACGTGGTTGTGCTATCCGCTTTGGTTCGCTGGATAATCTCAGACTGGTGGGTGGAGAAGAGAGGAGTATGGAGAAGAGCACACGCGCCGTCGAGCAAACACCATGCGACCCTAATCTTCCATTGAAGCGTAATTGGCCGTAACATGACTTCCTCACATATTCATAATGGTATACCTGACCTATTCTCTGTACTCTATTGTCTCTAGGGAGAAGAAACAACCTTCTTTTCACAATTGGTCGTGGTGGGTGCGACTCCCATGTGGTGAGAGAAGAAAATTCTTTTGCCTAGTCTGTTTGATGGTGGCGTTCAGTAGTCGAGCTATGCGCGGATAGGAAAATGGCTTCCGAGTCGTTGTACCGTTCCCGATTGCAATTCGTGATGGTTGGTTGGGGGACTCCCCTTTCGGCGCGAACACGAGTACAGTACTGACTGTATTGCATAATAGTAGGGTTCGTACGAGACAAATTCTTTCTGTGTAAGTGCTTGTTCACAGGTACGAAATCAGATGCCCAGGCCATTGAGGTCACGTTTGTTGGGTATGAGCCGGGTTCTAAAGGTTACTGACTCTGGGATAAAAGAGGTATGAGCCCATTGTACTTCAATGGTGCGCTTCGTGATCACCGGATATCAGGGCATTCTGCCATTTCATTTTTAGTTTCTTGAATCGGGTTACTGTAAAGTTAAGCTCTCGGCAACGCAGGATCGAACCTGGCACGACGAGTCGGGATTGAACACATGTACAGTCCTTGTTCTCTGATGGTCAACGTCCCAACTTGGGTTACAGAATCGAGGAAAGCCATACAGTAAATAAACTATAGAAAACTACCGATCTTTCGTGGCGGCGGGCGTAAGTGAACCATTACCCTTTCCGACGTTCCTCCAACGGGTGTCACGGTACTGTAGGTGTGAAAAAGTGTCTTCGTCCAGCCGCAAGCCTGACATACGCGGGCCCGGTTTGGGCTAGACCCGGCGACCCGCACCTCACACATACACACGCAGTAATATTTTTCTTCCTTTGGTGTATTCTTTTGCTAGGGATTGACTATTAATATTCTAGTCACTCATCAACATCACGGTAACTTACTTATCAAGCGCGCGACGGGCTACCAGGTATAAACGTGTTCACCTCTTAGAGAACGCAAGGCACGGGGGGTGGTGTTCGCCCGAGAGATACCGTAAATCGAAAAAAAACTACTGTTCCGGTTCAGAGGCCGACCATCGGTCACGCTGGTCCGACCAGTTTCTGTTTTCGCTGGAGGGCGGCGCTAGCGTGGAGTCATATGGGTTCGCGCTGCTGTACATAATCCGTAAATG
>Ga0137394_10003073_pt1 | contig 12473 bp, 11 predicted proteins | sample czobulk116metaG_FD_108278 | JGI IMG/M metagenome (GOLD analysis project Ga0137394, IMG submission 108278) | Vadose zone soil microbial communities from Angelo Coast Range Reserve, California, USA - czobulk1.16 metaG | ecosystem: Environmental > Terrestrial > Soil > Vadose zone | place: USA... | reverse complement strand
TGAGGGAGTTTGTGAAGAAGTTGGAGAAAGAAGGGGAGCTGAAGCGGATTCGCGCGGAAGTGGATCCGGTGCTGGAGATAGCGGAAGTGGTGCAGCGGGTCGGCCGCGAGGCGCCGAGAGAGGCAATTATTCAGGGGCTAAAGCCCCGTTCTCGCCATGGATCAAATGTCGGAGCTGAAGCTCCGACCCACAATTCAAACGCTTTGGGACCGGCGCTGTTGTTTGAGAATCCGAAGGGGTCGCGGCATCCATTGCTGATCAATGCGTTTGGGAGTGTGCGGCGAATGGCGCTGGCATTGGAAGTGAACGAGCTGGATGAGGTGGCCGAGCGCATCCAGGGATTCCTGAAGATCGAGACGCCGCAGGGATTTTTCGACAAAGTCAAAATGTTGCCGAAGCTGGCTGAACTCGGATCGTTCTTTCCGAAGAGTGTTAAGACTGGCCCCTGCAAAGAGGTTATCCAGAAGGGAAGCGACGTCAACCTGTTTGATTTTCCGATTTTGAAATGCTGGCCGCAGGATGGCGGGCGGTTCATTACATTTCCGCTGGTATTTACGAGGAATCCGGAGACGGGGAAACGGAATGTGGGGATGTACCGGATGCAGATTTATGACGAGCGCACGACAGGGATGCACTGGCAGACGCAGAAACACGGGGCGGAACATTTCCGGCGCGCACGCGCGAAAAATCCGGAAGGGAGGATTCCTGTGAGCGTGGCGATTGGCGCCGATCCGGCTACGGCGCTGGCGGGGATGCTGCCGATTCCGCCGGACCTGGATGAAATGATGTTCGCAGGATTTCTGCGACGCGAGCCAGTGGAGATGGTGCCGTGCGAGACGAACGATTTGGAAGTGCCTGCCAACGCGGAGATTGTGCTGGAGGGCTACGTCAATCTGAATGAGCTGCGAACGGAAGGTCCGTTTGGAGACCACACAGGTTTTTATTCACTCGAAGGGGAGTTTCCCGTTTTTCACGTGGAATGCGTGACGCGGCGGAAAGACCCGATTTACTTGACGACGGTCGTGGGACCACCGCCGCAGGAAGATTATTGCATGGGATACGCGGTGGAGCGCGTGTTCCTGCCGGTGATGAAGATGCAATATCCGGAAATTGTGGACGTGGCGATGCCGGCGGAGGGAATTTTTCACAACCTGATGATTGTGGCGATTCGAAAGTCGTATCCCGGGCACGCGCGGAAGATCATGAACGCGATTTGGTCGCTAGGGCAGGCGATGTTCACGAAGGTGATCGTGGTGGTGGACCACGATGTGAATATCCATAACTACAGCGAAGTGGTTTGGAAGACGCTGTGCGCGCTGGATCCCGAGCGGGACGTGCAGTTTTCGCTGGGGCCCGTCGATACGCTGGATCACGCGGCGCGGATGCAGGACTTCGGATCGAAGATGGGAATCGATGCGACGCGCAAGTGGGCGTCGGAAGGATTCACGAGACCTTGGCCGGATGAGATTTTGATGGACGAGGCCACGAAGAAGCGGGTCGATGCCCTGTGGAAAACGCTGGCACTCGATAACAAATAACAAAACGAGAATAAAAATCTATTGCGCGGCAGAGCAAAGCGTGCGGATTTTCTTTCCGGCAGAAGGCGAAACGAAAAACAACATGGATTTGCGGGTAGTACTTATCCGTGCGATAGGACTGAACACAAAGGATAACCGTCCCTAAGGACAGGGAAGGCAGCCAGAAAAACCGCAACTAATTGTGGCCAGGCGGCGTACGGCCACAACAGGAATAGGTACTGCCCTGCAATACCCCCCGAACTGCCTAGAACTACCCGTATTCATAGGGCAACAGCCCTATAGATTCCCTTGACGGTCGGAGTGATAGAATGTCATAAATCTCCCACGGACTGCATCCCCGAGAGAGTCCGCAGCGCAAGCGGGGAGCAGCGAATGGTCGGGAAGTTTGTTGTGTGTGGATGCCGGGGTGGCGTTCCTCGTGATCGAATCGCGTGAAGTGATGAATGTGCGGCAGGCGTCGCAATATCTGGGAATCTCCCCGGATACCCTGTACCGTTACATCACCGAGGGCGAAATCCCCGCGTTTAAACTCGGCAACCGCTGGAAACTGCGCAAAACGATACTGGACCGCTGGATGGAACGCAAGATGAGCCAGGCGACCGCGAGACGGCGTTAGTCTGGCGGAAGAATCAGGGAGAGAGGCCGCGAAATGTTGGGAATGGGAAAGAAGAGCCGGCAACTCGTGGGACTGGACATCGGGTCCAGTTCGATCAAGGCAGTGGAATTGAAGGCGGGCAAAGGCGGCTACGAGCTCGTGAGCTTCGGGACGGAAATGCTGGCACCGGATACGGTGGTGGACGGAGCCATCATGGACGCGCCGCAGGTAGCGAACGCGATCAGCAAGATTTTCGACGCGCAGCGAATCAAGACCAAAAACGTGGCGACATCGGTATCCGGGCATTCGGTGATCGTCAAGCGCGTGCCGCTGCCGCTGATGAGCGAAGAAGAGCTTTATGACCGGATTCCTTCCGAGGCGAGCCAGCACATTCCGTTCGACATTGCCGACGTCAACCTGAGCTACCAACTGCTGGAGTCGATGGACTCGCAGATGGACGTGCTGCTGGTGGCAGTGAAGAAAGACAAGATTCTGAATCACACCAACGTGCTGGCGCAGGCGGGGAAAACGCCAGTGGTGGTGGACATTGATGCCTTCGGTTTGCAGAACTGCTTTGAAGTGAACTACGAACCGGACGCCGGCCAGACTGTGGCGCTGCTGAATATCGGCGCGAGCGTGATGAACATTAATATCGTGCGAGGCGGAGTGCCGCTGTTCACACGCGACGTCAGCGTCGGGGGCAACCAATACACGGACGCGCTGCAAAAGGAACTGGACTTGAGCTTTGAGGACGCGGAGCGCCTGAAGAGAGGCGATTCGCTTCCGAGCGTGACCGACGAACAGAAGCAGCAGATTTTGCGCAGCGTATCCGACATTCTGACGCTGGAAATTCAAAAGACGTTTGACTTCTTCCGGGCAACCGCGAGCGGAGAAAACATTCAGCGCATCGTAGTGGCGGGCGGCACAGCGCGTGTCCCCGGCCTGGTGGATTTGCTGCGGGAAGAATTTGCGATGCCGGTGGAAGAATTGAATCCCTTCCGCAAGGTGCAGATCGATCCCGGAAAGCACAGTGATGACCAGATTCGCGAAATGGCGCCGCGGCTGGCCATTGCCGTAGGTCTGGCGCTGAGGAGCTTCGACTAGCCATGATCCGCATAAACCTTCTTGGACAAATCAGACCGAAGGCCTCACGGCGCCCGGTAGACACCGGGGCGGCACTGCCGGTGGTGTTCATCGGCGCAGGTCTGGTGCTGGGAGCCCTGGTTCTCGGGTTCTTCTATTACACCTGGCAGAATCAACTCAACAAAGAGAATATGGAAATCAAGAGATTGCAGGCGCAAAAGACGGATCTCGAGCAGACCAAGCAGCAAGTCGAGGCGTTCGAAAAGCAAAAGATCGTCTTGCAGCAGAGGGTTGCGACGATTGAACAGTTGCAGCGCGACCGCACCGGCGGGCAAGAGTTGCTGGACATGGTCGCCAACACGGTTTCGCGGACCGAAAATCTCTGGCTGACCGAAATGGTGCGCAAAGGCAGCGTGCTTTCGATGGAAGGCTCGTCGGCATCGGTCAACTCGGTGGCAAACTTTATTACCGCGCTGAAGCGGTCCGGTTATTTCCAGAAGGTTGAAATCAAGGAAACGAAGCAAGACGAGAAGAACACGGCAGTGCAGTCTTTCACATTCCAGATATCGGCTGAAATTACTCCGCCCGCAGCGCAAGCGCGTCCTGCCAATACACCGGCCCCCGCTGCGACTGCGAAGGCGCCGGCGAAGAAAGGATAAAGGGCGCCATGGCGAATCCATTTCGAGACATGTCCGTGATCATGCAGGCGCTGGTGGCAGCGGCAGTAGCCGTTGTGCTGGTGCTGGTGGGCGTTTACGTGCCTGGTTCTCCGATCGCGAGGGAACGGGATGAGGTGGATGCCGCCGTCCAGCAGCGCACGAAGCTGAACCAGGAAGTGACGCAATTGCAGGTGTACAAGCAGCGCTACGGAGAATTGAAGCAACAGATGGATGCGCTTTCGAAGCAACTGGATACGCTGAAAACCATCGTGCCGGAAGAAAAAGAGACTGACGAGTTTATCCGGCTGTTGCAGGGAGCGGCGAGCGCGTCGAACGTGCAGATTCGGCGACTGACGTCGCAAGCGATAGTACCCAAGGAATACCACTACGAAATGCCGTTTGAAGTGCAGGCTGACGGCCCGTACTTCAACCTGCTGGACTTTTTCGGGAGGCTGGGCCGCCTGTCGCGAATCATTAATGTAGGCGACCTGGCGTTTGACGATCCGGAGAAGCCGAAGGGCACGAAGTACCCGATGCGTCCGGGAACGACAGTTTCCGGGATTTTCACGGCAACAACATTCTTCACCAAGCCCGCCGACACGGGTGCGGCTCCTGCAGGCGGAGCCAAACCTGGAGCCGGCGCGGCTGGGAAACCCTGAGCGGGAATGAGCGAACTATGCGTTCAGCGATAACTCTCGGACTAGGGATTTTGATCGCAGCAGCGACGCCCGGCATGCGGGCGCAGGTGGCGCCGTCGACGCCCAACAGTGTGAAGTCGGCACTGCAGGGCGCGGGCAAACCAGCGCAGCAACCGGCCAAGCCAGCAGCACCAGCCGCGACGAAGCCCGCACCGCAAGCAGCGAAGCCTGCGACGCCGGCCGCGGCCAAACCCGCTGGAAAGCCAGCGGCAAAACCTCGGGCGAAGACCGGGGCCAAGACCAAGTCTGGCGGGAAGAAGCCGGCGGTTAAGGCAGTGGAAAGGGCGGCCACGCCAGGGACGGCACCGGCGGCAGCAGAAAGCGAAGTAAGACAGGCACGCCGTGATCCGTTCGAGTCGTTGATCGGCCGACAGGGGAACAAGGCGGCGGGTCCTTTGCCTCCAGGCAAACTGGGTTTGCAGGTCAGCACGCTGCGTCTTGACGGCATCGTGCGTTCGCCGAATGGAATGATCGCGGTGGTTTCAAATCCGCAGGCGCGCACGTACTTCCTGCGGGAAGGCGACCGTTTGTATGACGGCAGCGTGGAAAAGATTTCGATGGATGGCGTTTCCTTCCATGAAGAAGGCAAAGACGCCTTCGGGAAACCCGTCGAGCACCAAGTGAATAAGCGAATTTACTCCAGTCCAGGAGAACAGCAATGAAGACGAATTGGCCGGCCCTTCGGCGTGGCTACTTGATCCTTGCAAGCGTGGCGTTGGCGAGCAGCCCAGCGTTTGCGCAGAGGCCCGCCGGCGCGGCATCGACTGCGGCGGTCATCTCCAGCGTGGCCATTACGCAGGCACCGGAGCGTTCGGCAGTGCGTGTGGAGGGCGAAGGACGTCTGGACGTTCACGCCGGCCGCATGCAGAACCCGGACCGTCTGGTGCTGGATTTTGCGGGAGCCCGGCTGGCGGTCGAGAAGACAGTCATCCCGGGAATCTCCGCTCCGGTGCGCGGCGTACGCCTTGGGCAGTACCGGCCGGATGTGGCGCGCGTGGTGATCGATCTGACGACCGCGAGCCCCTACGAGGTTTCGCGCGACGGAGAAGCGGTAGTCATCTACTTCCAAAATCCGTCCACGAGTCCGGCAGGCGCTACGGCGTCACCCCGTCTGGTTGCGCGCCGCTCGTCCAAGGATTTGAAGGTTTCCGCTCCTCGCTTCGCCTTGCCAGGCGAACTGACCCAGCCCTCAGTCACACTGGCATCGTTTAGCGAGAAGAAGGAACCTGTTCGTCCGGATGCCACGACGCAACAGGCGGCAGCTCAGCAAGCAGTCGAGCAGGCGAACACGGCGGCGGCCACGACGATGGCAAGATCAGCGCAGGCGCAAGCCCCAACGGGACAGGCTCCAGTGGGCAAGTATACCGGTGAGCCGATTTCCGTAAACCTGAAGGACGTAGACTTGAAGGACTTCTTCCGTCTGATTCACGAAATCAGCGGACTGAACGTGGTGCTGGATCCCGCAGTCAAGGGGAGCCTCACCATCGTTCTGGATGAAGTGCCATGGGACCAAGCGCTGGACATCGTGATGCAGAACAATAGCCTGGACAAGCAGTTGAACGGAAACGTTCTGCGGATTGCGTCACGCTCCACGTTGAAGAATGAAGCGGAAACGCAACGCGACCTGGAAAAGGCGCAGGCCGAAGCGGTCGCCCCAGTGACCGTGCCCCGCGTACTGAGCTATGCCAAGGCGTCTGCGCTGGCGCCAATACTAAAGAAATTCCTTAGTTCGCGCGGCGATATTTTGTTCGATGACCGCTCGAACCAGCTCATCATTCGGGACATTCCGTCAACCATTCCAACTGTTGATAACCTGATCCGCAATCTAGATCGCAAGTCGCAGCAGGTGGAAATCGAAGCGCGCGTGGTTGCGGCGTCTCGATCGTTTGCGCGAGACATCGGGACACAGCTGGCGTTTTCTGGCATGGGACTAGGTGGCCGTAACTTCGTTGCTGGAGATCCGACGGTCGGTCAAAGCAGCTTCGGCGGAACGAATCCAGGGGCTCCGGTCACCATCGTAAATTCAAATCCGCCAGTAATGCCATTTGTTACCAATCTTGGCGCAGGAGCGCCTACGAGCGGATTGATGCTGGCGCACCGTTCGCCGAACTTTGCCGTGGACTTCTTCATCACCGCGGCAGAGGCCAAGGGCGTGGGCAAATTGCTCTCCAAGCCGAAGATCGTGACCCAAAACAACGAAAAGGCGACGATCAAACAAGGTACCAAGATTCCGATTCAGACGACGATCAATAACACCATCTCGGTGCAGTTTATTGACGCCGTGCTGAAGCTGGAAGTCACCCCTCAAATCACCGCCGAGGGAACGATATTCATGGACGTCCTGGTGGAAAACACGCAAATTGACGCCGGTATCCCGCGCGTGTCGGGAATCCCGGCCCTGAATACTGAGTCTGCGGAGACCAAGGTGACCGTTTCCGACGGCGGGACAGTGGTAATCGGCGGCATCATCGTGTCCACACAGAGGAACGACATTCAGCAGGTTCCACTGGTGGGCAGCCTGCCATTGATCGGAAACCTCTTCAAGCGGACGAGCGTTACCACCACCTCACAGGAACTGATGTTCTTCCTGACTCCGCGGATTATCCCTGGGTAGTCCAGGGGACGCTCTTTCAACTTAGACTGGAAACGAGGAGACTACAGTCTCCTCGTTTCCATTTAAGAGGGCACCTTTGCACCAGCGCCTCGGAGACCTAATCTCACAACTGATTGACGCGAAGCTTGACGCTCTGGTGATTACCGGTCCGGCCAACTGGTATTACTTGACCGGGTTTACGGGGGAGTCAGGCGCTCTCGTGGTGTCGCGGAAAGAAACTACGCTCATCACCGATGGGAGATTCATGGTTCAGGGGCGAACGGAGACCTCGGGAGTTCGCATCCGGCAGCAAAAAGGGTCTCTGTTTGATTCCGTCGGGGAATTTATAAAGAATTCCGGCTGCGCGCGAGTGGGATTCGATCCTACCCAGGTTACGGTGGGGCAACTTCATACTTTACAGAAGACGGCTGGCGCCAGAGCTCGGTGGTTTCCTGCCACGGGAATGCCTGAGAGGCTGCGGATGCGCAAGGATCGAGCCGAACTGGCGCAGATGCGCCGGGCGGCCCTCCTCGCGAGCGAGGTGGTGGAATCCGGGATCAAGCTGCTAAAGCCGGGGATCAGGGAATTTGAAGTAGGAGCCGAGATAGAGTATCAAATGAGAAAGCGCGGGGCCTCCGGGCCGGCGTTTGAAACCATCGTCGCCTTCGGAGAGAGAGCGGCGCTGCCGCATGCACGACCCACGGCCAAGCGACTGAGGAAAAATGAGTTGGTCGTGCTGGACCTGGGTGTTATACTCGGCCACTATTGCAGCGACATTACCCGCACAGTGTACGTAGGGCGGGCCCCCAAACGCATCCGGACGTGGTATCAGGCGGTTTTGGAGGCTCAGACGGCGGCGATTGCAGCGGTACGGAGCGGAGCGGCCTGCGGGGACGTAGATGGGGCGGCGAGGCAGGTCCTGGCCGGGTATCACCTAGATCACCTTTTTGTGCACAGCACGGGGCACGGGCTGGGGCTCGAAGTGCACGAGGACCCCAGGGTGGCGCGGGGGCAGAAGAAGCGCTTGGAGCCAGGAAACGTAATTACCATTGAACCTGGAGTGTATTCCGCAGGCGTCGGGGGAATTCGCATCGAAGATGATGTTGCCGTTCACGCTAGCCGTACCGAAGTACTGACCCGCGCATCGCGGGATCTCATTGAGATCTAAACAGGCATGAAACGCAAAAAGCCGAGCAAGCCCAGCCCGTCGTTCGCCAATCCCGAAATTCAGCAGATCGAACAGCTCTTTCAGTTCATGACGGAGCACAACCTCGAGGAATTTGAGTACTCGAGAGGGGATTTGAAGATACGCTTGCGCAAGCCATCAGCGGGTGTGGCGGTCTCTGCCCCGCGAATGGTCGCAGCGCCAGAGATCATCGTCCCTGGATCAATGGAGCCACCCCAAACAGCATCCGGCAGCGCAGGGGCACCTGCTGCCGAGGCTCGCTCGACCGAAGACCTGCATCTGGTCAAGTCTCCGATCGTTGGCACTTTCTACGAGTCTCCGAGCCCTGGCACGGAGGCTTTCGTGAAGGTAGGCAGCTCCGTCGAAACGGGGAAAGTCCTCTGCATCGTCGAAGCCATGAAATTGATGAATGAAATCGAGTCCGACGTCTCCGGCGAAGTGATTCGGATCTTCGTGGAAAACGGACAGCCCGTCGAATACGGGCAACCTCTGTTCGGCATACGTCCGAGCCGGAAGAAATAGCCGGCACGCCAGACCATGTTCCAGAAAATCCTAGTTGCCAATCGCGGGGAAATCGCCCTGCGAGTCATCTGTGCCTGCAAGGAATTGGGGATATCCACGGTCGCGGTGTATTCAGAAGCGGACCGGAATTCACTCCATGTCCGGTTTGCCGATGAGGCGGTTTGTATCGGTCCGGCGCGCAGCAGCGAGAGCTATTTGAATATCCCGCAGGTGATCAGCGCGGCGGAAATCACGAATGTGGATGCCATTCACCCGGGATACGGGTTCCTTTCCGAAAATGCCAATTTCGCGAAAGTCTGCGAGGCATCGGAAATCACCTTCATCGGGCCGAGGCCGGAAATCATCGAAATGATGGGAGAAAAGGACCGCGCGCGGCGCGAAGTGAAGACCGCCGGTCTGCCCACGATTCCCGGCAGCGAAGGCGTCGTAGAAGGGGAGGAGCAGCTTGCGAAAGAGGCGGCGCGGATCGGGTATCCGCTGATTTTGAAAGCCTCCGCTGGCGGAGGCGGCCGCGGCATGCGCGTGGTGCGCAAGCAGGATGAACTTTTGGCCGCTTACCAGACGGCGCGCAGCGAGGCGCAGCAGGCTTTCGGCACGCCGGACGTTTATGCGGAAAAATTTCTGGAGCATCCGAGGCACATCGAATTCCAAGTGCTTGGCGACCAGCACGGAAAGGTAATCAGCCTCGGGGAACGCGAATGCAGCATCCAGCGGCGGCACCAGAAATTGGTGGAGGAGTCGCCATCGCCGGTGATGGACCCGAAGCAGCGCAGGGAACTGGGCGGCAAGGTGGTGAAAGCGCTGGAAAAAATTGGCTACACCAATGCGGGGACCGTCGAGTTCCTGATGGATCAGGACGGCGCGATGTACTTCATTGAGATGAACACGCGCATTCAGGTGGAGCATCCGGTGACGGAACTGGTCACGGGAGTGGACTTGATCAAGGCGCAGATTCGCATTGCCGCCGGAGAAAAAATGGAGGACGCCACCGGCGCGGTCATTCCTTCCGGGCATGCCATTGAGTGCCGGATCAACGCCGAGGACCCGGTGACGTTCGTGCCGTCCGCGGGACGAATCACGACGTTCCAGGCGCCAGGAGGCACGGGAGTCCGCGTGGATTCCGCGGCATACGCGGACGCCGTCATTCCGCCGTACTACGATTCGATGATTGCCAAGCTGATCGTCAAAGGGCGCGACCGGACCGAGGCCATAGGGCGTATGAAGCGCGCGCTCGAGATGTTCGTCATCGAAGGCATCAAGACTTCCATCCCACTGCATCGGCGGATTCTGGCTGATCCGGACTTTGCGGCGGGGAAGTTTGATACTCACTTTATTGAACGGTTGCTCGGAACGAACGGAAAATAACGTTGAAGCTCCTTGTTCTACCTCGGCTGTATGTGATATTAGACGCAGCATTGCTTACCGTTCCCGAAACAGAGTGCGCTCAGAATCTGGCCGCTGCCGGAGTCCGGTTGATGCAATACCGAAACAAGCGGGCGTCCGCGCGTGAATTATTCGAATCTTCGAAGAGGCTCTCTTCATTGCTGATTCCGCAAGGCGTGACGTTTGTGGTGAATGACCGTGCCGATGTAGCTGCAGCCGCGGAAGCAAGCGGCGTTCACGTTGGGCAGGAAGATTTGCGGGCGGAGGCAGCTCGTTTGGTGATCGGGGCGGGGAAGTTGCTAGGAGTTTCGACGCACAATCTGGAGCAGTTCAGAGATGCCTCCACCACGTCCGCAGACTATGTTGCGGTCGGACCCGTGTATTCCACGTCTACGAAAGCCAACCCGGACCGAGTGGTTGGAATCGAATTGATTCGTCAGGCGCGGGCTTTGACGGAGAAGCCTATTGTGGCCATCGGAGGGATCACGCTGGAGCGCGCCGCCGAAGTGATTGAAGCTGGTGCGGATTCCGTTGCGGTCATCAGTGATATCCTCCTCGCGCGCGAACCGGGGCGGCGGGCGCGGCAATATATCGAACTTCTCGACGCCGCGAACCACGCGGCCGCGGTTTGAGGCGACTTCGAATGGCCGAAACCACACACGCCATCCCACAAAGTACTGCGAAGAACGAGCCAGGCTTCGTACGCGCCATCGGATTGTTCGACGGCACGATGATCGTGGTGGGCTCGATGATTGGATCGGGCATCTTCATTGTGGCCGCCGATATTTCGCGACAAACGGGATCAGCCGCGGGACTGCTTCTCACGTGGATTCTTACGGGATTGTTGACGATTTCTGCCGCGCTCTCGTATGGAGAGCTGGCGGCGATGTTTCCGCACGCAGGCGGCCAATACGTTTATTTGCGCGAGGCTTACTCACCGCTCTGGGGATTTCTGTACGGTTGGACGCTTTTTCTGGTGATTCAGACGGGGACGATCGCGGCGGTCGCGGTTGGATTTGCGCGGTACTTGGGAGTTTTGTGGCCGGCAATTTCTCCCAATGCCTGGATCGTACGTCCCATCGCCTTGGGCTCAAAATATGCGATCAGCCTTTCGGTGCAACAACTTGTGGGCGTATTGATGATCGTGGTTCTGACATTCATCAATACGCGCGGAGTGCGGCTGGGGAAACTGATCCAGAACGTGTTCACCAGCGCGAAGACGCTGTCACTGCTGGGATTGATTTTCCTGGGCATTTTTGTTGGGAGAAATGCCGGGGCCATGATCGAGAATTTCGGCCATTTCTGGACGATTCGAAACGCGCAGACCATTGAGCCAGGGGCTAATTTCCTGAAGAGCTTGGTGCCCACGATTACGGCGGCGAGCGGCGCGTTTGGGTTGTTTGTGGCATACGGCGTTGCACAAGTCGGTTCGCTGTTTTCCGCGGACGCCTGGAACAATATCGGTTTCACCGCGGCGGAAGTGAAGAACCCGAAGCGCGACGTGGCGCTTTCGATGGCCTTCGGCACCATCATTGTGATCAGCCTGTATTGCTTGGCGAATCTGGCATATCTCTTCACGCTGCCGCTGGTCCAGATTCAGACCGCTCCCGATGATCGGGTGGCTAGCGCGGCCTTGAACGCCATCTTCGGGCCCACTGGCGCGATGATCATGGCGGTGGCGATTATTATTTCTACCTTCGGCTGTAACAATGGATTGATTCTAGCCGGCGCGCGTGTCTCCTATGCCATGGCAAAAGACAGACTTTTTTTTAAGTCCACCGGGACGCTGAACAAAAAAGGAGTTCCCGGCTCGGCGCTGCTGTATCAAGGGGTTTGGATCATTATCCTGATTTTACTACGCACCAGACACACGGACGCGGCGGGAACCGTGAGCTACGGCAATCTGTACAGCGACCTGCTCAACTACGTGGTCTTTGCCGCGTTGCTCTTCTATGTGCTGACAATCGTGGGAATTTTTGTATTGCGAACAAAACGGCCGGATGCGGAGCGACCCTATCGCGCTTTCGGATATCCGCTGGTTCCGGCGCTCTATGTATTGGCATCGGTCGCAATCATGATTGTACTGCTGCTCTACCAGACACAAACCGCAGGGAAGGGCCTGGAGATCGTTTTGATTGGAGTTCCTGTTTATCTGCTCTGGGCGTGGTGGTCCGGGCGACCAGCTGGTCGAAGTTCCACGCAATAACTAAATTTTC
>Ga0137394_10003072_pt1 | contig 12474 bp, 13 predicted proteins | sample czobulk116metaG_FD_108278 | JGI IMG/M metagenome (GOLD analysis project Ga0137394, IMG submission 108278) | Vadose zone soil microbial communities from Angelo Coast Range Reserve, California, USA - czobulk1.16 metaG | ecosystem: Environmental > Terrestrial > Soil > Vadose zone | place: USA... | reverse complement strand
TGGGTTTGCGAAGCCCTCGGATTGCCGGCGGATTGTGCGGGAGGATTGGTTACATGCGCCACCATGGCGAATTTCACGGCGCTCGCGACCGCGCGGCAAGCGCTTCTTGCGCGCGAGGGGTGGAACGTCATCGAGGACGGAATGTTTGGTGCGCCACCGATCGAAGTGGTCGTTGGCGCGGAGGCGCATGCTTCCATTCTCAAAGCATTGAGCCTGGCAGGTTTCGGACGGAAGCGCGTGACCACGATTGAAGCAGACAGCCAGGGGCGTATGCGCAAGGACAGACTGCCCCGGCTTTCCAAGCAAGCCATTGTGTGCATCCAGGCGGGAAATGTGAATACCGGGGCGTTTGATCCAGCTGAAGAGATCTGCGCATGGGCGCATGAGCAGGGCGCCTGGGTTCACGTGGACGGCGCATTCGGTTTGTGGGCGCGGGTGTCCCCGCGATACGAATATCTTGCCCGCGGTTTCGAGAAGGCGGATTCCTGGGCCACTGACGCGCATAAATGGCCCAACGTAGGCTACGACAGCGGCCTGGCCATCGTGCAGGACGGGGCCGCGTTGCGTGCGTCGATGGGTATCACTGCGGCCTATCTCGAGCCAGGTTCGCGCCGCGAACCGATGCATCACACGCCGGATACATCGAGGCGCGCGCGAGGGGTGGAATTATGGGCGTCGCTAAAATCGCTGGGCCGCTCAGGGTTGTGCGCGCTGATCGAGCGGACGTGTGCTCACGCGCAGCGTTTTGCGGAAGGCCTGCGGGAGGCAGGATTCGCCGTGTTGAACGATGTGGTGATCAATCAGGTGCTGGTGTCCTTTGGTAGCCCGGACGTGACCCGCGAAGTGATACGACGCATCCAGGAGGATGGCACTTGCTGGTGCGCAGGCACGGTCTGGCAGGGCGAGACAGCGATGCGCATTAGCGTCTCTTCCTGGGCGACAACAGAAGAGGACGTGCAACGAAGCCTTGCTGCGATGATCCGTATTGCCCGCGAATGCCGCGCGGCCTAAGAGCCGTGGGCTAGGGCAGCCGGTTAAATTTACGTTTGAAATCTCCGGCTGTGCGACGGCCAGTGCACGCCGAAACATTCACGGCGAATCAGCGGCCGGGCGCGACGCTGGAAGTTTGCAGGTCGGCAAAAGTCTGCACGGTGCTCAGATACGTCCGCGAAAGACGGTCGTGCCAGGTCAGTTGATCCTCGTCCCACATCGACCAAAGAAAGCCGAGGAAAAAAGTTCCCGCGGAGAGCATGTATCCCATGCTGCGCAGGAGCATTTGCCGGGGCGTTGGCGGCTCACCGCAGAAACTAGTCACCTGCAGGTGTCGCAGCATCATGCCCGGTGTTGTCCCGCCGAAAATGGTGAAGAGAGCAAAATATTGCAGATAGACGATGGTAAATGTCGTGGTGTAGACCACGGCTGTCAACTTGCTCAGGGTGAATTGTCCGCCGAGGGAGCTGAAGAGCATCAGGAAGCCGCCGTAGGCAAACAGCAAACAACCCAGATCAATTAGACCGGCCAGACGGCGGTCATCGATCGATGCTACTGGGTACAGACCAGGATGGGGCATCGGATGTCCCGGCTGTGCTTGAGCGTGCGATTCTGTATCTGACTCAGACGGCTGCGATACATCGATCACCATGCGGGACTCTTCCTGGACGCGCTTTTGGGAGGGGCGGCCAATCGCAATGGTAAAAGAAAAATCTTCTGCATCGGAAGCGAGGGGTTCCGCAACGGCAGCGGAAGTACCGGAGGGTGTTTTCCGTGGAGGGGTTTCGAACGAAAACTTGGATTGAGCAACGTTCGGTGCAAGTTTTCGCCGCCGCGTTCGATGGGCATCCAAGCGCTGCGCAAGTTCACCGCGCCAGGCGGCATCGTGCGGCGGTACTCGTTCGCTCGAATCGCGAACGCCTCGGCGCTCGTTACCCTTCAACACGGAGTTGAGATTTCGAGCGAGATCGCGGCGTGGGCTAGTAGCCGAGACACGCTCCCCGGAAGAAAAATCAGCAGTAAATGAGGATTCACAAAAATGACAGACCGGTACGCTGGACGGCAGTACCGCACCACACTGCAAACATGTTTTGGTCACCGGTAAGTTTTGCGCTGCGGACGCATCCACTCCGGCGAGGAGGGAACTTCCCAAGCTTAGCATAGCGACGACGAGGCGCCAAACCAGCAGTTATGAGTTTGTGGCGAAAGAGTTAGCAGGGCCTGGGCTGACGTGTGGTTCGAGGAGTTAGCTTTCCATCTGCTGCGCAAGCATGCCGCGGCTGAAGGCAATACGGCGCTCAAGGGCTACGGCGGCAAAATACGCGCATTGGCCACGCTCCGAGTCGGTCCACGCGCGCATCGAAGGAACCATGCGTGCCAAGGTCGCGCGCAAGAAGTTCAGAAGGCCAAAGTAAGTGCCAACCGCCTGGATGCTTCCGCGGTCTTCCGGGCGTTCCGGACAGAGCTGCAGGAGCTGCATGACGCGCGTGAAGTCCTCGCCGGAAGCAGCCCGGGCGATGCCAGTGACATCCCGCACCTCAGGAGACAGAGCCTCCTTCGCGGACGCTGCAATAAGCGAGCGACAGTACCACACGAAAAACTGCAGCAGCGTGACAACCGAGCAAACGAGAATGAAAGCGGCCATCATCGCGGGACCATCGCAAGGCGCGAAGGCGCAAGGCGTGCGTCATCCGGTATGCGCCAGAACGCGTAGGCCCATGCCAACGGCAGAACACAGCCTGAAACCGGCGTGAGATACGGCCAGATGTTGTGCAGGCCCGGGTATAGATTGCGCAAGGCGTAACTCGCGGCGAAGACGCTGAAATAAAGTCCAACCGCGAGAACCAGCTGTATCAGGCGCGTGCGCGTTTCCCGCAGCTTGAGCATGGCACCCCAGAGAACGTAGGTTAAGACGAGACCGACGAAAAAAAGATTTTGCGAAACTTCCACCACAAAACGGCCGGTGATCCTACTGGAATTTTGCATCACGATGGCAAAGGAGAAGGCCGCCGTGCCAAGCAGCAGCAGCAGCGCGCCCAGGCGCACATATTGCTCAGCACCCATTTCCTCGAAGACGTGCGCATACAAACTCATCAGGGCGCAGTAGAGACCGATCGTCAGCAACAGATCTGAGTAATAGTAGAAATAACCGTACTCGGGGGATGCAAAGCCGTAGGTGAATAGGATTCGAAATCGCACCATGCTGACAAAAATGGAAGCCAGCATGTAAATGTTAAGTGCAAGATAGCGGCGGAAGGAATCCTTAGTGATTGCACACACCACTACGGCCGCTTCTAGGAGCGTGCACAGAGACCAGATGCCGTATTGAAATGGACCAGGCACGTTAAGCCTATCTACGCCCTGGCCAGTTCCGCAATGTTAATCAGTCTAACCTTGCGGAGATCACGCCGTTACTTCCAGGGCGTTGGTGGTAGCGGTGCGCCGCCGTGCTTCCATGGCGTCGGCGGTAGCGGTGCGCCACCATGCTTCCATGGCGTCGGTGGGAGTGGAGCTCCACCGTGTGCCACGATGACGGAGCCATCGCTATGAGCGACGACCGCCGTTTTCAGGCTCATTGCCCCGGCCAAAACGATCATGGCAAGGAGTACAACCGTGAGTTTGCGTGACATTGGGCCTCCGAGGTGAGAAACAACCCCGGGGGGAGTCTATATCTTGCCACTCCAATGTCAAGCAGCTCAGGCAGTGGGCCTGTTCTGAATCGGTACACACCTCCCCATCCCATCGTTTCGATAGACTTTCGCCTACCTTGATGGGTGGAGCGGTGCTCGACCCGTGTAGATTAGATTTCTGGAATGCGAGGGTCAACGGTACGGTAGTACTAAAAATAATAGAACTACGCTTGTTTGGAACCGTCAAGAAAGGAGCGGAGAGGTTTTGAGAACGGAGAATCAGGTCCGCCCGCAATCGCTCGAAGGGCCCTTCAATTCCATGATGATGAGCGCAACAATAATTAGGGTCTCGCAATCTGATTTTTTTGGCCTGACTGTTTGTGTTAGAACTACGGTCCTGTGCATCCTCGACTCGATTCGGCAAACATCCAGGAACTGAACAACGCCCAAGTGCGCCCGGTGCTTTGGCTGGCGACGGCAACGGTCACGGGTGCCATCATCATGTCGCTGGAGCTCACGGCATTTCGCCTTTACGCCCCGTACTTTGGATACTCGATCTACGTTTGGGGCAGCATGATTTCTGTGGTGATGGGCGCTCTGGCGGGGGGCTATGCACTGGGCGGGTGGCTGGCGGATCGGAGCCCGTCAGCAACGGTCCTCTATTTCGTGATCTTGGGAAGTGGGCTCTACCAACTCGTCATTATTTTTGTGGTGCGATCCATACTGCGATGGCTTTGGCTGTCCGGAGAGTTTTTCGGCACGGCCGTAGCCAGCCTGATCATCTTTGCGCCGACGATGACAGCGCTTGCGATCACCGGGCCGTTTGTGATTCGCTTACTGGCGCGCGCTGGACACATCGGCGTAACAGCGGGCAAGGTCTACGCGTTGTCAACTGCAGGTAGCATCGCTGGAGTGCTCATAACCAGCTTCTTCCTGGTGCCGCGATTCGGCACACGAATGACTCTTCAGATTTCCTGTGCGGTGACATTGATTGTTGGCGGGTGGGGACTTCTCAATCGGAAGGGCATAGCCGCCGTTGTTCTCTTGCCGGCGATTGGGGTCCTTCTCATTCCTAAACCGACATTTGCACCGGTTGTACTTTGGACGACGGAATCGGCATACAACTGGATTGCGGTTTTGCAACATGGTGATCTTCGGTGGCTGGTGTTAAATCACCCGGCCTATTCACAGACAACGCGCAAGGAGGGGGCCAGCTGGTCCGGGTTTTACACGGATGACTTTGCTCTTGGCGCGGCGCTGGTTCCGGCGCGAAGCATGCTAGCTCTGGGAATGGGTGCGGGCGGAGGAATCGCGTCGACGATCGCGGTAGCTCCGGAGATTCGGATAGACGCGGTGGAGATTGATCCGAAAGTTGTGGACGTCGCGGTCAGATTTTTTGGGCTCCCTGCGGATGGGAAAAATCTCTCCGTGTATGTTGCGGACGCGCGCCCCTGGCTGGCGTCCCATGCTGTGAGATACGACCTGGTGCAAGTAGATCTGTACCAGGGCGGTCCCTATACCCCGTTTTACTTGATTACCGAGGAGTTTTTTGAGCAAGTCCGTTCACGGGTTGCAGAAGACGGCCTGTTGATGATGAATGTCTATGACACGAGCAAATCGCACGAATTGTTGATGGCCACAGGAGCTACGCTCAAACGTGTGTTTCCCTCCGTGGAAGTAATTTCACGGACTGACGGGAACCATATCGTGTTCGCCTTTACGCGAGCGAAATCGGTGGCACAAGTCCGAGAGCGCCTGGAACATTTGGCTGGTGACCAACCGTTGCGAGAACTTGCCCGCGAAGCCGCAGCCGCAATAATCGATCTCGTTCCTCCAGAAGGCACCCCTTTCTTCACCGACGATCATGCGCCCGTTGAGGAGATGAGCCGGCGGATGCTCCTCACGCAGAAGCAATAATTTCCGCACTGGCCGTCCATTCCTGGATTGAGAACATTGCGGCGCGTGCCTTGACACCTTCGGAGGCGAATCCGTAGCATAAAGAATTGCTCCATGCCGGCGTAGCTCAGTGGTAGAGCGAGGGTCTCATAATCCCTAGGCCGTGGGTTCGATTCCCCCCGCCGGCACCACTATCTCAATTCTCCTTTGATTTGGATTTCACGCTCCTTCCAACGCTAACAACACTGCTTTCTTGCTACTAGAGCATTAGACTGAAGGCATGAGGGATCGCCCCGATTCCGCCAGTGCTCTCCGCGAGCATTCGGTGATCGTCTTTGTCAATTCCGCAGCAGGGAGTGGCCGGGCACGCGTTTGTCTGCCGCGAATTCAGGAGGTATTCAAATCGCTCCGGATACAGGCACAATTCGTGACGACGAACAACGCAAGCGAACTGGAGTCCTGCGCGCATAACGAGATTCTGCGAGGGCAGCACTTGCTCTTCGCTATGGGCGGGGATGGAACGTTTCAGGCGCTTGTGAACGCCTCGTTCGGAGCAGACGTGGTCTTGGGTGTCCTCCCGATTGGAGGGGGAAACGATTTTGCCTCCGCGCTGGGATTGCCAAGCGACCCCGCTAAAGCTGCGGAGGCTATGCTATGTGGTCAGCCACGCTGCGTGGACCTGGTGAGAGTCCGCACAGCCGATGGAAGAACTCGGTTGTATGCAGGAGGAGGAGGAATTGGACTTGACGCCGAGGCCGCTCGCCACGCCGGTGGCGCGTACCGCCATCTACCCGGCCGGTTTCGCTACATTGCAGCCGCGCTCCACGCGCTGGCTGCATATGCGCCTTTAGGCGTCCGCATCGATTTTCCGGAAAGCGAAACGCCTTCGTTTGAAGCCAAGGTGCTTCTCACGGCTGTGCTGAATTCACCCACCTACGGCGCCGGAGTAAGACTCGCACCCGGTGCGGCCGTCGACGACGGCTTGCTCCACGTGGTCCTTATCGAAGAACTCAGTAAACTCGGTGTGTTGACTCTGCTCCCGCGGCTCATGGTGAATGGCGAGCTTCGCACTCCCCGCATGAAACGCTGGCTCGCCAAACGCGTGAAATTGACTACGAATCGGCCGTGTCTTTTTCACGGTGATGGAGAAATTTTGGGGCCAACTCCCGTGGAGCTAGAAGTCGTGCCCAAAGCAGTGCGGGTGCTGGCGCCAGTATTGCCGTAGGGACACTACTTTCGACGCGTGGGTTGCGCTAGGGCGCGTCCTTGTGAAATAGCTTGCGGCGGATATCCGGCCAGAATTCCTTCAATTCGTTGTCCAGACCATCATACAGAATCAGAAAAGCGAAACTCGTGGCATTTCGCGAAGCAGTCCGGTCTGACGGCGCATGGTAGATATTTGAAATTGCCGCTGCCGTAGCATTGCCAAGGGATTCGGAGTAGTTGAATCGTTCGTGTCCTGAATCTGTTCGAATGACGAAAAGCCGGTTAATCGCGTGATAGGCGCGGTGAGCAAAGCGCCCTTTCCCAAGTTGGTAGTAGCGCGGATCCTCATGAAGCAGGCTGGGGAAAATCGCGGTCGTCATGTAGGTGCCGATGCTGTTGTCGGCGAAGGATGCGCCATAACGTTTTCCGTAGGCGCCCCATCCCTGCCCCCATTCTTTGGGGTCATTCTTGGCCTGAGCTATGGCGGAGAGGATGCCGTTGAACGGATAAGAACCCCAGTCGAATACGCCGGCGGTTGCCAACCGAAATTTCTGTCCCTTTGTTAAAGCAGGAAGTTCTTTGCCGTTTTCGACCGTCCCGTAGTTCGGCATGACTTCGAAGATGCGATCGTTTACAGTTCCAGTTTCCTTTTCCAGTTTGCTCTTGCCGACCGTAGCGCCTGATTTGTCCTTGTCCTTATCTTCCGGTGGATCTTTCGACTTGGGTGGCGCCGGATCGGTCGAAGAGGGGCTGGGCGGACTGGGCTCTTGCGCTCTCGCCGATGAAACCAGGGCCAACAGCCCTATAAAAAGTGAAAGGTAGAAGGAAAGGCGCACTGCAGTTTGTCGGCGCATCGGCAGGCGACTTATCTCCCAAGGGGTACGTTTCAACACCTAATGAGGCGGCGTAATTTTCCGAGTTTGAAGCCGCAAACTTGGATTCGCCGCGCAAGAGCAGATGCAATCAGACTTTTTTCCGGTCAATCTTCAGGTTCAGATCGATTTCCTTGCGGCTGTCGAAGCTCGAAATCGTGCGCGTGGTAGATTTGGCGCCGTCCTTCTCCGCATGCACTTCGTAATCCGCATTCGGGTCGAGCCCGCTGAAGCGGTAACTGCCCGTGTCATCCGTGTAATTGCTCCGCACGGAATTTGTCCGCGTGTTTTTTAGGAAGACAACGCTTCCCGAAATCGGCGATTCGGATTTATCCATGACTACGCCGCGGACGGTGCGGAGTTGTGCTTCGCGCTTCTTGTCTTGCGCATGCGCGGCAGCGGCGAAGAGCGCCACTATCATGAATAGACAGAATATGCGCCATTGCGTCTTCATTTCTTGCCTCCCAAGGCCGGCTCCAGGCGGAATGCAATACTCTCTGCATTCCCGCCGCTTTTTGCATCGATGGTGCGTGTTTGTTCCGTGAAGCCCTTCGCACGGATAACCATCTCATAGGTCGAGCCTTGTGGTACACGCACCGCGAATTCGCCGCGGGAGTTGGTGTAGCTCTCCCATCGGAATCTCTTGTCCCCGGCCCGGCGGACGCGAAGTTGCACGCCTGGGGCGGAAAGAGCCTTGTCGTTGAATATGGTTCCGCGAATCAGGAAATCATCCGCATGGCTGTATTTTTTCTTTACAGGTTTTCTTATTGATGCAGCAGGTGCCGGAACAGAAGTCGGCGGTTGCGGCGAGGCGGGATCCTGTACCGTCCCAAGCGCGGCGGCATACGGAGCGAGAAGCCCTGCCGTGCAGAGAAGGATGATCCACTGCCGAGGTCGCATCGTACTGCTCCTAAAACAGTTAGATGGCAGAACAGGCATGGGAGGATGCCAGGGAGGAAGGAATGCGCCTGTCACTCCTCGTCTTCTTCTTCGTCCTCTTCCTTGTCATCATCGTCGTCAATGAGATCACCGTTTTCGGCAACCTTGCCCTCTTCTTCCTCGTCGTCCTCTTCATCCAAATCATCGGCGATGAGGTTCACGTGCACGGGGTGCGTCTGCGACACCTCGAGTTCGGACTCACACTCCGGACAACTCAGGATCTCGCCTTCTTCGACTTCATCTTCGTCCACATCGATTTCGGCGGAACATTCTGGACAACGGATCACGGCGTCATCCTCCGTAGAGTTGTTCGCAAGGTGGCGGTCCGGGCCGCCCCCCACCGCTGCGCAGCGTATTATATACCGTGGAATATGAAGTCAACTCCCGAGCGCGGGGCGGCTGCTGGGAACAGCACTGCGCCGTCTGCAAGGACCTCCCGAATGGTTTCTTCCAGAGAGTACCCCGAAAGACCGGTTGTCGGAATAGGCGGCGTGATCATCGATGGTGGCCGCGCGCTTTTGATCCGCCGCGGGAGCGAGCCTTTGCGCGGCGAGTGGTCCATCCCGGGCGGCACTCTGGAGCTTGGCGAAACGCTGGAGCAGGGTGTCGCTCGCGAGCTTTTCGAAGAAACGGGCATTGGGGTTCGCGTCCTTGAGCTCATTGAGGTGTTTGACAGGATCTATGCAGAGGACGGTACCATCGCGGCGCGGGCCCAGAAGAAACCGCGTTTTCACTATGTCATTGTGGACTATCTCTGCGAACGCATCGGCGGTGAGCCGCGCGCTGGCAGCGACGTTACGGACGTAGCGTTTGCTCGCGAAGACGAGCTCGACAACTATCATCTGACGGAAACTGCCACACGCATATTGAGAAAAGCGTTCGCGATGGATCGCGCGCGTCGCGGCGCAAGCTGAGGTCGCGCGCGATCAAGGGGCTTTCAGAATTTCAATGCTGCCGTTGGAATCAGTGAGCAGAAGCTGGCAGCCGCCGGAGCCAATCGATCCATTCAAGGTGTCGCCACCCATAGTGCCCGTCGCCGTGACGGGCAGCTCGGAAGACACTCTCCCGAAAGAAGTACGCGCCGTGACGTTGTAGCCGACTCCCTCCGGCACGCGCACGCGAATCGACGAGAAAGATGTCTTGAGTGAAATATCGTGGCAGCCGCTGGCGGGACGCATGGCCGTCACGGAGATTGCCCCGTTTTGATTATCCACTGCGATGCGTCCACCAATGGATTCCAGCGTTACACCGGCAAAGGAAGTATTGACGATCGTGTCGCCCTTCACAGTTCGCGCAGTGACGGAGCCGTTCGTATTCTCCACCGTCAGGCGGTCGGCGATCCTTTCCGCTGTGACGCTTCCGAAGCTCGTCTTCGCATACGCGTCCCCGCCAATATCGGTAAGCGTAATTCCACCATTGCCGGTAACCGCACGCACTCCCTTGGGAATGTTAGAGGCTTCGATGGCGCCAAAAGAAGACTTGAGTGAGACGCTGCCGCGCGCGTCTCGAACACTAATTTTTCCGTTGGAGGTTTCGGCTTCCAGGGCGCCGCTGACGGCATCCAATTCGATATTTCCGAAGGAATCTCGAATCGTCACGCTGTTTCCCGTTAGCGAACTGCCCTTCACCCGGCCATTGTTCGTGGTGCAGACGACGCGGCCTTTGACATCAGAAAAAATGACGTTGCCGAAACTATTGGTTATGTCAGCGCCGCCGCCGATTCCTGAAACGTTAACATTTCCATTGTTATCGCGGATCGTAAGGTCTCCACGGATGTTGCGCGCCTCCACGCTCCCGAAGGAAGTCGTGATGCTTGCGGAAGCTGCGTTGTTGAGAATGACGGCTCCATTGCCCCCAGTGATCGTCGCCGCTCCCTGAATGTCCTTTATCGTGATGCTGCCGAAGCGGTTGCGCACTTCGAGGGTGCCCTTGACGTCGGCTACCTGCACCGAGCCGTTGTTGTCATTCACCGACGTGTTTCCGTTGGCGCCGTTCAGCTCGATGCTGCCGAAGGAATTGTTCAGCCGCACCGCGCCGGCATCGCGAACCGTGATGGAGCCGTGGCTGTTCTCAAGGTCGGACGTACCGTGGATTCGGGCCGCATCGATACTGCCGAAACTGTTCCGCACGGTAAGCGGCGCGTCGGCTGGCATGCCGATGTCGTAGCTCACGGACCAGGAAGAATGCTTGCTGAGGTGAAACCATTTCTTCTCTTCGTCGGGATAGATGGTTTTGATGCGTACGCCTTCGCTGGATTGCAGCACTTCAATCTGAATTTTCTGCGCGAACGCCTCGGCCTCCTCATGCGAGCTAGCCTGTGCGCGGATTGTTGCGGAGATTTTGACCTCGCGGCCTGATTCGCCATGGAGCCGGACCTCGCCGAACTTGTGTTCGACGCGGACGGACTGGCCGGCCCCCAGCGTCATGGTCTTCTGAAAATCTCTCGAGACTTGCTCCTGCGCGGAGTTCCCGGCAAGCACGGGCTTGTCAGCGGCGAGAAGCAGCGCAGAGAGAATTCCCGCGACCGCTGCGAGACGCAGAAGTCCTTTCCGGGATGCGCGTGCGGGGGTGTTCATTGCTTTCTAGCCTCCAGAACTTCTTCGAGTGTGTGCTGCTTTTCCTGGTACATGGCCAGCAACTGCTGGCGAAGTTGAGCGTTCGAGGGATTCAGCCCGGCCTGTACTTGCAGATCGGCAATCGCACTATCCAGCACCGCCAGTTTTTCTTGATAGTTCGCGAGCAGCGGTGTTGCGGGATTCTCGAGTTGCGGCTTGGTTTCCTCTGCGAGTTTCTCGATCGCCTGGACATACACAGCTTCAGCGTGCTCGACATTCTCAAGAGCCGCGCTCTTCAGAAGGGATTTGTCGCTTTCCACGATGCGACCAGGCCGGTGAAAATAGATCCAGCCTGCGGAAATCGTCAGCACCAGAACAAAGGCGCCTGCCACGGCAGTTTGCCAGCTCAAAGGAATACTTGGCAGGAAGGAGAGCCAGCCCCGGCCAACGGTGCGCTGCGTGTTGCGCTGAGCGTCTTCGACAAGAGCGCGTTCGATGCGCGGCCAGAAAGAAGGGCTGTCCGTATAGTCCCGCATCTCCTGCGCGGCAACGGAGAGCGATTTCCAAGCCTTCAGCTCTTCAGCGCACGCCGGGCAACTGTCGGCATGCGCTTCCAATGCCGCCCATTCGCCGGGTGTGCCGTCTTCGAAAATGCGTTCGCGATCCTTGCAAGTTTCATTCATCATCGTTCACCGTGGCTCCGCAGCGCTGCTGCGCGGAGGCTCAAGGGTCATGCGAAGATTTTTCTTCGCCTGAAAAAGCGTGTTCTTCGAAGCGGTCTCGGTAATTTCCAGCATCCCCGCGATTTCCGCATGGCGGAAGCCTTCTACTTCGTATAAAAGAAAAACATCGCGCTGATGTTTAGTCAGAGACCCAAGCGCGCGCTCCAGCGCCATGCGCAGCGATGGATGCGCACCCGGGGCGCGCGGCTCTGGCCGCGGCGTTTCCGTCGAGTCGTCGTTGGGAACTTCTTTCTTGCGCAAACGGCTGCGGCGCGCGTCGTGGCAGGTGTTGATCAGAATTCGGTAGGTCCAAGTGATAAAACTCGATTGGCCGCGAAAACTCGCGATGCTTCTCTGTACTTTTAAGAACGTCTCCTGCACCGCATCTTCGGCATCCCCGGGATTCCCCAGAAGATTGCGCGCGAGATTTTTCATCCGTGCGCCGTGCAGGGAGAAAAGTCGCTCGTAGGCGTGCAGATTTCCCGCGCGGCACCCAGCGGCCAGCGCGGCATCCTCGGTGATTGCATTCACGACGGCCGGGTTAGGGCCACCGGCGTAGTGCTCGGAAGGTTCCACTCGCGTCTCCCGTTGGCGCGGCACGGAAGCGATTCTAGCCTTCCAAGGCAGCGCAAGTCCCATAGTTCCCATTCCTGGCTCCTGGGAT
>Ga0137394_10003071_pt1 | contig 12476 bp, 6 predicted proteins | sample czobulk116metaG_FD_108278 | JGI IMG/M metagenome (GOLD analysis project Ga0137394, IMG submission 108278) | Vadose zone soil microbial communities from Angelo Coast Range Reserve, California, USA - czobulk1.16 metaG | ecosystem: Environmental > Terrestrial > Soil > Vadose zone | place: USA... | reverse complement strand
TGTGACAAGCGACATTGCGGCTCAGGCAAATCGAATCTGCAAGGTCCAAGCCGTGGAGGCAAGGTGAGAACACTGAAGGGCCGAACCAGAGGCTTTGTCACAGCCGTGATCTTTGCTGGGTTGGCGACATCAGGTGTCGTAGCGAAAGCCCAGTTGAACCCGGAAACGAACAAAATTGCTGCGCCTCTCGAGCCCTTGCGACCCGGAATCACTGCAGACGGCATCTTCGCCAGGTTGAACGCACAGAATGAGCTTCGAAAAGCCGCCCTGCGTGACTACACTGCGCTCAGAAGGTATCAAGTAGCCGATTTGAATGGAGAGGTGCAAGCCGAAAAAGTCGGGCGCATGGAGTACCACGCTCCTGACCAGAAGAGGTTTGTTGTGTCCTCCGAGACCGGATCAGGGATGATCCGTCGCATGGCGCTGAATCCACTAGTCTCCAACGAGATCGAAGCGGCAGCCGCCAAGAAGCAGCGCGACAGTTCTCTGACCCCGGCAAACTACACTCTTGAGCTAATCGGGGAACAACAGGTCGGGCCCTACCGCTGTTTCGTCGCGCGCGTGACCCCCAAACGCAGTGAAAAATATCTGTTTGAAGGCACGGTATGGATTGATACCCATGACTATGCCATCGTCCGGATCGAAGGCCACCCCGCCAAGAAGCTCTCCTTCTGGATCCAGCGCGCCGACTTCGTGCGCCAGTACCAGAAGATCGGCAAATTCTGGCTTCCGCAGAGAGATGAGACTCTCGTCCAAGTCCGACTATACGGAAAGAGCGTTGTGACGATTGACCACCAGGATTACTTGGTGAACGGGGAGACGAACAGCGCCACTCCGGCAACTGCTCGGCAAACTGTCGCGTGGGGCAAAGGTGACGCCAACTAGCGATTTGCGCAGCCGATCTCAACAGCCGATCTCAACAGACACTGCGACCAACAAAATTCTCTTACTTAACTGCGATTACAGCAGCCAAAAAGCGGACCGTAAATTGTCGCTAACCTGATCGCCACGGTTTCACTCCTCGGAACGGAGCAACGCGTCGCAAATTCGGGTGCATACCTTCGGCCATCAAGCCGCAATTGCCGAAGTGGTTAGATTCGTCCACTCGTGGCTGGAACCGCTGGACTGTTCTTGATTCCCGCGATTGCCGTTTGCAGCCGAACCAGATTGGAGGTCAGCGCCTGCCGGTTCATCCCCAACCGAGCGACTGCAGTTCTCAATTCTTTGGTGAGCTGTTCGTGCCGCATTTGTCCCTTGGATGCAATTGTCGGCTTAGGACGATGGACCTTGAAGTAACGCTGCCGCTTGACCCAAGCGTCAAGCTCCGCAGGGAGGGCAAAAATCACGTGGCTGTTGGGTGCGGGGCGCCGCACCGGTAAGGCGTAGTGCTGCTCCCAGCGCTGCACCGTGCGCACTCCCTTACCAAGATAGGCAGCCACTTCCTTCCACGAAGTGAGCGTCGTGTTCTTCGGTGGGGCGGGGTTTTGGGAGATCTGGCTTTGTTCACTCATTGTTTAACCGTAACAGGCCGCGAGCAATACGGGGAGACTCCTTAGCCTCACAGTCCGATCCGACGTTAGTTGTACGTCAGTGGGGCGAGCAGGATCTTCTGGCTGGTACCCCGCGCTACGCCCAGCGACTCCAGTAAGCCGGCCCACGCGGCCTGCATTGCTCAACGAATGTCACCAAATTCGTAAAGAGGAAATGATTCCGGAAGGTTTTCAATGGTTTTCCTGGGGGACTGACGCAAATATTTTGGGATTCTCTTGAGGCTGACAAGCGGGTTACGGAAGTAGTTCGCGAATCGTTCAGACATAGCTGGCGGAGAGAGTGGGATTCGAAATCTCTCCACAACGTCATTTCAATAGCTTAGTAGGACACGGAGAGCCCCTATGTCGCCTAGAGGGACGGTACGGAATGCTTAATGGACCCTAAATGGACCTCTGTTCTGGGTGATCTTGATCCAAAGTCCGAGGTAGCCGAAGTTCCCGAATGGCCGGCGACGGATGTTGCTCTTTCGCTTGTGTAGCCTGCCACCAGTCAGCGACGAACGCGACCGGCACGCCCTGCACCAGGACCTCGTCTTTGCCGTCTCACGGCTTTTTTTCGGACCTGATCTCGTAGTAGCTCAACGCCCGCATAAACACTTCCTTGTCTACGGGCTGCCGAGAGTCGTCGAGCATCGGCGCTATGCCGGGCGAGTTGCCGAGTTCCGAGCTCTTCCAGGGAACGATGACCAGCGCCTTGGGCGCGTCTTGATTGCCCAAGATGGACATGCCGAGCTCCTTTCCTCCGGGGACGGAGGTCAGCTTCGCGTCTCCTTTCGTCTGTGCCTGCGCCTCTTCGGTCTGTGCCTGTGCCGCTTCCGTCTTTGCTTGCGCTTCTGCCGTCCGTTCCTGCGGCGCTTCCGTCTTGGCTTGTGCTTCTTTCGTTTGTCCCGGCGCTGATTCTGTTTTTGCCGGGGCCTTTTTCGTCTGTGCCTGGGCAGCTTTCGTCTTTGACGGTGGCTGCGCCTTGGCAGCGCTGGCGGTATGCTTGGCCTTGGGGGTGTCATCGGCCAGCGCGACGCTGGTCGCCAGCAGCAGGACGAACAACAAGTGTCGACTCATGGCTTCTCCTGTTTGCTTCCGCGTTTGCGAACGTCGGCAATCCATTTGACGACGTCGGCGTCGTCCGGAACGAGCCGACTGTACGCCTCGTAATGCTCCAGCGCGCACGGGTAATCCCTGATATACAGATCGCACAGAATGGCAAGGTTCTTGTGGGCATAGTGAAAGTCGGCGAACTGCGCCAGGGCCGCCTCATAACTAGCGCGCGCCTTCGCAAACTCTCCCTTGCGCCGCTGCACCAAACCAAGCTCGTTGTAGGCGACGGGATGTTGTGGATTCAATTCCAGCGCCTTTTGCAGGCTAGCCTCGGCGCGGTCCAGGTCGCCGGTGCGCTCATACGCAATGCCAAGATTGAGATGTGCTGCTGTTAGTTCAGGCGCCTGTTCGGTCACCTTGAGCAGCAAGGCAATCCCCTTCTCGTACTGCGCCTGCTCCAGCATGTGCACAGCCGCCTGGTAGTCGGCGCGCACTTGCTCCGGAACGGACACGTGCTGCGTGAACGTGATGCCGCCTGCATCGCGCACGACATCCAGGCGCGGTGCCAGCGCTTTCACCGGCGGTTTCACGGTCGTCGACTTGGCAATCGCAGTGTGTCGGGCGGTAGGTGTGCAGCCCAGAGCGAGGAACAGCGCCAGCGACGCTATGCCGCGGCAAATCGTTTTCATGGAGCGGGTCTTATTGCGGATTCGCATGTTTCTCCACTCCGTTGCCCACGGGAATTGGCACCGCCTGCGTCGTCTGGGCCGGCGCGCCTGGCGTCTTCTCGGCGCTACCCGATGGCGGGGCCGAGACTTGCGGTACCGGTGACCTGTAAACGTAACTGTCGATCGCGCCGAGGAAGCCGATGCTCATTTCGGGTTTCGCGTAACGGCCCGGCATCAGCTCGGTGAGCCTGCCGAGACTCTTTTCGGTCCACTTGTTGGACACGCCGGCCCGCAGCATTTCCATGTTCTTCTCATGTACGCCGATGGCTTTTTCCTCGAAGGGAAACGCTTGTTCATCGAGGGCCTCGTCGAACGCCTTCAGCTCCTCCGGCTTCAGGTCGTTCGGCCGCTCCGATTCCAGGAGTGAGCGACTGAAATTGAAGTAGATCTCGGCCATGTAATACGTGGCCGCCGCCGTCACCTCGGCGATTTCGTAGTCGACCAGCCGGCCCATGGCCTTCATCGTGACGTCCATGCGCTTCTGCTTCTGCTCCAGGCTGACCTCGAAGGGTTGCTGCAGCTTCACAGCCACGAAATCCTGGTAGAGCTGCTCCGCGAGAACGAGTGCCGAACGTCCCGCAAGCGTCCGCGTCCGGCCGGTCCTATCCGGCCCGGCGCCGGCGTCGATGCGCACGATTTCCTTCAGCTCCTGGTAATAGCGCGACTCGTCTTGTGCCGCCTTATACATCTCGGCGATCTTGAAGCGGGTATCGAGGGCTGTCTCGACCGGCTTGGGAAACTCTTTGACGTAGCGGATGTACGCATCCAACGCGCGATCCCGGGCATTGGATTTCTCGTAGAGGTCTCCGGCGGTAAGCAGCGCCTCGCTGCGTAAAGCCGGATCGGCGGACTGGGAGGCGATATGGTCGTATTCGTCAGCGGCCCGCGCCAACTGGCCGTTCTCCCGGTAGGCGTTGGCGATCTGTTTGTCGGCCTCGGGCACCAATTTGTGCTTCGGGAAGGTGGTGCGAAACGCTTCCAGCACTTCCACCGCCCCCGTCCAATCCTTCAGCCGAATCAGCGCGGCGCCGGCATCGTACTCGGCCGACGCACGAATAGTCGAAGTAGGCGCTGCCGAACGAATTCTCAGGAAGTGGTTGGCCGCCGCGCGATAGTCCTGCGCCTCGTTTGCGCGCTCACCCTGCTTGTAGATGGAGGCGGCGAGGTTTTCGACGAGCGCGGCACGCGACTTGTCGCCCTCCGGTGTGAGCGTTAGCACCTGGGCATAGGCTTGCTCGGCATGCGGGTACTCGGCGAGTTCGAACGAGCCGTGTGCAACGACGATCCACGCCGAACGCCGAATGGCCGCGTCTGCCCCCGGATACCGATCAATGACGCGCTGGGCCGACTCGATGGCTGGGCGGTAGTCCTTCATCTCGTACAGGTCATCAGCAGCCGCTCCCAGTACCGTCGCGGCGTGTTGGTGGTCCGGGAACGTGTCGGCAAATTTTAGCGAGCTTGCGACCGTAACTCGCTTGACGGCAGTCTTCTGCTCCCCGTCAGCAGTTTTCAGCTGCTCGCGGTATGCGTAGACCGCGGCGTACCCCGCCTCCGCCGACTTGGGGTGCAGCGGGTATCCGTAGGCCGTGCGCTCGTACTGCTTGGCGGCCTCGCCGAAATCCTTGTTTTCCAGAAGAAGGTCGGCGAGCTGGTAGTTGATCGGTGGCGTCGCGGCATCCGTCGGAAACGACTTGAGATAGTCGCCGTACCAGCGGAGCGCCTCCTGATAATTCGCGCGCTTCTCGCCTGCTTCCTTCGTGCTCTGATACTGGGCGTGATAATGCGTTGCGAGGTCCTTCAGGTTCGCCTTCAAGTAGGCCAGCACCTCCGGCGACTCTTCAGGTTTGAAGTGTCGCCAGTATTCGGACTGCAGTCCGTAGGTGGACGCGAACTCCCGCTTCGACTCCAGCACGAGCTTGGGGAATCCGCCTTTGGTGAACGTTTCCACGACGCGCATGCTGAAACGCGGCGCATTACGGTGGAACGGATGGAGCGCTACGAAAGCCTTGTAGGTTTTCGCCGCGTCGTCGTAGCGCAGCTTGGCCAAATAGTGCTCGCCCAGATTGCTGTAAACGCGGTCCTCGTAGGAGCGGTTCCCAAACTTGGAGAAATGCTCCTGGATGACCTCGGGTCCCCCGAGGTTGCTGAAGCTCAGGCTGATGACTCGAAAAGTATCGGCGACGCGGCGTTCGTCTTCCTCCTCGTGCGTCTTATCGAAGTCGTAACCGATCGATACCTTGTAGTCGAGCAGGGCCATGTATTTGCGCAGGGCGTCGTCGTAGAGATCCTGCTTGTAGAACGTCCACCCGAGCTTGTAGAGCGCGAGTTCGTAAAGCGGGGAAGTTGGACCTAGGTTAATGATTGCCGTATAGGCGTTCTCGGCCTCGCGGTAGCGTCTGCGTGTGAAGAAGTACTCGCCCCGCCTGAACTGCACTTCATCGATGTGTTCGGAACCCGGATTCGCGCGGATCAGGCGCTCCATGGTCGCAATGGCCTCTTCGGTGCGGCCGAGTTCGTCGTACGCCCGCGCCATCTGATAGAGAACCTTGTCTTTGTGCTCGTAATTCGGGTACTCGGCCAGCAGCTTCTCATAGAGAGCGATCGCCTCGCGTGGACCCTTGGGTTCTGCGCCAGCGGGCACTACATCCGCCGACGAAACGTCGGCATTGTTGTCCGCCAGCATCCGGCCCTCAGCAGTCGTGCGCCGCTCGAAATCCTGATCGGATTCCCGACGGCCGACCCCAGCGGTCCCGGCGGCTGGTTTGGGGCTGTTGGCCTGCGCGCCAGCGAGTGACTGGGCGGGCTGCGGAGCGGCCATTTCCTTCGGCTTGGCATCGCCCGTGTGTATTCCATACTGCTTCTCGATTTCCAAGTCCGCGAGGCGGCGCATCGCCTCCGGACTCATCGTGCTCTCCGGTGTCTCCTTCAGGAAGCGCCGATAGTGCTCCATTGCCTGATCGAGGCCCTGCTCGACCTTCACCTCCTGCACGTCGGGTTTCACGTTGTGCAGCTCCGCCAGCGTCCCAACCGGCTTCTTGGCACGCTTTGCGCAGCCGGCCGTGAAAACCAGCGCTAGCACCACCGCAATGGTGAGGCGACGCATCAGTGCCCCCCTGTGTCGGCCTGGGCGCGCGCGGCTCGATCGTAGCTATCGGCGACGCCGTAGCGGGCCTCGGCCTGCTGGGCCACCAGGCGCTTTCGGCGGGCCTCGAGCTGGTTGATGGCAACAATCTCGATCATCTGTCCCTGCCGGGCCATCAAGATGTCGACACGCTGCAACGCATCTTTGACGCGCTCGCGGAGCCGTGCAATCTGGAGGTCGTACCCTACATAGCTTTGCCTTGCCGCCTGCCGCGTCCGCACGAATTCGTCGTACTGCCGAGTGAGGGTGTCGACATGCGCATTCAATTCCTTCAGGTGCACATGTGCGGCTGTCAGTCGCTCGTGGTACTCGGTCTCTAGGCGCCATACGAGCGTGCCGCGCAGGCGAGCCACGCGTTGCTGAAGCAAGAGCTTTTCGGGATTGTTAGAGTTGCCGAGCTTCTTCTCAATGAGTGCGAGGCGCTCGCCGGCGATCCGCTCTTCTGCAGTCGCCAGATAATCCGGCCGCGGCGCGGTAAGCATCGCCTGCAGGCGCTCGGCGAGGTGCTTGCGCTGCTCGAGGCGCAAGCGCATACGCGAATCCAGCTCGCGGAACTGCGCGTCGACCTTCGGGAGCAGCGGCTCGTAGTTCTGTTTGCGTAGCCGGATGATATCGTCGAAGGCCTCGAGGCCGGTTTGCCAACCCATGAGCTTGGACCGCATGTCCTCGAGGTCGAGATAGTTGTGCAGAGCGGTCTGGAAGTCGTGAGTTGCCATCAACTCCATCAGGTAGTAAGTCTCCGGCGAATCCGGCAGGCTGCGGAGGCGGATGACCCAGCTTTCGTCCTCCCGGCTCTCCTCGCGGATTAACGCCTTGAGAAACCGCCCTTCCCTGACGCTGCGGATTGATGCGTCGACTCTTCCAATCTGGTTGCTGTAGAGCTCGAGCGCGCGACCGTAGAGGAGTGCGGCGCGGCCGTACACCTTCAGGCTGGCGTACGCATGCGGCGCGGCAAGCATGGCTTCCTGCACCGCAACATCGGTCGGCTCACGCTCCACCAGGATGTTCCACGGAACGAGCGCACGGTCGTACTTCTGGGCCGAGGCCTCGGCCGACCCTGCCCGTAGTAGAGCCTGGTTCGAGAACGGTCCCTGGAGGCGGACGCGATCCAGTGATTGTTTTGCCCGCTCAAAACTGCCCGATTCAAACAGGATGGCGCCGAGCACCAGGTTCGACTTGTCGCGAATAGCGAGACTAGCGGGATCACCGGCCGCGAGCTGGCCCGCCTTGTCCAATTGTTCGATCGCTTCCTGTGGTCGACTGTCCTGCAACAGCGCGATGCCGAGGTTGTAGGAGACAAACCCGGCCAGGCTCTCATTGCTCCGCAGCTGCGCGAGCACCTTGACGGCCTCGCTCGGGCGGCCTGTCGCCATATAAATGTTCGCGCGCAGGAACTCGACCTCGTCCCTTATCTGCGCGGGCACCGTACCCTGGATCCGCTCCAGCGCGTGCAGTGCATCGTCGAGTTGACCCTTCTGGAAGTGGATACGAGCGAGCCTGAACGCGGCCTCGTTTCGTACAGCTTCATCCACGGCGCCCTCGAGTACCGCCTTGATGGCGCGCCCTGCGCGGTGGTGCATGCGGTAATTGAGCTCGAAGTCGCCGACCGAGAATTCGGCGTTATTGAAGTGATAGTGCAGCGTATCGAGATCGGGCTGGTCGAGACCGCGGTACATGGCGAGTTCGGTGTCGAGCCGCTGGATTGCTTCGAAATACTGTCCCTGGTAGGCGTGATAGAGCGCCTCGCCGAAATAGAGGTCCTTCAACTCGCCATTCGCGGTGGGGGGGACCTTCAAGTCGCCGCCGGTGGCCTGGACGGTAAGTCCCAGGGCCAAGCCGAGTGCGATTAGCCGGCGTATCACTCGCATCGATTAGAACTCCCCAAGCGTGATCGGAGTGCCGGAACTCGGTCCACCCAACGTTAGTTCCACCAGCTTTGGCTTCACTTCCTTGCGGAAGGTAAAATGTTCTGTGCGGTTGAAATCGGCACCGTCCTCGAGCTTGCCGTCCACAAGCACGTCGAGCTTGTGATCTCCCGTGGCCACATTGCCGACGTAGATCCGTTGCACGCCGCCCTTGCGCAGAGCCTCGAGCTCTTTGAAGCTGTAGATGTAGTGCGTAACCAGCTGGCCGTCGATCTGGAGCCGCACGGCGTCGAGGCGCATCCGGTCGCCCTTGGCCAGCGCGACGAAGATGGCTACCTGCGTCCCTGACGGGTAGAGCAGTTTCTCCTCCAGCCGGCTCAGCTCCGCAGCAATGCTGAGGACGTCTGATTTGACCTCCTGAACCTGTTCGTCGAGGCCCCTCATCTGCGCTTGGTCAGACCGAGCTTTGTCGTTGTCTCCCGGCATCGGGGCAGCACCTAAGCCCGCGAGCGCCGCAAACGACAATGCCAGAGCCAGACCAATCACAACCGAAAAATGCCCAGTACTTTTCATGTCTGTATATCTCCATACGGCCCAACACTGGTTTTAGCTTCAGTTAGTGTTGAGCAGACTGTTAACGTCAACAACGGTACTCGGGTGTTGCTACTTCACTTACACAAGTGCTGATACCTCCGTGCAACGGGCGTCATTTGGCCCCTACGAGATTGACGAATACGCCTTTGTGGTCGTATTTCAGATCGGTCAGGTCGTCGGAGAAGTCGGTGAAGTTGTAGCCGACGCCGACCTTCACGTTCTTGCCGATGTAACGATAGATCGCGGCCAGTGCTCCGCGGCGGCGTTGATTGACATTCGTGAGGTCGAGGGTTCGCACCTCGGCCATGCTCTCCCAGCCCGTGCGGAACCGCCAGTCCGCCCGCAAGATTGCGAGCCGCGCTGCGTTGTCGAAGAAATTCCGCTGAACGCGATCAAGGCTCGCCTTCCCCAGGCGGTAGGCGTACTTGCCGCCGACTGACCAGTTGGGCGTGACGTCGAAGGTAAGATCGAGCGCCGCGATCTGGCTCTTCTGAATGAACTCGGTCGCAGTGTTCTGCAACCCCAACTGGTCGGTAGTCGGGACGTTATAGAAGTATGTGTACTTGGTCAGGACGTTCAGCCAGTCGTGCCGCACCGGACGGTACGCGTAGCCGACCACCGCCTCGGTGTATCCGCCGTCATAGAATTCGCCGAGCGAGCTATCACTGACCGAGTGGTTCAGCTTGCCGATGATGCGCCAGTCCGGCGTCAGGCTGTACTTGAAGCTGTTGCGGAACAGCAACGCGGTCCTTAACGTGTGCGTCAGGTCGAGTTGTTCGGCGTTGTCCCGGCGATACTCGATCGCACTCGAAAACTGCCTCGTATCCCCGCCGTAACCCAGGCGGATTCCAGTCGCCTTGCGGTCGGTTTCAGCGCCACTAACCGAATCGCGCAACGTGCCGAACTCCCCACTGGCGCCGAAATTCCACCGTTCCTTTGTCACGAATTGGATTCCGCTGGCGTGCGTAAGACCGGTCAGCGACCCTTGGTCCTGGTAACGCTCCTCGTGGTAGATGCTGGAACTGTCGGTGAGCCTCGTCTTCGCACCCGAGACCAGGCTGCCGCGACGGACTTGCTGGCCGTTATCTGTCCGCTCATTTTCCAGCGAATAGTTCAAGTAAAGGCTAGTCCGCTCGGAGAACAGATAGTTGGTGCCGACTCGGCCGCCGAACCCAAGGTCTCCGTCGGAAGCCTCTGCGTCGATCCTGAAGCGTTCCGCCGGGCGATAGGAGCCGCCCACGCCGATCCGCCCGTTGTCTTTACGGCTGCCGGTTGAAGCGACAGTTTCCTGGACGAAGCTATAAGCGCGCCATGAGGTATGGGGATCGAATGTCACCTGCAAGACCGCGTCGGTGCGCTCGCCCTGCTCCTGGGTCAGCGGAACGATAGGCGAACGGTCCTTTCGCATATCGTTACGGGCGCCGGTGCTGATGCTCCATTTGTCGGTCAGCTTAGCAACAACGTTCACTTCGATCGCCCGCGTCTCGAGCCCCTGGTCTTCGATCCTCTGATCGCCCTTGGCCGCGAAGATTAGTCGATTCGTCACGGGTATCCTGAAGGTGGTGCCGTAATACCTCGTGCCCTTGATCGTCGACTGACCCGGCGCTGAGTAGCCGGCATCGAGGTTCTGCATATAGAAGGTGACGCGACCGTCCCGGCCATCGAAAAGGTCGCCGAGCCCGATGCTCAGGTCGGCTCGGTATGCTCCTGCCTTCGCGTCGGTGAACGTCTGGGCGTCAGGGGTAGAGAACCCGAATCCGCCATCAGCGGAGCGCAGTGGAGTAGAAACGAGACCCTCGCTCCGGCCCGTCTGCACCTTCAACCAAGTGCTGGAACTCATCCGCAAGGTTAGGTCTGCGGCGCCCAGGTTGCTCTTGGCGTCGCCTTGGTTGGAGTTGGCGGTCAGGCCGAAACGCACGTGGTCGTTGAGCCAGTAATTGCCCTGGCCGCCGGCGGCGACTGAGTCCAGTGTGTCGAAACCTGGCGTGTACTCATAGCGCACCACGAGATAGGCCTCGTCGCCGCTCAATCCGGTGCTGCGCACCAGGAGGTTGTCGTCAGCGGTCGACGACAACGGCTGGGTAAGCATGATTCGGCCCTGCAGGTAGTCGATGTCATAGTCCATGGGGTACCGCAGGTTGATCACCCCGCTGACGATGCCCGAGGCTTTGTCGCGGATTTCGACGCGCACGCGCTCGGAGCCCGTCAGGATGTCCTGGTGGCGCAGGAAGTAAAGCGACCCGCCCGTTCCGCGGAATTCCTCGTAGCTAGGCATCGTTCCGGGTGCGCCGGCGAATCCGTCGACGGCGATGCGTCGCTCGCCGAAACTGGTGGTGGCTCCGGACACGTAATGTGCGTTGGCTCCGTACAGGGCGCGATCGACTTGGGCCAGTTCGTTGCCCATGTAGCCGACCTTGAAGTTGCCCCACATCCCGTAATTCTGGCCACGGCCCGCTTTGACGAAGAACTTGCCCAGAGTCGGGGCCATTTCGTTTACGACACCGTCGTCGCCGAACGTCGGGTAGTAGTAATCGGGATCGATGCGCCGGAACAACGAATCGGGTGACTTGCTGAGGAAGTTGCTGAACAGGTTCTTCACCGGGCCTTCGCGGGTGTCAGCGCTCGCCGTCAATCGCCAGTGCTGGCCGACCTCGCCGTTCACGAAGAACGCCAGCCGGCCACCGAACCGCGAATCGAAGGGCTGCGGAGCGTTCGCGCCCTGCAGCAGATCTACCGGCCCGCTCGCGCGGTTCTCAGACAGCGTCACGTCAGCCACGCCGAGGTAAAAGAAGTCTTTGCGCTTGAACTCCAGGTCGCGAAGGTACAGTGAGCCGTTGCCCGCATCGTCGAGCACCGCGACTTCGAGGGTATGCGTGCCCGTCGGAAGGATTTCCTCCGCTGCGAAGTTGCCCTGCGGGTCGACTGGAATCGGGCGGCCTGCCAGCCATACCATGTGCCCTGGCGGTATTCCGCTGCCCTGCACTTTCACCGTGCCGCTGCCGAGCGAAATTCCGTGCCGCGCCAAATCGCTCTCTCCGTAGGCGGCCAGCAGCTCAGGGGGCGGCTGCCCATCGGACTTCACGATTTTTGCAGGCGACGGCCCGCGGTACAGCCACAGCGGCCGCGCGCCGGTTTCGTCGTAATTTCCTTTCGAGTCATAGACGCGCAGCAGGTACTTGAGCTCGCGTTCCGGGCCCGTGAAGCTCTCTACCGCTGGCTGCCATTTCGCGAGGCCCGCGTCGTTGACCGGGATGACTTCGAGCGGCACGTCCTGCACTGACTGCTGCTGATCGAAGATTCGGATTTCGGCACGCTCGATGAAGGCCGCATAGTTGGTGTACATGCGGAAACGCACGACCGATGCAACAGGATCGCCGTCCAGGTTCATCGCCACGGCGACTGGATGCGCCGCCACGCCAAGCCGCGGCAGCGACTCGAGATTGTCGAAGCCGAACCGGATGCTGGCCTTGTCGAGTGCCACGTCGGTGCAGCGCTGGATGTCGGAAGAGCTGCGGTCCTTATCGTCGATCGGCTTGCCGTCGACGGTGATGTGCATCACGTT
>Ga0137394_10003068_pt1 | contig 12480 bp, 9 predicted proteins | sample czobulk116metaG_FD_108278 | JGI IMG/M metagenome (GOLD analysis project Ga0137394, IMG submission 108278) | Vadose zone soil microbial communities from Angelo Coast Range Reserve, California, USA - czobulk1.16 metaG | ecosystem: Environmental > Terrestrial > Soil > Vadose zone | place: USA... | reverse complement strand
GTTCGCGCTGATTTCTTCGGCACCGGATTCATCGTCGGCGAAGGCCGCATTCTCACCAATCACCATGTGGCGCAACCCTGGTGGAAGAATGACGAGCTTGGCGCCGTTACCAGCCAGGGGCTCAGTCCCGCTGTGGCGGATCTGACCGCCTATTTCCCCGACGCGACCGCCGGCGTTCCCGTCAGCATTTCCCAGATTTCCGAGGAGGCGGACCTCGCTGTGCTGAAGGGTGATTTGTCCGGTTTGAAAAAACCCATCCTGAAAATGGATGCCCGCAAGGAGGCGGCCGTCAGCGGCCAGCCTCTCCTCTCCCTCGGCTACGCCACGGGCATCAGCGCCATTCTTGCGCGCGCGGGCGAAGATGCCGTGAACGAAATCGCCAAGACCACAGGCGGAAAACCGAAAGAGGTTGTCAACGAACTGCTCCGCCGCAAACTCATCCGCCCGCTGGTTACCCAGGGTCATATCGGCGACGTTCTTCCGGACAAAATTGTCTACGATGCGCAGACCACTTCCGGCGGATCGGGCGGACCGCTCATCAATCGCGACGGAGAAGTGATTGGCGTGACATTCGCGGTCGTCAGAGGTTTTGGCGGTTCGAATTTTGGTGTTCCGATTCGCTTTGCCCAGCCACTCCTCAAGCCATGAGGGGCTGTTTTGTTTTATTCTAAGACGTGGAGCCGAAACGACGTCTTCCGCCGCCAACTCGAATCATGCATCGCCTGCTTAGTCGCGTTCGTCTGATAGTGGCTTGCCTGATCGTTGTTTTGTTGGGGTTGCCGGCCCCCGTTCACGCCTACGCCGTCCTCTCTCACGAAGCCATCATCGATGCGGCTTGGGAAACGCACATCAAGCCGCTCCTCCTCGAAAAATTCCCGCTGGCAACCGAGGAGGATCTGAGCAGGGCGCAAGCCTACGCCTACGGCGGCGCCATCATTCAAGACATGGGCTACTACCCGTACGGCAGCCCCTTTTTCAGCGACCTTACGCATTACATCCGCAGCGGCGATTTTATCCAGGCCCTGCTGCGAGACGCTAAGGATGTCAACGAGTACGCTTTCGCCATCGGTGCGCTCGCGCACTGCGCCGCGGACAACGACGGTCATCGGCTTGGCACCAACCGCGCCGTTCCGATCCTGTATCCAGGCCTCCGGAAGAAATACGGCGACAGCGTTTCGTTTGAGGACGGCCGGCTGGCACATGTGAAAACCGAATTTGGTTTTGACGTTCTCGAAATCGCGCGGGAACGCTACGCCCCGGACAGCTACCACGACTTCATTGGATTCGAGGTTTCCCGCCCGGTTCTCGAGCAAGCCTTTCGGGAGACCTACGGCCTGGAGTTGAAAGATGTGCTCGTGAGCGAAGACAAAGTTCTCAATTCTTACCGCCGCGATGTCAGCAAGCTCATTCCGAAAGCCACTCGAATCGCCTGGCACCTCAAGAAAGACGAAATCAAGGACGACATTCCGAACGCAACAAGGAGAAAGTTTCTGTACAATCTGTCCCGTTCAAATTATGAACACGAATGGGGCAAGGACTATCGCAAGCCCAGTCCGGGCGAGCGTTTTCTCGCGTTTCTCTTCAAATTAATTCCGAAGTTCGGCCCGCTCAAGGTGCTACAGTTCAAGACGCCTACGCCCCAGACCGAACAGATGTTCGAAGCCAGTTTCAATGCCACGCTCGACCGCTATCGCAAATTGCTGACCGGCATTCACGACGGCCAGATCGATTTGCCGAACGATAATTTCGACGTTGGAGAAAGCACCGGTCCCGGGAAATACCGATTGAACGATGAAGCACACGCCAAATTGCTGGACAGACTCGCAGAAAAAAGCTTTGTGGGTGCCACGCCCGGGGTGAAGGAGGAACTCTCGCGCTTCTTCGCCGAACCGGATGCTCCGTATGCGACAAAGCGCAACGCCAAGGACTGGGCCAAAGTTCAAACGCAACTGCAACAGTTGAAGGCGGCGACAACCGCGCCGGGCGTCGCTAATTCTTCACTGGCCGCTCCATCCGTGCCGGTTCCCTAGCGCTGGCCTGGAGCGCCGGTCCGCGCTCTTTCGGCTAGCCTATCCAGTTTATAGATTTACTGTATCTAAAAAACTGCATCCGAGTCGCGTCCTCACCATGAAACAATGTAGAATTTCGCGCGACGCGTTGATCGCCTCTTTCTCTCTGAGATGAAGAAGACCAAACCGATCCGCAAACTGCTGGCCGCCAATCGCAGCGAAATCGCCATACGCATCTTCCGCGCTGCGAATGAGCTCGGCTTGCGCACTGTGGCCGTCTATTCGCAGGAAGACCGGCTCGCGTTGCATCGCTTCAAGGCGGATGAAGCGTATCAGGTCGGCGCCGGCAAGGGTCCTGTCGAGGCGTATTTGGACATTCCGGGAATCGTGGCGCTGGCAAAAGAGAAGGGCGTCGACGCCATCCACCCGGGTTACGGTTTTCTTTCCGAGAATCCTGCCTTCGCCCGTGCCTGCGAAAAGGCCGGCCTCACGTTCGTCGGTCCTCCGCCGAGTCTCCTCGAGTTGCTTGGAGACAAAACCGCTGCTCGGAGACTGGCCGCTTCAGCGGGGGTTTCCGTCTTGCCCGGAACCGAGAATCCGGTGAAGTCGGCAGCAGAGGCCCAAAAGATCGCTCGGGAGATCGGCTATCCCATCATTGTGAAAGCGGCAATGGGAGGCGGCGGCCGCGGCATGCGCGTTGTCCACGACGCCGCGCAGCTTGATGCCCTCCTCGAAGAAGCCCAGGGTGAAGCGCGCTCCGCCTTCGGTGACGCATCAGTTTTTCTGGAAAAATACTTGCCGCATGCGCGGCACCTGGAAGTTCAAATCCTCGCCGACCATCACGGTAACTTGCTGCATCTATACGAACGCGACTGTTCTGTCCAACGTCGCCATCAAAAAGTCGTTGAGGTCGCTCCGGCAGCGAATCTGCCCGCGAGTATTCGCGGGGAGCTCTGCGATGCGGCGGTGCAGCTCGCGCGCAAAGCCAACTATCGCAATGCGGGAACCGTCGAGTTTCTCTACGACGTGGACTCGCAGAAATGGTATTTCATCGAGGTTAATCCCCGCATTCAAGTCGAGCATACCGTCACGGAAATGATCACCGGCATCGATATCGTGCGCTCGCAGATTCTCGTCGCCGAAGGCCACAAGCTACACGAACCACCGATGGCGCTGCCGAAACAGGAGAATATTCCGCTCAATGGCGCGGCTCTCCAGTGCCGCGTGACCACAGAAGACCCGGAGAGAAACTTCGCCCCTGACTACGGGAAAATTTCCACCTATCGTTCTCCCGCAGGTTTCGGTATTCGTCTCGATGGCGGCACCGCTTACGCCGGCGCGATGCTCGCCGCCTACTACGATTCGCTTCTCGTCAAGGTCACGGCCTGGGGCGCGAATCTTCCCGAAGCTTGTCAGCGCATGGACCGCGCTCTCCGCGAATTCCGCATTCGCGGTGTGAAAACGAATATCCCCTTTGTCGAAAATGTTGTGAACCACCCGAAGTTTCGCGCCGGCGAAGTCGCCACCTCTTTCCTCGACGAGTCGCCCGAACTTTTTCGTTTCCCCAGCCGCGGCGACCGCGCCACCAAACTGCTCTCTTATCTTGGCGAGGTCATCCTTAACGGCAATCCCGAAGTGAAGGGCAAGCAGATCCCCAAAGAAATCGAAGCGGCAGTCGTCCCGGCAACGCCTGCCGACAAACCGCCGGTTGGCACACGCCAGCTCTTGCAAAGGCTTGGGCCGAAAAAATTCGCCGCCTGGGCGCGAAAAGAAAAACGCCTGCTTATTACGGACACGACCTTCCGCGACGCTCATCAGTCTCTGATGGCCACGCGCGTCCGCACGTCCGACCTGCTCGCCACCGCCAGTGCCGTCGCGCACCGCCTTCCCAATCTTTTCAGTCTCGAGATGTGGGGCGGGGCGACCTTTGATACGGCGATGCGATTCCTGCATGAGGATCCCTGGCAGCGATTGCGGGAGCTGCGCGAGCGCATTCCCAATATCTGTTTCCAGATGCTCCTCCGCGGTGCCAACGCCGTCGGTTACGCCTCCTATCCCGACAACGTCATCATTGAATTTGTCCGCGAAGCGCACGCCCAGGGCATCGACATTTTCCGCATCTTCGATTCGCTCAATTCCATTGAAAACATGCGTGTTTCGATCGATGCTGCACTAGAAACCGGTGCCGTTTGCGAAGCTGCCATTTGCTATACCGGCGACATCCTCGACAAAGGGCGCCCAAAATATTCGCTCAAGTATTACGTCACGATGGCCAAGCAACTGGAAAAACTTGGCACGAACTTTCTTGCCATAAAAGATATGGCCGGACTATGTAAACCTTACGCCGCATTTGAATTGGTGAAGACGCTGCGTGAGGAAGTCGGCATCCCGATCCACTTTCACACGCACGATACGAGCGGCATCAACTCGGCCTCCGTACTGAAAGCAGCCGACGCCGGAATCGACGTCGCCGATGGAGCGATCGCCGCTATGAGCGGAGGCACCAGCCAGCCCAATCTCAATTCTGTCGTCGAAGCCCTCCGCCACACGCCGCGCGACACGCGTCTCGATGCCGACACGCTAAACGAGTGCTCTGACTATTGGGAAACGGTTCGCACTTACTATCTACCGTTCGACTCCGGTCCGAAGGCCGGCTCGGCGCGTCTGTACCAGCATGAAATTCCCGGCGGTCAGTACACCAACCTGCGTGAACAGGCGGCCGCCATGGGCCTCGGCCATCGCTGGCGCGAAGTCGAAAAGATGTATGCGGAGGTGAACCAGCTTTTCGGCGACATCGTCAAAGTCACTCCTTCGAGCAAGGTTGTCGGCGACATGACCCTTTTCCTGATGGCCAAGGAGATGCGGCCTGCCGACATTCTCAAGCTCGACGAAAAACATGACGTGTCCTTTCCCAATTCCGTTGTCGAGATGTTTTCCGGTGTCCTGGGCGTGCCTCCCGGCGGCTGGCCGAAGAAGCTGCAAAGAATCATCCTGCGCGGCCGGGCTCCCCTCCGCGGCCGCCCAAGTGCAAACCTGGAAGCAGTGAAGTGGGAGGAAGAGCAAGAATCCCTCGAGAAAAAACTCGGTCATGCCGTCCGCCGCGACGATCTGCTGAGCTCTTTGCTTTACCCCGACGTTTTCGCCAAATACGACAAATTTCGTCAGACCTATTCGGATGTCAGCGTTTTGCCCACGCCCGCATTTTTCTATGGTTTGAAGTCCGGCGAAGAGGTCACCGTCGACATCGAATCCGGAAAATCCCTCATCATCAAGTTTCTGACCATCAGCGAGCCGCATCCCGATGGCACACGCACGCTCTTTTTTGAACTAAACGGACAACCCCGCGAAGTCAACGTCCGCGACCGCGCGTTGCGTGTGGTCGAGCGCGCTCATCCGAAGGCCGACCCCGCCGATCCCGGACAGGTAGCCGCTCCGACCGCGGGCGTCATCAGCGGTATCGCCGTGCAAGCGAATCACATGGTGGAACGCGGCGCAAAGCTTCTCACCCTCGAAGCCATGAAAATGCAGTCCAATATTTATGCGCCAATTTCAGGACGCATCGTGAAGCTACTGGTAACCTCCGGGCAACACGTCGAAGCGAAAGATCTCCTGGTGACGATCGCACCGTGAGTTCCGGACAGCTCCGCAAGCACGAACAATTTGGCTCGCGCTTTCTCCGCAATCAGCGCGACCTCATCGTTTACACGCCGCCCGGATATGCTGTCCAATCCTCGCGCCATTTCCCCGTTCTCTATCTTCATGATGGCCAGAATCTTTTTGATGGCTCTACCTCTTTCATCCCCGGGCAGGACTGGCACGTTGGTCAAACGGCAGATCATGGCATTCATAAGGGCGTAGTCGAGCCCCTCATCATCGTGGGCATGTACAACACCAAAGCGCGCATTCGTGAGTACACCCCCACCCAGGTCCCTAAACTCGGCGGCGGCCGCGCCGACCGCTATGCAAAATTTCTGATCGAAGAGGTGAAGCCCTTCGTCGATCGCGAATACCGCACGCTCTCCGGCTCGCAACACACCGGCATCGGCGGTTCATCGCTGGGCGGCTTGGTCTCCCTCTATCTGGGGCTCCAGCATTCGCATATTTTCGGAAAAATCGCCGCGCTCTCCCCGTCGGTCTGGTGGAACCATCTCGTCATCCACCGTTTTGCCCGGACCGCGACCGTCGAGCCCCGCCCACGGGTCTGGCTGGATATCGGCACGAGGGAGGGCCCGCGCATCGTTCAGGACGTCGAGAAGTTCCGTGACGTGCTCCTCGACAAAGGCTGGAAGCTCGGGATTGACTTGCACTACGAGCGCGTCGACGGCGCGGAGCACAATGAAGCGGCTTGGGCGCGGCGCGTCGGACCGTTTCTTCAATTTCTGTATCCCGCGCACGAGGCCGCTGTATAATCCGCGCTCTAGTCACTGGGTTTCCAGGGGGCGTCGAATGTCGGAGGACCGGCCTCTCACCATTCTCTGTGTCAGTTCCTACGAAAAGGGTCAGGAGTTCATCCGCACCTGCAAATCGCTCGGCTGCCGCGTTCTTCTCCTGACCGTCGAGAAACTTCGCCACGCAGCGTGGCCATTCGAATGCATCGACGAAGTCTTCACCATGCCGGAAGAGCTTCCGTTCGAAGGTCTCACTTACGCCGTGAGCTATGCTGCAAGGTCGCAGTCCATCGATCGCATCGTCGCACTCGATGAATTCGACATGGAGAACGTCTCCGCGCTCCGTGAGCATCTCCGCATCCCCGGCATGGGGCTCACTGCCATTCGCTATTTTCGCGACAAGCTGGCCATGCGCGCGCGGGCCCGCGAGGAAGGCATCCTCGTCCCCGAATTCGTCCACGTTCTCAACTACGATAGACTTCGCGAATTCATGTCCCGGGTTCCCAGTCCCTGGTTGCTCAAGCCCCGCTCGCAGGCCTCCGGCATCGGCATGAAAAAGATTCATTCACAGGAAGAGCTCTGGCCATGGCTCGGCCAGCTCGGCGATCAGCAATCGTTCTACTTGCTTGAGCAATTCGTTCCGGGCGCGGTCTATCATGTGGACAGCGTAGTTTCAGAGCACAATATTGTCTTCGCGGAAGCTCACGCCTACGGTACGCCCCCGCTCGATACCTCGCATCACGGCGGCGTATTCACTACGCGCACCCTTCCTCGTGAAGCGGAAGAAACCAAATCGCTCCTCGAAATCAATCGCAATCTAATCGAGGGCCTTGGTCTCATGCGCGGCGTGACCCATGCAGAGTTCCTTCGGTCGCACGCCGATGGCAAATTCTATTTCATCGAAGTCGCCGCTCGCGTCGGTGGGGCCTATATCTCGGATGTCATCGAGACCGCAACCGGAATCAACCTCTGGCGCGAATGGGCTCGGCTTGAAGTTGGGGCCGGGAATCGGCCTTACCAGCTTCCGTCCGTTCGCCACGACTACGCCGGAGTCATTCTTTCTTTGGCGCGCCAGGAACATCCAGACACTTCCGTCTACAGCGATCCTGAAATCACTTATCGCGTCACGAAGTATCACCACGCCGGGTTTATTCTGAAATCCCAAAGTCCCGAACGAATTCAGCAGCTCCTCGATTCTTACGCGCGCCGTTTTCATGCAGATTTCCTTGCCACGCAGCCGGTCCCCGACAAACCAAGCTCTTAGTTTGCTCTCTTGCGACTCCCGATTCGCATGCCGATTTTGTCCCGCTCCGAGGAATGCGCGTATTGCGCCTTGTTCGTGGTCAGCCGACTGCAATCCTACGTTCTTCACACCGTCATCGTATTCGAATTAGGTAAGTAGTCCAAAACAGGAAAAAAGGCGAACTAACTCCCATCTGCCAAGTCGCCCAATGGGGAACCGACCAACCACCCGCGACGCTCTGCTTTACATTTTGCGCGAATTCCTTCACTATCTCGTGGACTGCCGCCCAGCCCTGGCACGCCCTGTCCCGAAGTCTAGTTACTGTCTGGAACAGCGCATTCACACTTTGTTTGCCGCGCGCCCTTCCGAGGAATACAGTTTGCAGTACCCCGGCCGGAAATCTGCGTGGGGTGGTGCTGTCCCTTGGGAGGTCCGATGTGGGGGAATAAGAAACCGGATGCACCGCAAGCAGGGCAACCGGAGCCAAGAAACCTAAAAACGAATCAGCCGCCGAAGCCTGCTCCGGCGACTTGGGAGGATAAACCCGCGATGAGTACAGATGCGATGCGTCCATTGGGTGCAACCGCGGACCGCGCCACGGCGCGGCTCGGGGCTAGTTTGCACGTGAAAGGTGAGATCTCCGGCAACGAAGATCTGTTCATCGATGGCTCAGTCGAAGGATTGATTCAGCTCGATGAGCGGAAGCTGACCGTCGGGCCCTCGGCGAAAGTCACCGCCGACATCATTGCCCGCGAGGTGGTGGTGTACGGCAACGTGAAGGGAAACCTTCGCGCGAAGGACAGAATTGAAATCAAAAAGGATGGCTCGGTCAACGGTGACCTGACTACTTCCCGCATCATGATCGAAGACGGCGCTTACTTCAAAGGTTCCATCGAGATCGACAAGAGTCCAGAAAAGGAATCCGGCGGAAATGCGTTTGCCCGGACCTCTTCGGCGGCCGCAGGCGCACCGACAACCAAAACCATCTAGCTTTCGTCCACATTCACCTTCATTCTCGACAGCGGCGCCCCGATCCGGTGGGGGCGCCGTTCGTTTGTTAGCCAGCCCGTTAAATTCTCTTATCCATTATTTCTTAACTTTTAGAAATAGCATGCCGATGCCATTCGGGCGCTGCGTTTAGGAATCTTTCTCCCTCAGCAGTTCATGACCGATAGCGACGGCCTTCTTGGCAACTTTCTCACTACGAACGGCTGTTGGCCGAAGGTTGAACAGCGGTTAAGGCAGCGTTCTGGGGCGTGCCATCCGAGGAAGCGATGGCGTCACAAATCCCGACGGCGAAACAGTCTCGCTGGATGCCGCCTTCATCGCCAACTAAGCGAGTTCTTGCCTTTTTTCTCTCCTCCGGATGCCTGCTAACCTTTTTGCAGTATGCTCATCCAATTTGAGGACGATAAAATAAACAGATTCGCTCCCGAGGGAAGTTCGCCCCGCGCGACTAAACAAGAGGTTCTAAATGGAAACACGAAAATTAGGAAACTCGGATATCAAAATAACGCCTGTCGGCTTTGGTGCTTGGGCCATCGGTGGTTCCGGCTGGGAATTTGCCTGGGGCCCGCAGGACGACGCCGATTCCATCGCTGCCATTCATCGCGCGCTGGAGTTGGGCGTCAACTGGATCGACACCGCCGCCGTCTACGGCCTGGGCCACTCCGAAGAGATCGTCCGGCGCGCGCTGAAGGAATGGCGCGGCCCGCGCCCCTACGTTTTCACCAAATGTGTCTTGCGCTGGAACGAGCAGGGGAAAATATGGAAGGAATTCAGTCCCGATTCCATTCGCCGCGAATGCCAAGACAGTCTACGCCGCCTGCAGGTCGACACCATCGATCTCTATCAAATGCACTGGCCCCCGGACGACAACAAACCCGGCATCGAGGAAGCGTGGCAAACTCTCGCCGCTCTGAAAGCCGAAGGTAAGGTCCGCTGGATCGGCGTTTCTAATTTCAACGCGGCGCAGATCCAACGCGCTGAAAGAATCGCTCCGGTCACATCCTTGCAGCCGCCTTACTCCATCATCCGACGCCAAATTGAAGCCGAGACTCTCCCTTATTGCGAAAAGCAAGGCATCGCCGTGATCTCCTACGCGCCCATGGCCTCCGGTCTGTTGACCGGCGCCATGACTCGCGAACGCGCTGCCTCTTTGCCGGCCGACGATTTTCGCAGTCGCAATCCGGAATTCCGCGAGCCGCGCTTGTCGAAGAATCTGGAACTCGTCGAACGTCTTCGCCAGGTCGGCGCGCGTCATGGCCGCACTCCTGGTGAAGTGGCCATTGCCTGGACGCTGCGCCATCCCCCCATTACCTGCGTCATTGTTGGCGCTCGCAACGCCAAGCAATCCGATGGCGTCATGCGCGCTGGAGAAGTGCAGCTCACCCGCGATGAAATTGCGGAAATCGAAGGTGCCGCGGCCGTTGCAACGGCTCGATAAGAGTTCTCAATAGTCAAAGTGGAGCCAATAAATGGAACTTGGACTCAAAGGCAAAAGAGTGGTGGTCTCCGGCTCGACCGCGGGCATTGGCTTCGCCGTCGCTGCCGCACTCGCCCGAGAAGGCGCGCAGGTCATTGTCAATGGCCGCACCGAAGCAAGAGTTACGGCTGCCCTCAAGAGCATCCGGCAGCATGTTAAGGATGCCGAAGTCCGCGGGATTCCCGGTGATCTCGGCACGGCCCAAGGTGTTGCGGCTTTCCTGCAACAAGTGCCGGAGGCGGACATTCTGGTGAACAACCTCGGTATCTTTGAGCCCAAGTCCTTCCTGGAGATCCCCGATTCCGACTGGCTTCGCTTTTTTGAAGTAAACGTTTTGAGCGGTGTTCGCCTCTCGCGCCATTATCTTCCGGGCATGCTAAAGAAGAACTGGGGCCGCGTGATCTTCATCTCCAGCGAATCCGCGCAGAACATTCCCGCAGAGATGGTCCACTACGGGATGACCAAAACCGCCCAGGTGGCTGTCTCCCGCGGTTTGGCGGAATCCGTCGCGGGCACCGGGGTCACCGTGAATTCCATACTCGCCGGTCCGACTGCTTCGGAAGGCGCAGGTGAATTTGTGGAAGCCATCGCCAAACAGCGGGGCGTCACTAAAGCCGAAATCGAAAAACAGTTTTTTTCAACTGCCCGCCCCTCTTCGCTCTTGAAACGCTTCGAAACGCCCGAAGAAGTCGCTGCCGTCGTTGCCTTTGTCGCCAGCGCGCAAGCCACGGCCATAAACGGTTCCGCCGTCCGCGCTGAAGGGGGCGTGCTGCGAAGCATCTTCTGATCACGCGTGGAGCTATGCGCGCAGGTAGTCCGGTTTCCAGTCTTTGACGAGTTGCTTGATGGCCTTGCGCTTTTCCAGTTTTTCGTCCAGGACTCTTCTCGCCAGCGCCGGCAATTCCGCATCGCTTGCGAACCGCAGCGCCACGATTTGTCCGATAGCCAGATCGCCAGTTCTCGCCTGCAGGTCCGCAGGCAGCACCCTCTCGTAGCGCAGCCGCTCCTCGAGCCGAATAATGCGATCTTGAACCGCAAGCGCGAACAGCCGCGCCTGGAAGACCAAAACAACCAAAGCCGCGGCCAAAATCACTCCAAAGATTCCCTGGAAAGAAATCCCCAGTTGCTTGAATCGATACAGCGACCACAGCAAGTTGATCACAAAAACCGGCACCGCAAAAAAATGATACGAAGGTACAAACTTTCCATGATTCTCAAAATTCTGCTCGGTCATCGCTCTTCCCCCCTTATGCCGCCTGATTGTAGCAACCCCCCATCGCCCTTCCCCAAGTCTCACTTTCGTGCCAATTCGCCAGCTTAGCCGTACTCCGCTTCTTCCACAGCAGGTGATTTCTGAACCGATCTTGCCGTTCGCGCATCCAACGCTTTGGACAAGTTCACTGGTCCGGCGATATCCTGTTCACAAGCGCTCGTGCTGTGCCGGAGGCATAAAAATGGCCAAAGCATCATGGGGCGGAAAAATTATCGCCGAGAGCAACGCCACCGTCGTTGTCGAGGGCAATCAGTATTTCCCTCCCGAAGCGGTCAAAAAGGAAGCTTTGAAACCGAGTAATCACACTTCGGTTTGTCCCTGGAAGGGCACCGCCCGCTACTACCACGTCGAAGTGGACGGCGTTCGGAACGACAATGCCGCCTGGTACTACCCCGAACCAAAGCCCGCGGCCGCTGAAATCAAGGACCGCATCGCCTTTTGGAAGGGCGTCCACGTCGAGATCTGACTCTCCGCACCGCCTGGCGCCTTCTTACTTCGCAATCTCGTCTTTGAAGACGGCCCCGTCAAGCATCACAAATCGCACGTGCTCCAATTCCCCTACATCTCTTAGCGGATCTCCCCCCACCGCGATGACTTCCGCGTACGCACCGGCAGCGATCACCCCGATCTCTCCCTTCATGTCCAGCATTTCCGCCGCCCGCGAAGTCGCCGATTGAATCGCGTCCATCGGCGCCATCCCAAAAGAGACCATTCTCTTAAATTCCTGCGCGATCGGCTCGGTCCACGGAATCCCGCCCATATCCGTCCCATAAACAATCTTCAAATGCGCCTGTAGCGCCTTCTTGAAACTGATTTCATGCACCGCTGCCCGCGCGCGGTCGCGCTTTCCCTCCGGCGTGTCTGCCGGCTCCCAATCGCCGTAGTAAGGCGAAAGCGTCGGGCAATACCACGTCCCCTGCCGCTGCATTTGCGTGATCTGCGCATCCGTAATTTCCAGTCCGTGCTCGATCGAATCGCATCCGCCGTCCAGCGCCCGCTGCAGCCCGACTCCGTTATACGCGTGGCACGCCACTTTCCTCTGCCAGCCGTGCGTCTCGTCTACGATCGCCTTCAACTCTTCC
>Ga0137394_10003067_pt1 | contig 12481 bp, 13 predicted proteins | sample czobulk116metaG_FD_108278 | JGI IMG/M metagenome (GOLD analysis project Ga0137394, IMG submission 108278) | Vadose zone soil microbial communities from Angelo Coast Range Reserve, California, USA - czobulk1.16 metaG | ecosystem: Environmental > Terrestrial > Soil > Vadose zone | place: USA... | reverse complement strand
TGATCCCCGGACTGGCTCTCTTGTGCGCCGAGAGCCGCTTCATCCGCCGCGGCCTGCGTCGTCTGCGGGAGCACTGGCTGTTGCGGCGGGCGATGCGCGAGGCCGAGAAGGCCGGGCTCAGGATCGATGCGGACCCGGACGAGGAGCAGGACGAGCCGCCTTCCGCACCGCCCTCCCCGCGGCCTTGACCGTGCGGCCGCCGGCCGCCAGCGACTCGAGGTGGTTCGAGGGGCAGTGCGGGTTGAGCGCGCAGGCGCCGCAGCGCGGCCGGCGGGCCTGGCAGACGTAGCGCCCGTGCAGGATCATGGCGATCGAGAAGAAGATCCACTCCGGCCGCGGGATGAGGTCCATCAGGTCGCGCTCGATCTTCACCGGGTCGCTCTGGCGCGTCAGCCCCAGCCGCCGGGCCACCCGCGTCATGTGCGTGTCGACCACGATCCCGGACGGGATCCCGTAGCCGGCCCCCAGGACCACGTTGGCGGTCTTGCGGCCGACCCCCGCCAGGCGCGTCAGCTCCTCCATGGTGCGCGGGACCTCGCCGCCGTGCCGCTCCAGAAGGGCGCGACAGCACTCCTTGATCGATCTCGCCTTGGAACGGAAGAACCCGGTCGGGCGGATGGCCGCCTCGAGCGCGGCGCGGCGGGCCCGGGCGAACGCCGCGGCGTCGGGGTAGGCGGGGAAGAGCCTACGGGTCACCTCGTTGACCCGGGCGTCGGTGCACTGGGCCGACAGGATGGTGGCGATCAGGAGCTGGAACGGGCCCTGGTGATCGAGCTCGACCCGCGGGTCGGGGCGGGCGGCGCGCAGGGCCCCCAGCAACGCCACGACCCTGATGCGCCTGGCCTCCTTGCTCTCGCGGGCCATCTCAGGTCCTCAGAAGGGCCCGCGGCAAGTCCGCGGCCGGGACGGTGTTGAGGATCCGGTCCGCCGTGAGGCCGGCGCGGCGCGCTACGCCGAGACCGAAGCGCACGTCGGTCAGGCCCGCCTCGTCGTGGGCGTCCGGATCGATTGCCAGCCGCACGCCGAGGGAGCGCGCCAGACGGGCGGCGGCGGTGTCCAGGTCGAGACGGTGCGGGTTGGCGTTCAGCTCCACATGGACGCCCAGCCGCGCCGCGGCGCGCAGGACCTCCTCCAGCCGGACGGCGTACGGCTCGCGCGCCAGCAGCAAGCGGCCGGTCGGGTGCCCCAGGATGGTCGTGCGGGGATTCTCGAGGGCCCGGATGATGCGCCGCGTCTGCTCTTCCTCCGGCAGGCCGAACGAGGAGTGGACCGAGGCCACCACGAAGTCGAGGGTGGCCAGGATCTCGTCCGGGTAGTCGAGGCGGCCGTCGGGGAGGATGTCGACCTCGCTCCCCTTGAGGACGCGGATGCCGGGGTGCCGCTGCCGTGCTTCGTCGATGTCCATCTGCTGCTGCCTCAGCGACTCGGGGGTGAGCCCGCGCGCGTAGCGCGCCGACTGGCTGTGGTCGGTGATGCCGACGTACTCGTACCCGAGATCGGCACAGCGCCTCACGATCGTCTCGATCGGCAGCCGGCCATCGCTCCAGGTGGAGTGGACGTGCAGGATGCCCCGCACGTCCCCCGGCTCCACGAGGTCCGGCAGCGTCCCCGCCGCGGCGGCTTCGATCTCCCCCAGCCCCTCGCGCAGCTCGGGGGGGACGTACAGCATCCCGAGCGCCTGGTAGATCGCCTCCTCGCTCGCCGCCGGGAGCCTTTCGGTGCCGCGCCGCAGGGCGGACTCTTCGAGCGCCAGGCCCCGTCCCCGGGCGCGCTCCCGCAGACCGGCCAGGTGCGCCGCGTTTCCGGTCGCGTGCAGCAGGGCGCAGGCGAAGGCCTCCTCGGGCGCGGCCAGAAGAGTCAGCGGGATGCCCTCGGCCAGGGTCGCGGACAGGCGGGTGGCGCCCGCTTCGCCCACCCGGGCGAGGGAGGCCGAGGCGGCGCAGGCCGCGAGCGTGGCGCGCGGGTCGGGGCTGGCCGCGACCAGGACGATCTCCTCCACCGTCTCCTCGCGGCGCCGCACGCCGCCGGCCGGCTCCACCCGGCCCACCCCCGGCAGGGCGGCCAGGGTGGCGGCAAGCCGCTCCGCCGCCGGCCAAGCGTCCCCGATGAGGAAGCGGCTGGCGTACCGCTTCAGCCGCTCGATCCCCTGCAGGATCTTCTCCTGGGACCTGGGACCGAACCCTTCGAGCCCGGCCAGGCGGTTCTCGTGGCAGGCGTACTCCAGCTCGCCCAGGCTGGTGACGCCCAGGCGCTCGACCAGCGTGCGGGCCTTGCGCGGGCCGAGGCCGGGGATCTTCAGCAAGGCAAGGACCGGCCCGGGGACCGCGGCCAGGAGCTCCTGGTGATAGGGGAGAGCGCCGGTGCGGACGAGGGTGGTGATCTTCTCCGTGAGCGCCTCGCCGATCCCCTTGAGGCCCGCCAGGCGGCCCTCCCGGACCAGGTCCTCCACCTTGTCCTCGAGGCCCCGGAGGGTGCGCGCGGCGTTGAGGTAGGCGCGGCTCTTGAACGGGTTCTCGCCCTGAATCTCGAGGAGGGTCGCGATCTCCTCGAGGACGTCCGCGACCTGGCCGTTGTCCATCGGATCCTCGAGACCGCCCCATGCTAGCGGAGGGCGGAGTGACCTGTCAAAAAGTCATGGTGTTGCCCGGGTGCGCCAAAAAAGCAGGCTCCGGCAGGGGCCCGGACTCGGTGCCGGTACGCCTCCCCCTGTCCGGCCGGCCGGATGGCCCCCGCGGGCGCCGCCAAATCTCCTGCGTCCAGCGATTTCCGGGCGCTCCCGTGCTGCATCGGGTCCGCGCCGCCGGCACGAGCGCGCCCTCGAGCCGGCTTGGCAGAGTCCTTGCTAAGGTTCCTCCTCGATCGAGGATTCAGGAGCGCAGGAGGACACCATGTGGCGCCAGCTTCTGCCGTACGCAACCAGCTATGACGAGTTCATCTCCCCCAACGAGGACACCCGCCTCGAAGCCCTCATCTCCGATCCCGACTCGTTCCGCCAGGAGCGTGACATCCTCCGCCGCGAGGTCGACCGGATCCTGGAGACCGCGCTGCACCAGCTCCCGCCCCGCGAGCGCTACATCATCGAGCGCCGCTTCGGCATGCGGGGGGGGAGCGAGCTGACCCTCGAGGCCGTGTCGCGCATCCTCAAGCTGAGCAAGGAGAGGGTGCGGCAGCTGGAGCGCGAGGCCCTGCTCAAGCTGCGCCTGGCGTTGAACGACATGCGGGGACAGCTGATGGGGGCCTGATCTAGGGCCTGCCGATGATCGATTTCCGATGGCGCCGCCGCCCCTCTCAGGGCGGCGGCGTCGCCGTTTCTGGGGTTGCGGAGCGGATGCAGAGGAGAGTGCCAGGGGCGCCGGTTCCGGTCTTGTGCCGCTTGGCAAAATCCGTACGATTGCGCTATCATCCCGGCCGGTCCGGCGGGCGGAACTGCCGGCCCGCCCTGTCAAAGCCGATCGTGGACCATCCGTCGGCGCCGGACGGAAAGCCGGCCGCTCGGGGGAGGTACTGAGCATGAGAAGGGGACACCGAGCGGGAGCAGCGGCCGTGGCCGGCCTCACCCTCCTGGCGCTCGCCGGCTGCCGCGGCGCCGTCGACGGCCTCAAGGGCAACTACGCCGCCAAGACGGGGAACGACTTCTACAAGGCCGGGGACTACCTGAAGGCGATCGAGTGGTACCGCTACGGGACCTTCCTGAACCCCGACCTGGGGATCGCCTACTACCACACGGCCCTCTCCTACATGGCGCTCTACAAGCCGGGATCGAAGCACCCGAAGGACGTGCGCTACGCCGACGAGGCGATCAGGAACCTGCTGCACTACATCGAGCTCAATCCCAACGCCGAAGACCCGAAAAACTACCTGCTCAACATCTACCTGCAGGCGGAGCGCTTCGACGACGCGGCCGCCTTCTTCGAGAAGGAGCTCAAGGAGCGGGGCAGCGACCCGAAGGTCGCCAGCGAGCTGATGCAGCGGCTGGGGATGATCTACGCCAAGAAGGGGGACTTCGAGTCGTCGCTCGAGTACTACAAGAAGAGGGCGGAGATCGAGAAGGAGAGCCCGGAGGCGCTCTACACCATCGGCGTGCTCTGCTGGGACAAGGTGTACCACGCCGGCGTCACCCTCGACCTCGACCGGCGCAAGGAGCTGATCGAGATGGGCCTCGACTACCTGAACCGTGCGAACAGCCTCAAGGACAACTACTTCGAGGCGATGTCCTACATCAACCTCATGTACCGTGAGAAGGCCAAGGTCGCCCAGATGGTCGGCAACGACGAGGATTTCCAGAAATACACCGAGGAAGCCAACGCGAAAATGAAGGTGGCCCTCGAGATGCGCAAGAAGGTGATGGCGAAGCAGTAGCTCAGGCGGCGCGGCCCACCTCCCCGTGCAAGGGACGGAGGGGGCGGCGCAAGCGAGGTGGGTGCGTTGTTCGATTCGATGGTGATGTCGACCCGGGAAAAGAAGCGGACCCGCCGCTGGATGACCTTTCCCATCGCCATCGCCCTGCACGTCGTCGTGTTCGGCGGCCTCATCCTTGCGTCGTTCCTGACCATCGAGTCGGTCCCGCCCCCGCCCATCACCATCTCGTTCGTGGCCGCGGCCCCGCCGCCTCCGCCTCCGCCTCCGCCCCCCCCGCGGCGCCATAAGGCGACCCAGATAACGCCCAAGGAGATCCCGAAGCCCACCGAGCTGGTGCAGCCGAAGGTGGTGCCCGAGGAGAAGCCGGTCCCGATCACCGCCCCGGAGGAATCGGCGGAAGACGATGGCGTCGACGGAGGGGTCGAGGGGGGCGTCGAGGGGGGCGTGGTGGGAGGAGTCGTCGGCGGGGTGGTCGGCGGCGTGATCGGCGGCGTCCTGGGGGGCGTGGACGGCGGCATGATCGACCAGCCGCTGTACGCCGGCATCGGGGGCGTCACCAACCCCGAGCTGATCCCGTCGAGCAAGACGCAGCCGCGCTATCCGGAGATCGCCCGCAAGGCGAAGGTCTCCGGTCAGGTGATCCTGCAGGCGATCATCCGCAAGGACGGCTCGGTCGGAGACATCCAGGTGCTGCGCTCGCCCGGCGCGAAGTTCGGCTTCGACGAGGCGGCGATCGCGGCGGTGAGGCAGTGGAGATACAAGCCGGGCCTGCAAAACGGCAAGCCGGTCGACGTCTACTTCACGGTGGTCGTCGATTTCGTCCTGCAATGACACAAGGAGGGCACCACCTATGATGGGGCATGGGATTCTCGACATATGGATGCAGATGGGGTTCCTGGCGAAAAGTGTCGCCATCTTCCTCATCCTGATGTCGGTCTATTCGCTGGGTCTGTTCATCGAACGGCTGATGCTGTTCCGCGCCGCCAAGAAGCAGTCGATCGAGTACCTGCCGGTCGCCACCAAGGCGCTGAAAGAGGGCCGCTACAAGGACGCCGTCGAGGCGGCGCGGCGCTACAACAAGAGCCACCTCGCCAAGGTGCTGTCGGCGGGGCTGCAGCAGTTCCTGTTCGAGAAGGAGGAGCAACCGACCCACGACGCCATCGAGTCGGTGCGGCTCGCCGTCGAGCGCGCCGCCGCTTTGACCACCGCCGAGATGAAGCGCGGCATCGGCGGTCTGGCGACGATCGGCTCGACCGCGCCGTTCGTCGGGCTGTTCGGCACCGTCGTCGGCATCATCAACGCCTTCACTGGCATGGCGGCCACCGGCTCGGGCGGCATCGGAGCGGTCTCCGCCGGCATCGCCGAGGCGCTGATCACGACCGCGGTCGGGCTGGGCGTGGCCATCCCGGCGGTCTGGATCTTCAACTACTTCCAGGGGCAGATCGAGTTCTTCGGCATCGAGATGGCCAACTCCTCGTCCGAGCTGGTCGACTTCTTCATGAAGCGCCAGGGCAGGTAAGACATGGCAATGCAGCTGGGCGGCAAGCCGGGCAGCCTGAACTCGGACATCAACGTCACGCCGTTCGTCGACATCTGCCTGGTTTTGCTCATCATCTTCATGGTCGTCACGCCGATGCTCCAGGAGGGGATCCAGATCAACCTCCCCTTCGCCAAGCACTCGACCAAGCACGAGGACGACGACGTCCACGCCGTCGTCGTCGCGCTCAAGGATGCCAACACAATCTTCGTCCAGAAGAAGCCGATCCCGCGCGATCAATTCCAGGCCGAGATGACCGAGATCCACGACCGCATGCCGGACAAGAGCGTGCTGATCAAGGCCGACCGGGCGATGAAGTACGGCGACGTCCGCAAGGTCATGGTCGAGGCCAACGAGGCAGGCTTCACCGAGGTGTCCCTGGTGTCCGAGAAGATGCCGGGCTCCGAGGACTAGGGAGGAACGTTCCATGGCCATGTCTCTGGGCAGCTCCGGGGTCAAGTCGGACATCAACGTCACCCCGTTCGTGGACATCGTCCTGGTGCTGCTCATCATCTTCATGGTGGTCACGCCGATGCTCAGCCGCGCCCTCGACGTGGCGGTGCCTCCCAAGTCCGAGCAGCAAGTGACGGATGTGGTGACGGCCGACCAGCTCATCCTGACGATCAAGGGTCCCCCGGAGTCGCCGAAGATCTTCCTCAACCAGGAAGAGGTCGTCGGCGGCACCGACGCCTTGCAGGGCCGCATCGAGGAGCTGATGAAGGGGCGCAAGGACAAGGTCGTCTTCTTCCAGGCCGACAACGATCTCCCGTACCAGACCGTCGTCGATGTCATGGACAGGATGCGCGGCGGCGGCGTCGACAAGATCGGCCTGATCACCGACGAGAACCTGAACGTGACCGCTCCCGGCGGCGGCCAGTAGGGCCCTCTCCCGGCCGCCGCCTCTCCTCCGGAGCGCGGCCCGGGACGCCTTCCCGATGAGCCTCAGCGCAGCAGGCGCTCCCATCCGGCGGGTCCACCTGATCGGCATCTGCGGCACCGGCATGGCCTCGCTCGCCGGGCTGCTGGCCGAGTCCGGGGCCGAGGTGCGCGGCTCCGACGAGGCCGTCTACCCTCCCATGAGCACCATGCTGCGGGACATGGGGATCCGCGTCCTGCAGGGGTACAAGGCCGAGCACCTGGACGACCGCCCCGACCTGGTCGTGGTGGGCAACATCGCCACGCGCACCAACCCCGAGGCGGTCGCGGCCGCCGAGCGAGGGATCCCGTACCGGAGCATGGCCGCGGCGATCGGGGAGCTCTTCCTCGAGGGACGCCACCCGATCGTGGTGGCCGGCACGCACGGCAAGACGACCACCTCGGCCTTGATGGCGTGGGTCCTGTCGTCGGCCGGCCGCGACCCGTCCTTCCTGGTGGGCGGCGTGCTGCGCAACTTCGGCCGCTCGTACGGGCTGGGCGGCGGCCGGGAGTTCGTCATCGAGGGGGACGAGTACGAGACCGCCTTCTTCGACAAGGGGCCGAAGTTCCTCCACTACCGGCCCAGGACGGCGATCCTGACCTCGGTCGAGTTCGACCATGCCGAGATGTACTCCGATCTCGACGCGGTCAAGGCGGCGTTCAGGAGGCTGGTCGCCCTGGTGCCGCCCGACGGCCTCCTGATCTACTGCGCCGCCGACCCCAACGTCCTGGAGGTCGTGGCCGGGGCGGCGTGCCCTTCCGTCGCCTACGGCGAGGGAAGCGGGTCGGGGTGGCGCGGGCGGATCCTCGCGAGCGGGGCCGAGGGGATGGAGATGGAGGTGTCGCGCGATGGCTCGCCCTACGGCGTCTTCCGCACCCCGATGACGGGGGTGCAGAACCTGAGGAACGTGCTGTCGGTGGTGGCGGCGGCGGATGCCTGCTCCCTGCCGGCGCGCGCCGTCGGCGCTGGCCTGGCCTCTTTCGCGGGCGTCAAGCGGCGGCAGGAGATCCGGGGCGAGGCGGGCGGGGTGCTGGTGATCGACGACTTCGCCCACCACCCGACGGCCGTCCGCCTGACGCTCGCCGGGACGCGCGACCGCTACGCCGGGCGGCGGCTCTGGGCCGTTTTCGAGCCCCGCACCAACACCACGCGGCGCAGCGTTTTCCAGGAGGAGTACGGGGCGAGCTTCGACGCCGCGGACCGCATCATCATCGCGGCGGTGGACCACCCCGAGCGGGCGCCCGAAGGGAAGCGCTTCTCGGCCGAGCAGCTGGTGGCCGACCTGAAGGGGCGCGGCAAGGACGCCCTCTACCTCCCCGCGGTCCCCGACATCGTGGCCCACCTCAAGTCAGAGGCCCGTGCCGGCGATGTCGTGATGGTCATGTCGAACGGCGCCTTCGGCGGCATCCACGACAAGCTGCTGGCCGCGCTCGGCGCCTGAGATCAGTTGCGCAGCAGGCTCGGATCACCCTGGGCCAGAATCCTCACCAGCTCGTCCTCGAAATAGTCGCTCCGCGAGGCGACGGCCTGCGGCACGCGGGACTGGTAGGCCTGGCGGCTGCGCTCGATCTCCTTCTGCAGCCGCTCGTACAGATCGCGGTGCTTGCGCCCCTGGATGACCGACTCCTCGTTGTAGAGCAGGAGCTCGGAGACCAGCAGGTGGGCGAAGCGCCGGGCGTCGGCGTGGCTGCGGCGCTCCTCGTCGCCGAGGCCGTCGTCGCCCGACTCTCGGCGAGGGTGGCTGGCCAGCTCGCCGAGCAGCGCCTCCATCTCCGCGTCCTCGGGCGGCGTCGGGGCGCCGGTCCGTCCGGCCCCACCGCGCGGCCGGACGCCGCGGCGCTCCTCCAGCTCGGCGGGTTGGGCGCGCGTTTCCGCGCTGGCTGCGAGCCGCTCCATGGCGAGGCCGGCGATGCGCGCCACGATCTCGAAGGCGAGCGGGTGGGCCCTCTCGGTGGACGACCCCGTGTCGCCGTACAGCACTCCGACGGGCCGGCCGCGCACCAGGAGCGGCACCGCGCCCGACTCGCGCGGCGTGACGCGCCCGAGCGCCGACACGATCTCGCGCCCGGGACCTTCCTGGCCGGAGTAGACGAATGACCGGCGCTGCACGGCCTGGGCCAGGAGGTGTTTCCCGGCGGCCGGCAGGGCCACCCGCGGCAGGTCCTCGCTGCCGAAGCCACCGTCCCCCAGGAACCCCAGGCCCGCCCAGCCCGCGAGGGCGTCGTGGCGCAGCACGAAGAGGGCGATGCGAGGGTAGAAGGCGGCGGCGGCGTCGAGAAGCGCGGTCAGGATCTCGCGCTGGCTGCCGCCGCGGCCGATCGACTCGACCGCGTCCCGCACCGCCTGGAGCTGCGCCGCCCCTTCGGCGGCGCCCCATTCTCCCGGGGCGAGGGGGAACTCGAGCCCCTCGCCGATTTCGGCCAGGGCGCTCTCCAGGGCCTGCCGCAGCCGCGACACCCGCTCGCGCAGGATGCGGTTGGCCTCACCCTCGACCTTGTCCCGGAGACGTGGGCTCATCGGATGACCTCTTCAGCGAAGGTTGGGCGGAAATTAGCATAGCGACCTCTCCCTGTCAAACGAAGGGATTCTGGCAGGATCGCCACACCCCGGTGTGGCTCGATTGCGAATCGAGAGGTTTCGGGACGCCCGGGGTCATCGCCTGCGCGCGAGGCTAAGCTCCTCTGCCTGCGAGGTTTGGGGGATGAGCCTCCTCGTCGGGCGCGGCTGGCACGGGGGATGCACTACAGCCCACACGGTCTCTGCTGCGAGGAGGGTTCGCCGGGTGATGGAACACCAGAAGACGCTGGCGCGGGCGAGCGAGATCGAAGGCGTCGGCCTCCATTCGGGCCGCCGCGCCTGGCTGCGCCTCATGCCCTCCGGCGCGGACAGCGGCATCGTCTTCGCGCGCCGCGACTGCGGCGGCTACGAGATTCCCGCCACGCACCGCTACCTCAAGGGGACGAGCTTCGCGACCACCCTGGCAAAGGGCGACGTCGTCATTTCGACGGTGGAGCACCTCCTGTCGGCCCTGCAGGGGCTCGGCATCGACAACGCCCGCGTCGAGGTGGATGGTCCCGAGGTCCCGATCATGGACGGCAGCGCGCTGCCCTTCGTCGACCTGATCCGCGCCGCGGGCGTGCGCTCCCTCGGGGCGCGGCGCCGCTACCTGACGGTGCGGCGGCCGATCTCGCTGAAGGACGGCGAGCGGGAGATCCTCGCCGTGCCGGCGAACGATTTCCAGGTCACCTACGCCATCGACTTCCCGCACCCCGCCATCGGCTACCAGGCCGTGACCGCCTCGATCACCGAGGAAGCCTACGTGGGCTCGATCGCGCCGGCGCGCACCTTCTGCATGCTGCGCGACGTCCAGGCGATGCGGCAGGCCGGGCTGGCCCTCGGCGGCTCGCTCGAGAACGCCCTGGTGATCGGCGAGGACGGAGTGCTGAACGTCTCGCTGCGCTACGACGACGAGTGCGTCCGCCACAAGGTCCTCGACCTGGTCGGCGATCTCGCCCTGCTCGGCGCGCCGCTGCGCGCGCACGTGATCGCCACCAAGGGAGGGCACCGCCTGCACGCGGCCCTGATCGGCAAGATCCTGGCGAACCGCGGGTGGTGGTCGCTCGGGACCTCGGAGGAGCGGCTGCCGGCGGCGCACCTGGCGCAGTTCGCGCGCCTGTCGGAGAAGCTGGTCCGCGAGCGCGTCGCCCTCACCGCCTGAAAGTCGCGCCCTCCGCGCGGCGCACCCCCTCCCGCACCGTCCCGGCCGTCCCGCCCCGCATGCGTCCCTCCGCCGCCGCGCGTTCCGGCGCTCTTGTCATGCGGGACCCCCTCCGGTAGACTGCCGATCTCCCGAGTGCCGCGAGCGGGCCTGCCCTGCGTCGGACCGCGAGCGGACCGGGAGCGCCTCCCCGGAGCCAGCGATGAGAGCGAGCGTCGGCGTCGTGGCGGCCTGCCTCGCCGCGGCCGTGGGCCTTGCCAGGGCGGAGCCTCCTGCCCTGACCGATCTCAAGGTCGTCCGCAAGGACGCCGGCTACGTCGCGTCCTGCCGGCTCGCGGGCTGGCTGAACGCGGATCTGCGCGAGGAGATCGCGGCCGGGCTCGAGACCAGCGTCGGCTACCGGTTCCAGGTGTACCAAAGGCGGGGCGGCCTTCCCGACATCCTGCTGGCGAAGCGGCGCGTGCGCTGCACGGTGCGCCACGACGCGCTCACCCGGCAGTACACGCTGACGCGCTTCATCGACGGGGAGCTGCAGGACACCCGGTCGGTCTCGGAGGAGCCGGCGATGCGCGACTTCATGACCGTCCTCGAGGGCATCCCGCTCCTGCCGGCGGGCGACCTGCCTCCCGGTCACGAGTTCTACCTGAAGGCCAAGTCGGACATCGGCCTCGTCTGGCGCTTCTACCTCATCCCGTGGCCGCTGGACACCGCCTGGGCGCGGGTCCCGATCGGGGTCACGGAAGGGAAGGGCCATGGCACCCAGCCCTGAGCCCTCCGATCGCCCGGATGGTCCGCGCGTCCGCGTCGACCGCCTGATCCAGTTCGGTGCGCTGGCCTTGCTGGTGATCTTCTTCGGCGGCTATCTGCTGCTGCGCAAGGCCACCGACTTCTCCTGGCCGTACCTGACCAACTCGGTCCTGCTCTGGGTGCTCCTGCTGACCAACTTCCTGCTCATCCTGACCCTGATCACGCTCCTGATGCGCAACCTGATCAAGGCGGTGGTGGAGCGGCGGCGCGGCATCCTCGGCTCGCGCTTCCGCACCAAGCTGGTCTTCTCGCTCCTGCTCCTGTGGCTGGTGCCGTCCGGGATCATCTTCTGGGCGGCGCTCAACCTGATCCAGGGCAGCGTGGACCGATGGTTCAACGACCCGATGGACCGGCTCACCGAGGCCTCGCAGCAGATCGTGGACGCCTACTTCGACGAGGCCCGGCAGCGGGGCGCGGCGTTCGCGCGCGAGGTGGCGCGCCGCATCGAGGCGCAGGACCTGCGCCGGGCCGGCGCGCGCGAGGAGATGCACCGGACCCTGGGGGGCATCCTGCGCGAGTACCATCTGGACTTCCTCTCTCTGCGCCTGGGCCGCGAGGGAGCGTACCTGGTCCTCGACCCGCACGTGCCGGCCACGGGGGACCTGCAGGAGATCCCGGCCGACCTGACGCAGGGAGCCTACCGGGGCGAGCCGTTCACCTGGACCACCGAGCTCCGCGGCGGCCATCTCATCCGTTGCGGGCACCCGGTTCGGGACGCCTCGGGCCAGGGCGTCGCGGGCGTGGTGACGGTCGGCATCTACGTGCCGCGGGACCTCCTGCGGCTGGCGAGCGCCGTGACCCGCAGCAACGAGGACTATCGGCAGATCAAGGCGCAGAAGGCGAACATCAAGCGGGTCTACGTCCTGGTCTTCGCGCTCATCACCCTGGTCGTCCTTTTCTCCGTGACCTGGATCGGGCTCTACCTGGCCCGCCGGATCACCGAGCCGATCCAGTCGCTGGCGGAAGGGACGCGGGAGATCTCCGGCGGCAACCTGGACTACCGGGTCGAGGTGCAGGCGGGCGACGAGCTCGGGATCCTCGTCGAGTCGTTCAACCGCATGACCGCCGAGCTGAAGACCGGCAAAGAGACGATCGAGCGGCGCAACCTCGAGATGTCACAGAGCAACCGCGAGCTGATGGAGAG
>Ga0137394_10003065_pt1 | contig 12487 bp, 6 predicted proteins | sample czobulk116metaG_FD_108278 | JGI IMG/M metagenome (GOLD analysis project Ga0137394, IMG submission 108278) | Vadose zone soil microbial communities from Angelo Coast Range Reserve, California, USA - czobulk1.16 metaG | ecosystem: Environmental > Terrestrial > Soil > Vadose zone | place: USA... | reverse complement strand
GAGCCATTTGCTGGCTGGCCATTGAAGCTGGACAAAGTGGCTGGATAAGGACCGGCGGGCGCAGGGGCGGCCAGAATGTCTCCGGGCACATAATCCGCCGGCTTATAGGTCCCGGAAACAATCGCTCCACTATCCGGCAGAGTTGCCGCCGCCGCATCGGACAGCGTGACGGTGACGTTGTTCATGGCATTGCCTCCGCCTGCGTCTGACCAGACCACCACCTTCTGCCCGGTCGGGGCCACTAGAACGATATCGAGGTCGTCGGGCCAGGTATGAGTGAGGTTTCTCAAGGTGAGGCTCACGCTGCTGATCGTGCCGCTCAACCCCGAGACATTGATCGTCGAAGGATAGGCCGACGCTGGGCCAGAGTCCGGGATCGTGATTGCGCTGGAATTTGTAAAGGACGTTCCAGGTCCGGCTGGATTTACGGTGAGTACAAATGAGTCACTCGCACTCAAGGGTCCGTCCGTTACGGAAATGGTGATTGTGGCCGTGCCTGTTTTCCCAGAGGCCGGCGTCACCGTCACCGTTCGGTTCGAACCCGATCCACCGAATAAAATGTTGCCCTCGGGGACTAGTCCCGGATTGGAGGAAGTCCCGCTCAATTGGAGGTTTAGAGGAGCCATCTCCCGGTCACCGATTGCAAACGCAATGGGTCCAGCGGAGCGATCCTGGACAATGGTTTGATTCGGTATGTCAGAGATGGTGGGAGAGGTATCGGGCGAGCCGCAATTCGGGTAGAGCCTCACTTCGCGTCGAGTGGCGAGGCCCGTGGGATCGGTAACTGTCAGGACAACTCGATAGTAGTAAATATTTAGTCCATCGCAGCCAATGGGCTCAAGAAGTGTGGTGGTGACATGGTTCGAAGAAGTGCCCACCAGGTGGTTGTGATCGTTATGATGCAAGAGGGTCTGCCATTCATAAAGCAGTTGAGCGTCGCTGGATTCCGTGTCGCTTACTGTTGCGGTCAAATTGAAGATGGTGCGATTGGTCGGCGAATAGAGTGCGCCGTCGATGGGGCTGGTGATCACAACGGAGGGCGGGGTATCGTTTAGAGCGATAATCAGTTTCGATTGCGCGGACAATCCGCCACTGTCCGTAACCGTGAGAGTGACGGTAAACTTAGTGGCCACTCCGGCTGGCGCGGAGAAGGTGTGCGACGGGTTCGCCAGACTACTCAAGGCAGAGCCGTCACCAAAGTTCCAGGAGTAGCTAAGCGTCTGGCCATCCGGATCGCTGGAACCCGCGCTGCTAAACTGCACGGCCAGAGGACCAGGGCCGTAATAGCGGTCGGCTGCCCCCAGGGCCACTGGCGTCCTGTTTCCGACGTACGCAAGCTGCCGAATCGTGCCAGGAAGTCCGTCGGTGTAACTGACATAATAGATACTACCATCGAACGGATGCTGCCCGACGTAGACGACTGCGCCGCCGATGCTCAGAAAATCAGTAACCGCTCGCGGCGCGTTGTTCGAATCAAAGGTGATGTTTTTGATTATGCCTTGACCCCAGTCGGCGTGAAAATAGGTGTTTTGATACTGCGTCGGGAAGGACGTGCCGGTGTACCAGGTACCGCCGACCGAACAGTTGCCTTTAAACTGCGTGCCAGAAACGGGCGAGCCCACTGCACCCACAATGGCTATTTGGGCTTGTCCTAATGAACCATAGATCGGTGTTCTAGTTGTGATCGTCGAATGATTCCAATCCAACGCGGGGCGAGTGTGGAGGAATTGCGGGATGGATGCAGGAATCTTCTGCGATGCGTTGCAAGGATTGTTAAATGGCGGCTGACCTGCCGGATCGAGAGTATCCTCTTTCAATAGATCGGCGAACGAAAAAAACTGGCTGCAGCCGGAGCCTGGATAGAGCGGATTTGGGGCATCGCGATTAGCCGGAATAACAGTGTACCCCGGGGTTAAACTGAGCCCTTCGTAAATCGGCCAGCCAAAATTTTGGCCTCGTTGCGTGACAACTTTGAGTGACTCCCACGTATCCCATCCTACGTTGCCGATATAGAGAACGCCCGGTCGGCCGTCGGCAGGATTATGGCTGCCAGTGCCCGGTCGTAGCGTCATTCGAAAGGGATTTCGCAGTCCCAACGCCCAGACCCGCGAGCGAGCCGATTTAGGCCGCGTGGCATCGTAAAATGGATTACTTGGAATTCCATCGCCGGTTGCCGGACTAATTCGCAGCACTTTGCCAGCGAGGCAGTCAACCAACTGGGAGCGAAAAGCGCCCACGTCTTCCTTCGGCTGGATGATACCATCGGCCAGCCCCTGGGGGGCATAACTGCTGTTCGCTGGGCCACCGATATCAACAGCATCAGGACTGGCGCCATCGCCGCAGGAGACGAGCAGCGTGCCGTCCTCACCGAAAACGAGGCTTCCTATCCCGTGCGTGTAGGCGCATATCGGGAATCCGGTTGATTTGGTCGCGCCGATTAAAATCAGCCGACTGGCTGGATCGATCGATCGAAAATTATCCGAAGCGCGGCAAGTATAACGAGTGAGCCGGCCAATGGTGGCCGCATAATATTCGTTCGCGGTCGGATTGTAACTGGGCGTGCCGAAATAAAGCAAATGATGACGATCTACGACGTACAACAGGTAAATATAGCCGTTCAATCGAAAGGCCGGATCCAGGGCAAATCCAAGGCAGCCAAAATCCTCCCAGTTGCCGACCTCTTCACTAATGTCCAATAAGAGGGTAAAGGCGCTATCGCTGGTGTCTTTGAACCAAACACGGCCGCCGCGCTCCCATACGAACATTCGGCCGGTACTGTCGAAGGTAACCCCTAAGGCCTCATTCCAGTTGCCCGCCGACGGTCCGGGAATGATGACCTCCGCAAACCCGGGTGGGACAGTTCCAGCCAGAAGGTTCGATGACACTTCCGAAACAAGTAAGCAAGCGGCTAAAAGACAGCACTTCAGTGCGGTATGGGACAGGCCTGGAGGGCCTGATGATCGAGTCGAAGGGTGGGAATTCATGGTTACAGGGTGAATTGGTAAAGGGTGAATGCATATGGACCTTGTGTTGAGCTGATGGTCTTTTAGAGCCCTGGATTTTGAAAGTAAAGAACTCCTTTGGACGAGCCTTGCAGAGCCATGTGCAGGCGCTGCTATGAGCAGCCCAGAAGCTTTACTGAGTAAAGTTAACTGAGACTTTCAGGGCACCTGCCGGTAACCCTTCGTAATGCACCGTAATCGCTTTTCCGCCCTGAGGTGGTTGCGGACGGGCGAAACTGCCCAGGCTGATCAGGTCACCGGCTCTTAGACTCTCGCCTGTTGCGGCCAGATCTTTAATGAGCCAGAGGACCGGGTTCAGGGGATGGCCCAGGAGCGCATCCCCTTTTGCACTGGCCAGGACGGCGCCATTCTGGTCACTGGCAGTTACAGCCATGTTCTGCAGCGCGGCGACAAACTCCGGCGTAGCTTCCACTTTGGCGCGTTCACCGAGCACTCCCAGGCGCGCACCGGCGTTGATGGCAGTGATCAAATTGCCATCGACTTTTTCGGTTTCGGCAACAATGCGGTCGGGCAACTCAATGAAGGCGACGACTTCGCTTAAATGGCCGGCTACTTGCAAAGGAGTCGTGGCTTTGTTGATCCCAGCGTCATTCACCACCACAATCAGGTCCGGCTCCCAAATCGGCCGCGCTCCGAACTGCGCAGGGACTTTCGCGCCATCCTTGAGCATCATATCGCGCAGCAACACGCCGCGCACCGGCGCCGTCGCGCCGACCGACTCCTGCACGGCCTTGCTGGTAAGACCGACTTTGAAGCCGACTCGCCGGCCAAGTTTTCGCGTGAGAAGAGACACAAAATCCTTTTGCGCATGTCGCGCTTGCGCGAGATCCATTCCGGCGTGCAGGCTTTCGGTGGGGCGCCTGGCAAAATAATCGTCTGCGAGCCGTTTGATTGATGCAGCCGGCGGAGATTGGGCAGACACGACCGAGCAAAGGACGCAGGCGATAAAATAGAGCAACGTTCGATTTATCTTTGCGCCACGGCCTGCCAATCTCCTGGCTCTATTGCTAATCGTGATCATATTAGTTACTGGTTCACTGCAATTACGCCACTCGTGACCGGCTCCGACTGGATTTCTTCCAATGGCGTCACCGGATCAATCCAAATCCAACAAACGCCACCCAGGACGTAGATAGCAGCCGAGATCCAAAACGTAACCAACCAATTATGGCCTGTGAATTGGAGCAGATATCCAACGACCACCGGGGCCACGCCGCCGGCGATGTTGCCGGCCATGTTCATACTGCCCGAAAGCGTGCCCGCGTATCGTCCGCCCACGTCCATGCAGGTGCTCCAGCACCCCGGCAGCGTCAGGTCGAGGGCAAAGCTGGCAAGTCCCATGGCAACCATCCCGAGAACCGGATGTGCGATATATGGCGAGAGCAGCAGCATTCCCGCCGCGCCGAGGTACCCGACGTAAGCGAGGGTGCGGCGGGTACGCGCAACATCACAGTTCTGGCGAATCAGCCAGGCGGCAAGCCAACCGGAGAACATCGACGCGACTCCTCCGAAGAACAGCGGAAACGCCGCCAAAATCGCGCCTTGGTGCAGTTCCTGCCCACGAGCCTCTTTTAAATAGGTCGGAAGCCAGGTGATGTAAAAATACCAGCCGTAAGAGAAGCAGAAATATTGCAGCCAGAGCAGCCAGACTGTCCGCGATCGCAGAAGTTTGGCCCAGGGCACGTCTCCGTGGCCGCCGCAGTTTTGTTGTGTTTCTTTGAGTAATTCCAGTTCAGCGCCATTGACGCTGCGATGGTCGCGTGGGTTGTCACGAAACCATGAGTAGAACCAGATTGCCCACAAAATCCCAAGGCCGCCAAATAATGCAAAAGCGTGCCGCCAGGACATGAACGAAAATACCCAAACGACCAGCAGGGGAGTAAATGCTCCTCCCCAACGCGCGCTCAACCACATGACACCCACGGCGCGACTCCGCTCATCAGCGGGCAGCCAGTTCGTGAACATTTTTGCCAGGTTTGGAAAGCACCCCGCTTCGCCCGCGCCGAATAGAAAGCGTGTGACCAATAGCGAGGCCAGATTCCACGCCCAACCGGTCGCTGCCGTAAAAAAAGACCACCAGAGAACCACGCGCATGAGCACCTTGCGCGGGCCGATTTTATCGCCAAGCCAGCCACCCGGGATTTCGAAGAGGGCATACGCCCAGGCAAACGCGGCGAAAGCCCATCCCATCTTTACTTCGTCCAACCCGAGGTCATGCTGGATATTGCCGGCCGCTTGCGAAATGCAGACCCGATCTACATAGGTGATGATGGCCAGGGTGGCGGCAAATAACAGAATCCAATGCCGGGTGCGAGAAGGGCGCGGCGAACGCGCCATCGAATCAGTCGCAATGGGCATGCCGCCAACCGTATCGATTTGAACGTGCAAATCACGTCTTTTCGGCGATAGACCATCTTGCGCGCAACGCCCTAGCATGGCTTGCAACGCGTGAGAGTGCCGACCATGCTCTTGGTGTGATTATCATCCGGTTTGCTGACGATGACGCCAAAAGGCGCGCGTTGGGGAGTTTGCCAGGACGTTATCCCGGTAAGACGTGGGGGACAGGCGAAATGATGGTGCCTGAGGAAGCATTGGCTTTTCTGGCACGTCAAGGAATACGGTTCACGGTCGAAGGCCCAGCAACCTATGAGCAAATTGCGTCGCTACGAAGTCCTGCTGCCACGGAAGTTCAATGATGGGCGCGTTGTTCCCGACGAGTTAATCAGTCAAACGCTCAGGAGCTCGAAGGGCGCTTTAATGCAGTTTCGTGGGAGACGCAGATCATCCAAGGAACTTGGCGCCACGAAGGAGGCCGATTCCAAGACGAATTGTTCCGCGTCTTTATCGATGTGGAAGATCGCCCTGAGCACCTTGAATTTTTTCGCAACTACAAGGAGCGTTTGAAGTCCCGCTTCAACCAGATTGATATTTGGATGACTACGTACCCGATCGAAGTGCTTTAGCTGAGAACGACCGCCGCCCCGAAAACAATTGCGCGTTCACGTTGTCATCGCCACAATTGTTAGGTCCCTGTGAATGCTAAATCGGCGAGGTGCGCGCGATGAAACCGAATAATCCGCTTTTCGACCGGACTCTTGCTCGGCGCGCATTCTTATCCGGCGCCCTGGGGGTTGTCGGCGCATCTGGCGCTGCAGCACTTCGTTTGAATGCCGCAGAACCTCGTTCGCAGAACGATCCTGGCGCGGACTACCTAAAAGAGGTCGAAGAGAACGAGCGCAAGGCGCGGAGCAAGGATGCCAAGCCCACCATCGGCCTTGGTGACAAACTCAAGATCACCAAAATCGAGACGCTGTTCGTCAAGCCGCGCTGGCTGTTCCTGAAGATTCATACGAACGCGGGAATCACTGGCTTGGGCGAACCAATTGTCGAAGGCCGCGCCAAGACGGTGGCCACCGCCATCGAGGAACTCACGCCTTATCTTATCGGCAAGGACCCGCGCCCCGTTGCCCACCACTGGCAAGCCATGTACCGTCACGCATTTTATCGCGGTGGACCGATTCTCACCAGCGCGATCAGCGGCGTCGACCAGGCGCTTTGGGACATCAAAGGCAAGGCGCTCGGCCTGCCGGTTTACGAGTTGCTGGGCGGCCCGACTCGCACCCGCGTGCGCGTTTATGCTCACGCCGGAACGGTTGAGCGGATTCAGCAACGAAAGACGGAAGGGTTCACTGCTTTCAAAACCGGGCCATTCAAGGAGCGGCCCGCGCGGATCGTGGAAAACAAGGCATTCATCGACAAAGCCGCTAAACGCTTCGCCGAACTGCGCGAAGCGGTCGGCGATGAATGCGATATCGCCATCGATTTCCACGGCGCCCTCAGCCAGCAAACCGCGCGATTGCTCATCAAAGCCCTTGAGCCATTCCAACCAATGTTCATCGAGGAGCCAGTCAACTGCCAGGAAGTCGATGTCATGGCGGACATCGCGCGCGGCACGCATCTTCCCATCGCCACCGGCGAACGCATTTTCACCAAGTGGGGCTTCCGGGAAATCCTGGAGAAGAAAGCGGCTTCCATTTTGCAGCCGGACCTTTGTCATGCCGGCGGAATCACCGAGTGCCGATTGATTGCCGGCATGGCCGAGGCATTCTACGCAGCCATCGCGCCGCACAATCCGCTCGGCCCGATTTCTCTAGCGGCTGGTCTCAACCTGGCGGCAGCTATCCCTAATTTTCTTTGCCAGGAACAAAGCAGCCTCGGCGTCGGCTACCTCAAAAAGCCTTTCCAGGTTCGCGATGGTTACATTGATATCCCGACCACTCCTGGCCTGGGCATTGAATTGGATGAGAACGCATTGGCCAACAAAATCGAGCACGACTGGCATAACCGCGAGACGTACGACGTGGACGATGGATCGGTCGTGGATTGGTGAGAAAGTTCATCTATGAATCGACGGGGATTTTTTAAGCAACTTACCCAGGGAGCGGCACTCGCTGGCGTCGGAGGCGCCAGCGCGCGAGTCTTGGCCGGCGATGATTCAGGGGCCAGCGGCTCACCACTGAAGATCAGCAAGGTGAAAGCGATCCTTACAGCTCCTGCGCGCATTCGGCTCTGCGTGGTCAAAGTGGAAACCAGCGAGCCCGGACTATACGGTGTCGGCTGTGCCACGTTTACCCAACGCATCCGCACCGTGGTCACTGCCGTGGACGAATATCTCGCGCCATTTTTGCTCGGAAAAGATCCAGATAATATAGAAGACCTTTGGCAGGCGATGTATCAAAGTTCTTACTGGCGCAATGGTCCAGTCTTGATGAACGCATTGAGTGGAGTCGATGCCGCTCTTTGGGACATCAAAGCCAAGCGCGCCGCCCGCCCGCTCTATCAGTTACTGGGCGGCAAATGCCGAACCGGTGTTCCTGTTTATCGTCACGCATCCGGCAAGACACATGAGGCCGTTGCGGAATCGGCGCGACGCTTCATGAATGAAGGCACGCGCTACATCCGCGCGCAAATCGGGATTGAGGGACAAGCCACTTACGGCTCGGGCCTCCTGTCCGCGACAAACACTCTGCCGCCAAAATTGGTGGGCGAGGGCCACTTCGCGGGTGAACTGTTCGAGCCGGCGGCCTATCGACGCTCGGTCCCCAAGCTCTTCAAATACCTGCGCGAACAATTGGGAGACGAAATCGAATTGCTTCACGACATGCACGAGCGACTTGCGCCAATTGATGCCATCGGGCTCGCCAAAGAACTGGAGCCGTATCGGCTGTTCTTTCTCGAAGACCCATTCGCACCAGAGGACGTCGGCTATTTCAAAGTTTTGCGCCAGCAATGCGCCACGCCTATCGCCATGGGTGAGTTGTTCAACAACCCGAATGAATGGCTGGATCTGGTCAGCGGCCGGCTAATCGATTTCATCCGGTGTCACCTCTCCCAAGTGGGTGGCATCAGCGCGGCGCGGAAAATCGCCGCACTTTGCGAGTTCTTCCGAGTGCGGACGGCTTGGCACGGTCCCGGTGATACTTCACCTGTCGGCCACGCTGCCCACGTCCACCTTGACCTGGCGACATCGAACTTCGGCATTCAGGAATGTCCCAACTTTAGCGATGCGCTGCGAGAGGTCTTCCCGGGCACCCCTGAAGTCCGAAATGGGATGATGTGGTGCAACGAAAAGCCGGGGCTTGGCATCGACGTGGACGAGAAGCTGGCAGCGAAATACCCCATCCGTGACGACCCGCCGTTTGACTTGCATTGGGGCCGCCTGCGCGACCGCGATGGCAGTATTCGGCGTCCATGATGCCGCGCTGCATTTTCCCAATTATTGGCTTTTCTTCTCGGACGGTTTTGGTATATAATCACCTCTGATTCAGGTTAGAACAAGTGTGGTCCGTCTTCGGACTTGATGGGCGTTGCTGCGTCCCATTGCTTCGTCGTTCCACATTCGTCTTCATATTGATTTGTATGTCTAAAAATGCTCTGCATGTTCTTTGGTTGGCTGGAATTGTACTTCTAAGCGTCTCCTCCTCCGGACAAACATTTACTGTCCAAGTCGGCAGCCCACCCGGCGCGCCTACGCCTTTGGTGAATCACGGCGACGTTTGGAAATACCGGAAAGGCACCAACGAGCCAGTCGCCACGTGGCAGACGGATCCTGACGCGTCATTGGACAGTTCGTGGTTGAGCGGTGTGGGTGGGTTTGGCTACGGCGATCCTGGGATCGTTGGCGAAGGCACCACGCTGTCGGACATGCTAAACCAATACAAAACAATTTACATTCGTAAATCGTTCAATGTCGCCTCCGGCCTCGATACCAACAGCCATCTTCAACTTGTCGTCGATTACGACGATGGTTTTGTCGCCTACCTGGATGGAGCAGAGCTGAAGCGAGCCAACTTGACGAACGGGATTGGCACATTCGTACGCTTCGACGCCACCACCGGGGCGATCTCGCACGAAGCCTCCTGTTGTAATCCCCCGACCAATCTGCCAACCATTTATGACCTCGGGGCGGTCGGTAACCAGCTCTCACCTGGGACGCACGTTTTCGCGTTGCGCGGCGTGAACCAGGCGGTCGGCAGCAGTGATTTGCACTTGATCGCCGATCTGTCGCTCACGGCCGGGTCGGCTTCCGTCGTACCTGGAACATTCTTTACTCTGGTGAACGCGAGTACGATTCTGATTTCCGGGACCAATACAATCGGCGGTTCAACTCGCGTAGTGGTGAACGGGGATGACGCTGCCTTTAACACGGGGAATGGAAGCTGGAGCAAAAACCAATCGCTTGCGCCCGGCGTAAACAAACTTTTCATCGCGGCTCTGAACAGCACCGGCTCGATTCTCTATTCGACAACTCTAACCCTGGTCTCACAGGTGGCTTCGACGAATATCGCGGGGGTCCTGCCATTGAACAGTCATTGGGACAGTTCAATGGGCATTATTCACGTCACCGGCCATGCGATTGTGCCGCCCTCGGGAAGTCTCACTGTCGATGGAGGCGCTGTCATTCTCCTCGGCCCTGGTGTTTCGATTCAAGCGACCAACGCTGCGCTCACCATCGCTGGAACGGCCAGCGCGCCTGCTTATTTTCTGCCGGCTGATGGGACCACGTTCTGGGGCGAGTTGGTCATCAGCGGCAGCAGCGGCGTCCTGAACGCCGAATTCGCAGATACAACCGCAGGACATTGGGAAGCGCTCAACGCCGCTACGGCTTCGATCCAGGACTGCTATATTCATGATTTTATGCAGCCGGCGCCATTCAACACGCCGATCATTCACACCTCTCACGCCACTTCGCTGGTTTTACGTCGCAATCATGTCCAGCGCTATTACGAGCACCTGATACAGTTCACTCCCGTCCTCATCGAGGACTGCTTGTGTGAAAATATTATCGGCGATGGCATTGACTTCGACGCGGGACCGCCCGGTTCAGCCATTCGCCGCTGCACCCTGCGCCATGGAGACCTGGGCAACGTCGACGCCATCGATCTGGGCGAAGCCTCTGCGACTGAAGTGACTGATGGAGTTACAGTCGAGCGTTGCCTGATGTGGGATTTCCCGTTTGATAAGGGCGTCTCGCTCGGAATTGCTCACAATATGATCATCCGCAGCAACGTCATCTACCAGGCGAATTCTGGAGTCGCTGTCAAAGATTCCTCCACCGCGCAGATTTACAACAACACCATGGTGAACGTGGCCGTGGGCTTGAATCTCTATAAGAAGCCGGGGACTCCAACCCAGGACGGCGGACACGCCCATGCGACCAACAATATCATTTGGGGCACCACGACGAACATCTTCCTCGATTCACTTTCTACGATCACTATCGGCTACAGCGACATCGACGGTTCGGGTGTTTTTCCCGGCACCGGAAATTTCACTAGCGATCCCCTTTTTGTCGACGCTCCGTTGCACAATTATCGGATTCGCCCCGGTTCGCCGACCCTTGGCACGGCTTCCGACGGCGGCAACATTGGCGCGGAATATCCGGTGGGCGGAATTCCCGCAGCACCGCTGAATCTCGGCGCGATCAACACCTCAACTCAATCAACCCGATTGGTCTGGTTGGACGACTCAGAGAATGAAGATGGGTTTATTATTCAACGCTCAACTGACGCCGCGAGTTGGCAATTCCTCGCGACAGTAGGAACGGGGGTGACAAACTATGTTGACGTTTCCGCGGCCCTCAATCAGAAGTACTACTATCGCCTGCAGGCTACCAACGGTCCCGGCGTTTCACCCTTCAGCAACATTGCTTCCGGCAGAAGCCTGGTGGCGCCGCCCAGTGACATTCGCATCAATTCAATCCAACACGTTTCGGGCAGCACTTTCGAGATTCGTTTCACCGCTGCCCCGAATCAGAGCTATACACTTCAGTTTCGCAGCGACCTTGGGGTCTGGGACATCTGGCATAACCTGCAGAACTTCGCAGCCGACAACGTCTCGCGGTCTATCACCTACTCCGATGACACGGTCGGCGCAGCGCAACGGTTCTACCAACTCGTATCGCCAGAGCAATAGGACTTGAAATCCAGAGCCTCTTGGCTAGCTTTGAAGGCGGTTCTGCGCGCTTAGCTCAGTGGTAGAGCATTACCTTCACACGGTAGGGGTCGCAGGTTCGACACCTGCAGCGCGCACCATCCTGGCATTTTTTCCTTCATCGCTTATTGGCCGTGAGCCATCCTTCGGGTCTCAATGGAACAATTGTCCCATGACGAAATCCAGCGACTGGTGCGCGCCGCACTCGGGGAAGACGTTGGCCCCGGCGATGTAACGACATTATCGACGGTACCCCAAAGCGCGCAGGCCCGGGCTGTCATGGTTGCCAGGGAAGGAGCCGTAATCTGCGGTTTGGAATTTGCCGCAACTGCGTTTAGGGAACTCGATCCCAACGTGAAAATTGCATTCACCGCTGGGGATCGCGAACACGTCACGCCCCGAACACGGTTGATGACGATTTCCGGCCGGGCGCAAGCAATCCTCACTGCCGAACGAGTGGCACTGAACTTTGTCCAACGGCTTTCGGGTGTAGCCACGCTCACTGCCAGGTTCGTAGGGGCTATCGAAGGGACGCGGGCCAGGATTCTCGATACGCGCAAAACGACCCCAGGGCTTCGGCGGGCTGAGAAGTATGCCGTGGCATGCGGGGGCGGGCAAAATCACCGATTGGGGCTGTTCGACATGGTGCTGATAAAGGACAATCATCTGGCTGCAGTGCCCGATGCGGCGCCCAATCCAATCGCGGCGGCGGTCGAGCGCGCTCGCAAACAATATCCCAAGCTGAAAGTGGAAGTGGAAGCGGATACCGTTGAACAAGTGCAGCAGGCGGCTGAAGCCGGCGCTGATTTCATTCTCCTCGATAATATGAGTAGCCAGCAATTGCGGCAGAGTGTCCAACTTGTGGGTAGCCGGGCGAAAACCGAAGCCAGCGGCGGGGTGAATCTCTCTACGGTCCGGCAAATTGCCGAAACGGGAGTCGACTTTATTTCGGTTGGAGCGCTGACTCATTC
>Ga0137394_10003064_pt1 | contig 12487 bp, 20 predicted proteins | sample czobulk116metaG_FD_108278 | JGI IMG/M metagenome (GOLD analysis project Ga0137394, IMG submission 108278) | Vadose zone soil microbial communities from Angelo Coast Range Reserve, California, USA - czobulk1.16 metaG | ecosystem: Environmental > Terrestrial > Soil > Vadose zone | place: USA... | reverse complement strand
TGCGGCTTGGACAAAAACCGGCCAGAGACCGCGTAGATTTCTTTTCGGATGCCTTCTCCCTTCCGGTCGTCGTTGGCAAGATGTGGCATATATTGTATATGTGTATACCTTGCGGGAGATATCAAGAAGGGAACTCTTGGTGATCTTGTGATAAATATAAACATACTTGATACCGCATGAAGTGAATGTCACGTTGCATAGCGCGACATTAAGGGCATGAACGTTCATATCACTCGGAACTCGGCCGAGGATCATCCTTTTGATTGTCCGAATGTCGAACCTCGGTTAGGATGGCATTGACCCGCTTTCAGCACAGATGTAAATGAGATGGAATTTGGCAGCGAGAAGCAACATACCTTTATCGCTTGAGGCCTTATATTTTGGCTGTCTCGGGTTACGGTAGAGTTGCGGTACTCGTGAACAATAAACATTGTGGGCCCTAGACACACGCACTGGGTTAGGTGCCATGCGACCAAGGTCCACATCAATCCGGACATAATTTGGACGCCGAGGCGGCGACGCCAGGCCTTTTGCGCGCTGCGATGCGCGTTCTGACTGGGGCGCAGCGCACCAAGTCGGCATGGCCCGAGAAAATGGCCTCAAACCATGTCATGCTTGGATCCCATGCACGAAAGAAAGATGAGCCGGAATCTGGACCTGGGACACTCATACTCATAAGTGCAATGTGCAATACGTGCGTCGGTGGTGTGACACTTATTGCCTACGCGCGGTCGCAGTCTCGAAGGAGAAAGATACTGTGGCAAGCAGGATATTCACGGCGTACTTTCGTCCGCCCCACTATCCAACTAGGTGTGCCTTTTTTCATGGATCACACGCTGCACAGTTTCGAGGTTTCTAATCTTCGCATTAGTGGCGCTTCATCTGTTTCGCCTGGGCCGAGCTGTCGCACCTGAGACTCATGTTCGTTTGTCACACAACTACGCCACAATAGCGCCACATTATATCCACCTGCCTCCTATAATCCGCAAGTGTGCTCCATCAGCGCAGAATTCACTGTGCGTTTGCATATACCGCATTCGAATGCACCCCTCAGCTGCTCTGCTCGTTCTAAAAGGTCTTGATATGGGTGAGCAAAATGCCGGGGATATTGTCACGGTACGAAGTAAAGTTCCTGATCGCTCACGTTAGGGCCGCCCCGCGGGCTAGGGTGCGCGCAAGGTGGAGGTGGGGACGTAACAAGCTAGACGGTTATTGGCATGGAATTACGCGAAAGGGCCTCGAGTGCGATACCTTACCAACTGTAAGCGAGCTTTGAAACGTGTTGAAGCCTGCCTGTTGACGACACGGACACTTTAGCCTGTCTGATGCCGTTTGAAAAGAGGAGAGGGGCAGTAATGCACAGGAAAGCAGCTCAGCACCGAGGGTACCCCTCTCGTCGAGGCTTTGGCCACATTGCCCTGACAGAGTCCCCAGTGAAATTGCGCGCAACAAGCGACGCCAATTATCCTTGCTTGATTAGGCAGTGTGGGGTGAAAATTGGGCACAAATTCCCGAGGCGCCCAAAAGAACGCACCGCGACACCGTGGCTACCGCTACGGCCGCGGAGCGACATAGGGGACCTAGGCTAACGCTGGCTTCGAGCAAAAGGCGTGGACCGGAACCAACACAGGCACGAACGGATGCTCAATGATCAGTTGCAAGTGGCAACCCCTGAAGGCAGACACTGCGGAATTTATTGTGGTATCCCCAAGAAAGCCCTTTCCCTGTCACCGCCACCGCCACGGCCTTGTCAAATGTTGCGTCCCCAAGACCTTAGTTGGTAAGCAGAACTCCCTTGACCCGCGAACGCCAGGGCCAGTGTGTGTGGTGGGATACTACTGTAGAGGACTTTTGAAGGGAGATGCGGATCTTGAACGTGATCCTGACGGCACGCAGGCCGATTCGTTGCACACTTGTCGAGCTCCGGCCGCTTCTGGAGATTGTCTGGATGAGGCGCCGTCATTCCGCCCGGGGTAAATATTTATCCACGACCACATCACAGTGGGCACCTGGAAAGCTGAAGCCTCTGTCGTTGTCGTTGTACTGTAGTTCAGCTCCGCCACTGACCATTATGGAACCTGCTGGCAAGTTCACCGTACGCCACCGCAACTTGAATAGGGAGTGTCCAAGACCATACGGTGTCGACTATCAGAGCTGGTCTTGCTAGTCCTGACATCCGTAGGTAGCTCCTTGTTTTACAGAAACGGGTGCGGCGTTGTACGTGTGCCTGAAGTACCCAAGATGGGTTGAGTAGAACGAATCGGATACAGACCCCCTGACCAAGGCGGGCGGCTAATTGGCAGCGGCGTCGTCATGCATTCAGCCCGAATGTGGAAAACAACCCCTTTTCGCCGGCGAGGAGTACTTGCAGCTTACAACATAGAGAAAGGACACGGTGCATTGAGCTGGGCGGCTTCGTGATCCCCATCCGGATATCTCTGACTGATCATTTGGATTTGTGTTGTTGAGGTGACTCCGAGCCCTCACATGCTCCGATGGCTGCCGGCAGCCGTCTGGAGCTTCCCTTCTACTAAGTTATCTTTTTTGTCTGGGAATTTCGCACGCCGTACATGGCGTGGCGAAGGTTGCACCCATGCTGTTGAAAGCGCCCGTCATGTAATGAGATGACCCTGTGATCTGAAACTCGACCGGGGTGGGACGGGCATCAGTGTCGTGATTATCAGTAGGTGATCATTTGCCGGCAGAATCGAAAGTGTCGGTGCGAAGACACGCGCGCACGAAAATGTTGGGTAGGAATGTGTCGAGTGGTTTCTTATCTGTTTGGCAGTTCCGACGACCGAAACGAAACGTGCATCAAATTCTGGGATGCGAGCTGCGAATGAGATGGGCATCACTTGCCGAGGACGTCGCACCGCTACTGCCACCGCGTGCTGACATCGGCCTGGCGTCGTCGTGCCACGAGGCAGGGCTGGTGGTTCGTTGTTACGGGAATATTCTAGGCGCCAAGACGGATGCGATGAGTGGAGGTGAGATGTAATAAATTGTTGAAGGCGAAACCTTGATATTAAAGAGCTTTAGGTCACTCGTGTGCCGGTGCCGGAACAGGCAATGATATCCAGGGACGGGAAGCACAAAGCAGTTCTCCCCTGAACTGCGTTGATGGGGTGGCGACGCATGCGGTTTTCAACTGGAATGGGGCGATCATGAATCTCGACGTCTGCTATGAAGAGCGGAAACAAATGGACAGAGATCGCATAGAGGATTTGAGAGCGAGAGCGGACGAGGAGAGATCGCTCATTTCTGGGATCGGCTCGGGCCATTTCTGGGGACCCGATTTCATAAAAGTAAAGCACCGAGCGAAGCGTCCCCTGGATTTATTTATTTTCTTTTCCCACCCGGATTTTTTGCCAGAAAGGAAGCGGTGACCGGTGAGCGGCCGACAGTGTCGTACTATATGTGCCAGTGCCAGTGAGGCCCCTTTCCGCTCCTTGTTGTGCACGACGCCCATCTATTGGGCTTTCCCCCTATCCCTCTCCATTCCGCCCTTCTCCCCATCATGAACAACGGTCCTATCCCTCACCCCGTGCATATATTTATCTCCTTGGCTTACTTCCCTCCCTCGTACTCACTTCACGTGTCCAGACGCGTACTCATGAATCAACAAAGAAGGCAACACTCCAAGTCCGTTTTGTCATCGTTGGCGGTGGCGCTGCCGGTCTCGCTTGCGCAGTCGCGTTGCGACGCGTGGGACATCAGGTTCTTGTCCTGGAAAAGGCGCACAATTTCGTCGGCGTATGTACCGTACAGCCCTCTCCCTTCGATGCCTATCTCCACTTGCTCATCCCCGCTCATGCAGCCAAGCAAGTACCGCGGCATCCGTATGCCACCCAACATGACAAAAATATTCAACTACTGGGGCATGCGTGACAAGGTCGGTGAAATTGGCGTCGTCACTGACCGCATCGTAATGTCTAGACGTACGCCGTTCCCTTCATGATCTCTCTTTTCGTCGACTTCTTACTTTCGCCACATCGTATCGCCAAATAGTTGAAACGGCGTACCTGCTCGGTATCCACGGCTGGGAACATGAGATGCTTGAGGAGGCTGGCGGCGAATTCATCGCTTTATATGTGCGTTACCCTGGCGTAGACCGAAGCGTGACACCCCTGATGTATCTCTTTTCCGATTTAGCACAGCCAGCTCCGCCGCATGTTGCTGGAGACGGCGCGTGAGCTAGGCGCGAAAACCCGGACAAACGCAGAAGTGGTAGAGATCGCCGAGGACTGTCGCTCAGTGCGACTAGCCACGGGCGAGGTCATTGAAGCGGATGTCATTATCGGGGCAGACGGCAGTCAGGGAATGTGTCGCAGACTCGTGGTCCCCCAAGATTCCCCAAAAGCCGCCGGCATCACATTGTTCAAGTACGCGTTTCGCCGACCTTTATTCCCTTCATTACGTTTTTCTCCCTTTTCTCCCTTCTCTGATTACGACCATAAATCAGTTCCGTAATACCGGCCGACCGCATCCGTGCAGATCCCGAGCTGCGTACCTTGGTGGAACAAGAGCAGGTGAGTATGACCTCACTGTCCGTAAATGTCTTCCTGAGCTTCTGTCATCCAAGGTGTCACAATGGGCGTGGTTTGGCCATGGACGAGCATCAGTCTGCTTCCCGATAGTGGGTTATAAGAGACTTCTTATCTGGATCCTATCTCAATTTTTTTTTCAGGGGCCTTCAAATGACCTCGCTTGGTACTTTTTCGCACCAGACGAAGGTGCCCAAGAGGGCTGGAACGACGTCTTAACTCCAGAACAGTTCGCGCCATACGTTTCCAGAGCTGAGCCGCGGTAAGTGACGAGCACTCCCCCGACTAAGAAAGCCTGAGAATCTCATTGTGTCCTCTCTTTGTAGACTAAAAAAATTGGCAAGGCTGGCAAGGCCTGCCCGGATCCGTATGATGCAACGCGACTTCCCTGAAGACTGGGTTCACGATAGCGGCCGCCTCGTCGTTGTAGGGTCTGCTGCACATCCATTTCCGGTACGGCTACGTTCCGTTCAGGCAAGCGTTTCTAACCGATTGCGTTCGTAACATAGCCAGGAATTATCTATGGTCCGAGCATGAGCTTGGAGGACGCGTCAGTGCTCGCAAAATTGTTCTCACATCTGCGCGACGAAGAGCAAATACCGTCCTTTCTTTACGCGTTTCAAAATCTCCGCGAGAAGCGCTGCCAGAAGAATCGCGCTCTCGACATTGGCAACATCCTGTTCATGATGGAGTCTGAAGGCGAGGGTACGACCCGGCGCGACGCCATGATGCGCGCGAAGCACGACGAGGGTCGGAATGTGCTCTCGGGCGACGACGAAGACGCCAACGTAGCCCAATGGGATCACAACCGTGAACTGTTCGGCTACGACGCGGAGGACGAAGCCGATAACTGGTGGGTCCAGTGGGGCCTCCTCCAGGAACGGGCCAAGGCATCGCAGTGTGAGGATGACACACAATTGGATCTGTTTTCTCTCGACGTCAACGTGCGTGTCTCTTGAGAAGAAGGCACATCTCTTTCGCGTACATACACTCGACACGGTTTCTCTCCCTCGACGGGCCTCTTCTCTCACCGTTACGCCGCTGCGACGTTGTGCCGCATACCCCTTATATACTTACACCCGATCTTCGAAACGACAAGAGATTTCAAGGGAGACACGGACACACTGGATTGTGATGACGCAATACCCGCTCTGTTTTCCACACGCACCACGCTATGTACTTTGCTACAGTATGTACTTTCATGTAACCCCCCGACGCAACACACCACGATCTTCACGTCCTGTCGATGTCCTCTTTGATGCATATTTATAAAATACCCCTTTGGTTACCGCAGCTGCTAACCTCTTGCGCGCGAGGTTTGACATTTCTGTTGACATTCGCAGCTGAAGACTGCAAGTGCAGTAACACTTGTGGGAATGCCGTACCATAACGCATTACCATTATCATTTTACCGAATTCGAGATCCGATTTCCGGATCGTCGCACCTTGTTAACTCACTCGACGAAGGACACCAGACACCAGGCAACCAGACGAGGCATAACCGTGCGGCAGCGCCGCAAGTGCGCGGCCCGCACGTCTTTCAACCTGTCCGCTCCTAAAGGAGTTCTCAAGGGTGGCAAGGTCGGTCGCGATGCTGTGTCGTTCCTTATCCCACGGGATGGTGAATTACTGTCAAGGATCAGACGAAAGAGCGTATTTAATAAGGTCCCTTCCAGCGTCGGAGTTTTCTCGAACTTGCAACGCAGTCGTGCAAGCAAAGAAGACGTGCATTGACGTGTGCAGTTACAGTACCAAGTACAGCTGTCACCCATTTGATTCCGTCTAATCCGCATATATCAAATGGCACCGCTATATCTTTGTGCCCTCGGATGGCTCCACCTTGGACCTTATCTCCTTGTCTCAATTGTTCGCGCATGTCCGGAAGAAGAGAAAGAGAGAAAAATTGCACAAGTCAGGTGCAAGGCGGGAGTGAGAGAGAGAGAAGCTTTTTTTTTTTTCATTCGTTCGTGGCGTTCAAGGTTAAAGTTGAAAAAAAAGAACACAGCAGCACAGGCAACACACTCTCCGAACTTGGGAAGTATTGCGGTACAAGTTACAGTAAGGTTTTCGATGACCAAGTCTGGACTCATTACGGGACAGGGCGCACAATTACGACGACGACGAACGGTTGGCGCTCGGGGGCGTTACGGGCGCCCAAGGGTTCACAAGCAAAGCACCAAATATGAGTTCGTTTGAAATACGGCGTCACGGTCGACCTTCGTCCGCAACCCTCATTGGGCGTCCCCTTATCACACATGGCCCATGTGATCATCATCTATAAAATCTCATCTGTGTTCAGTACACTACACGGACAGATACTTTCTCGTAGAGAACTGCTAGTACACTTTTTAATAGTGATTTAGATGCCTGACCCACACTTTTGGGTAGCAGAAAACGGAGATGTCGGGGATGTCCATATATAATAAGGAAAGGTCTGCAGATCCCACCCGTTGCCGTATCCGTGCCACGTCTGTCGATGGCCCTCCGAGGTCCCTCAGCTGAATCTGGAACCAGAAATGTCTTGTCTCGCACCATCTCATCTCTCATCTCGCCCGTCACCCTCACAATCGGTGATCCCGACCAGGCATATTGCTGCGCAGAGATCGCGTGAGGGGTGTCCGCTCTCGCTCGTTGTAAACGAGACGATGTGCATCCGTGTACTGTGGTAAGGGTGAAACATCGTATATCAATCGACGTTACGTGTAAGTCAGTTATAGTAGGCACCCCTATTGATGGGGCGGCCGCTGAATTGAGGAGGGAGATTGCCAGGGCGAGCGACGGCAACGGAGTCGCTGCGGACATTTGACTCATCAGGCTTTACCGTGCTCAACACAGTGCTTGATCTCAGCGGCCGAATAGTCGGCCATGTCGACACAAGACATCCCGAATTTCATTTCACAGTGAGGCTGGGAAAGATCCGAGTTGGATGTGCAGGGTACTGGTTTATGATATGTGTGGAAGTCCAGGGCGATCAACGGCATAAGAAGGGTTCTATGATAGAGATAATGATAACGTCCATAGCGGGCGGGATTCGCGCTCGGGCGCAGGGTGTTACGTATCGCGGTGCGTTTTCTGTATTGCCGAACCCTCCTTCTGTGCAGTCACCGTGGCACGGATGCAGAATAAAGCGCCTTGTGTGAACTGTGAACTCACGGTACAAGCATCAGGGTCCGGAATCTGAATTCAGGCGATGGTCAAGTCAAGTCAACTGGCATTTCGAGATTTGAATTCAAAAGGTTCATTTTTCGCGTGCCGAAGAGCCCCCCGATTTTTTGCCGCGGATGCACGCCATGCTGAGATAGCCGATATTGCTGGGAAATCGAAAAAGAATAGACGTGCGAATACACAATGACCATGATGAATGCGCCATGTGGGATGGTGCACAAGAAAATACATAGGGAACATATGGTATCATATTGTAGGGACAAGCGCAGGTGCAGGGACAGAAAGAATGTACGACAACATTCAAGTCTACGGTGCTTCGAGCGTCTCTAGACGAGCAACTTGCCTACACAGAGTCAGTACAACAAGGTAGTTGAAGAGATATGTAGAAAAAGACGCACCTATCCCGTACAGCTTCCTGCCAGCGCTGCAACTTTGCAACTTCGCCCACCTGGAAGCCAAAGATACGCGGGCGGTATCGATCCGCGTGCAGTGCGACCGTGGCCGTATGCATAGCTTCGCCGAGGCCGTCCACGCCATCCACAATCTCGTCGCGCGGACGCCCACGGCGACGCGGGTCGTCCATGGTCGCGCCCGTGCCGGGCAGGATGCCGACGGGCGCTCGCGTGGGGTCGGCAGGGCCACTCTTGGGCGGAAGGAGGGTGGGGTACACGAGGAAGAGGAGGTGCGGGAAGGATGTGCCGAAGTAGGCGCCGTCGATTGAACCGTGGCGCGAGGACTTGGGCGAGTAGATGTCCTCGCAGCGGCCGCAGTAGAGCTTGACGGATTTCTCGTACGGGACATCCGTCAGGCCGACGGGGAGGAGCGGCTGGCCTTGGCAGAGCACCCGCGGACATCGACCGAAATCGGCTTTCTTGTACTTGTCAAGCTGTCGTAGCAGGATTCGGGGTTAGCGTTGATTTGGGATGAAAGTTGTGTGATTTTTTGGAAATTCGATGGGAAGTCTCCAGCTTGAAACTGGACGTACCATCTTGGCCAATCCCCGTGCGGTCACGATCCACCGGGCATGGATGAGCCCGTAGAGCAGCCGCGCCTGGATGTCTAACGTCCCCCGAAGTTCTTCCTGGAAATCATCATCTAGACCAGGTTCTAGTTGTTAGGGCGGATGATGGTATTGAGATGCATCACGCGCACCGAGATTATCAGTGATGAGGTCGAGAGCTTGGGTGTAGTTTTGGACTTCGGTGTTGAGGCCGGTAAGGTTGAACCGGTCGAGAATGTAGTCCTCTTCTACTTCACAGAAGTACTCATTTCCCTTGGATGACAGGAACCAAGATATCCAGGAACTAAGAATATTGGATTATGAGTTTTGAGCCGTGATGGCGGATGGAGCGAGCAAATACGCTTACTTGGAGTAGTCGGAGTCAGAGCCTGTCGAGGCGTCCTCCACTACACGACGGAGCATGACGGTTGTGAGATCGGTCAATAATTTGACGGGGGTGTGGTCTGGCGTTGTCACTCACTGGCAGTTGTGCTCTCAAGAGGCTTAGAACCTAGGGTTGGCTGCCCACAGTGACCGTGACAAGTGAGATCTATCCGTCACAGCATTACTGTTAATAACCTTATTTGCTGAAATATAATCCATTTTATTGCCTACATTTTACTGTTGTAACTCTTATCTGTTTGTGAAAATAATTGTTGTCCACACAGTTTCGACACTTCTATGTCGCGCGGTGTACATGAATCCGGGAGACATTATCATCCAAATGCAACCAAGTCCTCGCTCGCAGCTTGATGTCATCACAGGCGAAAGCGACCCTGACAAGTCACCACGTCGAGGCGGCATAACCCGTCTCACCGTCGACGTACCCTCTGCGCGTTCTTCCGGCGAGACTCGCCCTCCGCGATGGCGCACCCCCGAGTTCTTACTCTACTATGTCATTTTCGTCACTGCCGCCGCATGGATGGTTTACTCGCCGATACAACTCAGTGCCAGTGCGTCGTTTCTGTGCTTGCGTCATGTCATCCTGCTGAGGCCGTTTGATATTCAGAGACAAATCCGAATTATAGATTCTATCGACATAGGCTAGCAAGAGGTTGGATACCTGGTACCGAAATTGTGAGTTTTTGCTTCTTGCGTCAGGCAGTCTTCCGACCCGTCGTTCGACATACATGGTCTCCTGGACTATACCTCTCGCCGATTCCCCACTCCATACGTATACTCCGCCGGCATTCCACACGATGACGTTACCATGTCTATCTTATTACCGCGTCACGCCTCCAAAATCGGATACATAATGATCCACTGAAGTAGGATCCAATTTTCTTTCTTCATCATTAAGACCAGCCGCGACGCCGAATAGATGAACCCACTGATGCTCTGTCGCAGGACAACAGCGATGCCCAGTACCGCTCCTTCCGCGTCAACCTCCCGGCCCTCGGAGGCCTGATGTCCGCCTTCTTTGCTCTAAAGTACCTCTATATGCGCCCTGTCGTCCGTGGCTCCGCCCCAGCCGACAATCTGCACCGAATTCCCTTCTATATCCTGTTTTCACTGCTGATGCTTGCCATTCTGCACGGCGCGAGCATCCTCAAAGTCCTTTCTATATTGGCCATGAACTATGTGCTTGCCAAAATGACGGGTGGGACGCGACTTGCTGTACCCGCAGCGTGGCTATTCAATGGTGGTGTGCTGCTCGCGAACGAGTGGTATGAGGGCTACACATTTGCGACTCTACACCCAGGATTTGCATTCCTGGTGAGCCCTGCATCCTTGTTTTCTTGTTCCGTTGCCAAGGTGCTGACAACCTTGATAGGATGGCTGGCGTGGCGTATACCCGCGTTGGCATGTTAGCTTTAATATTACCATGTTACGCCTTGTCTCGTTCAACGTTGACTACCACTGGGCATGTACCCATACCGGTCTCTCGGATGTACGACCCCCACAGTCTTCCTCGTGTTCAGCGGGGTTGAGTGCTCATTTGCTCTGACTTCAGCCAGGTAAAGCGGTGAGCGATAAGAAGCGCCCGGCGGTGTTCCACTCGCCCGCGACGTACACGTTCGGAAACTATCTTGCGTATGCGCTCTACGCACCGCTGTATATCGCGGGTCCCATAATCACCTTCAACGACTTTATGTGGCAGGTCTGCATGCGCGATCCCTATTTATCATTTATCATTCCTGGCGCTCATATTCTTAAGTCCAGCTCGCTCGTCCGACGGGTATCGCGCCGCGGGCAACGGCGCGGTACGCACTGCGCTTCCTCATCTCGCTACTTACGATGGAGACACTCATTCATGTCATGCACGTCGTTGCGATCAAGGACGCGCGCGCATGGACTGGCATGACCCCCGCACAACTATCCATGGTTGGCTTTTGGAACCTCATTTTTGTCTGGCTCAAGGTACGTCGTACGATCACTGCTAAGTATCATGATGATACCAACCGATGCTGATCGGCTGTTGGGAGCAGCTGCTGTTGCCATGGCGATTCTTTCGACTTTGGGCCCTTATGGATGGGATGGACCCGCCCGAGAACATGGTGCGCTGCATGGCAAATAACTACTCACCGCTCGGCTTCTGGCGCTCGTGGCATCGCTCGTACAACCTCTGGATTGTGCGCTACCTCTATGTCCCGCTCGGTGGGACGCATCGGCTCGCTGCGACGAGTATATTGATCTTCACTTTTGTCGCGTTATGGCATGACCTCAGCCCAAGGCTGTTGGCATGGGGTTGGCTCGCGGCGCTATTCATCCTACCGGAAGTCATGGCGCGGAAGGTACTCCCGCCATCACTGGTGCGTGTGCCTCCCTTTTAATTCCTCGTTGCCTTCGAGGGTAGACGACGGGCCCCTTCTTACTTTGTCCCTTGCTTTCTGTTGTAGTTTGCGGAAAGGTGGTGGTATCGCCATGCGTGTGCGGCTGGTGGTGTCTCCAATATCCTGTTGATGATGGGTGCGAACCTCATCGGATTCGTTCTTGGCATGGACGGTGCGCAGTACTTCGCACATGAGCTGGTCAGCAACTGGGCCGGTAAGTCTCGGTTTCGAGGCGCCTTCGCGCGATTCGCTAATCGACATACAAAACCCAGGCATTCGTTTCCTCCTCATCGCTTGTGCCTGTCTGTTCGTTGGCGTACAGCTGATGTTCGAATACCGGTATGTTCGTTCGCTTGTGAACTGAACACGAATTATCGCTGATTGATTTGGGGCGACTAGGGAGGAAGAGTTGCGTCGGGGAATTCAACGTCGATGTTAAACGTATACAATCATCGAATAGTAGATATATGCATGTTAATATATACCCCTCGTTTTCTTTCGCTGATCCATAACAAGGAACTTGTCAGAGGCTTGATGTTCAACTTGGCCTCAGGTCGGTAGTCTCCACAACTACGTGCGTGTATAACCCGGAAGGGTCATAACCTCCGGCCCATGCGGGGTCTTGTATCCACCTTTCTCATGTCGATCGGTTCACACCGCAATAGAAAGGGTTTCCTGGACGCAGCGAAAAAACTCTGTAACGCGCTCCGCGCCTCGTAGAAGAGCGAGTCAGAAGTGGGTCTTCGGCCTTGGTGGGAGAGAGAAGGGCCGGTGGCAAGATCGCGTTGCTCCAAGCATGATTAGTTGCTAGTGGAATATCTCATCGAAAGGCAGAAGATTACACTCAAGTCGGAAGGAATATGGTACGAATCTGAGCCTGTGACGAGTTGCACGATTATCATCAAAGTGAGGTTACTGGGGGGAGTCTCTAACTAGATCAAGGTAGGATCTGGTACTAGTAGCTATAGGACCTAAGAGTGGTACAGCCTGCAGTGAGGCCCAGG
>Ga0137394_10003063_pt1 | contig 12487 bp, 10 predicted proteins | sample czobulk116metaG_FD_108278 | JGI IMG/M metagenome (GOLD analysis project Ga0137394, IMG submission 108278) | Vadose zone soil microbial communities from Angelo Coast Range Reserve, California, USA - czobulk1.16 metaG | ecosystem: Environmental > Terrestrial > Soil > Vadose zone | place: USA... | reverse complement strand
CGGTGGGGATGTGCGACGCACCGTAGAGGCCGGAGGAGCTGAAGACGATCTCCCCGGGCTTCTTCTTTGCGTCCTCCACGAGATCCTTCAGCGTCTTCCACGGTGCATCGGCGCGGACGACGAGCATGGAGGGGTCGGCATTGATCCGGGCGATGCCGGTGAACTGATCGCGCGTGTAGTTCGCCGGCCGCCCGAAGAGCTTGTCGACCTCCGGCAGCACGGAGATGCTGACGAGGGCCATGAGCAGCGTGTAGCCGTCGGGCTTGCTCGTGGCCACCGTCTGGTTGCCGACCGCGCCCGCCGCCCCCGCCTTGTTGATGATGGCCACGGGCTGCTTCAAGATGCGCTCGAGCGCGGTGGCGACCGGACGCGCCGTGTTGTCGGCGAGGCCGCCGGGTGGGAAGGCGACGACCATGGAGATCGGCCGCGTGGGATATGGATCCTCCGCGCGCGCCGGGCCCACGGCCATGGCGATGATCAGCCCCGCTATCCCGAGCGCTCGCAGCATTCGCATCTCCTTCGCGTGGGGGGTGACGCAGCGAGGGCAGACTAGCAGTCGCCCGTGCGGCTGGTCAAGGCGCGATCGTCGAGCGAGCGGGCGTTGAAGGCCCCGCGCGCCGTCAGCGACGGCCGCAGAGCTTCTGGAGGGCGGCCAGATCGGCCGCGGTGAGGCGCAGCGGCTCGACCGCCTGCTCGCCGCCCACCGCGTGCATGATGGCGGTGGGATCGTCCAGGTGCCCGAGCCCCAGGGCGTGCCCCAGCTCGTGGGCGAGGAGGAGGGTGAAGTCCCGCATGTCGTGGAACTCGAAGACGGTGATCTCGCGGCCGTCGAACTCGCCCTTGTGGAACTGCCGGGGCGACCCGTAGCGCGAGTTGAAGGTCATGACGTCACGGTTGTGCGCTTCGGCGAGGGCATTGCCCTTCTCGGCCAGCGTACGCACGGTGCCGGCGAGCGACTCGATGGCCATCCGCTCCGTCTCGAGCTCGCTCCGCATCGTCTGGAGCCGGCTCCGCTCCGCCTCGAGGCCCGCCTGCATCTCGCGGGGCACGCCACCCCGCGCGCTCCACTGCTGCATCTGCGCGTTGTAGGCGGCAGCCCTCTCCTGGTAGGCGGCATACGTGGTCTCGTAGCTTCGCGCTCGGCGCTCGTAGGTCTCCCGCCACTCCGAATAGGTTCGCGAGACCGCTGCGTGGGAGGCTTGAGCCTGCTGCATCGAGCTCCACAGGCGCTGGCTGGTCTGGGTCGTTTGCTGGCGCTCGTCGTAGACGAGGGTGACCGTCAAGGCTGCGCGGGGATCGTGGGCGAAGAGATCCCGGCCCATCGCGCGGCCCCACAGCGACTCCGCCTGCCGCAGCGCCTCGAGCACCTCGTCGTTGGTCAGCCCGAAGCGGCTGTCGACGGCTCCCAGGCGATACGCGATGGGCCTGCCACAGGGCGTCGGACGCATGGTCCAGAGGCCGGCGGCCAGCGCCACGCATGTGACCAGGGAGAGCAACAGGACGCGTCGGACCATGCTGGAGCAACATTGCGAGCGCCGTGCCACCGAGCGCCCCTCGCCATGCCCTGAATTTTCCGGCAGCCGAGGGCGGAAGGAGAGGGTGTGCTGCCTGTCGTGGGACGGTGACTGACGAATCCTGTCCAGGCGCCTGCCGCGGGGCGGCACTCGGGGGCCCTCGATGCTATGCTGTCGCTCGCGCGTAGGCCCCGGCACTCGTCGGCACGCCCGCCATCACAGCTCGAGGAGGAAAGGCCGTCATGCTTCGCGATCATCCGAAGGGGAACTATCGCTACCTGCCCGGCATCACCGCGTTCTCGTCCGGCACCATCGCCATGCCCGGCCACGAGATCGTGCACGTGACACTCGGAGCCCCCGTGCCCTGGCGTGCCGGGTTCGCGCGGATCGAGCGTCACCTGCGCGAGCAGGGACGGCCGAAGACGGCCCTGTGCGGGATCGAGCTCCGCAGCCCGGCGCCCTTCACCTTCGAGGGATTTGCCAAGTTCAACGAGGGCTACCGGTCCCTGCTCGCGGAGTGGGACATCCTCGTGGGCGAGGACAATCCCATCCCGCGGACGAACGTGGCGCCGGTGGTGGCCGCCCCCGCCGAGGCTTCGCTCTACGCCTTCGCCTACACCATGCCGGGGGCCACCCCGTCGCCCACCTTCATCGTGGCGGGGGCGGGCGAGATGCGAGATCGTGGGCAAGGCGCGGAGGGCATCGTTCGCCACGGGGAGACCACTTCCGAGGCCATGCGAGAGAAGGCGCGCTTCGTGATGGGGATCATGCAGGAGCGCATGCGCGGGCTCGGCTGTGATTGGGCGCGCGCGACGGCCATCGACGTCTACACCGCCGAGGCGATCCACGGCTTCCTCGTCGAGGAGATCCTCAAGCCGGCGGGGGCCGCGGCCATCCACGGCGTGCGCTGGTTCCCGAGCCGCCCGCCCGTGCAGGGCCTCGAGTTCGAGGTCGACCTGCGTGGCGTGGCGCGCGAGCTCGTGATCTAGACGCCATGGCGAGACCGATGCGCCGAATCCTGACCGGTCACAATCGAGAAGGAAGATCGGTGATTCTGTCCGACGGCCCATCGCCCCACGTGCTCGAGCTGGCGGGTATGCCGGGACTGGTCCTCATCAACCTCTGGGTCACCGATGGCGCGCCCGCCACCAACGCGGGTTCGGCCGACGCGGCGGCGAGACCCGTCGTGCTCGAGCCGCCCGCGCGCGGGACGATCTTCCGCGTCGTCGACTTCCCGCCCGATGCCGCGATGGCGGCCGCGATGGATCGCGGGAAGGCCTTCGCGGCCATGGGAGCCGGCCACGCCATGGACCGGGGCGCGGCCCGGCATCCCGGCATGCACAAGACCAGCACGGTCGACTACGCGCTCGTCCTGGACGGCGAGATCTGGGCGCTCATGGACGAGGGCGAGGTGCTCATGAGAGCGGGGGACTGCCTCGTCCAGCGCGGCACCAACCATGCCTGGAGCAACCGCTCCGACCGGTCCTGCCGGGTGGCCTTCATTCTCGTCAACGCCGATCCCGTTTAGCGAGCCTTGCCGAGATAATCCAGGATGCTCTACGACGCGGCCGGCGATGCCTGTTCAGGCGCACAAGGTCGCGATCTCACGGCTATCGGATGCAGGACGTCGATCGCCCAAACCACATCCAGGCGCTCGCCGAGCCAGCCGGCGCGCGCCGTGTGCGCGTCGATGAGACGGCCCTGCGCGTCGTGATGCGTCCGGAGATTCTTGACGGGATCATCAGGCACGGCAGGGGACGGGGGCACCTCCGGAACCGGATGCCCATTCGGCCGAAAGAACGTGAGCAGTCCGTCGGGCCCGCGCGCGACGGCCCCGTTCATACAACTCTTCGCGCGCAGCGGCCAGCGCCTGCCTGAGTAGCGCGACGTGGATCGCCGTGCCCGCGCGTCCCACCGCCAGCAGCCGTGCTTCGGTCTCCGGCGTGGCCGCGCGGGTCAGTGCGCGCACCTTGGCGTAGGACAACTCCCCGCGGGCGAGGGCCTGGGTGACGGCGGGCGCTGGCCGCGCGGGGCGTCCTCGCGAGGCGAAGCTGTCAAGCGGGAAAATGCGATCAGGGGTCCGTCGTGCTGACCATCCTGAATGGCCGCAAACAAAACCGGCCGCTCCCTACTGGCCACGTAGTTGCTGACATAGGCCTTCGAGTTTGCGACACTACGATCCACGGAACTCGATAGAAGCATGACACAGCCGTTAGGTAGCGAGGAGGATCTTGCATGTGCCGAAGCATTAAAACGCTGCACAATTTCAAGCCGCCGGCCACGGACGAGGAGATACGGGCGTCTTCTCTACAGTTCGTCCGAAAACTCAGCGGCTTCTCGAGGCCGTCCAGAGTCAACGAAGCGTCTTTCGCTCGAGCCGTAGACGAGGTGGCGCAGGCGGCACGGGCCTTGCTCAACGCTCTCGTTACGAACGCTCCGCCTCGCGATCGTGAAGTTGAAGCGACGAAAGCCCGCGCGAAGGCGGTGGACCGTTTTCGGCCTCGCGATGCGAGACAAGCCAGCTAACCAGCGGTTGGAGCGGACCGGAGCACAGCCGGTTGGTCCTGGCTGAGCGGCGGTAGGTGCCGGCCGCTCAACCGCGGATCGTTAGAGGGGACTCGAACCGAAGGAGCCGCCACTTGGGTAGTTCTGGTACCGACAAAGTCTTCGCTGGGCCGATTCCGAAATTTTACGAAGCGTATCTGGTTCCCCTGCTCTTCGAGCCGTACGCCGCGGACCTGGCGAACCGGCTCGCTTCGAGATCTCTCGGTCGCGTGCTGGAATTGGCAGCCGGCACAGGGGTCGTGACTCGTGCTCTGGCTACGGTACTGCCAGAACGCGTCTCAATCGTTGCCACGGATCTGAATCAGCCGATGCTTGATCAGGCCTCCGCGCTCGGGACCCCGCGGCCCGTGGATTGGCGTCAGGCGGATGCCATGCAGCTGCCCTTCCAAGACGGATCGTTCGACGCCGTCGTATGCCAGTTCGGGGTCATGTTTTTCCCCGACAAGGCGAAAGCCCTTTCGGAGGCGCGTCGAGTCCTCCGTCCGGAGGGAGTTCTCGTCTTCAATGTGTGGGATCGGCTCGAGGAAAACGAATTCGCGGACACCGTGACGACGGCGCTCGCGTCCCTGTTTCCCGAGAATCCACCCCGCTTTCTCGCACGTACACCGCACGGCTATCACGAGCAGGCGAGCATCGAACAGGATCTTGTCAGGGGCGGCTTCGTTGGGCCACCAGAGATCATCACACTGGCGGCGCGTAGCCGGGCAAAGTCACCCCGGGATCCGGCCATCGCATTCTGCCAGGGGACACCACTCCGAAACGAAATCGAGGCGCGCGGCGCGTCGCGGCTCGGCGAAGCAACCGATATCGCTACGGAAGCCATCGGCCGGCGTTTCGGTCGCGGTGACGTGGACGGCAAGATGCAGGCACACGTGGTCACCATTGAAAGGTGATCAGGGCTGCTTGGCGGCAGCTCCCGAGCCGGCCGACTCGACGGCGGCGCGCACGACCGCCGGCGTGATGGGAATCTCGCTGAGCTCGACGCCGAGATCGCGCAGGGCGTCGCAGACGGCATTGGCGATGGCCGCGCCCAGGCCGGGATTGCCGCACTCGCCCACGCCGCGCAGGCCGAGCGGGTTGGTGCGGGCGGGCACTTCCTGGAAGAAGGCGTCGATCGCCGGCATGTCCGCCGCGCTCGGCAGCGCGTAGTCGAGGAGCGAGCCCGTCAGGAGCTGGCCCGCCTCGTCGTAGCGCAGGCTCTCGTGCATGGCGTTGCCGATCCCGAAGGCGACCCCGCCCACGAGCTGGTCCTCGACGAGACGCGGGTTGACGGCGCGGCCGACGTCGGCGCCCACGACCACGCGGCGCACCGTCACGAGACCGGTCTCGGCCTCGACGTCGGCGATGACGGCGACGCCACAGCCGGCATAGGTGACCTTGGGCACCTTGAAGGAAGCGTCCACGGCCAGGGATTGACGGCTCGCCAGCTCGCCTAAGGTCAGCGAGCGGCCGTCGGCGGAGAGCCGGCCCGCCTCGTAGCTGACGGCGTCCTCAGCCACGCCGAGCGCCGCCGCGGCTCGCCGCCGGGCTTCCGAGATGAGCTTGTCGCCCGCCATGTGCGCGGCATTCCCGGCCGTGACCGTGGCCCGCGAGCCGTAGGTGCCGACACCACTCTCCACGGCGGCCGTGTCGGGATGGCGCACGTCGAAGCGATCGGCGGGAAGGCCGAGGGCGCTGCCGAGGATCTGGGCGAGCGCCGTCTCGAGCCCCGGCCCCATGGACGAGGCGCCGGTGTCCACGGTGAAGCGCCCGTCGGGGCGGGCCTCGACGCGGGCCGTCTCGAAGGGACCGAGCCCCGTCTTCTCCACGTACATGGCGAGCCCGATGCCGCGCCGGATACCCCGGGCGGCGAGGGCACGCTGCTCGGCGCGCGCGGCGTCATAGCCGAGGCGCTCGAGGAGGCTCGCGAAGAGCGCCGGGAAATCCCCCGAGTCGTAGACCGTGGGCACGCCGAAGGAGACGGTGCCGCAGTCGTACGGCATGTCGGCGGCTCCGAGGAGATTGCGACGGCGGATCTCTGCGGGATCGAGGCCGAGGCGCGCGGCGGCCACGTCCATGAGCCGCTCGCGGGCGAAGTTGCACTCGGGCCGCCCCGGCGAGCGGAGCGTGCCCACCGGGGTCTTGTTGGTGACCACGTTCCAGAGATCGCACGCGTAGTGAGGCACGCGGTAGGGCCCGGGGAGGAGCGCGGCGCCGAACTCGGCGGGCAGGAGCGCCGCCGTGCGCACGTAGGCCCCGATGTCGGCGTGGATGACCACGCGCATGGCGCGGATCCGCCCGTCCGCCTCGAAGCCGATCTCGAGATCGTAGGTGACCTCGCGGGCGTGGTTGGCCGCGGTCAGATTCTCGCGCCGGCTCTCGACCCAGCGCACGGGACGATTGATCTTGAGGGAGGCGAGGGGGACCAGGATGTCCTCGGGGTAGAGCTCGCCGCGGACGCCGAAGCCGCCCCCGACGTCGACCTCGGTGAGTCGGAGGGCGCCCGGCGGCATGCCGAAGATCGGGGCCAGGATATTCCGGTTGATGTGGATGCACTTCGTGGAGCCGATCAGATGCATCTCCCCGCCCGTGACTCCGGGAGGCGCCGCCACCAGCCCGCGCGTCTCGACGGCGGCCGCCGTCTGCCGCGCGTGGTGAAAGCGCTCGCTCACGACGAGCGCGGCTCCGCGCAGTCCTCCGTCCGCATCCCCCACCCGCATCTGGATGAGCGCGACATTGTTGGAGGCGCTCGCGGAGAAGAGACGCGGCGCGCCCGCGGCGAGGGCGGCTTCGGCCGAGGTGACGGCGGGGAGCGGCTCGTACTCGACGGCGATGCGCTCGAGGGCATCCTCGGCCAAGTAGCGGCTCTCCGCCACCACGAGGGCCACCGGCTCCCCGGCATAGCGCGCCACGCCCCGGGCCATGGCCGGCTGCAGAAACGTGGCGGTGCCCTCGGGGGCGGGCACGCGGTTGGGAATGACGGCCGCCTCGGGTATGTCCGCGGCCGTGAGGACGGCGAGCACGCCCGGGATGGCGAGGGCGGCCCGCGTGTCGATCCCGACGATGCGCGCGTGGGCGTGGGGGGAGCGCAGCACGGCCGCCTCCGCCATGCCGGGGAGGCGCACGTCGCCGACGAAGCGGCCGCTCCCCGTGAGGAGGCCCTCGGCGCCGAGCCGGGTCAGGGGCTGGCCGATCACGCGAGGCTGTCCCGACTGCGCTCGCCAAGAAGCACGGCGTCCGCCTCCTCGGTGCCCTCGGGGTCGTCCCAGTGCCGCCAGATGTGGAGGCTCATGGCCCCGAGACCGATGAGGACGGCCACGGCCATGAGGGGTCCGCCCACGTAGGGCAGTTGATTGATCAGAGCCATGATCCCTAGCGCCACCACCAGGCAGAGCACGCGCACGAGCTTCGAGTGCCGGGCCCGCGGGAAGAAGGCGCGGGCGAACACGTCGCCGAGGAAGAAGGCGGCCACGAGAAAGCCCACGAGGAGCGAGGCGAGGTACGCGAGAAAGAGGATGAGCCCGAGAGGAATGCCGAGGATGGTGAACATGGTCAGGATGGCGAGCACGGGGACGGTGACGCAGAGGAGGGCGCCGAGCCCGAGGCTCTTGACGGGATCCGAGCCGACGGTCTGCGAGGCCATCCGCGTGAAGCCTGGGAAGAGGAGGAAGAGTGCGATGCCCGTCACGATGAGCCCGGCCACGAAGAGGAGCCGGGAGACGGTGATGAGGGCCGCGCCCGTCCGCGCGAGCGCGCGAGGCAGCTCAGGCAGGTTGTGGGTGATCGCGCCCTGGATCTTTGCCTTGGGGGAGATCCGAGCATCGCGAGGGCTCCAGTAGGTGAGGTTGCCCTTGATGCGGGCGGTGGGCAGCACCTCGATCTCCTGGGCCACCAGCTCGACGTCTTCCTGCACCTCGCCTCCGATCACGACGACGGCGCCGGCGGCGTAGAGCTTCTTGGCGACGGTCCCGGCCATGCGCACCTCGCCGCCGACCAGGCGGGCGCGGCCCTCGATGACGGCCTCGGGGGTGACGACCACGGTGCCCCCGCCCGCGTTCACGTTGCGCCCGACGCGCCCGCTGATGGTGACGGCGCCGCCCGCGGCCCGGACGTTCCGCATGACGGCGCCCCCGATCTCCACCGAGCCGGCGGCGACGATCAGATTGCCCTGCACGCGCCTGGCGTTGACGACGCGGCCGCCCCCGGCGACCAGGTCGCCCTCGACGTCGGCCTGGACATCGACGCCTCCGCCGAAGGCGTAGAGGTCACTGGCGACGGCGGGGCCCTTCCTGACCACGGTCTGGCCCACGGTGGGGTCGGCGGCCCCCGCGAGAGCGGGAGACAGGAGGAGCAGGGCGACCGCCGTCATCCCCGAGGCCAGTCGACGAGGCATCGGGGCAGTCTTCGCTCGGATGCTCCTCATCGTCAAGCCGACTCGTCATGCGGTCGTGGGTCAGTTTGGGCGCGGGCCGCTCGCAACGAAGTATGGCGAAGCAAATTGACCCAGTGCCCGACTCAGGCGAGGCGGGCGAGATAGGGCAGGTTGCGATACTGCTCCTGGGCGTCGAGACCGTAACCGACCACGAAGACGTCGGGGATCTCGCGCCCGACATAGTGGACGGTGACATCGGCCGGCCGCTCGCGCTGCTTGACCACGAAGGCGCACACCTTGAGGGAGGCGGGCTTGCGCGTCTGGAAGTTGCGCAGCAGATAGGAGAGGCTCAGCCCCGAGGCGCAGACGCCCTCCACCACGAGCACGTCCTTGCCCTCGAGTGGCTCGTCGAGGTCCTTGCGGATGCGCACCACGCCGGAGGCGGTGACCTGCCCGTAGGGAACGATGGAGATGAAGTCGAGGGTGGCGGGGATGGTGACGGCGCGCATGAGATCGGCCAGGAAGACGGCGGCGCCCTTCAGGACCCCGATGACGTGCAAGGACTTGCCCGCGTAGTCGGCCGAGATCTGGGCGCCCAGCCGTGCCACCTCGGCCTGGATGGCCGCCTCGTCCATCAAGAGCTCCCCGACTCCTTCGTGCGCGGCTCGCATCATCCGAATCGGGTCGCGTGCACGAACTCGCGGGACTGCCGGATGGCCGTGGCATCGACGAGGCCCGCCGTCTCCCACTCGTCCAGGCACTGCGTGATGGTGAGGATGGAGTGCAGGGTGTAGCCCTTGGAGGCCAGGAGCTCCCGGCCGCCCTGCTCGCGGTCGATGAGGATGACGAGGTCCTTGACCATGAGGCCGGCCTCCTCCAGCACCTCGATGGCCTCGAACTTGCTGGCGCCGTCGGTGATGATGTCGTCGATCAGCACCACGCGGTCGCCCGCCTCGTAGATGCCTTCGATGCGACGCTTGGTGCCGTAGCTCTTCTCCTCTTTGCGAGGATAGATGAGCGGCAAGTTGCCCTCGAGGCTGGCCGCGACGGCCAGGGGCAGTCCCGCATAGGGGATGCCGGCGATCCGGTCTCCCGCGCAGCGGCTCACCTCGGCGGCCATGAGGACGCCGATGCGACGCAGCACGTCGGGAAAGCAGATGACCACGCGGAGATCGATGTAGAACGGCGACTTGATCCCGGACTTGAGGGTGAAGTCACCGAAGCGCATGGTCCCGATCTCGAAGAGGCGCCGGATGAGGGTGGCGTGCTCGCGGGTGGTGGTCATGCGCGCATCTCCTCGAGGATGGCCGCGGCGGCCTTGGCGGGGTCGGCGGCGGCGGTGATGGGTCGTCCGACCACCAGGTAGTCGGCCCCCGCGGCCGCGCGCGGCGTGGCGATGCGCGACTGATCGTTCGTCTCGCTTCCCGCCGGCCTCACCCCCGGCGTCACGATGGCCCAGCGCGCGCCCATGGCCCGTCGGATCGCCGCGATCTCGTGGGGGGAGGCGATGTTGCCGTCGAGCCCCGCCTCCTGCGCGAGCCCGCAGAGATGGAGCACGTGGCCTTCGACGGAGGAGGCGACGCGGAGCTCGCTCGCGAGCGCCTGCCGGTCGAGGCTGGTCAGCACGGTCACGGCGAGGACGAGCGGCCGGGGCAGCCCGAGCGTCTGGGCGGCCTCGCGCGCGCCCTGCGCCGCCGCGCGCATCATGGCCCGGCCGCCCGAGGCGTGCACGTTGAACATGAAGGCGCCGAGCCGCACCGCCTCGCGGGCGGCTCCCTCCACGGTATTCGGGATGTCGTGGAACTTGAGGTCGAGGAAGACCTCGCCCCCGCGCTTGCGCACCGCCTCGACGGCGGCGGGGCCGACGGCGGTGAAGAGCTGCGAGCCGATCTTGAAGCGGCGGGCCGTGCCGTGGAGGGCGTCCACGAGCGCAGCCGCGGGGTCGAGGGAGTCCACGTCCAGCGCCACGATCAGTCTGTCCTGGGGCAGTCTGTCCTGGGGCAGCCGAGCTTCAGGGGCGCGCGGCATAGTAGTCCTGGAGCGATTGCACGCTCATCTCCCCCTTGAGCAAGGCCTCGATGCCGCCGATGGCCGCCTGGGCGCCGTCCACCGTCGTGTAGTACGGGATGTTCTGGGTCACCGCCGTCCGGCGGATCAGATAGGAGTCCTTGCGGGCGCGGCCGTCTTCCGGCGTGTTGAAGACCAGCGCGATCTCGTTGCGCTTCATGAGGTCCACGATGTTCGGGCGCATGCTCTCGTTGACCTTGTAGACCATCTCGACGGTCATGCCCTGGCGCATGAGGAGCTTGGCCGTGCCTGCCGTGGCCACGAGCGAGAAGCCCATCTCGGCCAGCCGCTTGGCGACCTGGAGCACCGCGCGCTTGTCCCGGTTCTTCACGGACAGGAACACCTTGCCGGAGGTGGGGAGGGGCGAGTTGGCCGCGATCTGCGACTTGACGTAGGCCTTGCGGAAATCACGATCGATGCCCATGACCTCGCCCGTGGATTTCATCTCGGGGCCGAGGAGGACATCGACCCCGGGAAACTTGATGAAGGGGAAGACGGCCTCCTTGACGGCGAGGTGGCCGACCTCGCGCTCCTCCGCGAAGCCGAGCTCGCGCAGAGAAGCCCCCAGCATGACCTTGGTGGCGAGCTTGGCCAGGGGCACGCCGATGGCCTTGGAGACGAAGGGCACGGTGCGCGAGGCGCGCGGGTTGACCTCGAGGACGTAGACCGTCTCGTTCTTGATGGCGAACTGGATGTTGAGGAGCCCGATGACGCCCAGCTCCTTGGCGAGGGCGCGCGTCTGGGCCTTGATGCGGTCGATCTGGTCGTCGCCGAGGGAGTAGGGCGGGAGCGCGCAGGCGGAGTCGCCCGAGTGGATCCCCGCCTTCTCGACGTGCTCCATGACGCCCCCCACGACCACGCGCTCACCGTCGGCGAGGGCGTCCACGTCGATCTCCAGAGCATCCTCGAGGAACTTGTCCACGAGGATGGGATGCTCGGGGCTGACCCGCACCGCCTCCGTCATGTAGCGCTGCAGGTCCTCGCGGTCGTAGACGATCTGCATGGCCCGGCCGCCCAGCACGTAGGACGGGCGCACGAGCACGGGGTAGCCGATGCTCTGGGCGATCCGCTCGGCCTCCTCGTAGGAGCGGGCGGTGGAGCCGGGCGCCTGCTGGAGGCCGAGCTCGGCGAGGAGCGCCGCGAAGCGCTGGCGGTCCTCGGCGCGATCGATGGCGTCAGGCGGCGTGCCGAGGATGGACACCCCGGCCCGCTCGAGCGGCACGGTGAGCTTCAGCGGCGTCTGGCCCCCGAACTGGACGATGACCCCGCGGGGCCGCTCGCGCTCCACGATGTTCATCACGTCCTCGAACGTGAGCGGCTCGAAGTAGAGGCGATCGGACGTGTCGTAGTCGGTGGAGACCGTCTCCGGGTTGCAGTTGACCATGATCGCCTCCACGCCGGCTTCCTTGAGGGCGAAGGCGGCGTGGACGCAGGCGTAGTCGAACTCGATGCCCTGGCCGATGCGATTGGGCCCGGAGCCGAGGATCACCACCTTCTCGCGCGGGGTGGGGGGCGCCTCGTCCTCTTCCTCGTACGTGGAATAGAGGTAGGGCGTGTGCGCCTCGAACTCCGCGGCGCAGGTGTCGACCATCTTGAAGGTGGCGCGGATGCCCGCCTGCAGTCGCGCCGCGCGCACCTCGGCCTCGCTCCCGCCCACCAGCTCGGCGATCCGACGATCGGCGAAGCCCATCTGCTTGGCCCGGCGCAGGACGTCGGGCTGCTCGAGGCCCGCCCCGCGGATCGTCTCCTCGAAGAGGACGATCTCGCGGATGTTCTCGAGGAACCAGGGATCGATGGCGGAGAGCTCGTGCATCTCCTGCGTGGACATCCCGCGCCGGTAGCCCTCCGCGAGGGCGAAGCAGCGCTCCGCCGTGGGAATGCGGATCTTCTGCTTCAGCGACTCGTCGTCGGCGGGCGCGGGGTCCATCACGAGCCCCCAGCGGTCCTGCTCGAGCGAGCGCACGGCCTTCTGGAGCGCTTCCTTGAAGGT
>Ga0137394_10003062_pt1 | contig 12489 bp, 11 predicted proteins | sample czobulk116metaG_FD_108278 | JGI IMG/M metagenome (GOLD analysis project Ga0137394, IMG submission 108278) | Vadose zone soil microbial communities from Angelo Coast Range Reserve, California, USA - czobulk1.16 metaG | ecosystem: Environmental > Terrestrial > Soil > Vadose zone | place: USA... | reverse complement strand
CGCGGTGCTCTCGCAGGCGAGATCGCGCTGGGCGAGGTCGCAGATCGACACGCTGTGCAGCGCGATGCCCTGGGAGGGGTCGAGCGCCTCGTCGGCGCGGTAGATGCGCGACGCTGGCGCGATGCGCTTGAATTCCTCCGGCCATCTGCGCGCCGCGGGAAACTGCGCGAAGGGATCGGCGCGCCCGGGGTTGAGATAGAGCGGGGTGTAGAACACGAGCTTGCTGCCGATCAGCCGGCTCGCATAGTTGCGCGAAGAGTAGTAGTCGTTCGAGCGCAGGTGATGGGTCGCGCGGTAGCGCAGCTCGCCCGCCGGTGAAAGATCGAACAGGGCTACCTCGGTCCCGCCGCGTGCGTAGCTGTAGCCAATCACCACCACGGTGTCCTGCCAGATGAGCATTTCGTCGTACCAAGCGCCGCGCGGATCGATGTCGGGACCGAAAGCGTCCACCGCGGAGACCGGCCGCAGGCCGCCGACCGCGACGGTGAAGAGCCGGCCGCGCCGCAGGATGACGAGGTGCTCGCCATGGAGCTTGACGATGCCGCCTTCGTCGACCCCGGCGTGCTGCACGTTGGTGATCGAGTCGGCCGCGCTTTCGGCGGCCTTGGCCGGCGCGGCGGCCGGCGCGGATTGAAGCGCGCCGAGCATCTGCTCGGCGCGCCTTGCCTGGTACCGGTCGGCCCAGCTCAAGAGCAGCGCTTTCAGCTCGGCTTCGCTGGCAAAGGGCTTCAGGGTGGCTTTCGGTGCGGTGGCACCGGCCGGCAAGAAGACGAGCCAAAGGAGACTCAATATGAAAAGGCGCAAGTCGGGCATAGGCGTTCCTCCGTTGTTGTTTCGCTCCCGGGCTTAAACGTAGGCCAGCCGCCAAAAGGGTTAAGCCGCCGCGCTTCTATAATGGCTCGCATGAAAAGGCACCCCTTCCCCGGTCTGGCGGTGGGCACCCTGTGAACGGGCTGGACCTGCGGGCGTGGCTCGCCGAAGCGCAAAAGCTCGGCGAGCTGAGGGAGGTCAAGGGCGCAGACTGGAATCTCGAGCTCGGCGCGATCAGCGAACTCAACGTCAAGAAGGACGCGCCGCCCGCGCTCCTCTTCGATGAGATCAAGGGCTATCCAAAGGGCTACCGCGTGCTCACCTGCAGCACGAGCAGCCCCGCGCGGCTTTCGTCGATCCTGCGCCTACCGCCGCAAAAGACCCATAAGGGCCTGGTCGAGGCGCTGCGCGGCAAGCCGGCGCAATGGCAGGCGGCCGCCAAGGATTTCAACGCAGTGGATGTCAAAACCGGAGCGGCGCTCGAGAATACGCAGAAGGAAATCGACGTGCTCGCGTTTCCCTCGCCGCTGTGGCACGAGCTCGACGGCGGGCGCTACATCGGCACCGGCTGCTCGGTGGTGACGCGCGACCTGGATTCGGACTGGATCAACGTCGGCACCTATCGCGTGCAGGTCATCGACAAGAAGCACGTTGCGCTCGACATGGTGCCGGGCAAGCACGGCCGCATCCATTACGAGAAGCACAAGGCTGCCGGCAAGCGCTTCCCCGTGGCCATCGTGTGCGGCGCCGATCCGCTGGCGTACCTCATCTCCGGCATCGAGGTGCCCTTCGGCATGTGCGAGTACAACTACATGGGCGCCATTCTTGGCCAACCCGTTTCCGTCGTGAAAGGGCAAACCACCGGGCTGCCATTCCCGGCCGCCTCCGAGATCGTGCTCGAGGGACACGTCGAGCCCAACGACGAGCGCACCGAAGGGCCGTTCGGCGAGTTCCACGGCTATTACCCGGGCAAGGCGGGCACCGCGCCCGTGGTCACGGTCGAAAGAATCTATTTTCGAAATGACCCGATCCTCGTGGGATCTCCGCCTGCCAAGCCGCCCAACGACTATTCGTACTCGAAGGCGGTGATGCGCTCGGCGCTATTGATGGACGCGCTCGTCGCCGCGGGTGTGCCCGACGTGCAGGCGGTGTGGGCGCACGAGATCGGCGGCGCGCGCATGTTCAACGTCGTCGCCATCAAGCAGCGCTATGCCGGGCATGCGCGCCAGGCCGGCCATATCCTCAGCCAGTGCGGGGTCGGCGCCTACATGTCGCGCTATTCGGTGGTCGTCGACGAGGACATCGATCCGGCGAACCTGCAGGAGGTCATGTGGGCGGTCGCCACGCGCACCGACCCGGCGATCGACATCGACATCATCCAGCGCGGCATGGGCTCGAAGAACGATCCCATGTTCGTCGCCTACCGCTACGACGCGCCCTTCAGCTCCAAGGCGGTGATCGACGCCTGCCGTCCCTTTGACCATTTGCACGAGTTCCCGCCGGTGGCCGAGGCGAGCAAGGAGCTCCAGGACAGGACCCGCGCGAAGTGGAAGGACCTGTTTTAGCTTCTACTCGTCGCCCTGATTCTTCCGCGTGAGGCTGCGCACCTCGGTATTCATCGGCAGGTCGCTGCGGCGGCGCTGCACGAGCGTCTCGCCGGTCTTGAAGTAGTCGCCGGCGACGGCGAGCCGCGCCGCCTGCTCGAGCTCGTCGGACCATTCGCCCAGGCTGGTGCCGTACCACGGCGCCTGGGGCTTGAGCGCGGGCAGGCCGAGCTCTTCCCAGATCGCCTTCGCGCGTTCCATGTATTCGCGCTTGGGCAGCGAGATCGGCGGGAAGTCCTCTTTCATCGTGGCGTCGATCAGCACCGAGGCGTCCTCGCCGTTGTTGCGCCTGGAGCGCGGACCGTGACCCTGGTCGCGATGCGGCACGATCTGCAGGTCGAGCGCCGGGTTGGCGCGATAGGACATCGCCCAGAGGAGCTGGTCGGCGTTGTCGGGATCGATGTCGTCGTTGATCGCGATCACGTACTTGCCGGTGGCGCGGTTCCACGAGATCGCGCCGTGCAGCGCCCGCCAGATCTCCGTAGTGGGGGTGTCTCTTTCAAAAACCACGGCGACTACTTTGCGCAGATTGGTGAGCGGCTCGTGCATCGACACGCGCTTCACCCCGCGAATGGCGAGGGTGTTGCGCAGGAAGTCGGTGAACAGGGGCTCGAGCGCGACGCGCTTGATCAGGCTCGACTCGCTCGGCGTCACCTGCGAGATGATCGAGGTCAGGATCGCGTCGCGCCGCCGCGTGATGGCGGTGACCTCCATGAAAGCGTTGTACTCCTGGAGGTTGACGTGGCCGTGCGACTCGCCGAAGGGCGCCTCGGGCTCGAGGAACTCGGTGTCGATCAGCCCTTCGACCACGATCTCGGCCTCCGCCGGCACGAGCAGGTCGACCGTCTTCGCCTTGACCACGTTGATCGGCATGCCGACCAGCGCGCCGGCGACGTGCAGCTCGTCGAGCGATTCGGGCACCTTCTGCGCCGAGGCGAATGCGATGCACGGCGGCGCGCCCAGCACCACCGCTGCCGGCAGCTTCTGGCGCCGCTTCTTCATCTTTTCCCAGTGCGTGTAGATGCCGGGACGCAGCTCGAGCGACGGATTCATGCCCAGGCGCCGCGGCGCCTTCACCTGGCCGCGATAGATGCCCATGTTCTGCACGCCGCTGTCGGGGTCGCGCGTGATGTACTGCGAGAGCGTGGTGAACGGCGCGATGTCCCAGCCGGGCGTGGAGATCGGGACCGGAAGGCCGTCGAGGCCTTGGCCTGCCTTTTCCAGGTCTTCGCCCTGAAAAACGATCTCGTGGCAGGGCGCTTCCTTCAGCACGTTCGGCGCGATCGGGTTGGCGATGGCGCGGTTCCAGGTCTGGTTGATCTGATCGAGCGGGCAGCCCATGCCCATGCGATAGATCTCGCGACTCGCCGCGAGCGCGCCGACCACCACCGGGATGTCGTAGCGCTTGCCTTTCGAGTCCACCACGTTCGTGAAGAGGAACGCCTTGCGCTGCGGCTCCTCGATGCCGCCGCGGAACTGCCAGCGCACCAGCGGATGCAGCTCGGTGTCCTTGTTGATCGGGCGCTCGACGGTGATCAGCAGGCCGGCGCGCTTCAGCGCATCGAGATGGTCGTGGAGATCCGGATAGCGTTTGGTCATTCGACGGTGATGTTCCTTGCGCGCACGATGCGCGTCCATTTGGCCTGGTCTTCCCGCAGCACGCGGCCGAGGTCCTCGGGCGTGCCGGCGGCGATGTCGCAGCCTTGGGCCTCGAAACGCTCGCGCATCGCCGGGTCGGCGAACATCTTCACGAGCGCGCCGTGCAGCCGCTCGATGGTCGGTCTCGGCGTCGCCGCCGGCGCCACCATCGCCACCCAGGACTCGGTCGCGAAGCCCGGATAGGTCTCGGCGATCGTCGGCAGGCCGGGGTAGAACTTGGACGGCGACAGCGAGCTGATGCCGAGCGCGACCAGCTTGCCGCTCTTCACGTACTGCGGGATCGGGCCGCCGCCCTGGATCAGCATCACCTGCACCTGGCCGGAGAGCAGGTCCTGCAGCGCGGGCCCGCCGCCCTTGTAGTGCACCGGAACCGTGTCGATGCCGGCGACGTCCTTGAACAGCTCGTACGCCAGGCGGCTGGAGGAGGCCGGGCCGGCGGAGGCGTAGTTGAGCTGCGGGCCGCGCTGCTTGGCGAGTGCCACGAAATCCTTCACGCTGTGCACGCCGAGGCTCGGATGCACCAGCAGCACCTGCGGATAGCGGCAGAGCTGCATCACCGGCGAGAAATCGCGGATCGGGTCCCACTTCAGGTTCTTGAAGAGGAGCGCGTTGCTCGCGAAGGTGTCGAAGGTGACGAGCAGGGTATGGCCGTCGGGCGGCGACTCCGCGACCTGCTGGGTGCCGACGATGCCCCCCGAGGTGACGCGGTTCTCGACGATGAATGGCTGGCCGAGCGTTTCCGAGAGCTGCGTCGCGAGCAGGCGCGCTACCAGGTCGCTGGCACCGCCGGGGCTCGCGGGGACCACGATGCGCACCGGCTTGGTCGGATAGGGCTGCGCCGCTGCGGACAGGACCCACAGCACAACGGCGCAGCCAAGCAGCGCGCGAAGCATCAACCTCTCTCCTCGAAACGGGGCGCAGCCCGAATCCGGGGATTAGAGCATGGCGCTACGTCAGCTTGAAAGCCTCCAGGACCCGTCGCGCTTTACCGCTCCTCGTCGATCCAGTGCTCGAGGCGCCCCAGTCCTTCGATCTCGATCTCGACCCGGTCGCCGGGCTGGAGGAATTCGTTGCGGCCGGCCCCGACGCCGGCGGGGGTGCCCGTGAGGATCAGGTCGCCGGGGTGCAGCGTGGCAATGCTCGACAGGTGCGAGATCTGCTCGGCGGTGGAAAAGATCATCCGGCTGGTGTTCGAGTCCTGCTTCAGGGCGCCGTTGACCCACAGCCGGATGGCGAGGCGCTGCGGATCGGGGACCTCGGCCGCCGGCGTGATCCACGGGCCGAGCGGGCAGCTGCCTTCGAAGCCCTTGTGCGCGGTCCAGTCGAAATGGAACGGGTTCCCCGGAGGCAGCGCGCTGCGCCGCGAAAGGTCGCGCGCGGAAAGATCGTCGGCGATGGTGTAGCCGGCGACGTAATCGAGCGCCTTCTCGACCGGAACGTTGCGCGCCGGCCTGCCGATGACCGCGGCGAGCTCGGCTTCCCAGTCGAGCTTCTGCGAGCCGCGCGGTCGCGCGACCCGGGAGCGCGGCCCGACCACGCAGGTGCGCGGCTTGATGAAGAACCAGGGCTTCAGCCCGAGCGCGCGCGGATCCTGCGGCAGCGGCAGATTCTGCGCGCGCGCCATCTCGGCGACGTGATCGGCGTAGTTGGCGCCCGCGCAGTAGATCGTTCCGGGATAAAGGAGCGGCGCATGCAACGTCGCTTCCCCGACCGGCACGCCCCCGGAAGCGGGCTCGGGAATCGACGGGAGTTGAAAAAGCTCCTGAACGGTGGGTCGCGGCGCTTCGAAGATCCGGTTGCCCGAGAGCAGCCCGGCGCGCGGCGCGCCGTTGCCCAGGGAAAAGTTGACGAGCTTCATGCAGGCTCCTCCATGAGGTGGCGCAGTTCCTCGAGCACGGCGTCGGGGACCGGAATGCCGTCGCGCCGGCGCTGCTCCGAGGCGCGCGCGCCGCGCTCTCCAGGGAGGAGGATCTCCATTCCCGGCTGCGGCGGCAATGCCTTGATCGCGCGGGCAAGCCGTCCCGCCTGGCGCCCGAACTCGCCCGGATCGACGAAGCGTGCGAGGTCGAGCGCGATCACGGCGCCGTTCTGGCGATGGCGCGCGCCGAGCGCGGTCCGCTCAAGGGCTTCGGCGAGAAGCGGGTTGCCGGTGACGAGGCTCGTCATGCACTCGATCAGGAGCGAGAGGCCCGAGCCTTTCGCGCCGCCGAGCGGGAGCAGGATCGCGGCCTCGCCGGCGTCGGTGGTCGGGTTGCCGTTCTTGTCGAGCGCCTGGCCCTGTTCCAGCGGGGTGCCGGTGCGCTTGGCCTGCCTGAGCTTCCCCATGGACATGATGCTCGAAGCCATGTCGAGCGCGATCGGTCCCTGCTCCCCGGGAACGGCGAGGGCGAGCGGCGCGGTGGACACGCCCGCCGCGCGCGCCCCGTGGTAGGCCATATTCGCGTTGGAAGAAGAAAAGGCGATCGCCCCCATGCCGCGCTCCGCCGCCAGCTGCGTGTAGTACCCGAGCGCGCCAGTATGCGTGGTGGCGCGTACCAGGCAGACGCCCGCTCCCGCCTGTCGAGCCTTGTCGATCGCCAATTCCATGGCCTTTTGCATGGCAACCGGTCCTGCGGCGCGGTCTGCCTCCAGCAGCACGCAGGCGGCCGTTTCGTTGTGCGTCTTCATCGCCGGGCGCGGATTGAGGTCGCCCGCCCGGATGAAGCGGATGTAGGACGGCACGCGCAGCACGCCGTGCGTATCCATACCGCGCAGGTTCGCGAAGACCAGCACTTTCGCTACCGTCCGGGCGTGGTCCTCGGACAGCCCTTCCGCGGAGAAGATCTTCGCGACCCAGCGCTCGAGGCGCTCGGCGGCAATGATCATGCCGGGAAGTAGCGCTTCAGCCAGTCGCGCACCACCGCCTGCACCATCGGGTTGTCGTCGCTGAAAAGAAAGTGGTCGACTTCGGCGAAAAGGTGCAGATCGGTGGGCTGGCCGGCGTGAGCGAAGAGGTCGATCGACTGCTCGGTCGGTGTGACGCTGTCGCTGGCGGGATGCAGCAGCAGGAGCGGGCGCGGTGCGATGTTGCCGACGACCTCGTTGGCGGTGAAGGCGTACATGCTCTCGACCACTTCGAAGGGGAATTCGAGGATCGAGCCGGGCGCGAGGTTGCCGCGCAGGCCGGGGCGGATCGGCACGATGTCGTACCGCGGCACCATCATTTGCTCGCCGCGCGCTCTGCGGCGCCGGCCTTCCTCCATCATGGCGCTGAAGCGCTGCCACGCCTCGGGCGAGGCGTGCTGCCTGCGGAACTTCTTTTCCCCGTGGCCCCACCCGCCCGAGGAAATGCACGCCGCGATGCGCGCGTCGGTGCCGGCGGCGTAGACCGCGACCGCGGCGCCGAAGCTGTGGCCGAACACCGCGATGCGCTCGGCATCGGCGTAATCGGTCCGGGCGAGGAAGTCGAAGGCGCTTTTCGTGTCGGCGACCTGCTCCAGGCAGATCACACGCCCGCGCTCGCCTTCGCTTTCGCCGCAGCCGCGCATGTCGAAGCGCAGGGCAACATAGCCGAGCGCGGTGAACATGCGCGTCACGCTGCGCACCATGGGCGAATCCTTGTTGCTGCCGAAGCCGTGCAGCACGAGCAGGGCGGCGCGGCGCTCGCCGCGCTTCATGCCGTCGGAAAACTCGACCACGCCCGCAATCTTGAGCTTCCCTGAGTTCCAATAAACCCGCTCTTCCATGATCTCGTCCGCTGTGGTCAACTCGTGCACAGCATACGTGGAGGACGCTTCATGCGGTACGCGGGGTTCGCGTTCCTGATCTGGATGCTCGTCTCGGGGCAGGCGCTCGCCCAGGCGTTCCCGTCCAAGCCGCTCAGGCTGGTCACGCCTTTCCCGCCGGGCGGGTCGGCCGACATCATCGCGCGGGTCACGGCGCAGGGTCTGAACGACGTGCTGGGGCAGGCCGTGGTGGTGGAGAACCGGGCCGGCGCGGGCGGAGTGACCGGCACCGACTACGGCGCGAAGCAGGCGCCCGACGGCTACACGTTGATTCTGATTTCCGGCGCCTACCCGGTGTACCCGGCGATGCTGAAGTCGATGCCGTTCGACCCGCTCAAGGACGTCGCGATGGTGTCGATGCTCACTTCCTACCCCTTCGTGATCAGCGTGGTGCCCGACTCGCCGCTGCGGAACCTCGGCGACTTGATCGCGCGCGCGAAGGCGAATCCGGGCAAGCTCAACTACCCTTCGTCGGGCATCGGCACGGTCCACCACCTTTCGGGCGAGCTCTTCAATGCCCTTGCCGGCACGTACATAGTGCATGTTCCCTACCGCGGCGGCAACGCGCCGCTCACGGAAACGCTCGCCGGGCGCGCCGATGTCCTGTTCGAGGCCATGACACTGTCGATCGGGCAGATCCAGGCCGGCAGGCTCAGGGCGCTCGCGGTCACCTCGCGCGAGCGATGGAAAGCGCTGCCCGACACGCCTACTGCGCAGGAAACCCTGCCGGGCTACGAGGTGAACTCGTTCATCGGCCTCGGCGTCACCGGCGGCACGCCCGGCCCGATCCTAGAGCGGCTGAACGCCGCCGTGCGCAAGGCGCTCGAGCATCCCGACACCCACAAGCGCTTCCTCGAGCTCGGCGGCGAGCCGCGCGCCTCGAGCCCGGAGGAGATGCGCAGCTTCATCGCCTCGGAAATGGAGAAGTGGAAAAAGGTCGTCGCGGCCCGCAATATCGAGACGCAGTAGCGCTCAGCCCCACGGCCCGAGGTACACCTCGCCGTTGAACGCGTCGCTCGCCGCGGGCACGCTCTGCGGCCAGTTGGCTTGGTCGACCTTCGGCCGCAGGTGCGCGGGGCGCGGCTTTCCGTCCCAGCCGATCTGCTCCATGTAGTAATAGAGCTGGAGCGCGTGGCCGTCGGGATCGATGGCGAACGCTGAGTAGTCGATTCCGGGCGAAAGCTCGGGCGGCAGGTAGCGCACGCGCACGCCCGCGCGCAGCAGGAAGGGGATCGCGTCGTGCAGCTGGCGGTAGTTGGCGAGCTGCAGGCCGAACGACATGAGCGAAGTGCTCTCGCTCAGCTCGAGCTCCGCCCGCAGGGCGCGCGGGTAGAGCGCGAGCGAATGGTGCTCGGTGTTGACGCGCAGAAAGAGGCAGCGATGGCCGCGGTACGCCGTCTCCTCGGTCAGCGTGAAGCCGAGCTCGTCGCGGTAGAAGCGCAGCGCAACGTCGAGGTCGCGCACGAAAAGCCGGATCGGCCCGATGCGCGTGATCTTGAATGGTCGTGCCATGTAGATGCCGCCGACGTCGAAGCTCTCCTCGGCTTCCTCGGCGCGCCAGCCCGTGCGCACGTCGAGGCCTTCCTTGAGCGCCTCGACGATCTCGGCGTACTCGGAGCGGTGCGGCAATCCCGGCGGCTTGTCGTAGCGCTGCCGGTGCAGCGCGTGCGGCTTGGAATAGCCGTCCCAGCCGATCTGCTCGATGCCGTAGTAGAGCTCGTTGATGTGGCCGTCGGGATCGGGCGGATAGAAGTGCCAGTTCGAGCCCGGCAGGTCGCGTCCCTGCCGCAGCACCGGGTTGCCGCGGCGCTTGAACCATTCGAACCCGTCGACCACCTCGCGCAGGCTCGACACCTGCCAGGTCATCTGGTTGACCGTGAGCTCGGGATATTTGCGGTAGTGCGGATTCACCTGCGACATCACCCGGCGCGGGAAGAGCACGAGCGCGTGGTGGTCGCCGCCGTGGCGCGTGAAGTAGCCGATGCCGGGGCCGTGCTTGCCGCGCTCGCCCTCGGGAAGACGCAGGCTGAAGTCGATCGGGTCGGATACCCGGAAGCCGAGGATCCGGCAGTAGAAATCGCGCGCGGCCTCGGGATCGGTCGCGTTGACGCCGAAATGCCCCAGGCGCAGGAGCTTGAACGGGCGCGGCAGCCGCACGCCGCCGACGTCGAATTCTTCGTCCATCTTCGCAGGCTCCGCCATGCCGTGTTCCTCCTAGAAGACCGCCGGAATCCAGCGCTTGACCCGGGAACAATACTGCATGTAGGGCTCGCCGAAGCGCTCCGCGAGGCGCCGCTCGTCGCGCCGGACGCGAAACTGCAGCCACGCCGAAGTGCCCAGCGCGAGGGCGGCGCCGACCCAGGAACGCAGGCTGAGCGCGAGGCCGGCGAGGAAAATCACGTGGCCGAGGTACATGGGATTGCGGCAGAGGGCGAAGGGGCCGCTCGTCACCAGCCTCCCGGGCGGCGTGTCCATCCCGGGTCCGCCGCCGCCAAGCCGCAGCCGGTAGCGGCCTGACAACCGATACTGCAGGTATCCCCACGCGAGCAGAGGGAGGTACCACGTCTGAAGCCGGAGCCGGCCGTCGTTCAGCCAAAGCTCGAACGCGACCACCACCACCGGATAGAGGACAAAGGTTCTGAACGAGGTGCCGGCGAGGCTCACGCCTGCAGTTTAAGCCTCCGGGCGCCCCGCTAGTAGCTGAAGGGTTTTTCGGCGGCGGGCGCAGGCGCCGGCTGCTGCGGCGACTTCTGCGACTGCTGCGGTTGCGGCTGGTAACCGCGCTGCCGGCGCAGGAGCTCGCTGTAACCCGGCGTGAGGGGCACGAGCAGCGTATCGCCGTTGGGATTGAGCGCGACGAGGACGCGCGCGCCGACTGCAGGGCGCTCGAGGCGGCACGAGCTCCACATGCGGCTCGGCACCCGCAAGGTCGCCGTGGCGGCGCCCGCGGGACCCTTGAACGTTTCCACCGCGCGCAAGCTGATCACGTCGGCGGACTTGCCCGCGTCGGCCTGGACCGAGGTGACGTCCGCCGAGAACAGCGTATTTGCCCATTCGTACCATTGCGCCGGCTGCGCGTCCTGGGCGAACCGGCAAGCATGTGCCGTGCCGATCAGAAGCGGCAGCGCGACCAGTGCGAGCAAGCGCGATGTCATGGGCGCAATGCTGCCCTGTGCGCGCGCTCCCCGCCACGCAATCAGTCACGTTCGCGCGTCGCGCGCGAGCCGCACCCCAGAGAACTGCCAGCGGGCATCCGCCGGAAAGAAATTGCGGTAGGTCCCGCGGATATGGCTGGAAGGCGTGACGCAGGACCCGCCGCGCAGCACGTACTGATTGCTCATGAACTTCCCGTTGTATTCGCCGACCGCGCCCGCCGCGGTGCGAAAGCCCGGATACGGCCCGTATTCGCTCCGGGTCCATTCCCAGACATCGCCGAATGCCTGCGGCAGCGTCCCCGGCGCGGGTTCCTCGCGCGCCGCGAGCGGATGCAGCGCTCCGCTCTCCAGGAAGTTGCCGCTGCATGGCGTGTCGCGCGCAGCCATCTCCCATTCCGCCTCGGTGGGCAGGCGGGCGCCGGCCCAGCGCGCATAGGCTTCGGCCTCGAAAAAGCTCACGTGACAGATCGGCGTGTTCGCGTCGACCGGCACCATGCCGTGCAGAGTGAAAGTGCGCCAGCCGTGCTCGTCGCGCTCCCAGTAGAGCGGCGCCTGCCAGGCGCGCGCAAGCTCCCAGCCCGCCGACAGCCAAAGCTCGGGCCGGCGGTAGCCGCCATCCTCGATGAAGCGGATGAAGTCCCCGTGCGTGACCGGATGCGAGGCGATCTCGAACGGCTCGATCCAGACGCGGTGACGCGGCATCTCGTTGTCGAAAGCGAACTGCGCACCGGCATGCCCGATCTCGCACAGGCCGCCTGGATGCGCAATCCAATGCGGCACGCGCGCGCGGATCGGGGTCAGCGGCCATTGCTTCTGGTACGCGGGCTTCAGCGGATTGCGCGAGAGGAGATGCTTCAGATCGGCGAGGATGAGCTCCTGGTGCTGCTGCTCGTGCTGCAATCCGAGCTCGAGCAGCTCGGCCGGGAACGCGTCCGCGGGCAACAGGGCCAGAACTGCGCTGTCCACGTGATCACGGTAGGCGAGCACCTCGTCGAGACCCGGGCGCGACAGCATGCCGCGCTCCGCGCGCGGATGCTTCTCGCCCACCGCGTTGTAGTAGGAATTGAACAGTACCCGGAACGCCGGGTCGAACGGCCGGTAGTGCGGCCGCCCCTCGAGAAGGAAGGTTTCGAAAAACCAGGTGGTATGCGCGAGGTGCCATTTCACGGGGCTCGCGTCCGGCATGGATTGCAGCGCGCAGTCCTCCGCCGAAAGCGGGGCCGCGAGTCGGAGCGTCGTGCGGCGGATGGAGCGATAGCGCGTGCTGCGGGGCGCTTCGGGCGCCGGAGCCGCAATGGGGTTCATGCCGACCTCCGGTGAGAAGCTTGCGACCATACGCCCCAGGCGATGACCGCACAATCGACCTTCAGAGCAGCACCTCGATTCATAGAGCGACGATCCTGGGCATCGGCTCGTTCTAGGCCTTTCCGCGGCGTCACCCGGCCGACAAAGGCAAGGCCCGCGCCGTGCGGCGGCGCGTTGAAGGGGCAGACGTCG
>Ga0137394_10003059_pt1 | contig 12497 bp, 11 predicted proteins | sample czobulk116metaG_FD_108278 | JGI IMG/M metagenome (GOLD analysis project Ga0137394, IMG submission 108278) | Vadose zone soil microbial communities from Angelo Coast Range Reserve, California, USA - czobulk1.16 metaG | ecosystem: Environmental > Terrestrial > Soil > Vadose zone | place: USA... | reverse complement strand
GGTCCGGAGCGCGTGCGCTTCACGCCCATCTCCGAAGCGGTGCTGACGGGCATGGGCCTGGGCGCGGCGGGCTCGGGCTTCCGCCCCATCGTGAACTGGCGGATGGTGACGTTCTCCTTCGTGGCCATGGATCAGATCGTCAATCAGGCGAGCAAGATCCGCTACATGTTTGGCGGCCAGGCCGATTTCCCCGTGACCTACCGATGCACCACCGGGGGCGGCATTGGCCTCGCCGCCCAGCATTCGCAGAGCCCGTACTCGATGTGGATGCATCTCGCCGGCCTCAAGATCATCCTGCCGTCGACGCCGGCGGACGCCAAGGGCCTCCTCAAGAGCGCCATCCGGGACAACAATCCCGTGGTCTCCTTCGAATGCAGCCGGCTCGCCACGGTGGCCGGCCCCGTTCCCGACGGCGACCATCTCGTGCCGCTCGGGGTCGCGGAGGTGAAGCGAGCGGGCACGGACGTGACGATCGTGGGCCTCGCCTACTACGTGCCGGAGGCCCTGGCGGTCGCGGAGATGCTGGCGCGTGAGGGCATCTCCGTCGAGGTGGTCGATCCGCGGACGCTGGTGCCTCTGGACGCGGAGACGCTGCGCGCCTCCGTGCGCAAGACCGGCCGTGTGGTCATCGTGGACGAAGCGCCCGCCACGTGCTCGGCGGCGTCAGAGATCGCCGCGCTTCTCGCCGAGGATCCCGAGACGTTTCGCTGCTTGAAAGCCCCGATCCGCCGTGTCTGTGCCGTCCCGGTTCCCGTGCCCTACAGCCCGCCCCTGGAGCGGGCCGCCCTGCCGAGCCGGGACGACATCACGGCCGCCGTCTACGAGGTGCTGAAGGAATCCCTTCGCGCGCTCTAGCGGCGCGAGAGGTGGCTGGTTCGGCTTCGGAGGAGGTGCTCATGCAGAATGAACCGCAAGCAAGGGAAGTAGGCGAATTCAACGGTGGACGAATCCTGGTTACGGGTGGAACCAAGGGCATTGGCGAAGCCATTGTGAATCGCCTTGTCCGCGGAGGGGCAACGGTGATCACCACCGCCCGGTCCCTCCCCGCCGGGGGCGCACCCGAACGGTTCGTCCAAGCAGACATCAGTACGCGCGAGGGAGTCGATCAGGTCGTCAAGGCGATGATGGAACGTCTCGGCGGCCTCGACATCTTGATCCACAACGTTGGCGGTTCTGCTGCGCCGGGCGGGGGTGCATTGGCGTTGTCCGACGACGATTGGCAACAGGCATTCGACACGAACCTGTTCGCCGCCGTCCGACTGGATCGCGGCTTCCTTCCATCGATGCTGAAGCAAGGCTCGGGCGTGATCATTCATATCTCGTCCATCCAGCGAACGCTCCCGCTCTTCGAAGCCACCCTGGCGTACGCCGCCGCCAAGGCCGCCCTGACTAACTACAGCAAAGGGCTCTCCAAGGAGGTCAGTCCCAAGGGCATTCGCGTGAACACGGTTGCCCCCGGCTACACGGAAACCGAGGCCGCGCAGGGCATGGTCAACGAAATCGCGCAGCGAACGGACATCACCAAGGATGCGGCAAGGCAACGCATCATGGACTCACTCGGCGGCATCCCACTAGGCCGGCCGAATCGGCCTGAGGAAGTAGCCGAGCTGGTCGCATTCCTGGCATCGGACCGAGCTTCTTCCATCACCGGAAGCGAGTACGTCATCGATGGCGGGACGATCCCGACGGTGTGACCTAGTCGCGCACCACCAGCTCGGCGACGGGAACACCCGAGCGAAACCGCTCGACGAGAATATCCGGATCGTACTCCACACCGATCGGATTCTGGTCGAAGGCCGGCGACAACATCCAGTCCTGGCCTTCCTTGGCCGTGGCGAAGTTATCGATCTGCAGCTCCACCCGGTTACCGTCAGGGTCGCGGTAATACATCGACGTGGTGGGTCCGTGGTTGACGCAGAAGAAGGGCCGGATCCCAAGATCCCGGAGTCGGACGTAGTTGTCGAGGAATTCCGCCATCGAGCCGAAGGTGAAGGCGACGTGGTGCAGGCCCGGCTGCTCGACGGGCTTGACGCCCAGCTCGGTCGCGGCCGGGTCGCGGGGGGCCAGCGGACCGAAGTCCAGGAAGGCCACGCGGTGATGCTCGTCATCGTACGTCGCGAAGGCGAGGTGCTTGTTCTCGTAGATCACGTGCGCGCCCAGGACGGCGCAGTACCAGTCGCGCATCTCGGCCATCCGGTTGGTCTGGTAGACGAGGTGAGCCAGTTTTGTCGGCGGCATTGTCCTCTCCTCCTGGCGCTTCAGGCCACCTTGGCCTCGATGACGACCTCGATCAGATGCGGACGTTTGGCCGCGATGGCTCGCGACAGGGCGGCAGTCAGCTCGCCGGGTGTCGTGATGCGCTCCGCCGAGACCCCGAGCCCGCGGGCGAGATCGAGGAAGCCAAGCCTCGGCTTTCCCAGGTCCATGTGGAGGTAGGGGCGATCGGGCTTGGCCCCGAAACGCTGCCGATACACGTCCATGTTGTGCTTGAGGATGCGGTACTCGCCGTTGTTGAGGATGACGAACACGATGGGCAGATCGTGGTGGGCGGCCGTCCACAGGGCCTGGATGCTGTACATGGACGAGCCGTCACCCGAGATGGCCACCACCGGCCGGTCGGGGCACGCGACCTTGACGCCGAGCGCCCCCGGTAGAGCTTGTCCGATGCCGCCGCCCCGCGCTCCAAAGTAGTCGCCCGGCTTGCCGAAGCTCAGCGTGCGGGCGAGATCGGGGCCCGCCGTGATCGCCTCGTCCACCACGATGGCGTTGGCTGGCAACGCCGAAGCGATGTCGGCCATGAGCCGGGGCATGGAGATGGGGGTGTTGTCCCAGCGCTTCTGGGCGCGGGCTCGTTGGGCCGCGGCGTCCTGGTCCTTGAGCGACTTGAGCGCCTCGTTGCGCCGGGCGGCCGCCTCACGGTATCCGGCCGACGCGTCGCCGATCACGTCGGCCCGCAGCGCCGCGAGGGTGGCCTTCGGATCACCAATCAGTCCCACCTTCACGCCGTGGTTGTACGCCAGCCGCTGCGACGAGGCCTCGACCTGGATCACGGCCGCATCCCTGGGGAACGGAGACCCGGGCGAGAACCAGACCTCTTCAAAAAACGGGCCGCCGACGAGCAGAACAGCATCGGCACCCTCCAGCGCCTTCCGGATCGACAGGGCGTCGAATCCGAGGGCCAGCCGGAAGTTGGGGTGGTTGCTGGGCACGGAGGCGTGCGTGCGGATGCCCTCGGTCCAGATCGCGGCTCCCAGCGCCTCGGCCAGCGCCACGACCTCGGCTCCCGCTCCGAAACGCGCCACCTCGTCCCCGACGACGATGACGGGGCGGTGCCGGCCAGCCAAGAGGGCTGCGGCCTCGGCGACTCCAGCGGGGGCCGCGGGGCCCGCCCGGTGCAGCTTGCCGGGGACCACGGGCTCGTTCTCCGACTCCTGCTCCAAAACGTCGATGGGCAGGGCCACGAACACGGGACCAGCGGGCGGATCGTTCGCCACTTTGAACGCGCGATGTAGGAGCAGTGCCAGCTCGTCGGCTCGCTCGGCCTGGACACTCCACTTCGTCACCGGGGCTGCCATGGCCGCGAGATCGTGCCCCAGCAGGGGATCGCGGAGACGCATGCGCGTGTCCTGCTGCCCGGCGGTGACGACCATGGGAGCACTCGCCTTGAGGGCGTTGTACATCATGCCGATGGCGTTGCCGAGCCCGGGCGCCACGTGGACATTCACGAAGCCCGTCTTGCCGCTGGCCTGGGCGTAGTAGCTGGCCGCGCCCACGGCGACCCCCTCGTGGAGAGCCTCAATGTAGTTGAGCTGGGGGTAGTCGAGCAGGCTGTCGATGATGGGGCTCTCGGTCGTCCCCGGATTGCCAAAGATGTAGCTCACGCCCTGAGCGATGAGGCTTTCCATCAGGATCTGTCTACCGCGCATGGGATCTCCTAGCGGGCCGCAGTTGGCCACGGGTGGCGCTCTCCTGCGGCCGGCGGGCCCCATGGTGCCACTACTCGCACCGCTTGAAAAGTACAGTCCGCACAGAGCAGCTGCCCAAGGGCTGGCCGAATCGTTATGACCAGGGTTGCATCTTCGGACCGAAGCCGCCGATCCGATCGACGCTGATACGTACGATCAGTCGGTTCTCCCCGGGCTGGCGGAACGGATACTTGTCGGCGTTCAGAAATCGCTTGGCAAGCTTGTCGATGTGATCGTCGGCGCCCGACTCCGTGATCCGAGCGTTGCCGTAAAAGACCGCGTAGGCTTGGGGGTCGTTGCGATCCTGCACGGAGACGATGATGCGGGGATCGCGGCGCAGATTCTGCGGCTTCTTTCGCCCCTCCGCAGTGTTGAAGAGCACCTCGTCGCCGTCCACGTCCATCCACACCATCGTGAGCTGCGCCTTGCCCTCCGCATTGAACGTCACCACGTGCCCGTAGGCCTTGTCCTGCAGGAGCTTCTTCGCGGATTGCGGCAATTTGATCGGCATGATGGGGCTCCTTTCCTCGTGCCCGATGATGGACACCGTGAATCATTATCCCTTGGTTGAAGTCTCGGGCAATCCGTACCTGGCGGCCCATCAGCTGTGCCAAGCAAGAGCCTGAGCCTCGCAGAAGGACGTTGGACTGCGAGGGTTGCTGTAAAGAGCGCGGGCAGCGGATCCACCGTCCGAATTCGGCCACAAACGGTCGGTCGCCGCAACCTCCAATTCGCCTCTCGGCGGACGCTCCGCTTCAGGCCTGCGATTGCCTTTGGTGCGACGGCCCTTGTCATACTGCGTAAGACACGACACCATGACGAGGACGAGGACTGATGTGACATCGCCGCGCGACGTCGAGGGATCATGAACGCCCTTCAGGACCCGTCCCGCTATCACTCCCTGGACGCCCTCCGGGGACTGATGATGCTCCTCGGGATATACCTGCACGCCGCGGTGGCTTACTCCGAATACGGAAATTGGCCCTGGAAGGACGGTTCGACCACCAGGCTCTTCGATGTGAGTCTCGGGCTAGTCCATGTCTTCCGAATGCCCGTCTTCTACGTCATGGCGGGATTCTTCGCGGCCCTTCTCCTCGAGCGGCGCGGAGTCGTCGGCTTTGCGAGAAACCGAGCCATCCGTATTCTCGTCCCCTTTGCCGTCGGATGGGCAGTTCTGTTCCCTCTGGTGAAGGTGCTTGCAGTTGCCGCCATGAGTCTCGAGGAGCCCGCGGCCCTGCCCCGGCAATTCTTCACCGTCCGCGGGCTCCTGGGGCGCCTCGATCCCATGCACCTGTGGTTCCTCGAGTACCTTCTGCTCTTCTACGCCATTGCCCTCGTAGCGATTCCGCTCTCACGACGCTTGCCGCTTCTTGTCGTCGGGATCAACCGCATCTTTCGAGCCGTCATGATTTCGCCGCTCGGGCCGTGCGCCCTGGCCGTCATGACCTTCCCCACCCTCTGCCTCATGCGGGATGCTGCCATAGACGACCCCTCGGGCTTTGCTCCTGAAAGCAGGATCGTCATCGCCTACCTCGTGTTCTTCGCTTGCGGGTGGCTCCTTTGGCGCAATGCCGACCTCTTGTTCGGGCTGGCGCGATTCCCGCGGGCCCCGATCTTTCTGATGGTCGGCGTCGTCGGGGCATTGCTGGGCTATGCGATCTGGTACTGGCTGCAGTCGACGGGAACCCATCTGCTCCTCGGGTTGCTGGCAAGCGCCTGGTTCTTGGCCCTTGCCATGTGGCTGTTCATCTTCGGCTTCATCGGGATCTTCCTCCGGTTATTCGAACGGCCGATCCCGTGGATCCGCTACCTTTCCGATTCTTCCTACTGGCTCTATCTGGTCCACATGCCGGTCCTGCTCGTATTCCAGATCGCCGTCACGCACACCGGCTGGATGCCGGCCATCAAGGCATTGGTCGTCCTTGCCGCCTCGGTGGCCACGCTTCTCGGGAGCTATCATGTCCTGGTCCGCCCGACCTGGGTCGGCGTAGTCCTCAACGGCCGGACATTCCCCATCAGACGCCAGCCGCCGGCTGCGCACTCAGCGGCCGCCGACAAGGGAAAGGCCGAGGGCTCGCGCGTCCAGAGCATATGAATCACTTTCGTCATGCCCGCCATGACAAGATGGCCGGCGCGATGCCACTGCTACCGTCAGATTCGCCTGGTGGCCTAACAGGATTCGAGCCCGTGAAGGAGTCCGCCCGCGCTTTCGCGAGATCTTCAGGGTGCCCACGAGACAGCAATGACGGGAAAGGTTCACGCGATCCAAACACCGCCTGGATCACTCCTCGAACCGCACCCGGACTATCCCGCTCTGCCGGATGATCGACAGACGTGTGCCCGGCCTCGCCAAGCCCTTCGTGTGGACCAAAACGGCCGACGAGATCCTCGACAGCGTCGCCCGTTCTGTCATCGGATCCCCAACTCAGGACACTAGGCCAGCGCGGCGACCGCCGCCGCGAAGCGCGCCACCTCCTCTTCGGTGTTGTAGTAGTGCACGGACGCGCGCACGAGATCGGGCAACCGGCGCGCCCGGGCATCGAGCAGACTCGGTCCTGACTTGTGGCAATTGATGCGTCGCTGACGCAGCGCCGCGACGATATCCGGCGCCGGTTTCCCCTCGACCGTGAAGGTGACGATGCCGCAGCGCCGGCGCCCGCGGTCGCGGACCCTGACGCCCGGGATTTCCGCGAGCCGCCGCCGCAGCTCGGCGGCCAGCGGCTCGATGCGCCCGGCTATGTCGGCGAGACCCCAGCCGAGCGCGTAGTCGACCGCGGCGCCGAGGCCGAGCTGTCCCGCGACGTTGCGTTCCCAGTTCTCGAAGCGGCGGGCGTCCGGGCGCATCTCGTAGCGGTCGGGCTCGACCCAGGTCGCCGCCTGCAGATCGAGAAAGGGCGGCTCGAGCCGGTCGAGGCCGGCGCGCCGCACATAGAGGAATCCGGTCCCGCGCGGCCCGCGCAGATATTTCCGCCCCGTCCCGGACAGCATGTCGCAGCCGATCGCGGCGACGTCGATCGGCATCTGGCCGACGGATTGGCAGGCGTCGAGCAGGTAGAGGATGCCGTGGGCACGGGCGATGCGACCGATCGACGCCGCCGGATTGACGAGGCCGCCATTGGTCGGCACATGCGTGATGGCGATCAGCTTGACGCGCCGATCGATCATGCGCTCGAGCGCCTCGACATCGAGCTCGCCCGCTTCATCGCTCGGCACGACGTCGACGACGGCGCCGCTGCGCCGCGCGACCTGCAGGAAGGCGATGTAGTTGCTGGAGTACTCGGCTTCGGCGGTGAGGATGCGATCACCGGCCGCGAAGCCGACGGAATAGAACGCCATGTCCCAGGCCACCGTGGCGTTCTCGACGAGCGCGATCTCCGCACGGTCGGCGTTCAAGAGTCGCGCGATCGAATCGTAGATCGCTTCGATCCGATCGTCAGCTGCCGCGGCGGCCTCGTAGCCGCCGGTCTCGGCCTCGAGCTGCAGGTGACGCAGCTGCGCCTGCAGCACCGGCGCCGGCATCAGCGCCGCGCCCGCATTGTTGAAATGCAGGACTTGGCTCGCAGCCGGCGTGTCCCGGCGCGCCCGCTCGATGTCGATGGGCATGGAAGTCTCCGCCGCGTGCTCGCAGGAAATCGATCCGCGCAATTGTGCGGAGCCCGGCTGCGGCTGTCAAGGCCGCTCCCGTTGGGGTTATTCGGCGGCGGCGAAGAGGGTCATGGCGCCTGCACCGGCAGCGCGGCCAGGCGCTGGCGGATCTCGTCGGCGACGCCGCGCTGGTCGGCCGGGACCAGGCCGCCCTGCACCACGATCCCGCCGGCCCCGTCGGGCTTCGGGATCAGGTGCAGGTGGGCGTGGAACACGGTCTGGCTGGCGAGGGAGCCGTTGTTCTGCAGCACGTTGTACGTCTGAAGGCCGAGCGCCCGGGCCACGCGCTTGATGAGCGCCATCAGCTCCGCCGTCTCGGCGTCGTCGAGGTCGTGCAGGTTCGCCGCATGGCGGCGCGAGAAGAACACGCAGTGGCCGCGGGCCCGCGCCTCGCCGGCACTCAGCACGCCGACGGCCCGGGCGCTCTCCACGACGAGCGGCAGCGCGGCGAGCGAGCCGTCCAGCGCCGCGCAGAGCAGGCAGCCGCCGCCCGGCCCCACGTGCGGGCGCGCCGGATGCCGGCCGCGCTCGCGCAGCCGATCGATCTCCGCCAGGACCCGATCGGCGGCGGCTGCCGGGCAGCCCCAGTAGTCGAAAATCCCGCCGCGCACGTGATCGTCGGCCCCGCGCGCCGAGCGCCCGCAGACCACGATGTGACCGGCGCCGGTGGCGCGGGCCAGGTGCGCGTGCAGCCAGCCGGCGAAGCCGGTGGCGTCCCCCGCCGGGTCGAAGTGAAAGCTGAAGACGCGGAACGCCATCGGCGTGTCGGGATCGTCGACCGGGACGAGCTGGCTCCAGGCGCCGCCGTCACGCACACAGGCCAGCGCGTCCTTCCCCGCGCCGGCCGGCGTCTGGCCGAGCGGCTGGAACGCGTAGAGTCCCGGCAGGACCTCGAAATCGGCCCGCGCGATCACCTCGAGCAGGCGGGCGTTGGTCTGGGAGCCGGTCTCGTCGCGCATGGCCTCTCCTCCCCGCGCTCTTCGCGCGCCCACACGATACCACTCGCGTACAGAGAAGTCGGAGGGGCGACTCTGCTAGACTCTCGCCCAGCCTGCAAGGAGGGCTCCTGCATGGACCCGACCCAGTTGCACCACGCCCCGCATCCCCTCGCGCCTGACTCGTAAATCCCCTGCAGGAAGACGCACTGATGGAGCGCAGAAGGTTCCTTGAGGTGATCGCTGGCGGCCTTGCCGTCGCACCGCTCGCCGCTGAGGCTCAGGCGCCGGCGAAGGTCGCCAAGATCGGATATCTGACAGGAAGTTCTGTGGGTCCCCTTGATGCATTCAAGCAGGCCCTGGGTGAGCACGGGTACATTGAGGGACGAAACCTCGCGATTGAGAGCAGATCAGCTGAGGGAAGAGTTGAGCGGCTTTCCCCTCTTGCCACCGAGTTGGCTCACCTCAACGTCGATGTGTTCCTGGTGACCGTCAACAGAGTAGCCGTGGCCATCCGGGAGGTAGCTCCGCAGATCCCCATCGTGATGACGCGTGCCGAGGAACCAGTTCGCCTTGGGCTCGTCAAGAGTCTTGCCCGGCCGGGCGGCAACATCACGGGAATCGCGATAGTGGCCGGCGCGGAGATCTATGGTAAGAACCTGGAGTTGCTCAAGACGGTCCTTCCCGGGAGGGCGCGCATCGCGGCTCTTTTCAACACCACGTCTTCCGTCAATGCACTCTGGTTGAAGGCCACTGAAGAGGCGGCTGGCAAGCTGGGGGTGAGGCTCGTGCCGACCGGAGTCCGCAGCCCGGAGGACTTCGAGCAGGCATTTGCTCTGATGAAGCAAGCGGAGGTGACAGGTTTCGTCGTCCTCGGTGAGCCGCTCTTCTTTGGCCCCAACAGCCGACGGGTCAACGACCTAGCGCTGCGGAGTGGACTGGCTTCCATGTGGCCCCTTCGAGATGGCGTAGACGCAGGTGGCCTGATGTCGTACGGCACTCACGTGCCCGATGCGTATCGCAGCGCGGCCGCCTACGTCGCTAAGATTCTTCGAGGTGCCCCGCCCGGTGATTTGCCGATGGAGCAGCCGAGGAAGTTCGAGCTGATCATCAACCTCAAGACCGCGACGGCGCTCGGGCTGACGATCCCGCCGTCGCTGCTGCAGCGCGCTGACCAGATCATCCAATGATCACCCGGCGAGTGTTCGTCGACCCTCTGGCTGGCGGCCTCCTCGCCGTGCCGCTCGCCGTCCAGGCGCAGCAGGCCCGCATCTATCGCATAGGAGTCATCCTCCAAGGAGGCCCCTACTCCGCAGCCATCGACGGGCTGCGGGACGGTCTCAGGGAGTTGGGACTCGAGGAGGGGAAGCAGTTTCGTCCTCGACGTGCGCGACACCAAAGGCGATCTGAAGGCGGTGGAGGCGGTGGCCAGGAGTCTCGAAGTGCAGAAGGTTGACTTGCTCACGATCCCGCAGTCGCCGCCGCAGCGGGCGGACGAGGTCATCCAGTAGGTGACGGCAGCGTCGATTGATCCCGGCCGTCAGCGTACTGGTCGCGTCGAACCTGGAGTAAGTTCTGGACGAGTCGGTGAAGGTCTGCGACGGCGAAAGGCTTGCTCAGCACTGTGGCGCCGGTCCGGTCGATAAAACTCGCGTACTCAGGCCGTTGCGTGGTCCCGCTCACGAACGCAAGCCGCGGGAGCAAGGCCGGCTGTTGCCTCTCGAGCTCGCGATAGAGATCCACGCCGTCGAGCTCAGGCATCTTGAGGTCGCTCAGGATGACGTCATATGTGCGGGCCTCGATCTTCTCCAGGGCCTCACGCCCATTCTTGGCGGTCTCGACCTCATACCCCTCCCGCCCCAGCGTGGCCGCGATGAGCGCCGCCACGAGCGGCCCATCATCAACAACGAGAATGAAGGCGCGACAGTCTCCGGTACTGGACGTTCGTTCGGCGAGCATTTGCAAGTTGCCTCCGGACAAAGGAGACGCAAGCGCGAGGCCATCTCGGAATAGTATAAAAACCAGCTGCTTACCGAGCCTCCTTTAGTCACGTTCCCGAAAATTGTCACTCATGGCCCCTCACGGACAACTCTCGCACTCCGCCCAGGGAACTGAAAGTCGGGTATCAGTCCCGGATCTCGACATCCACAGGTACCGGTAAGGGAATCAAATGCGGCTTTCAGTCCCCTGCACCGAGAGCTGAGCCGTTCGCCACCGCTGGCTCAAACCACGGGGGGCGTATACAGCATTCACTCCGCAGGACGCCACAGAGGAATGCTCGCCGATTCACTACTCGATCACCTCGTCGGCTCGCAACAGCAGCGACGGTGGGATTGTGAGTCCGAGCGCCTTCGCAGTCCTGTTGTTGATGACCAGCTCGAACCGTGTTGCCTGTCGCAGCGGCAACTCACTCGGCCGAGCGCCCGCCAGGATTTTTGCGACCTGCTCAGCGGCCATCGTATAAATCTCGGATTGGGTCGCGCCGTAGGACATGAGACCGCCAGCGTCTACGAAAAAACGGAACGCATGCATCGTGGGCAAGTGGGCCTTGATGGCGAAGTCGGCGAGCTGCCGAGGCCGAGGATGAGAGCTGAGAACGACGTCGGGATACACGAACAACGCGTCAGGATGCTCCTTCGCGATCATCGTGAGCTCTGGTAGCAGCTCTTCGGCGGCTCCCACCTGAGCCACCTGCATTCTGATCCCTAGACGCGGTGCGGCCTCCTGGGTGAGCTTCAACGCGGTGGGAGCAGCTTCAGGGTCATGAAGAAACATCACCCGCGAGGCCTTGGGAACCGCCTCCTTGAGAAGTTCGAGGCGCTTCGGGCTGAGCTCCGTCGTCATGCATGTAACACCTGTCAGATTTCCACCGGGCCGAGCGAGGCGTGTGACGTGCTCGAACGGATCGCACGAGTAGACGACGAGCGGTGTAGTCTTCACGGTTCCGGCGACGATTCGCGCCGCCCTCGTGCCCATGGTGAACAGAACGTCGACCGGGGCCTTCACGAGGTCAGCGGCTAACCCCGGCATCCGATCGTATCGGCAATCTGCGAATCGCTGCTCGAGGATGAGGTTCTTTCCCTCGACGTAGCCTTGTTCCGCCAGGCGAGCTCGGAAAATATCGAAATGGGGGCGCCGAGGACCAGGGCCACAGACCTCCAGCCAGCCGACGCGCGCTATCCCGGCAGCCCTTTGCGCCTCGAGCAAGGTCGGTATGGCGAGCAGGCTTATGCCGAGAGCAAGAACCGTCACCCCGATCCGCATACCCGTCCCCTTCATCTTCATGGCATGGCCTCCGGGCCCGCTGCCGGCTGAGCCCCGTTGGTGAGCGCCGGGTGTGACCCGATTATGGCCTGCTCCGTTCATCTCCCAAAACGGAAATGTGGGCTAAAACATCGCCTGGAAGTTTGTCGACCGAGGCTCAGGCCCTTACCCTTGGCGAAGCCTGCTCGTGGCGATCAAGCCGGGGCTCTAGCGCCGGCCGCCTGGCGCGTCGCTTGACCCGTCCATCAAGGGGGAGCAGTATGGGCCGCTGAGATGGACGGCCTCAAAGTCTTCTCCGGATCGTCGCACCCCGCGCTGGCCCAGGCGATCTGCAAGTGTCTCGGCATCGCGCCCGGCCGGCTTTCCACCACGCGCTTCTCGAACGAGAACCTCAAGGTCCGGATCGAGGAGAACGTCCGCGAGCAGGACGTGTTCGTGGTGCAGACGTCGGCGCCCCCGTTGTCGGAGAACATCGTCGAGCTGTTGATCCTGCTCGACGCGCTCACGCATGCCTCCGCGCGGCGGGTGACGGCGGTCCTGCCGTACTTTCCGTACGCGCGCAGCGACAAGAAGGACGAGCCGCGCATCTCCATCACCGCCCGCCTCATGGCCGACCTCGTCGCCACCGCGGGGGCGAATCGCGTGCTCACCATCGACCTGCACTCGCCGCAGATCCAAGGGTTCTTCT
>Ga0137394_10003057_pt1 | contig 12501 bp, 12 predicted proteins | sample czobulk116metaG_FD_108278 | JGI IMG/M metagenome (GOLD analysis project Ga0137394, IMG submission 108278) | Vadose zone soil microbial communities from Angelo Coast Range Reserve, California, USA - czobulk1.16 metaG | ecosystem: Environmental > Terrestrial > Soil > Vadose zone | place: USA... | reverse complement strand
TCGGCCTGCCCAAGGGCTGAGCGCCCGCCCGGTCATTGACTCAGCCCTCGCCTCGGCGCTCGAGGCCAGCGTCTCAGCTCGAACTGCGATGATACTGACGCTCGTCCGACGGCGACGGGCACTCCGGCCGGGGCGTGCTTGGCCGCCGCGGCGTCCGCCTTCGCGAAGTCGACCTCGGTGAACCCGTAGAGACCCGCGCCGCCCAGCAAAATATCGGCGGCTGTTTTCCGCGACACCGTCCTCAGGAGATTGTTCGACACGTTGGGGAAGTTGGAGTCGAAGTGCGGGTAGTCGGTGGAGACACACATACGATCCGCCCCGATGAGACCCGCCGTCGCCTCGATCTCGGGCTCGCTCCCCTCCACCGCGGCCCAGCAGTTGCGCCGGAAGTACTCCTTGGGGGTCATGGTCAGGTACGGCGCGTGGGTGTCGCGGTACTGCGGATAGTCCCACTCGATGCGGGAGAGCAGGCCCGGCACCCAGGAGTTCTGCGCCTCGAGGAAGCCCACGCGCAGCCGGGGATGGAACTCGAACACGCCGCCCACGATCATGGCGATCAGGGCCTGCTGCATCTCGATCCAGTGGCTGGCCACGTGCCGGTAGAACCGGTTCTCGCCGTACAGCACGTTCATGTGCGAGTACCACGCCCCCGTGCCCTCGTGGAATCCCCACGTGACGTCCAGACTCTCGTGGAGGCTGTAGAGCGGATCCCAGTAGTTGGAGTGCCAGTAGTGGCCGTTGACCAGGTTGGGACGCAGGAAGGACCCGACCGCGCCCATCTCCTGGACGCAGCGGATCAGCTCGCGGCAGGCGAGGTTGACGTCGTGCGGCGGCAGCATGGCCACGAACTTGAGCTGGTCGGGGCTGTGCTCGCAGAATTCGTGGATCCAGTTGTTGTAGGCCTGGCACAGGGCGAGGGAGAGATGCGGGTCCATGTTGTCGCGGGCGAGGAGGCTCAGCCCCGTGGTCGGATAGAGGACGGCGATGTCCACGCCCTCGATCCCCATGCCCATGACCTGCGCCACCGCGTCGTACTTGCGCTCGATGGCGAAATCGAGGCGTCCCGTGTCGGCGAGCCGGGATCCCGAGAGGGGCTGGGTGCTGTTGGTGCCGCCGGGAGCCCTCCGCTTGCGATACTGCTGCAGCTCGGCGTCCATGGTGGTCGGCAGGCCGTCGATGACGATGGTCCCGCGCTGCGGGCGCCCGTCGGCGCCGATGGGCAGGCTCACGCGACTCCTGAACCTGGGCTCCAGATACTTCTCGAAAAGATCCGGCGGTTCCATGATGTGCATGTCGCAGTCGACGAAGCGGAGCCCATCTTTCATGTCGCCCTCCCGGAATGGCTGTGTGCTGCCCTCACGCCCATGACGGCTGGTTGCCCGATGCCGGCGATTCTACTCGCGGGACGGGTGGTCCGCCATGGACTCCTCGGCGCGGCGGCTGACGGACGCGCAGCGCGTCAATCGATGCTAGCATTCCCCCGCGATGCACCCTCCAGCTGAGCCCATCGTCGAATTCATCGGAGCGCGCAAGCGCTACGGTGAGACCGAGGCGTTGAAGGGCATCGACCTGAGCGTGCACGCGGGCGAGGTCCTGGCCCTGCTCGGCCCCAACGGCGCCGGCAAGACGACCTCCATCAGTCTCATGCTCGGCCTGCGCCGGCCGACGGCAGGGCAGGTGCGTCTCTTCGGTCTCGCGCCGACGGATCGGCGCGCGCGCAGCCGCTGTGGCGTGATGCTGCAGGAGTCGGGCGTGGCGGGGACGCTGACGGTGCGCGAGACCGTCGATCTCTTCCGCACGTACTACCCCGCCCCCCTGGCGGCCGAGCGCGCGATCGCCATGGCGGGTCTCGAGACGGTGGCCGAGCGCAGAGTCGCCGTCCTGTCCGCCGGCCAGCGCCAGCGGCTCTATTTCGCCCTCGCGGTCTGCGGTGATCCGCACGTGCTCTTCCTTGACGAGCCCACCGTGGGCATGGACGTGGAGTCCCGACGCGCCTTTCTCCAGAGCATGCAGGTCCTGGCCAAGGCGGGGAAGACCATCGTCTTCACCACCCACTATCTGCCCGAGGCCGAGGAGCTGGCCCAACGCATCGTTGTCATCGACCGCGGCCTCGTGATCGCCGACGCGACGCCCCAGGATCTCAAGTCCCGCGTCCCCGCCAAGCGCGTGACGTTCAGCACTCCGCATCCGCTGCCTGCCGGGGCCCTCGCGGGACTGGCGGGGACAAGCATGGAGGTCTCCGACCGTCGCGTCCGCCTGCTCACCAACGACCCGGAGTCGCTCCTGCGCGAGCTCTTCCGTCGGGGCGTGGAGATCAGCGACCTCGAGGTGGTGGGCGCGGACCTCGAAGAAGCCTTCCTCACCTTGATGCGCCCGACGGCGGGTCCATGATGGCTCGGCCCGAGATGCCCACGGCCCCGCTCGGGCGCATGCTCGCCGAGCAGATCCGGAGCCAGATGCTCATCCGCTGGCGCATCCCGGCCTTCAGCCTCACCAATCTCGCCCTCCCCATCATCTTCTTCACCTTCTTCGGCCTTCCCCTCGTCAACCAGACCCTGCCGGACGGGACGAACCTCGGCGCCGTCATCCTCGCCTCGTTTGCCGCCTACGCCGTGGGAAGCATCATGGTCTTCTCCTTCGGGATCGGCGTCGCCACCGAGCGCGCGATGCGGATGGACGTCCTGATCCGCGCCACGCCGCTCCCCCCCGGCATCTACATCCTCGCCAAGGTCGTCACAGCTCTGTTCTTCGCCCTGGTGTCGCTCGTGATCCTGATCGTCTACGGCATCGTGGTCGGGGGGATTCGTCAGGATCCGTCCGTGTGGATCAGCATGATCGCTCGGCTGCTCGCGGGCTCGCTGCCCTTCATCGGCCTCGGCTTTGCCATCGGCTACCTGACGGGCCCGAACGCCGCGCCGGCCGTCGCCAACCTGATCTATCTGCCCCTGGCCTTTGCCTCGGGCTACTTTCTCCCGCTCAACCAGTTGCCGGCCTTCATCCGTCGCGTCGCTCCGTATCTCCCGACCTATCACTATGCGCAGCTGGCCTGGAGCGCGGTGGGCCGACGATCGGAGCCGCTCCTCACGAGTCTCCTCTGGGTGGCGGGCTACTCGATCCTCTTCCTCGCCATCGCGGTGTGGGCCTACCAGCGGGACGAGACCAGCAAGTTCGTGTAGCAGGCTCGAGCCAAGGGGCTAGTGTCAGGCCCTCCGTGCATATGTCAACGATGACCTCGCCGGTCGTCCTCGCTCTCCTGGCCGCCGTGGGCTTCGGCTGCGCGGGGATCTTCATCAGGCGGGCCCTGAGCTACGCGTCGCCGCTCGCCGCGGCGATGGTCTCGGTCGCCGTCACCACCGCGCTGGTGTGCCTGCTCGCCGCAGCGACCGCGCCCGTCTCGCAGATGTTCACGTGGCGCATCATGGCCTTCGTGGCGGCCGGCTTCCTCGCCCCCGGCCTCGCTCGTCTCGCCATGTTCACCGGGATCCACCGGATCGGTGTGGCCCGCGCCATGCCCGTGGTGAGCACCACGCCGGGCTTGGCGGTGCTCGTGGCCATCGCCGCCCTCGGCGAACGCCCCTCCGCGTGGCTTCTCGTCGGCGTGATCTGTATCGTGGGGGGCGGTGTCCTGCTCGCGGGAAGCGGCAAGACAGAGGGCGCCTGGCGGTCGCGTGACCTCGCCTTCCCTCTCCTGGCGGCCCTGGGCTTCGCCCTGCGGGACAACATCTTTCGCCTCGGATTCCGACACTACGAGGACCCGACCTTGGCCGCCGCCGCCGCGGCCCTGGCCTCTCTGGCCGTGATGAGCACCGTCACCTTCCTCCAGCGGGGGTCGGGGCGCATTCGAATCGAGCGCGCAGCATTTCCATTTCTGGCCGCGTCGGGACTCGCGGAGGCCTGCGGCTATCTCACCGCCCTGCGAGCTTTCCAGGGCGGCGACGTCTCGGTCGTCTCGCCCCTGGTCAGCACATACGGACTCGTCGCTCTCGTCCTCGCCGCCCTCTTCCTGCGGGACCTGGAGCGCGTCTCGTTGCGGGTGGTCCTGGCCGCCGTCTTGATCGTGAGCGGCGTCTTCGTCGTGATGCGCTCGGTCAGCCCCTAGCGGCCCGCACCGGGCTCGCGGCCGGATCCCTTCTTACGCACCTGCACCCCCGTCCACTGCTCGTAGAGCGAGGTGACGGCGGCCATATCGAGGGCGCCCAGTCCCTGCGCGTGGGCCGCCTCGTACATCTGCCGGACCGTGGCCGCCACGGGCATGGGCATCTCCAGGCTGGCGGCCATGGCCAGCGCCAGTGAGAGATCCTTGCGCGACAGGTTGATGCCGAAGGACGGCGCGAAATTCCCCGCGAGCACGTTCGGCATGCGCTTGAGAAAGTGGTGGGAGCGGCCGCCGCTCGTGGAGAGGATCTCGAACAGGCGCTCCGGGTCGACCCCGGCCTTCACCCCCAGCACCATCGCCTCGGCGGCCACCGCCATGTTCCCCATCGACATCACGTTGTTGACGATCTTGACGACCTGGCCCGAGCCGAGGGGGCCGACGTGATGGAGATCGGTGCCCAGCGTCATCAGAAGGGGCCGGCATCGCTCGAGCACGGCCGCCTCGCCCCCGATGAGAAAGACGAGCTTGCCGCTTCCCGCCTCGACGGGACCGCCGCTCACGGGCGCGTCGAGACATTCGACGCCGGATTTCTTGGCGGCCGCCGCCACCTCGCGCCAGCAGTCCGGATCGATGGTGCTCAGGTCGATCAAGGTCATGCCCGCGCGGATCGCTTGGAGCGCGCCGTCCTCGCCGAGATAGGCGCGGCGGACGGCCGCGGGATCGGTCAGGCTCGACAGGACGAAGTCCGAGGCTTCCGCGGCTCGGGCGGGCGACGCGGCCAGAACCACTCCGTTCGCCTTGGCCTGTGCGGTGCGGACCGGGTCCACGTCATAGCCCGTCACCGCATATCCCTCGGACACGAGGCGCCGCGCCATCTGCCCGCCCATGGTCCCCAAGCCGAGAAATCCGATCCTGGGCTTCGTCGTCACGGCGCGCACCTCCTGATGATCACGCTGTCGATGGAGCTTGCCCTACCGCTGCGCAGGCTCGGGCGGTAGGGTCTCGAGGAAATCGAGGAGGACGCGGTTGAAGGCCGCGGGCTGATCGAGGTTCGAGGAGTGCCCGGCGCCCGCGATCACCTCGAGCCTGGCCCCGGGAATCTTCTTCGCCATGTACTCGCAGGGGGCGAGAAACGGCTGGTCCTGGTCGCCCACGATGACCAGCGTGGGCACCGTGATCGACGGAATCCCGTCGATGACGCGCGAGTCGCGCTGGGCGAGCATCCCACGGGCGGCGTGGGCCAGCCCCTGCGCGGAGCGGTGAAACCCGGCTGCTTCGCGTACCTCGCGGCTCCGTCCGCCGAGCGTGTCGAGCCCGCGCGCCTCCAGCTCCGCCGCCCGCTCGCGGGCCCGCTGGTTCCAGGCCGCGCGCGCCTCGGCGTTCCGATACCCGGGGCCGGAGTCGCAAATGACGAGCGCGCGGACCATCGCCGGATGCGCGAGGGAGAAGCCGAGCGAGGCGTAGCCGCCAAGGGAGAGGCCCCCCACGATCGCCCGCTCCACGCCCACGTGCCGGAGCAGCGCCCGCATGTCGCCCACCGTGTGCTCCTCGGAATACAGCGCGGGGTCGTCGGGGCTCTCCGTCTCTCCGTGCCCGCGCATGCTCCAGCTGATGACGGTGTAGCGGCCCTCGAGCGCCCGGTGCTGGCCGTCCCACATGCGCCGCGTGGCCGAGTAGCCGTGGCTGAGGAGCACGGCGGGGCCGCTCCCGCTCACCTCGTAGTCGATCTCGATCCCATTGAGCCGCGCGCGAGCCATGTCGACGCTCCTTTCGCTCGTGGATTCGCCCAAGTATGCCACGAGTGCCGGTGGCGACGTTGACAGCCCGTCGCCCGCCTCCTAGAATCGCTCACGTCATGCACGCACAGAGGCGACGCACGGAGGCGCGATGAAATTCGGCATCTTCTACGAGCATCAGCTCCCGCGGCCGTGGGAGCCCGACAGCGAGCTCCAGCTCTTCCAGGACGCGCTCGATCAGGTGGAGCTGGCCGATCGCCTGGGCCTCGACTATGCCTGGGAGGTCGAGCACCACTTCCTCGAGGAGTACTCCCATTCCTCGGCCCCCGAGGTGTTCCTCGCCGCTTGCTCGCAGCGCACGCGGCGCATCCGGCTGGGCCACGGCATCGTGCTCATGCCCCCCGGCTACAACCAGCCCGCGCGCGTGGCCGAGCGCCTCGCCACGCTCGACCTCGTCTCCCGGGGCCGCGTCGACTGGGGCACGGGCGAATCCGCCTCACGGGCGGAGCTCGAAGGCTATGGCGTCAATCCGGGCGAGCGGCGGGCCATGTGGCGCGAGACCGTGGAGCAGGTCGCCAACATGATGGTGATGGATCCCTACCCCGGCTTCCAGGGCCAGTTCTTCTCGATGCCTGCGCGCAACGTGGTGCCCAAGCCGGTGCAGAAGCCTCACCCGCCCATCTGGGTCGCCTGCTCCAATCGCGAGACCATCCACCTCGCCGCCCAGCTCGGCATCGGCGCCCTGACCTTTGCCTTCATCGATCCCGCCGAGGCCAAGAACTGGGTCGACGACTACTACGAGACGTTCAAGCGCGAGTGCGTGCCCATCGGGCATGCCGTGAACCCGAACATCGCCATGGTCACCGGCTTCTCCTGCCACGCCAGCGCCGAGGAAGCCCGCCGCCGCGGCGCCGACGGCTTCCGCTTCTTCCAGTTCGCCCTCGGTCATCACTACGTCTTCGGCAAGCACAAGCCGGGGCGCACGAATATCTGGACGGCCTTCGAGGCGGTGCGCGATCAGATCGGCACGGAGGTGCTGGGGGGCGGGGCCAACTGCATCGGCACCCCGGAGGAGCTGCGCGCCGCCCTGCGGACCTTCCAGGATGCCGGAGTCGACCAGACCATCTTCATCCAGCAGGGTGGCAAGAACCGCCACGACCACATCTGCGAGTCCCTCGAGCTCTTCGCGGCCAAGGTCATGCCGGAGTTCGCGGAGCGCGAGGCCGAGCGGGAGCGGGTGAAGCGCGAGGAGCTGGCCCCCTATGTCGAGGCGGCCATGGCCCGCAAGCAGGTCATGTCCCCGCTGGCCGAGGGCGACATCCCCGTCCACGAGGCCTACGGCAATACCGTGGCCCTCACCGACGAGGACATCCAGAAGCTGCCCGAGGGCAACCGGCTGCGCGTGCTGACCTTCCGCCGGATCCGCGAGATCGCCGAGCGGGCCGCGAAAGCACGTGAGGGCCGCGCCCTGGGCTAGTGACCGGACAAGACGGGGAGCAGGAGCGTCCACCGCCATGCTTCCAATCGAGCTAGGCGGACTACTACCGGGCGAGCCGGATCGCCACGTGTACCGGATCGGGCAGCGAAGGGTGCTCCGTCTCCATCTGCGAGGGACCGAGCTGAGCCAGGCCCCGTGTGAAGTCTTCGTAGCTCGACCGAGGAACGACGGCCATGATGGTGGAGTTCCGGTTCCCCCCGGCCGTCGAGCCTCCGAGCAGCGCCAGCAAGGTGGTGACGTCGCGCTCGGCCGCTCTCCGGTTCTGCACGGAAAGCTGGACCACCACGTCCGCGCGGGAGTCGGGCGGAGCCTCCTTCCCTTCCGTCTTGACGGTCGACGTCACGGCGGGAGCGGGGGCGGGCCGGGAGGCTTCGGCAGACGCCGTACTGCCCTGGCGCGGGGTCGACGGGGCCGGCGGCATCGCCGGTGGAGACGCTGAGGGCATCACGGTCCTCGGCGCCGGCAAGCCGTCGACCGCTCCGGAGGGGCCGGGGGAAGGCGAAACATCACGTCGACCGGCCGGGGGGTTCTCGCGTGGCCATTGCGACGGGGCCGGCCTGGTCGACGGCGCGGCGGCCTGAGAGGTTGCCCATGAGACGAGGGCCTCCGTGGCGACATCGAGGGCGGATCGCCCGGATACGGCATAGGAGACGATCCCCAGGATCATCGGGATCACCGTAGCGCCCACGAGGAGCCGGAACGCGACCGTCGAGCGCCGGAGCCGGCGGAACCGCGCGATCGCACCCCTCCAATGAGAGGGCTCGTCCACGTAGGCCATCGGGGGGCGGCGGGACCCAGGCTCGGGCGGGCGGCGCAGCCGGTGAAGCTCTTCCAATGTCACCCCGCACTCGGGGCACTGACTCACATGGGCTTCCGTTTCGGTCCACTCCGTCAGGCCAAGCTCCCCATCGAGGAGAGCGGAAAATCGCTCGTGGGCGTCGTGGCAATCCATGATCGTGGGGCCTCCGTGCCCAGGTAGGTACTATGGTGGCGAGGCCATCGCGCGGAGAAGCGCGGGATCCTCCATCGCTCGTCCTGCCCCCAGCACCACGCAGTGGCTGGGCTCCTTGCTGACCGTGACAGGCAGGTTGGTCCAGTTGCGCAGCACGGTGTCGAGCCCGGGCAGCTGGGCCCCGGCTCCCGTCAGGATGATGCCGGTGTCCACGATGTCGGCGGCCAGCTCGGGCGGCGTCCGTTCCAGACATGCCCGCACGGCGTCGAGGAACGCCGTCATCGGCTCATGGAGGGCTTCCCGCAGCTCCTGCACCGACACGGCGATGCTCCGGGGAAGGCCATTGATGAGGTTTCGGCCCTTGACCTCGTGAATGAGCGGGCCGTCCTCGGAGGGGCCGAGGAGCAGGAGCGTCGATCCCAGGGCGAACTTGAGCTCCTCGGCCTGCCGGTTGCCGATGAGAAGGCTATGGCCCTTCCTGATGTGCTGGATGATCGCCTCGTCCAGGTCATCGCCCCCGATCCGCATGGACTCGCAACCCACGATGCCGGACAGGGACATCACGGCGACTTCCGTCGTCCCGCCCCCGATGTTCACGACAGTGTGAGCGCCGGGCGCGGCCACGGGCAGGCCCGCGCCCAGGGCGGCCGCCACCGGCGCCTCGATCAGGTAGACCTTGCGCGCGCCCACGCTCCGCCCGAGCTCGTCGACGGCGCGCTTCTCCACCTGCGTCGTCCCGTGGGGCACCACCACGGCCATGCGGGGCTGCAGCACGTGCCAGCGTCCGACCACTGTTTTCATGAAACTGCGGAGCATCTCGCGGGTGGCGGTGACGTCCGCGATCACGCCGCGACGCAGGGGGGAAATGACCTGGACGCTCTGCGGCACGCGCCCGACCATTGCCTTGGCCGCTCGCCCCACGGCCAGCACGGTCTTGTCGCGGGCATCGATTGCGATGATGGACGGCTCGTCGAGGGCGACACCGATGCCCGGAACATAGATCCGGGTATTGGTGGTCCCGAGGTCGATGGCCAGGTCGCTCGGGCCGACATGGGGAAACGCAACTGATAGGAAGGAAGGACTCAACGGTCCGAGCTTCCGCCGAGGCGTCTTCCAGGGCTGGGACCGGGCATACGTCGCGGGAACGTAGCAACCGACGTGCCCGGAGGCAGAAGCACCGCTTCCCGCCCGATCCGATGATTTCTGGCGCGCCTGGGGCCTCAGCACGCCGGGCTGAGAAGAAACGACTCGGCGCGGTGCTCGGGCTCTGATGTAGGAATTACATGCCGATGGAGAATCTTATCTAGCGGTAGTCGATTCTTTTGCGACGACACGATCCGTCAGGCAAGGACGGATGGCGCGAGTCTCCTGCGCGACTTGCCCTCCGATCGGATGCGCTCGACTCGTGTGCGAGCCTTCGGGGAGGCCCTGCGGGGTCCCCCCGCCCAGTCCGGTAAGCGTGCAGGCGCAGCAGGCCATGGCCAGAGACCAAGCCTCGGTCTCGTCCTCCACGACCAGGATCGTCTCCCCAGGTGTCAGCGAATGGACAGACATGTCTCAAACACATGCCACCACAACCCGCCCACGGTCGCCCGAGCGACATGGAGCCTAAATCAACGAGTTCCGGGGCTCGACCGAGTCATCGCGTCCTGGCGCGGTACTCGAGACTCGGTAAGTCTTTCGTCCACCGGCCTGGGCCAAGGCAGTAGCTCATCAGAAACCAAGCCAAAGGGCGGTCAATGGGCCTATGGATCCGGCAGCGCCAAGCCCCCTCCCCGGCATCCGGTTTGCTCTTAGAACTAGTCCGCAAGCGTGGTTGCAGACCGCCCATACCCTCACGAGGGAGGCCGTCGATGGCCAAGCAATACCAGTGTCACACCTGCTGGAGAACCGCAGCCGAGCCCGAGCGGTGCTGCGGGGCCTCGATGTCGAAGGCGAGCCTCGACGAGGGCATCATCTGGCCGCTGATCTGGTTGGAGCCAAGGGGAGGGCATTCGTGATGCGAACCTTTGCGGTCCTTACGGTCCTTCTTCTGATCCTTGGCTTCGCCCCGCTTCCCGCCGCACATGCCGAGACCCCCGCGAAGGGGCAGGCGCTGGGGATCCTTGTCCTCGCTGGCCTCTTGAGGCCGGGCTCCCAACCCCCGGGCCGGCCCACGGAGAAGCCGAAGCCGTCGATGCAGGGCGCGTCGAAGGTTCAAGGCAGAACCGCTGACGTGAAGAGCGGGAAGCTCACCGCGAAGGACAGCCAAGGTCGGTTCGACCAGACCGCGCGGGTCCCTCACTAGGGGACAGAGCGACGGGCCGTTCCCGAAGAACTAAACGCGCGGTGTGAACCGCGCGTTTTCTTGTGCCTGACGATGCCTGTCAGGGCAGGCCGGCCGATGATCCCGCGACCTGCACGGCCGCGCCTTCCTGCAGCGTATCGGGAGGGGCGACGAGCAAACGATCCCGCTCGCTCAGGCCACCGACGACCTCGACCGTCGTGCCGAAGTCGCGGCCGAGCTGGACCATCGGGAAGCGAACCCTGCTATCGGCTCCCACGACGGCAACGCGCGGCGGACCCGACCGGACGATCAGGGCGCTGGAGGGAATCACCAGCGGTGGATCGGTGCGCACCAGGTGAAACCTCACGTCCGTGTACATGCCGGGCCGCAAGAGCTCTCCGTCATTCTGGATGCGGACCTCGGTCAACAGAGTCCGGGATGTGGGATCGAGCGCGCCGGCTGTGCTGACCACGCGCCCCGAGAAGACTCGCTGCGGAAACTCCCGCACCACGAGCTCGGCGACGAGTCCGGGCTTGACGTCCGTCACGAACGTCTGGGGCACGCTGACGTAGATCCGCAGGCTGTCGATCTGGGCCATCCGGAAGAGCGGCGTGTTGCTGGTGGCGCTCCCCGAGCTGATCAACGCGCCGTTGTCCACGTTGCGCACGGTGACGATGCCGGGGAAGGGTGCCCGGATCTTCTGAAACGATTGCATCTCGAGCAGGCGCTGAACGTTGGCCTGGTTGGACACCACATTGGCGTCCGCGGCCGTCACGCTCGCCTCCAGCGCGACGACGTTGGCCTGGGCCGCCTTGACGTCGGCCTGGGCGGTGGTGACGAGCACCTGGCGATCGTCGACGTCCTGCTGGGCCACGAGCTCCCGCTCCTTGAGCGTGCGCCAGCGCGACAGATTGGTCCCGTTGTACTCGAGCTGGGCCTGGGTGTGCACGAGCGCGGATCGAGCCTGCTCGAGACTGGCCACGGCCTGGGCCCGGGCGGCTTGCGCCTGGGCCAGCGTGGCCTTGGCCTGGTACAGCTGCTGATCCAGCTCGGGCGTATCGATCTCCGCCAACACCTGCCCGGCCACGACACGATCCCCGATGTCCACGAGACGGCGCTTGAGGTAGCCGTCGACCCTGGCGTAGGTCGCGGTTTCCTGGATCGCCTGGATGGTTCCTGGAAGCATGAACTCGGCGATCGGCTTGCCGCGAGCGGGGAGGGTCACCTTGACCACCGGCACCCCGTCCTTCACCGCACGGGCCGTGGCCTCGAGATCCTGGTGCCGCCGCACCCGAGGCAAGGTGCCCACAGCCACCAGGCCAATGACCCCGATCAGCATGAGGACGGCCAGGCGGCTGACGGGAAGGCGCGGGCGGCTCGAGCCGCCCGCACGCGGGACCGTCGCAGGGAGCGAGGGCTCACGAATCATCTCGATCTCCTCCTCGACCTTCGGTTTCGGCCGTGCCAGAGCCCGCCGCCTCGGCGCGCGCCGCGTCCACCTGGAACGGCGGCTGCCGCCGGAGCAGGCTGTAGATGACGGGCACGACGAAGAGCGTGGTGACGGTGGCGACGGCCAGGCCCCCGATCACCGCTCGACCGAGGGGCGCGTTCTGCTCGCCTCCCTCTCCGAGTCCGAGGGACATGGGAAACATGCCGATGATCATGGCGAGCGCGGTCATGAGAACGGGGCGCAGCCGCGTGTAGCCGGCCGAGAGGGCCGCCGTCATCGCGCCGTGCCCTTCCCGGCGCTCATCATTGGCGAAGGTGACGAGGAGAATGCTGTTCGAGGTCGCCACACCGACGCTCATGATCGCGCCCATCAGTGAGGGGACGCTGATGCTCGTCTGCGTGAGAAACAGCGCCCAGAGAATGCCCGCGATGGTGCCGGGCAAGGCGGAGAGGATGATGAACGGATCGAGCCACGATTGGAAGTTGACCACCATGAGGGCGTAG
>Ga0137394_10003056_pt1 | contig 12506 bp, 9 predicted proteins | sample czobulk116metaG_FD_108278 | JGI IMG/M metagenome (GOLD analysis project Ga0137394, IMG submission 108278) | Vadose zone soil microbial communities from Angelo Coast Range Reserve, California, USA - czobulk1.16 metaG | ecosystem: Environmental > Terrestrial > Soil > Vadose zone | place: USA... | reverse complement strand
TGCTGGCTGACCGGAAGGCGAGCGGACAACGCCTCGAGCGCGGCGAGCGCGCCACTGGCGTTCAGCAGCTGATTCGCGCCACGCAGGGCGGGATAAGGCAGGCTTGCGCGGCGTCCGGTGCGACCGCGAAAAGTCCATTGCACACGGTCGCCCTCATAGCTGAAATCGCGTCCGGCGAGCCATAGGTCCGCGCCGAGTTGATGCGCAACCTCGAGCACGCTCGTCGGCGGCCGCGGCTCGGCGCAGATGGCAGGTCGCCCGCGGCGAAAGATGTGTGCCTTTTCAAAACCGATCGATTCGCGCGTCGGCCCGAGATACGACGTGTGGTCGATGTCGACCGAAGTCAGGATCGAGCAATCCGGGTCGATGATGTTGACGGCATCGAGCCTACCGCCGAGGCCTATCTCGAGCACCATCGCATCCAGGCGCTGTGCCTGGAACAGGCGCAGCACCGCAAGCGTGGTGAATTCGAAATAGGTGAGCGTGGTCGCGCCACGCGCCGCGTCGACCGCCTCGAATTGTCCGATCAGCGCGGCATCGCTGGCGACCACACCATCGATCTGGGCGCGCTCGTTGAAGCGCAGCAGGTGCGGCGAGGTGTAGAGCCCTACCCTGTATCCCGCGGCGCGCAGGATCGCATCGAGCATCGCGCACGTCGAGCCCTTGCCGTTGGTGCCGCCGATGATGAAGGTCGGACAGGAAAAACGCAGCCCGAGGCGCTGCGCAACTTCGCGCACTCGGTCGAGCGTCAGATCGATGGGGCGGCTGTGCAGGCGCTCGATGCGCTCGAGCCAGGTATCGAGAGTTGTCGCGTCAGCGGTCAAGAATCGAGTTCACGGCAACGTGTGCTTCTAGGCGATCGCGTCGGCAGGTTGCTTCAACAGCAATGCCAGCAGATGCGCAATTTCATCGCGCATCTGGCGCCGGTCGACGATCGAGTCGATCGCGCCCTTTTGCAGCAGGAATTCGGCGCGCTGGAAGCCTTCCGGCAACTTCTCGCGCACCGTCTGCTCGATCACGCGCGGTCCGGCAAAGCCGATCAGCGCTTTGGGCTCGGCGAGCACGACGTCGCCCATGAATGCGAAACTTGCCGATACACCGCCCATCGTCGGGTCGGTGAGCACCGAGATGAACGGCAGCTTGGCCTCCGCCAGCTTGGCGATCATCGCGGTGGTCTTGGCCATCTGCATCAGGGACAGCAGGCTCTCCTGCATACGCGCCCCGCCGGTCGCAGTGATGCAGATGAACGGCACCTTTTGCTCGAGCGCGGTCTGTACGCCGCGTACGAAACGTTCGCCGACCACCGACCCCATCGAGCCGCCCATGAACTCGAACTCGAAGCACGCGGCAACCACCGGCAGCGTGCGAATGGCCCCGCCGACCACAATCAGTGCATCGGTCTCGCCGGTCTCTTGCATCGCTTCCTGCAAGCGCTCCGGATATTTTCTGCTGTCCTTGAATTTGAGCGGATCGACCGGAATGATTTCCTGGCCCACTTCATAGCGCCCTTCGGCGTCGAGCAAGGTATCGAGCCGCTCGCGCGCACCGATGCGCATGTGATGGCTGCATTTTGGACAGACGTTGAGCGAGCGCTCGAGTTCGGCCGAATACAGCACCGCTTCGCAGCCGGGGCACTTGGTCCACAGCCCTTCCGGCACGCTCTTGCGTGAGCCGCCCTGCTTGATGCGCGGTGGAAGCAGCTTCTCGATCCAGCTCATGGGACGGGTCCTCCGCGTTAGACGGAAAGCGCTGGCGCATCAATGGCGCGCCGGATATCGGACAGCAACTTGCTGATCGCTTCAACCGCGCGTTCGCGCGGCGTATTTTCCAGTTCCTGGATGAGGCGACTACCTATGACGACCGCGTCCGCGACCCTTGCGACCGCTTGTGCACTCGCCGCATCTTTGATGCCGAACCCGACCCCGACCGGCACGCGCGCATATTTCTTGATGTGCGGGATACGTTGCAGCACGCTGCCAATGTCAAGCGTACCCGCACCAGTGGTGCCCGTCAGGCTCACGTAGTACAAGTACCCGGACGCGACGCGCGCGACCCGTTGAATGCGGTCATCGGTCGACGTCGGCGCAAGCAGGAAAATCGGATCGATGGCGGCGCCGCGCAGCATTTTCGCGAAGCCCTCGCACTCCTCGGGCGGGTAGTCGACCACCAGCACTCCGTCAACGCCGGCGGTGCCTGCGGCACGCGCGAAGGCTTCGAAACCCATGGCCTCGATGGGATTGGCGTAACCCATCAACACGACCGGTGTCTCGGCGTCAGCGCGGCGAAAATCGTTTACCAGTTCAAGCGTGCGCCGCAGTCCCACCCCGTTTCGGATCGCGCGTTCGCTGGCGCGCTGGACCACCGGGCCGTCGGCCATCGGATCGGAAAACGGCACACCAAGCTCGATCACGTCTGCGCCTGCTTTAGCAAGCGCACGCATCAATGGAACCGTGAGCTCTGCTGTGGGATCGCCCGCAGCAATGTACGGGATGAGACCCTTGCGCCGCTCGCGCGCGAGTTTTGCGAAGCGACGCTCGATCAGCGACATCAGCGCTTGTTCCCGAAGTCCAACCCGCTGGCATCGGCGACGATGTGCAGGTCCTTGTCGCCACGGCCACTGAGGTTCACCAGGATGATGCGATCGCGGCCAAGAGATGGCGCGAGTTTGGTTGCGTACGCGAGCGCGTGGCTCGATTCGAGCGCGGGAATGATGCCTTCGATACGACAGCATGCATGAAACGCCTGCAGCGCCTCGACATCGGTGGCCCCGACGTACTGCGCTCGGCCACGATCCTTCAACCATGCATGCTCGGGACCGACGCCCGGGTAGTCGAGCCCGGCGCTGATCGAATGCGTCGCGCAGATCTGCCCGTCGGCGTCCTGCAACAGATACGTCCGGTTGCCGTGCAGGACACCCGGCTTGCCCCGCTGCAGCGACGCAGCATGATGGCCGGAATCGAGTCCTTCACCGGCAGCCTCGACGCCGATCAGTTGCACGCTGTCGTCCGCGATGTAGTCGTAGAAAATGCCCATCGCGTTGCTGCCGCCGCCTACGCACGCGACGACGTAGTCCGGCTGGCGACCCGTAAGTTCCGGCATCTGCCAGCGGCACTCCTTGCCCACCACCGAATTGAAGTCGCGCACGAGCATCGGATAAGGATGCGGCCCCGCCACCGTGCCGATGATGTAGAACGTATCGGCGACATTGGCGACCCAGTCGCGCATCGCCTCGTTCAGCGCATCCTTCAGCGTGCGCGAACCGCTCTCCACGGCGATCACTGTGGCGCCGAGCAATTTCATCCGATAAACGTTGGCGGCCTGGCGCGCCATGTCCTCGGAGCCCATGTACACGACGCACTGCATGCCGTAGCGCGCGGCTACAGTGGCGGTCGCAACACCGTGCTGCCCGGCGCCGGTTTCGGCGATGACGCGCGGCTTGCCCATCCTTTTCGCGAGCATGGCCTGGCCGACGGTGTTGTTGATCTTGTGCGCGCCGGTGTGGTTGAGGTCTTCGCGCTTCAGATAGATCTGCGCACCACCAAGCTCTTCGCTCCAGCGACGGGCGTGATAAATGGGGCTGGGACGACCGACGTAGTGCGTCAACTCGCGCAGCAGCTCGGCATTGAAATCCGCATCGTTGCGATAACGCTCGTACGCGTGGCGCAACTCCTCCAGTGCGTGCATCAGCGTCTCGGCGACGAACACGCCGCCATATTGGCCGAAGTGCCCGCTGGCGTCGGGAAGGTCGTAAGGTTTCATTGCGTTTCCAGTGCCAGATCGGCGGCGCGGACGGCGGCACAAAATCGACGCATCTTCTCGACGCTCTTTAATCCTGGAGATTCTTCGATGCCGCTCGACACGTCGACCGCGAAGGGCCGCACCGCTGCAATCGCGACGCCCACATTCGTTGCGGTGAGCCCGCCCGCGAGTACCAGCGGCTTGGAGCGCACCGCTGCAGCCGGCAAGCGCGTCCAGTCGAAGCTCCGGCCGCCGCCACCGTACCCTTCTGCCGGCGCATCGACCATGATGCCGGTTGCCGAGGTGTACTCGCGCTCGCAGTCTAACAAATCGACTCCATCGGCCATGCGAACCGCGCGCAAGAACGGGCGCTTGAAGCGTGCGCATTGCGCCGCCGTTTCATCACCATGGAACTGCAGCATCGCGTTTGGAACGGCCTCGAGCGCGCGTTCGACACTGTCGTCGCCAGCATTGACGAACAGCAGCACCGGCGTCACGAACGGCGCCACGGCACCGGCAAGCTCCCGCAGCGTTTCGAGTGCGACATAACGCGCGCTTCCTGGATAACAAACGAAACCGACGGCGTTTGCACCGATCTCGATCGCGGCTTCAACGTCGCGCGCCCGGGTCAAACCGCAGAACTTGACGCGGGTAGTACTCATGCGAGGAACGGCGGATTCTCGTCGGCGGGTGGCAGCTCGAGCGCAGGATCGTACTCGACGTGTGTCAGGTAAAGACCCGCTGCGGAGAAGGTCGGCGCGCCGCGCGTTCGATCGCGTGCGGCCAGCACTTCGGCAACCCAGGAGGCATCGTTGCGTCCGGTGCCGACATACACCAACGCTCCGACGAGGTTGCGCACCATGTGATGCAGGAACGCATTCGCCACTGCGCGCACGCGAATCAGCCTTCCGCGCCGTTCGACCGTGAACTGACGCAGCTCGCGCACCGGCGACTTGGCTTGGCACTCCGCGGAGCGAAATGACGAGAAGTCGTGGGTTCCGGTGAGCAACATGGCCGCGCGTTGCATCGCCTCCACATCCAGTGGCCGGAAAACCCATCCGGCGCGATCCTGCGCAAGCGGCGCGCGGACCGGGTCGTTGATGATCCAGTAGTCGTAGCGTCGCGCGAGCGCCGAATAACGGGCGTGAAACGTCGAGGGAACGACACACGCCCACCTCACGCCAATGGAATGCGGCAGGAAACGATTGACGCCGCGCACCCACGCCTGCAACGGTCGTTCGAGGCCGGTTTGGATGTGCACCACCTGATAGGTGGCGTGCACGCCGGCATCGGTTCGGCCGGCGCAGATGGTGGCCAGCGGCACGCCTGCGAACTGCAGCAACGCGCGCTCGAGCGCGTCTTGCACCGACTGGCCGTTCGGTTGCGTCTGCCAGCCGCACAGCGCGGCGCCGTCGTACTGCAGTCCGAGCGCGAGTTTCTCCACGGAAACTAAACGGGCCGACACGATGATCGTGCCGGCCCGCTAACTTGTTGTTGGTGAAGAGACCTAGGCCTCGACCTGTTTCAGCAGTTCGACGGCGTTCTGGCGTTGCTCGCGCGTACCGTCACGCATGACTTCTTCCAGTAGCTCCCGCGCACCGTCCTTGACGCCGAGGTCGATGTAACCACGCGCAAGGTCGAGCTTGGTGGCCATCTGCGCGGCCAGCGGGCTGCCGGCCTGCGTTTCGGTGCGGCGTCCGCCGAGGTCGACATCCGAGCCAGTCAGATCGAAGTCGATCAGCGGCACGGTTGCCTGGTCGGTATTCGACGTCAGCCGCGGCGCCTGCTCGTCCGGCAGAGCACCGACCTCGCCGAGCAGAGTCGGACGCGAGAGCGCGTCGTCGAACGTCGGCGGTGCAGAGGGCGGAAACGCCGGCGCACTGGGCAGCTTCAGATCGACGTTGGGAATCGCCGTACGTGCGGTCGTCGATGTAGTGGACGTGGGTGCCTCGGACCGCGGTGACGGAATCTTCAGGTCCATGTCGGTCGCACGCGCAGCCGGCCGCGCCGCTGGCGCGGCGGTCGTGCCCCCGTCGAGGCGGGAATCGAAGGCCATCGTCGTCGACGCGCCCTTGGAGGCCGCATGCAGGCCGGTCGTCGTCGCGCCAAGATCGAAGTCGAGCGCTGCGAAGTCGATCTTGTCCGCTGCAGTTGCACCGAACGGATCGATCGTGCCCGCGCTCTTGTTCGCAACCGGACCCTCATCGAGCGGCAATGTCGCTGCGAAGCCGCCTGCCCTGGCCGGCGTTAGCGGTTTTACCGGCGGGACCTCGAACGGCATGCTGGTGTCGGCCGTCATCTTGGTGTCCACCGACAGCCCGGAGTCGAGGCGCGAGTCGGGCGCCAGCTTGGCGGTCACCGCCGTGGTCTGCGGCTCGGTGGGAGCGAATACTGGAGGTTCGGTGGGCAGTTCGACCGGGCGCGGCGATACCGTGCTTGGATTCAAACGCAGTTCGGTCGTCGGCCCGCGCATCGCCGCCTCGGTGACCGCAGCACCGCCTGCGAACATGGCATTGGCCGGGTCGAGTGCCCGACCAAGTTTCGTAGCGCGGTCCCAGTCGTCGCCGAGGCCGCCGGTGCGCTCGCGCAATTCCTCGGCCACCGCGTTAAACGACGCCTTGTCGCCGCGGCGCGAATAGATCTCCAGCAACTTCACGCGCACCGGATGACGATCGGGCTGCAGGCGCAGCGCTTCCTTGAGGATTTCTTCCGCCTGCTCTTCGCGGCCGTAAGCGATGTACACGTCCGCTTCGGCAACCGGATCGACCTCGTTCGAATCAAGTTGCGAAGCCGCCGGGATGAAGCTCGAGTTGAAGGTGCTGGTAGCACCGGTGTCGACGCTTTGTCCGCCGGTCTGACCGAAGAGCGAGTTGGCGCGCATTCCTTCGCCCGCGCCTTGCCCGCGCTCGCCCTTGTCGACCTTGCGCTTGCGGTAGATGTTCAGACCGATCAATCCGCCGAGTAGCGCCACGAGCAGCGCAATCAGGCCGATCGAGGTCGAGTCTTTCAGCGCATCCAGCAATCCTCCCCCGGGTGCTTCGACCGGCGCGGGAGCGGCTTTGGCCGGTTCAGGCTTGGCCTCGACCTTTGGTAGCGCTGGGGCGGGAGCCGGAGCAGGCGCTTCGACCTTCGGCGGTTCGACCTTGGGCGGCTCGATCTTCGCAGGCGCCGGTGCGGGCGCCGGCGCTGCTGCGACCGGCGCTGGCGGCGGTACGACTGGCGCAGGCGGCGGCATCTTGGCCGCCTCTTCCTTCTTGGCCTCGGCCTGCTTCTGGACTTGTGCGCCGGCCTTGCTTTGCAGCTCGAGCGCCTTCTTCAACTGCTCGTTTGCCTTCTTGAGCTCAGCCGCTCGATCCTGCTCTTCCTTGAGGGCGCGCTGCTTGGCGATCGCTTCGTCCTGTGACGCTTTGCCCGCGGGACCTGCGCCCTGCGCTTGGTCTGCCTTGGCGATCTTCAGCTGATCGCCGGTCTTGGCAGGCGCGGACTTGTCTTCGACCTTGGTGGTTACGCGGCCCTGACCCGTCGCGGCGGGCGGCGTTGCGGCTGCGACCGGTGCCGAAGCGGACGCGGCTTTTGCGAGCCGGCTGCGGTACTGCGCGAAGTCCGCGCTCTGCGCCGCAACCTCTTGCCGTGCATCGGTCGGCGAAATGACCTGCGCGTCGGCGTTGGAAGGAATTGCCAGAGTGCGCCCGGCCATCAGTCGATTCATGTTCTGGCCGGTGAACGCGTTCGGGTTCGCCTGGAACATGGCCACCAGCATCTGGTCGAGCGAGACGCCGGCAGCTTTATTACGCAACGCGATCTTGCCGAGCGTGTCGCCCGACTTGACCGTATAGGTACTGCCGTCTCCGCTCGGGGCCGCGGCCGGTGCCGGAGGCGCCGCGGCGGCGCGCGGAGTGGGTGCTGGTGCTGGTGCTGGTGCCGGTGCCGGTGCTGGTGCCGGCGGTTCCGCGGCGGCTGGTGCGGGTGTCGCAGCTACTGGAGCGGGAGGCGGTGCAACCGCCGGTGCGGGCGGTGCCGCAGCTACGGGAGGCGCTGTCGATGGCGTGACCGGGGCCACGAGATCGGGCGTTGCACGCAGCGCCGGTGGATCAAGCAGTACGGTGTACTCGCGCAACACGCGACCGGTCGCCCACGTGAGCTCGAGCAGCACATCTAGGTACGGCTCGTTGACCGGCTGCAGCGACGAGACGCGCACGACAAAACTGCTGTCGCTCTTGCGCTCGAGCGTGAAGCGCAACGCCGATAGCGCCGGATTGAATTCGAGATTGGCCTGGCGGAACGCAGACTGCGACGCAAGCCGCACCGCGAGCGAGGCCGCTTCGTCGCGGCCGACCGAGGTGACCTCGACTTCGGCACGCAAGGGTTGGCCAAGTGCGGATTGAATCGAAAGGCGTCCAAGTCCAGCCGCATCAACCATCGGTGCGGTGAGTGCGAGGCCGATTGCCAGCGCAAGCGCACACGGAATCGGCGCGCGCCTAGTTTTGTGGGAAACCACGGATGCCCCCCTGCAGGCGGTCGAAGCTAATTTCGAACATAACATCAGAGACTTAGGCAGGCAAGTTGAGATGCCGCAGTAAGTCCCCGGAAAGCGGGAGAAAAATGGGCCATCCCTGCGCTTAGTCCAAGTCACTTTCCTATTGGAGTTTGCCGAGCAGTATGCGCACCATCCGGCGCAGCGGCTCGGCAGCTCCCCATAACAACTGATCACCGACGGTAAATGCGGTGAGGTATTCGCCACCCATTGCGAGCTTGCGCAGCCGCCCAACCGGGATTTCCAGTGTGCCGTTCACTCTTGCCGGCGCGAGTTCGCGGACGCTGTCCTCACGGTTGTTCGCAACCACACGAACCCACGCATTGCCCCGCGCGATGTGCCGTTCGATTTCGGCGAGAGGCAGATCTTGCTTCAGCTTGAGCGTCAATGCCTGGCTGTGGCAGCGCATGGCACCGATGCGCACGCATAGTCCCTCGACGTACAGCGAACCCGGCTGACCCATCGCCGGAAGGCCCAGGATCTTGTTCGCTTCCGCCCCACCCTTCCACTCCTCGCGGCTGACGCCGTTGCCAAGATCCTTGTCGATCCACGTTATGAGGCTTCCGGCCAGTGGCGCACCGATGTTGCTGCGAGGCAGACCATCCGAGTTCAAGGCCGCGGTCACCTGGCGATCGATGTCGAGGATCGCCGACTTGGGATCGGCGAGAAGCTGTTTCGCCGCTATGTGCACGTAGCCCATCTGCTCGATCAACTCGCGCATTGCCTGCGCGCCGGCTCCGGACGCGGCCTGGTAGGTCATCGCCGTGACCCATTCGACGAGATTGGCCTTGAGCAGGCCGTCGATCGCCATCAGCATCAGGCTCACCGTGCAATTGCCGCCGATGTAGTCCTTCACGCCCGCGCGGATTGCACGATCGATCACCGGCCGGTTCACCGGATCGAGGATGATCACCGCGCTGTCCTTCATGCGCAGCGCCGACGCGGCGTCGATCCAGTAACCAGTCCAGCCGGCCGCGCGCAGCCGAGGATGAACCTCAGTGGAGTACTCGCTGCCTTGGCAGGTGACGATGGCGTCGCAGGCTTTCAACGCGGCTACGTCGTTTGCGTCTTTCAGTACGCCGCCAGATCCGCCCACCTTGGGCGCGGCACCGCCCGCATTCGAGGCGCTGAAAAACACGGACTCGAACAAGTCGAAGTCCCTTTCGGCCGCCATGCGCTCCATGAGGACCGACCCGACCATGCCCCGCCAACCGACAAATCCGACCCTCATGACGCTCCCAAAAAGTGCCCGGTTTCCAACAACGCAGCGCTTGCGACCACGCTGACAGGTTCTATCGAAGGGCCGCCACTACCGCGTCGCCCATCGCGCCGGTTCCTACAACGCGCTCGCCGGGCGCGGCGATATCCGCCGTCCGCAGTCCCTGTGCGAGCACGCTACGCACTGCTTCTTCTATCCGGTCCGCGAGTTGTGGTCGCGCCAGCGAGAAACGCAGCATCAGCGCACAGGACAAAATCGTCGCCAGCGGGTTGGCGATTCCCTTGCCGGCGATGTCCGGTGCGCTGCCATGGCTCGGTTCGTACAAACCGCGATTGTCTTCGTTAAGCGAGGCCGAGGGCAACATCCCGATCGAGCCGGTAAGCATTGCCGCCTCATCGGACAGGATGTCGCCGAACATGTTGCCGGTGACGATCACGTCGAAGTTCTTCGGCGCGCGCACCAGCTGCATGGCGGCGTTGTCCACGTACATGTGTTCGAGCTCGACGTCCGGGTACGCAGCGTGCACCTCCGTAACGACGTCGCGCCAGAACTGGAACGTCTCGAGCACGTTGGCCTTGTCGACGCTCGTCAGCTTGCTGCGGCGTCTGCGCGCGGCGGCGAATGCCACGTGCGCGATACGCTCGATCTCGGGCCGCGAATAACGCATGGTGTCGAACGCCTCCGGCTGCCCGGCGAAAGCGCCATCCGGGGCCGGACGCCGGCCGCGCGGCTGGCCGAAGTAGATGTCGCCGGTCAACTCACGCACGATCAGGATGTCGAGGCCCGCGACCAACTCGGCCTTCAGGCTCGAGGCGGCGCTCAGTTCGGCGTAACAGAGCGCCGGACGAAAGTTGGCAAACAGGTTCAGCTGCTTGCGCAAGCCGAGAATCGCCTGCTCCGGGCGCAAAGCGCGCTCGAGCCGGTCGTACTTCCAGTCACCTACGGCACCAAAGAGGATGGCATCCGCGGCTTTGGCGATGCGCAGGGTCGCTTCGGGCAACGGGTGGCCCGCTGATTCGTACGCGGCGCCGCCGACGTCGGCGAATTCGAATTCGAACGGTTCATCCAGCACGCGCAGAACCTTCATCGCTTCCGCGACGATCTCTTTGCCGATGCCGTCGCCCGGCAGGACCGCGATCTTCATGTGCAATAACTCTCGGCGGGATCGGTTTTCGCCCCGCCCCTCCCCGCAATGGAACGGTGACGATCCTTAAAGCGACGTGGTTTTAGCCAACCAGGGGAAACGCGCAAGACGGCGCTGCTCGAACTCGGCGATCAGCTCCTTGTGCCGCAACGTGAGCTGGATATCGTCCCAGCCGTTGAGCAGGCACTCCTTGCGGAAAACGTCGACGTCGAAGTGCATCACTTCGCCATCGGGCGCACGCACGGTCTGTGCGTCAAGGTCGATCGCAAGCGAGAACCCGGGGGCCGTCATCACCTGAGCGAATAGTCGATCGACCCGAGCCTCGTCGAGCACGATCGGCAGTAATCCGTTCTTGAAGCAGTTGTTGAGGAAGATGTCGGCAAAACTCGGGGCAATGATGGCGCGGAAACCGAACTCGCCGATTGCCCACGGCGCATGTTCGCGACTGGAACCGCACCCGAAGTTGCGCCGCGCGAGCAGGATCGAAGCGCCCTTGTACCGCGCCTGGTTCAGGACGAAATCAGGATTCAGCGGCCGCCGGGCATTGTCCATCCCCGTTTGGCCTCGATCGAGGTAACGCCACTCGTCGAAGAGATTGGGCCCGAAGCCGTTGCGGTGGATCGACTTCAGGAATTGCTTCGGAATGATCTGATCCGTGTCGACGTTTGCACGATCGAGCGGTGCGACCAGTCCGGTGTGGGTGCGAAAGGGTTGCATCGGCGCGAATCTCAAAGGGTGCGTACGTCGACGAACCGCCCCGCGAGCGCGGCGGCCGCTGCCATCGCCGGGCTGACGAGATGGGTTCGTCCGCCAGGTCCCTGCCGGCCCTCGAAGTTGCGATTCGAGGTCGACGCGCAACGTTCACCCGGTTCAAGCCGGTCGGCGTTCATGCCAAGGCACATCGAACAACCCGGTTCGCGCCATTCGAATCCGGCTGCTTTGAAGATCCGGTCAAGCCCCTCGTCTTCAGCCTGCGCCTTGACCAGTCCTGAACCCGGCACCACCAGTGCCTGCTTGATGCTTGTCGCGACGTGTCGGCCGCGAACCACCGCAGCCGCTGCGCGCAGATCCTCGATGCGCGAGTTGGTGCAGGAGCCGATAAAAACCTTGTCGATGTGGATGTCGGTTACCAGCGTGTTCGGCGCGAGCCCCATGTAGGTCAATGCGCGTTCGATACCTTCGCGCCGGACCGGGTCGGTCTCGCGCGCGGGATCGGGCACCGAACCATCGATGGGTGCCACCATTTCCGGTGACGTGCCCCAGCTGACGATTGGCTTCAACGCACGCGCATCGATTTCGACCACGCGATCGAAGCGCGCGCCTTCGTCCGAATGCAGCGTTTTCCAATACGCGACCGCGCTGTCCCAGTCGGGTCCGGACGGCGCAAGTGGGCGACCGTGCAGATACGCGATCGTTTTCTCATCGACGGCTACAAGGCCCGAGCGTGCACCGGCTTCGATTGCCATGTTGCACAGGGTCATGCGCGCTTCGACGGAAAGCGCGCGGACCGCCGCGCCGCCGAATTCGATCGCGCAGCCGGTGCCCCCGGCGGTGCCAATCCGACCGATGATCGCCAGCACCAGATCCTTCGCGGTAACGCCGCGCGGGAACGCTCCCGCAACGTTGATGAGCAGGTTCTTCGCCTTTTTAGTCAGCAGGGTCTGCGTGGCCAGGACGTGCTCGACCTCGGAGGTACCGATGCCAAACGCTAGTGCACCGAGGGCGCCGTGCGTGCTGGTATGAGAGTCGCCGCAGACCACGGTCATGCCGGGCAACGTCGCGCCTTGCTCCGGACCGATCACATGCACGATGCCCTGGCGCCGATCGAGAAACGGAAAATAGGCCGCCGCACCGACCTTGCGGATGTTGGT
>Ga0137394_10003054_pt1 | contig 12511 bp, 17 predicted proteins | sample czobulk116metaG_FD_108278 | JGI IMG/M metagenome (GOLD analysis project Ga0137394, IMG submission 108278) | Vadose zone soil microbial communities from Angelo Coast Range Reserve, California, USA - czobulk1.16 metaG | ecosystem: Environmental > Terrestrial > Soil > Vadose zone | place: USA... | reverse complement strand
CGTCCGACCGTGAGCTGAACGCAACCGCTGGAACCCCGAAGACGATCACGCTCATCCGGATCGAGGACATGGCCAAGCTCGTCCGGTTGCAACCGCTGAAGAGGATCGGGCTGGCGAGGATGCGCAGTCTCTTCGCCGGCTGCGCGACGCCGGAGCAGTCGAGCAAGTGGATCGAGGACATTTCGAAGACGCAGCCCATCAAGGAGCCGTACAAGGAGATCCTCGAAACCGTCTGGGAGGAGCAGGAGGACGAGCCGGGAACGGCGGTATCGTACGACGCTCTCCGCGTCGCGTTGAAGAAACGGACGCCGCCGATCAGGAAGGACGGCCCGGAGCTGAAGGACATCTGCAGGGCCCTCTCGAAGATGGCGCCCGGCTACGTCAGCGCGCGCGCCGATTCGATCGAGCTGCAGACGAAGCCCTCGAAGGTCCTCGAGGCCGTGGAGCAAGCCATCAAGGAGTACCCCCTTCCCGAGCAGCCGAAGAAAGGGAGCTAGGCCGCGCGCTTCTCGAGCCGCAACAGGGCCTCGCTCCGCATCCGGTTGCCGAGCAGTTCGCCCGAGCCGTCTGCGGACGGCGGCGGCAAGTAGCGCTTGTTCGCCGGCAGCTTGCGCCTGGTGATCGAGGCGACCGTGAGGCCAGCGTGCTCGGCGAGAAAAGCCAATCCCTTGGAGTTGCGCACGAACACGCCGCGGATCGAGCAGTCGCCCACGACGAGCAACGCGCGCCCACCCGGGACGAGGACCCGCCGTATCTCGGTCAGCGCCCGCTCCATGTCGAGGATGTACCGCGCCAGCAGCGCTCGCTGCCTCGGTGCGAGCCGGGTGGTTCCACCCATGGCCGCCATTGTACGAGCGACGATCGGCAGCGCCGGACTCGCAGCGAGGGCAGCCTCCGTGCCGATGTTCGAGCGGCGGACCTGGCGCAAGTGGTCGACCTGGTGTCCCATCCAGACGAGCGAAAATCTGTGGCCGCGAAGGTAGTCGATCGCATTGAGATAGGGCGGGGACGTGATCACCACGTCGATGCTGTTCTCGCGGATCGGTAGCGCCCGGGCGTCGCCGCGCCTTACCGTCGCGTCGATTCCCGTGGGCTTCGTGAATGGTGCCGCCTGCAGTACCTTGCGAACCGCAGGGAGGAACACGTCGAAGGCGCGGACCGGCGGCCGCCCGTCCACGCGATGGGGCCTGCTGTGAGGAACGTCCAATGCCCTCGAGACACTGGCCTGCTTCGCGATGATCGTCCTCGAGAGGGCACACCAGAGGACCCCGCGCGTGTCGGCTCTTCGCACGTCCGCGATCGCGCCGGCCAGAGCGCTCAACTGGCGTCGATTCACCTCATCGAACCAATAGCGCACGAATGCCCGTGTATTCTCGTCCGCGCCGAACGGGTAGGCATCACGAACGCGCATCGACCGCGCCACACGGCGCGCCCGTGTTTCGACTCTCTTGGCCGCCGCGAGGACGTCGTCCTCGCGGACATCCGAACACCAGGTTTGGGCAAGAAGAACGGCCAGCGGATCGGTATCGAATCCTAGTGGTGTGTGCCCGAGCGCCTTCGCCACTGCGAGTGTGGTGCCCGAACCAGCCATCGGGTCAAGGACCCGCAGAGGCTTCGAGTCCCGCAATTCCTCCCATGGAATAGCTGCCGCCATTCGCGCCGGGAACGGGTGAATCGGCCTCGGTAGCTTCAGCGGATCTTTCACTTTGTCTCCTGCGTCTCTCCAGCCCAGGAACGTGATGTTGAGCTGGGGGTGCCTTACCAATCCCTGAAGTTTACCCCGATGGCAAGAAATGGCTATGCTTACTCAGCCGTGGCCCGCTTGGAGGTTTCCGGGCCATGGCGCCGGGTTTCCCTGATGCGTAAGATTGCCGCCTACTGCCGGCCTTCCCCCAGGACGCCGGAGATACCCGCGCAGCGACAGGTGATCAAGATCGCTGCGACGGCGCGGGGCGATCAGGTGTCCGTGTGGTACATCGACCCGGCTGCCGGCCCTGAGCTTCCGCAGCTGGCGCGGCTTCGGCAACACGCAGGCGCGCACCGGGTGCGCCGACTGTACCTTCTCACCGTCGGCGCCCTGGTCACCGATACGGTGGACGCGGCGCTCGATCTGCTCCGGGAGTTGCTTGCCGCCGACGTCGAGATCAAGGTAGTGCAAGACGACCTGCGCCTGGGGACCAAGGGTGCCGATGCCGTGATCGCAGCGCTGCGCTCGGGGGCGAGGATGGAGCGCGAGCGCGCCGTGCAGCGGGTTGGCGCCGCCAAGGCGCGGGTCGAGGCCGCGGGCCGCCGCTGGGGGCGACCGCCCGTGATGACCGACCGCCAGTGCAAGGCCGCGAAAGAGATGCACCGCCGGAAGGTCCCCCTGCGGAAGATCGCTCTCAAGCTGAAACTGGCGCGGGGTACGTTGTGGAGATTCCTGTATCCCAAGGCGGAGACGGCCGTGCGTCAGCGTCGTAGAGCCAAAGCGGCCGGCATCGATGTGCCGACAGCGTAGAGCAGGCCCGCAAGGCACCTAGCGGGCCTGTACGGCATCCAGGACGCGCCGCTGTCGGGAGGCGGCCTCAGCCTCGGGGTTCAGGGCCCGCCACACGGTGACTCGCGGCAACTTGAGAGCGATGGCGATCCGGCGCAAGGACTGGCCCTTCCGGCGGCGCTCCTCTGCGTCCTCCCGCTGGGCCGGGGTCATGCGCTGTGGCCTCCCCCAGTGTCCGCCCTTGGCTTCCACGCGCTCTCGGGCGGCGGAGATCCGCTCGCCGATGTGCAGGCGTTCCACCTCGGCCGCCCACGCCATCACCGCCAGGATCAGGTCGGCGGTCTTGCCGGCCATGGGGAAATCGTCTTGTACCGTGACCACCTCGACTTTGGCCTCGCGCAGTTCCTTGATCACTTCGAAGGTGTCCGCCACGCCGCTGCGAGTGAGCCGGTCGAGTTTGAAGAGATACAGCTTGCCGATGCGGCCGGCCGCTGCGTCCTGGCGCAGCAGGTGCAGCTCGGGCCGGGCGAGCGTCTTGCCGGACTGCTTCTCCGCGTACCATGCCGTGATCGAGTCGCCCCGCCGGGCAGACTCCTTCTCGATGGCGTGGCGCTGGGTGGCGTGGTCCTGCGCCTTGCTGCTCACGCGGACGTAGGCCGCGATTGTGCCCATGGGTACCTCCCGGCCCAGCCCTGCGGCTGGTGCCCGATAGTACCATATCGGGCCACCCACTGCTGAGCAGGCTCCCCCGCTGGGCGGCAGCGCCGCGCAGGACGGGCAGGTTTTCGGCGCACCGTCCGCGCCGTCTGCCGGCCGGAGCTGGCTGCCGTGGTGCAGCTGGCCCACCTGGGGGCCCTGGCCGGGATCGCGCGCGTCCGGCCACCGGACGGCGCGGAGCGGGTGCTGCAGCTGGCGGCCGCGCGCGTTTTTCTGGCTGGCTGGGTCAGGCGGGGGCGGTGGCGGGTCTTGGGGGGGCTCCAGCACTAGCACCTCGTCAACGTGGATGAGGAGATTTCCGAATCAGGCCGGAGGGTTGCCATCGTGTATGAGGTTGCCGCGGGCTCCAGTCCGGATGGGGAATGGGGTGGCGGCATTGGCGGCACGAACCCGCCACTTGGCGCCTCACCCCGGTTCGGGCACGGGCCGCTCGAACTCCTCGAACTCGCCATCAAGGTGGCGGTGACGATGGCCGCCTTGCCCCTGAGCTCGGGGGTCTGGTCTCTCACTCTCGAATCGTTTCCTTCACGTGGTACACGAGCGACTTGTAATGGTCGGCGAGGTTGATGAAGGTTCCCCGCGAGTATTTCTCGACCAGCGCCCTCATGCGACGGCTGGTGGGGCTGTTCGGCGGACCCGGGCCGTCGAAGGATGCGAGTTCCACCCTCCATCTCTCATAACCGGTCCTCGTCAGTGCTTCTTCGATGACCTCGAAGAAGCTCGTTCCGAACTCGTTCGTCTTCCCGTCCCCGCTGCCGATGACCAGGATGATCTCCGCCCCGTCTCCCTTGTGGCGCGCAAGCTGACGCCAGATGTGGCCGATCAACGAGTGGTCCACGCCGTGCTCTCGCCAGTGCTTGTCCCGAAATAGGCGCTGGGTGTCGTAGCCGCAGAGCTGGTACTCCGCCCATACACCCTCCATGCCGGGTGGCACGCCACCAGAGACGACCTTGCGATCAACGCCGAGGCGACGCTTGACGAGAATGCGGTTGAGGTTCTTCACGGACAACCTCGCGCGTCCGTCTTCGATCTTGGGGTCGTTGATCTTCGAAGCCCAGCGCGCCCCGCCCCACATGTTGCTGTGATCGATGTAGATGTTGATGAGCGGTACCGTGTCCGCCATGCCTCGCCTCCAGTTTCGTGGGTGGCGGAGACTAGCTCACCTGGACGGACGCGAGGATCTTGTTCTTAGGCGGGGTCGAACTTCTCCAGCTGCGTCGGCCCCGGCGGTGTTGTCGTCGGCGGCGGGACTGGGGCTGCGGCCTCGAGCGGCGCCGGGGGCCGACGCTGGACGGGTACCTGGGGCGCGGGGACCGCCGTCTCTTCCGCACACCGGGAGCAGATCGGCCCGCCGGCGACGGCAACGAGCACGCGCTGGCGCAACTTCTCCTTGTCCGCTCGGAGGACATCGACCAACCCCATGAGGTGGTCGCGCTCGGCGCGCAGGGCGTCGAGTCGCAGCTCCAACGAGTACGAGCGCGTTTCATGGTTGGCCTTTTCGTTCTTGGTCAGGCCCGAGCCCTTGCGCCCGCGTGGCATCAGTCCTTCACCGGGGCAGCGGCCGAGGCCGGCAGTTCCGCGGCGCGCTCCAACTCGAGCACGCGCGCACGCAGGTGGAGGATCTCACCTGCCCGCTGGGACGCGACGCGCTTCCAGCTCTCCAACTCTTCGCGGAGGGTGGCGATCTTGTCGGTCAGGTGATCGAGCCGCTGTAGCAGCGGATCAGGACTTCTGGGCATTCACCGCTCCTTCGAGTGCTGCCGTGCGGCAAGCTGTTGTCGAAGGACGGTGACCTGTTCGCGCAGCTGATCGATCTCACCCTGCGCGCGGCGCAGCTGATCGAGCCAGCATGCGATCTCGCGCCGCGCGTCGAGCAACTGCTGGGCTTCGGGGTACCAGTCCGGCATCGATCTCCCTTACTTGCGTTCGGGGCTCCGGGGGCTGCCCAGCGTCGGCGCGTTCAGGTCGACGCCCTTCTCCTTCAAGTACAAGGCGTAGGCGTCGGCGGAGAGGTCAGTCACGTCGATGGGCTGCTTGTACGCGGCGGCGATCCGGCGGGCCGCGCCGAGCTGCAAGCGCGCCCGCCCCCATCGCTGGACATTGCGGGAGGCGTCGTTCTCCGGCACCGGCTGTGCCTTGACCGGATCGCTGATGCCGGCCAGCAGTTCGGGATCGGTGACGCCGTACTGGCGGTAGCGCTGAAGGGTCTTGTCCCTGTTCGCGCCCCTCAGGTCGATCGCGCCATCTGCCAGCTCTGCCGCGCGCTGCTCGGCGGCCCGCTGCAGCCGCAGCTTCTGCGTCTCGGACATCGCCGTGGTGGTGGGCCTGGGCGTCCCAGGTACGCGATCGCGAAACAGGAGCGGGTCCGCGTCGGGGAACAGGCGCCGCATCTCGTCGGCGCTGACGCTGGAGCCCAACGCGTCGAACTTCACCGGCTCGGCCTCGGGCTCCCACGCGTTCAGCGCTTGCAGCACGCCTTCTCGCACCGCGGCGGTCACGTCGGCGCGCGCGGGCTTCTTGCCCGCCTTCCGTCTCGCCTCTGCGATGGTGATGCGAACTGCTTCTCTGTCATCCATATTGTTTCCTCCTCGTCAGCGGCCCATGAGGTTGATCCGCCCAGACTCGATTCGCATCGAGCCCTGCTTGGCGCCGTGCACCGCCATCAGCAGCGATGCCAGCCGGTCGCCGCAGTGGGCGGTCGGCGCGTAATACAAAATTTCCGAGAGCAGCTGCTCGATCTCAGGGTCCGTCTTCCCCGCGATGCTTGTGCGGGGGATGACCCATTTTCCGTTGCTGAACTCGACCGCCAGCTGCTCGGCCGCGTACGGCAGCGACATGGCGCCGCCCGCGGTCTTGAACCCCCTGATCGGCACGGCGGACGCCTTGCGCACCAACTGGATGATGAAGTCCTGCGCGGCAACGTTCTCGACCATGATCGACTGGCAGCCGTACCGCCGGTGGTGCTCGACGATCTTCGCGATAATCAGGTCCGCCGTCATCCGGCCGGTCTCGACGCACAGCAGGCGCCTGTTGCCGGACGGATCGACCGCGATGGTGGCGAAGCTCGTCAGGTCGGCGCCGGGCTTCTGGCTGATGCCCAGGTCGACGCCGGTGTACGTTCGCCACGAGCCCTGCGGCGTCCAGAGCCGGGACGGCATCAGGTCGGCGCCACGCTCCAGAGCCGCGTCCAGCCATGCTCTTTGGAATCGGGCGGATGCATCGTCTCTGGCGAGGCACAAGCCTTGCCGGGCGAACTCGAGCCCGCCCAGCTCGGTGCGTCGCTGCTCGATCCGGCTGGTGGGCCAGCGCGAGGGCCACGCCGAGACTCCGTTGGCGTCGATGATCGCCGTGCGTGCGTACCGCCAACCTGGCTCTGCACCGAGGACGTGCATCAAGTCCTCGGGGTGCCACGCGCTTCCGACGATCACGACCCGCGCGTCGGTGGTGAGGCGGCTGGCCAACGTCGCTTTGTACCAATGCAGCAAGTCGGCGCGCGCCTCAGGCGTGCGCGTGTTTTCGTAGTCGAGCACGTCATCCAGCACCAGCCAGTCCAGGCGCGCGCCCAGGACGTTGCCGTGGACGCCCAGGGCCTGCATCGACGGGTCCTTGCTCAGGGTCTTGCGCTTCACGTAGATCGCGCTGCCGTGCCAGGGCACGTCGGCCTGCAGGTGCGGGTAGAGCTCGCGCAGCGGGCCGCTCTGCGTGATGTAGCGGGCAACGGAGAAGAGGATCCGCTGCGCCTGGTGCCCGGTGTTCGAGACGATGGCGCCGCGCAGGTTCACGTTGCGCGCCTGCTCCACGATGGAGCGGCCCACGGTGAGGGCGCTGGTCTTGCCGCTCTCGACGAAGGCGTGGATCACGACGCGCGGGTGCCGGTCGATGAGCTGGTGCCAATGCTCTTGAAAGGGCTGCAGCTTCACCGGCGCGCCGGTGGCCTCGTCGCGCAAGAAGTGCTCGCAGGCGAGCACCGCGTGCTGCCGGGCCAGCGCGACCTGCTGCTCATGCAGGTCGCTCAGGTCCAGCGCGCTAGTTGAGGAGCTTGGCGCCGTCACCGGGCTCCTCCTTCTGGTCGCTGGCCTGCAACTGCTTCAAGCGCGCTGCTACCTCCAGCACCTCGTGCGCCTTTGCCTCCGCAGCCTCGGGCGTGGCGTCGATCAGCTCGTGCTCGACGCGCAAGACCTCATTGGGCTCGCCCAGCATGCGCCGTTCCATCACCTGCGCGTGATCGGCGAGATCCCCGAGGCGCACGACGCTGTTGCTGAACCGGGCGATAACGCGTCCGGCTCGCTCGGGGTCACCGGTGAGCGCGCCAGACTTGAGATCCTCGCTGAGCTTCTGGGCCGCGGCGATCATACCGGGTAGCAGTGTGGCGGCGACCTTGAATAGCGCGCCCGAGGCGACGCGGACGGAGCGCACCAAGATGGCCTCGTCCTGCAGCTGTTTGCTGGCGTCGGCGCGGGCGCTTTCCGCGAGCAAGCCGCGGCGGGCCTCAGCCTCTTCCTTCAGCTGTACGCTGATCGGCTTCCACCCACGCCTCACGTCACCTGCGCGCCATTGGTGAGAAGCAGCGTGACGCTCGACGCCTGCCTCCCGGCCGGCGCGCTGGTGGTTCTCCTTCTCGCCGCGCGCCATCTGGCCGCGGTAGGCGTCCTCTAGCCGTCGTCGGATCTCGGGGGAGATGAGGGGCACGGCTAACCCATCTCCCCGCGCGGCACGCCCAGCACCGCCACGAAGCGATCGAATTCGCGGATGAACTGCCGCGCGGCCAGTTTCACCGCGTACAGCTGCTCGCCCTCGTTCAGCGGCGTGTCCACCGAGACGCCGCGCTTGGCGCGAATGGCGGAGAACACCAGCGGCACGTCCCTCGGCGCCAGGCCCGGCACGTCGCAGGGCGGGCCGATCGCCATCCAGCGGCAGAGCGTGTCCGTGCTCACGCCGATGGCCTTTGCGACCTCGCGGATCTTGCCGCCCGCGACGAGCAAGTCGCGCGCCTTGATGATCTGCTCAGCCGATGTCAGCCGGTAGGCCATCCTCAGGGCTTCTCGCCGCGCGAGAGCTTGGCATCGAGCACGAACGGCACGCTGCTGATGTTGTCACCCCCCGGAGCCTGATTTCCGGCCCGGTGCTCCATGATGGGCGGGGTGGCGCGCCTGATGTGCCGAGGATCGCCGAGGGGCACGATCACGTCTTCGCTCGTGTCGTACGTCTTCGCATGCCCGAGCAGTGGGCCACCGCGCTCGCTCCACGTCCGGCGCACAAACTCCTCGTGATCGTCCTTCAGAGCCTCGGCGCGGGCCTTGCCAGGCGACACCGATCCCGTGACATTGCTGACGGGGGCAGAGTCTCGAGCCTCGGGATTCCGACCGCCAAGAACATCGGTAGCGCGATTGCGTGCGCCGCCTTGGCTTTCTCTCTTCGACATGTTCGACCTCCTGAAAAAAGTGGCCCGCAGGTACGGCACCGACGCCCGACCAAGAGGTCAGTGCCCCGGCTGCGGGCCAGCCCGGGCGTTGAAGGAGACGCCCTTCGAAGATAATCGAAGCGCGCTAAGTGACGACGCCCCTTTATCTGGTCAGATCAGGAGTGAGCCGTCAGCGCAATGCGCGCCGCTTCCGCGCTCGCGCGAGCGTCTTGCGCACCACGCGCTCGGGGCCGGTCGGGCGCACGTTGCGGCCCTTCCGGCCGGGCGTGTGTGCTCCCCGCTCTGCTGACTTGACGCCCAGCAGCGCCGCGATCTCGCCCGCGGTGAAGTCCTCGCCGTTCAGGTACTCGATCAGCAGCGCAGTGTCCGAGAGCGGCCTGCGCGTGCCGCCGAACTCGTTCTTGAGCACGGTGGAGATGTTCACCAAGCCTGGGCGCCCCTGGCGTTGGATCGCCCGCCGCACTCGTCGATGGCGCAGTTCCTTTGATAGACGCTGCAGCCACTTGCGTTCGGTCAGGCGACGCGGGTCGCGGAAATACTCTTCGAGTGCGTCTAGGGCTCGCTGCGCCCGCGGCGTCAGCTCCCGGCACGCCTCCATAAACCACGCCGCCTGCGCCTCGACCGGCACCTTGATGCCGCCCGCGACGGTAACGCGTCGGATGATCTCAGCCTTCAGCCGGGGCATGTCGTTGTAGCCCAAGACCTCGACGCGCGGCCTCGGGTCTTCATGGATCGCCAGAACCTTGTTCACGTCGATGCGCATGCACTCCAAAGTGGCCGAACAGCGGGGCGTAGGCAGGTGGCCGGCAAGGCGCAGATCATGCGGCCCTATGCGTAACTTGTCGAGTGAACTGGCTGGACGCCGCCTTCGGGCGGCGCGCGCCCTCTGCAACCTGAAGCAGGACGAACTCGCGGTCACCGCGGGCGTCGCCCGGGACACCGTGTCCAGGATCGAGCGCGGGGTGATCCGCCCCCACCGCGCCACCGTGGCCGCGATCTTGCGCGCCCTGGAGATGAGGAACGCGGACGAGGCGGTTCTGGCGGAGCTGAAGCAGGTGTTCACCGCCGACGAGAACGCCCAGACGCCCTGAAAATGACGAGGCGCAGTCCCGTGGTGACGGGCTGCGCCTCCCGATCACCGCCGCTGCCAGCGGCCGCGACCGTCACACCTGGGAAGGAGATCCCGAGATGTCCGAGCCGTATAACACAGCGGCAACCGATCCACGCACCACGCGGGTATGCGGGGCAGATGCGCTCGCCCGAGCCGTCATCGCGACGGGCTCCGGTAGTGAGGTGATCGTCCGCCAGCGCTTGCGCTCCTGGGCGAACGACGGAGAGATCACCGTCACGGTGCATAGCGCCGCGGTGGCGGAGCTTGATCAGCTGCTCGCTGAGGTGAGCAGCCCGACGATGATCCCGTTCTGGGCTCGGCGCCGCCTAGCAAGATCGGTCAACAACACAGACGAACACGGCAGATCGGTCAACAACCCCCCAGGCAGATCGGTCAACGAAGCGGTCAACTGCGCGGAGGGCGCGACTTCCGCGGCGGCAGCCAACGATCCCCCGGTTTCTCCTCTGGCAGCTGGCGGGCTGGACGGCCTTCCAGACCATGCAGACGCGGCCCATTCCGCCGTTCTTGCTAGCTGCCCGCAGGGTAAGACGCAGGGCAAGACGCAGGGCGAGACCAGAGCACGGGCATCTCGTGACGCGGCCGGATCGGTCAACAACCCGCCGTGGGTGGTCGGCGAGACGATGGCGGCTGAGGTTCTGGACAGGCTCTCCGATCTGGAAGTCCGTGGGTTGCGCGGTGATCTGCGCTTGTGGTCAGTCTCGCGTCTGACCTGCCCGGCCGGATTCACCCTGGCGTCGCTCCAGGTAGCTGCGCTGCACCTCGCGTTCGACCTCGAGCGCTCCGGTGGGGCGGCGTGGCTGGTCTTCGAGTTCAGTCCCGACGGACATCCCCACCTGCACGGGCTCCTACTCGTACCCGATGCCGAGCCGGTGCTCGAGATGTGGCCGGGCTTGGTAGGTGGCTCGCCGTCGGCGAACATGCTCACGGTGGTGAAGGGCAGCGCGCGGCCGTGGACGGCGGAGAACCTGCTGCTGGCGGAGAACCTGTACCGCCCGTTTCCGAAGTACGCCGTCTGTTCCTACGCCATCAAGGATCTCCCGCCGCAGCACCGCGGCCCGAGCCTGCGCGAGCGCGTGTACGCCGGGACCGGGGTCCTGGGCGCCGCCTGGAACGCCACAGCCGTCCAGCACGCCGATCTCGTCGATGCTCAGCCTCACCGCCTCCTTGTGCTGGCGGTCGGCGAGCACGCGCCAGAGGAGAGGTCCTGCCGGTACTGCGGCGGGCCGATCCCCCTCACCGGAATTGGTGGTCGCAAGAAGTACAGCAGCGCGGAATACTGCAAGCGGGGGTGCGTCGTGATGGCATCCCGTGATCGGTCTCGGTGGAAGGCAGAGGAACGGGCGCAAGAGCAAGCACAGCACGAGGTGATCCGATGAAGCCACTGACCCCGAAGGAGCAGGTCATCGCCTTGGAGGCGCTCATGCCCAGCGCCGCGTTCGATCAACTGACGCTCGAGCTGCTGTCCGAGCAGGATGCCGCCGATGACCGGCATAGGCTGCTGGAGCAGGCGCGCACCGATCGGGTTCTGCTGGAACAGCTGTCTCAGTACGCGACCGGGGTGGCCACCACGCCTCGCCAGCGCCGGCCGGTAGATGCGGACAAGTTGTTGTTGACCCAGACCGAGGCGGCCAGGCTACTCGGTTGCGACCGGCGGACCACCTTGGCGCGGCTGATCGCTGATCGCGTCCTGCAAACAGTTCCCGGGGCCCGCGGACCCCGCGTTCGGCGTGCTGATGTGCTGCGGCTCGTGCAGGAAGGCGTCGTGGCCACGTCGGGCTCCCGCCGGCGCCGTTCGTGCCGGAGCAAGCGGACCTTGCCGCCCCCAGACGTGTTGGCGGCGGAGATCGCGGCCATCAAGATCGACTAGGCCGCGGAGAACGGCCTTCCGGTGCCCGGACGCGCGCGCTGCCTGCCGCCCGTGCGGCGCGCTGGCTCCGGCCACTGCGCGCTCCAGCGCACGGCGGAAGGAGGTCATCAAGACTGTACGGTTCTGGATCGCCACCTCTAGTCGAGCGATGCTCGTGCGATGAACCCGGGACGGACGCCAAATTACGTCTTCCTCGGAATCCTCGCTTGCGTCGCAATCAACTACGAGTCTGCCAGCGCCACGCCGGGTCGCCCATCCGAAAAGGGTGGGTCGGTTCTCAGGGCCGCTGACGAACTCGCGGCTGCCGTGCGTGCACGCGATCTGGACGCCTTACTTCGTCTCGTCGCTCCGGATGGCGTGCCCTGCGATGACGGGATGGTCTCTCGGCAAGAATTGAAGAACCAACTCCGTGCCACCGGCACTTGGCTTGGCGCCTACTTCTTCGCACCCGAGGTATTCAAACAAAAGTACGCAGACGCGATTACGCCGACATCGTTCCCCGAGTTTCTCGCCACTGCTCGCGACCTCCGCGTCACGGTACCGGGTAAGCAGGACCCGCGGTATCCTTGCGTCAGATTCTTGGCGAGGAACATCGAATGGGCACCGGAGTTCTGCTTCAGACGGGTTAGGGATCGCTGGGTCTTGGGAGACCTTCCGAACTGCGTCTAACTGCCCCGCTGTCCCCCACCCTTCCCCCACTTGATCGTCGCTGATCGCCGCTGCCCGCACGTCTGTAGAGAGTGAAACGCCAATGGCCGTAGTGCCTGTGCGGGGCTTTTAAGCCGAGGGTCGTGGGTTCGATCCCCACGCGGCTCACTCTAGAAGACGTCCGTCTTTGTTCGCGCTACGAGCTGCAGGCGGCGAGGATCGAAATCGTAACGGTCCCTTGGTCGACGT
>Ga0137394_10003053_pt1 | contig 12512 bp, 11 predicted proteins | sample czobulk116metaG_FD_108278 | JGI IMG/M metagenome (GOLD analysis project Ga0137394, IMG submission 108278) | Vadose zone soil microbial communities from Angelo Coast Range Reserve, California, USA - czobulk1.16 metaG | ecosystem: Environmental > Terrestrial > Soil > Vadose zone | place: USA... | reverse complement strand
CTTCAGTTTCGATTCGCTCGCCGCCAATCACCAGAGGATACTCGCGGCCCAACTCGCTCTTCACCTGCTCCAGTGCTGCACGCATCGCTTGCGCATTCTCTTCTTTGCTGAAATCAGTAAACGCTTCATTTCGGAATTCAGTTGGCATAGATGACTCCAATAAAGGTTTTTCCAAATACTATCACGCCGAACAGCAGTAGGCAGAAGGCACAAAGCAGAAGGCAGAATGCAAAAAGCACCGAGGATCGCTCCTCAAGTGCTTCCCTCCTGGTAGGTTGCTGAAAAAGAGTGGCTCGTCCTGATGGAGAAGAAGACGATCCACGAAATAACACGAAATGGCTCGAACTAAGCACTCTTTTCGTGCCGGTTCGCGTTATTTCGTGGATCGCTCTTTCAGCAACCTGTTAGAAGTGCCTTCTGCTTTCTGCCTTCTGCCTTCTGCTTTCTGCCCCTCAGCTCCACTTCCCCGCCTTTTGCAGTTTCCTGATCTTCCGCTTCACCAGCTCGCGCTTCAGCGAACTCATCTTGTCGAGAAAAACGATGCCGTCGCAGTGGTCGGTCTCGTGGAGCATGCAGCGAGCGGTAAGTTCTTCGTCGTCAAGCTCAAACTCGTTTCCGTTGATGTCATGCGCCCGCACTACTGCGCGCAAGCTACGCTCAACCGGAGTGAAGATCCCAGGAAACGAAAGACAACCTTCCTCGCCGTTCTGCTCGCCTTCAACGTGTATCACATCCGGGTTAATCATCACGACGCGTTGGTCGGGGTTCTTGCCACCCGAGCAGTCCATTACGAACAAACGCCTGGGTACCCCGACCTGGACCGCAGCCAGCCCGACACCGGGCGCCGAGTACATCGTCTCAAACATATCGCTGACGAGCTGCTTCAAATCGTCACCAAACTCCGTGACCGGATCTCCTGGTGAATCCAGTATCGGATTCGGCCACGTCACTATTTCCATCACTGCCATTCTTGCTTCTACTCCAACACGATTGAACTTCTTCGGACTGCCTTCGATGTCGATTCTACGATCAACGATGCTTACCTAACTAGTTGGGAGCTAAAGTCGAAGCAAACGACGCAAACCATTATCAACCTGAATCTGTTGTGCCGAAGAAAGCATTCCAAGCTCACGACGAATCAGCGTCGTCGTAACGGTGATGACTCGGTGAAGTTTAAGTGTCGATGCCACCTTAAGTCCGGTAGTGGCGAAGTCAGGTAGGGTGGGATCCAACAGAATGTCGGTAGCGGACAGCTCAGAATCAATTCGACTGGTAACAAAAGCGACTATAACGTGCCGATTGGGGCCGATGGGCTCCGTCAAACAAAGGGCGGGTCGTACCTTTAGAGTTAAGAGGTCATCAAACGGAAAGGGCACGAGGACAACTTTGCCTTTAGTCATTGAACGGCTTTCCGTCAGAGACTGTGTAGATGTCCTCTTCTTGATCCTTGAGGAATTCGAAGGCCGGGCTTCCGCTCGCTGCTCGCAACCAGTCCTGCTCTTCCATCGCATCAGAATTCTGAATTAACACTATTACGCGCACTCGACTGGGCCCCTGAACCGGCAATGCTTCATCCAGGTGAAGTTCACCGTCTTTATCAATCTCTCCCAGCGCTTCGATGGCTTTAAGGTCAGCAACCATAAGACAGTACCTCTCATCAGCTTAATAACTCGAATTGGGCTCCTACGCAACTGTTTTCGATACGTCGAGCATAATGAAGAAGGGGTGAGCAGACGAACCGTAACACGAACAGCTGACAACCGACAGGCTACAAATAATCTTCAGAAAAGATATTGCCACGGCCGAGGATGCCGGCGGGATCAAATGCGCGCTTGAGCGCGGCCATCTGGCGGAGATTCTCTTCACTGTAGAATAAGCGCAGGTAGTCACGTTTTAGTTTTCCGATTCCATGTTCTGCCGACAACGTGCCGCCCACTTCCGCGGCGCGCTTCAGGAACTGCACATAAATCTCACGCGCCTTTGCGCCTTCGTCGTCGTCGCGCGGCAGGATATTAACGTGGACGTGATTGTCTCCAATGTGTCCGAAGATGGTGTATCTAAGACCGCTAGCCTGCAGCGTGCTCTGATAGAACTGAAGCATGCCGGCAAACGCATCGTCGGGCACAGACATGTCGGTTGAGACTTTTCGTTGCCGATGACGTGCGAACCATTCATTCATCAGTACCGGTAATGCGTGTCGAAATTCACGCAGCCTTGTCTGATCCTGTTCGTTAGTTGCAAACCATGAATCGTCTGCCAGGGCGTGATGAGTTTCCAGTAGCGCCAACCATCCGCTCATCACCGAATCTTCGGCAGTTGAATTAGTTTCCTGCTCGAAATAGATCGCACCGACTGCCTGGTCCGGAATCGTTTCATACTTCTGCCGTAAAAAGTTGAGCGACTCGCGGTCGAAGTATTCCAAAGCACGGGCATCAATAAAACTATTGACTTGGTCCGAGGCCGGGAATGAAGAAATGGGTTCGCGCTTCGTCACCTCCAGAGCTTTGTCCATCAACATTCCCAACTTGCCCGCATCCGATGCGCCTGCTTCTCGATTTCGGAGCGACAGGCTCCGAGCCTCGGCGACGAACCGCAAAAGATCTCCTCCGGAACTGAAGAAAACAACACCGCCCAATAAGCCCTCAGGCTTAGGCAACAAGCTGGTTTCAATTTCAACGATCACGCCAAGAGTGCCTTCACTGCCAATGAACAGATCCAGCACGTCCATCTCAGGCGCGACGTAATACCCGGAGGCATGTTTCCGGGTCTTCGGCATTTGATATGTTGGCAGTTGGGCTTCAATCAAATTACCTGACGCAAGCGGGATTTGTATCTTGCCCTGTGGGTCCGCTCGTAGCTTTCCGCGTCTGAGATCGATCACATCGCCGGTTGCCAACACAATCTTCAGCCGCTTCACATAATTTCTTGTCGGACCATACTTGAACGTGCGTGCGCCCGAAGCGTTGGTCGCGACGGTGCCTCCAAGGAAACAACTCCTCTCGGTGGGATCGGGCGGATAGAGCAGCTCTTCGGATTCTACAAAACGCTGGAAGGTCGAGAGCATCACGCCAGCCTGCGCTACAGCGCGGCCACCTTGTTCCTCATGAACGATGCTCTTTATTTGGCTAAGTTTGTCAGTGGCTAGCACGATGCCGGCAAAAGGTATGCGACCACCGACCGTGCCTGTGCCCGCGCCGGAGACTGTTACCGGCGTCTTGTCACGCGTGGCGGTTTTAAGAATCTCCGCAACTTCTTCCGCGCTCTCGGGAAATACAACGCGCTCCGCACGCCCTTCAAGCATGTGGCTCGCATCAGTTAGAAACGATTGAATCTCGTCGGGATCGGATTTGATCAGCATAGACTAAAGCATGGCCATCACCTGCGGCGGTGCGCCACTGTAACGCAAACTGTTAGTTTGCGATCTCTCGTATTACTAAAGCCGGCCCTCTCCAAGCCATCCGCAAACTAACAGTTTGCGTTACGCTAGTTGTAATTCGCGCTCGCGTAAAACCTTGATTCGGTCGCGCAGTTCGGCTGCTCTTTCAAACTCAAAACGTTTTGCCGCCCCGCGCATTTCGATTTCAAGCCTCGCAATCGTCGCTTCAATATTCGCGGGGGAATAATCTTCGATCTCCTCCCACTCGGTGGGCACCTTGAAGTAATCGGCTTCAGAAGCGGTAATCAAAGTTGACTCGATCGGCTTGATGATCGTCTGTGGCGTAATTCCATTCTCGAGGTTATAGGCTTCCTGAACTGACCGCCGGCGCCGCGTCTCGTCCATCGCACGCTTCATCGAGTCTGTAATGCGATCTGCATAGAGGATCGCCTTACCTTTGGAGTTGCGCGCTGTTCGTCCAATCGTTTGGATCAGTGATTGTTCAGAACGTAGGAATCCTTCCTTGTCCGCATCGAGAATCGCGACGAGTGAAACCTCGGGCAGGTCGAGTCCCTCGCGCAAAAGGTTTATACCGACCAGCACATCAAATTCGCCTCGTCTTAAATCGCGAAGGATCTTAATCCGCTCGAGCGTTTCGATATCGGAATGCAGGTACCGAACCCTCACACCGACTTCGGTGAAGTATTCCGTCAAATCCTCAGCCATTCGTTTGGTAAGCGTGGTCACCAACACCCGTTCGTGACGTTCGGCTCGCTGACGACATTCCTCCAACAAATGATCTATCTGGCCTTTGACGGGCTGCACTTCAACCTCGGGATCCAGCAAGCCGGTCGGCCTGATTATTTGCTCAATAACTTCGCCGCCTGACTTTGTTAACTCATAAGGTCCGGGAGTAGCGGAAACATAAATTGTCTGTCCAATGCGCGCTTCAAACTCAGCGAAATTCAGCGGGCGATTGTCGAGCGCTGAAGGCAAACGAAACCCATATTCAACCAGCGTGCGTTTGCGAGACTGATCGCCTTCAAACATTCCGCGAACCTGTGGAATGCTCTGATGGGCTTCGTCGATGATCATCATCGTATCTCGCGGCAGATAATCGAGCAGCGTCGGCGGCGGTTCGCCGGGCTTCTTGCCGGTAAGGTGACGCGAGTAGTTTTCAATTCCGCGACAGAACCCCATCTCCTTGATGAGTTCCAGATCAAACATCGTACGCTGGTGCAAGCGTTGCGCTTCGAGAAGCTTGCCTTCCGCGATGAGCCTGGGTTCCCACCATTCAAGCTCTTCCTTGATTGATTTCAACGCTCGCTTGATGGTGGGCTTCGACATCACGTAGTGGCTCTTCGGGTAAATAGGCACCCGCGAGGTATGTTTGTGGACCACCTCGCCGAGCAACGGATCGATTGTGGAAATCGAATCCACCTCGTCGCCCCAAAGCTCGATGCGAAATGCCTGATCCTGATAACTCGGGAAAAGTTCAACGATGTCGCCACGCACGCGAAACGTGCCGCGCTGGAAATTTACGTCGGAGCGCTCATACTGCAACTCCACAAGCTTCTGCAAAAGTGACTCGCGCTTGATACGTGTGCCGGGCTCGAGAAAAAGCAACATGCCATAGTAAGCATCTGGATCGCCGAGCCCGTAGATGCAAGAAACGCTGGCTACAACAATTACGTCGCGCCGTTCGAATAGTGCGCGGGTTGCCGACATGCGCAATCGATCGATCTCTTCGTTGACGATCGCTTCCTTCTCAATGTAAACGTCGGCTGCAGGCACGTATGCTTCCGGCTGATAGTAATCGTAATAAGAGACGAAATACTCGACGGCATTCTCGGGAAACAAGGATTTAAACTCCTGATAGAGTTGGGCCGCGAGCGTCTTGTTATGGGCCAGAACCAAAGTTGGACGTTGTGTTCGTTCGATAACGCTGGCGATAGTAAACGTTTTTCCGCTGCCGGTTATCCCGAGCAGAACCTGGTCCTTGGATCCGTCGGCTAGACCGCGTACGAGCGCGTCGATAGCCTGCGGCTGGTCGCCTCTCGGCTCGTAAGTTGATTGGAGTTTGAAAGCCATAAGATAGATAAATAGTAAATGGTAAATCGGAAAAGGCAAACTCTGAAAAACTGACGAACCCTGTTCCGGAATCTCCTATGGCTTTCGGCCCACCGCGCATTATCATTTGGGGCCGGGGATAGAAGAACGCAAGTCACAGGTTCGTGGGGCTGAGTGCAACCTGATGAAGGCCAGCAATGACAAGATCGCGACACAAGATGATCTCTTCCGCGCGGTTGGAAGAACTGATCGATGAGGCTACGGTGGATTGTTACGGCGAGGATGAAGAACACACTGGTCTGCTCACCATGATTGAAGAATATGTCGTGTGTCCGTTTCGCGCGAAAGTGGTTGGGGAAACGGTTGAAGTCACCGGCTTCAGCTGGCCCGACTCTGGTTACGGTCTGCTCGCCATTTGCCGGCGCAACGAAAAGACCCATCGAGTAGACTTAGACTCGCTTGAGTGGATCGAACCGCTACCGGAAGGCTTTGAGTGGATCGCCGCCTATCAGGCGTGGCGAAAACGCATTTAATGGCCAGGCGAAAACCGGAGCCACTTAAGCAAAGCATGCCAATCGAATACACAACCCGCAGCGGCGAGAAATATTACCTTCACGTCGGTGAAACGAAAACTGGCAAGCCGAAGTACTACATTGCGCGTCACACCCGTGGACCGCTCGCCGATGCGATCCCGGATGGCTTCGAGATCTACGAGAGCCCGAAAGGGCAGGTGTCCTTACGAAGGATCTTGCCGAAGGTGATTTCTGACAAGGAACTGATTTTTGTCGAACGAGAACTGGAGCGTATCGCGCGATTGAAAGGCAGTCGTGTCGAACGCAAGTTAAGGATCTTAACGGTGCATGTCGCGGATCTTTCAGACCCGCGCTATTGCTACCTCGGCCGCATTGACGATTGGATCGACATCGGCGACCGCGGCCCGCTGGCCAAGTTGACAAGACTCTACCTCAAGCACCTGGGTCAGGAGTCATACTACGAACTCCACTGACTCGGTGACAAATTAGTTCAGTTATTGATGAGCGGTCAGTGCAGCCTTATATTTCGACCATCGTCAACGCGAATGCGGCTGCGAAGACCAATACGGCATCAAGGAGGATCGATGCGACTAAGAGACGGAAGCGTTAGGAGCGAGAGGAGAAACAGTATGGCTGTACCAGAAATTGAAACGCGCGTTACCGCCCTTGAAGCTGAGGTGGCGCGACTGAAAGAGCGGGTGGAGAAAGCGGTCCCTTCGCAGCGAGACTGGCTAGACGATATCTATGGGGCGTTCGAAAATGATCCGGATTTCGAAGAAGCGATGCGGCTGGGCCGCGAGTATCGTGAGTCGCTGCGTCCCAAAGCGCGCCGGAAACCGATTCGCAAAACGGCGAAGAAGGCTGCGAAGAAATCCGTGAAACGGCGCCTGCGTTGAAATGTACATTCTCGATACCGACCATCTTAGTCTAATAGGGCGAGCCACCAGCCCGGAGGCGCAACGGTTGCGGTTCCGCCTGGCTGGGTTGAAGCTGGAAGAGAGAGTCACGACTATCATCACTTTCGAGGAGCAAATGCGTGGTTGGATGTCGCATCTCGCGAAAGCTCGTTCGCTCGCCCACGAAGTCGTCGCCTATCGGCGCCTCAAGGAATTCCTGGACCGTTATTTGAAGATCACCGTGTTCGAGTTTGACGAGGCAGCCGCGACCGAGTTCGACCGGCTCCAACGTCTGCGTCTTCGCATCGGCACGATGGATTTAAAGATCGCGGCCATCGCGCTGGCCCACGGTGCAACGGTGCTCACCAGAAACCTCAAAGACTTCAGCCGTGTGCCAGACCTGCACGTCGAAGATTGGACCGTGTAACACTAAGACCAAAAGCAACTGAAGGTGAAGCTGGTAACCGTAGAATCGAGCATGATCCACGGCGTGGGCTATGATCGAAAGACTCGTTTGTTGGCAGTGATCTTCAACACTGGCCAGACGTACTGCTATGAAGACGTACCACCCTCGGAATACCAAGGTCTGCTGGAGGCGAAATCAAAGGGCCGATACATGCAAGACAACATCCTGGATGTGTATCCTTGCTACAGACTCAAACGTGGCAGCCGGCGGTGACCGACGGAAGTCGCAGCGCCATTACGTCGCCTTTTCTCAACAAGCGAATTACACTGCCTCAGTCCATCAAAAAGACAAGGTTGCTGATAAATCCGCCCCCCCTCAGGTGACATAGCGCAGCTTCTCATTTCCTGAAGGAAGGATGCTCTCGACAGACTCACGCCGCTGTAAAGGGCGTGAAGGAGTGCTGAGATGGAGTCAAAGAAATTCATCAGACCTTTGGCGGCCGCGCTTGGTTGCGCCGGCGCAGCCGTAGCCGCACCCGTCCTTGCGCCGTATCTGGCCACGGTTTCGCTTCCCTTCTTCGGAGCGGTTTTGGCGAGCGTCTTCAAAGCCGAAGACTTCAAAGAGAACTTCGGCAAGGTCATCGTCAACACAGTCGCTGGCTTCCTGACCAATCTCGGCTCAGCTGCGGCGGTACAAATTCCTGGCGCTCTCGGCGCCGATCACAACTCTCATCTCGAAAAGATGCTGGCGACGGCTTGTCTCGAATCTCTCGAATCGATCGAGAAAGAGATCAACGCGGGCAAAGATGAGGAACTGAAGAAGCAAGCTGCGGAGGTGTTCCCCCGCCTCAAAAACAGAATCAAAAGAGGCTTGAGAGCATCAGGACTTTCCCTGCTCTTTCCCTTACAGAGCAAAGAACAGCCCCTCGAGACAGCCTTCGCCAATCGTTTTTCGGCAGAAAACATCACTCTGCTCATAGCGGACGAGGAAAAATGGCACGAGCAGCTTGGCGATGAAGTAGAGATATCCTTGCGCCGCTGGCTCAACGAAGAACGCGCAGAGGAAGAGCGTGCAGCGGGACAAACTCAGCTTGGGATTCCGCCGGACGGGCCGCTGGAAGAGCCTCTGCGCAAGCGCCTACGAGCAGAGCTCCCTGACAGAATCGCGCATCGGATCAGCGAGTTGGTCAAGCGGGATGATTTCAATAAGTCGTGGATTGCATTCCAGCGGGCGCACCTCCAGGGGATTGTGCGCGTTGTCGAGAGAATCGAAACGTCGCAAGCGGACATGAAGCAGAGCGTTTACGCGCTTGCGCAACGTATCGAAGGCTTCGCCAACGAGGATAGATTTGTCGACGCGATTGCTGAGAAGCTCCGGGAGTTTTTGGGTAAGACTGCTTTGCCGCCGGACGGGCTGCGGCAACTGCTCGAACGGCAGAGCTACGAGCTAACCAATGAACTGGGCCACATTGAAGAACGACTTAAGAAGGAGATTGAAGAAAGCAAAATAGAAGTCATCGCCGAAATCGGGGAAAGCGAAAAGGTGGTCGTCGGCGAAATCAGAGTTGCAACCGATAAATTAACAGAAGAAATTCAAAAAGCTATTCTGCAAGGCGCGAGCAGGTCGGCACGGAACAGGTTGAAGCAACTGCCCGCGCCGCCGCGCGATTTCACTGGACGCGAGGCGGAGCTCGACGAGTTGCGTCAGGCTCTGCTGCAGGGCGGTGTGACGATTTCGGGGGTCCAGGGCATGGGCGGTGTGGGCAAGACCGCGCTGGCATTGGTGCTGGCGGATGAATTCAAAGACCAGTACCCTGACGCGCAAATCTATCTCGACCTGAAAGGCGTAAGTAAACAACCGCTCTCACCCGCGGAAGTGATGTGGCACGTAGTCAGTTCCTTTCAACCCGAAATGAAGCGGCCCGACGACGGTCAATTGCCGGCGTGGTACAACTCGCTGCTCAACAACAATTGCGTCCTGTTGTTCTACGACAACGCCAGGGACGCCGCGCAAATCGCGCACCTCTTGCCGCCCGAACATTGTCTTCTGTTGGTCACATCACGAAAGCATTTCACCTTGCCGGAGATGTTCGGCAGCAACCTGGACGAGATGACCGCAGCGGACGCAAGCGAGTTGGTGCTTAGAATCGCGCCGCGCATAGGTGAGCATGCGGCGGCGATTGCGGAGCAATGCGCCTATTTGCCGATAGCCCTGCGCGCCGCGGCCAGCGCGTTGAAAGTGAAACGCTCACTGTCCGCCGAAGATTACTTGGAGCGTTTGCGAGACAGGATAGAAAGGCTCAAGCTCTATGATGCAGTAAGCAACTTAACTGTCGAAGCATGTTTCAGCTTGAGCTACGAATTGCTGAACGAAGAACTGCAACGACGCTGGCGCATGCTGGCAATCTTCCCGACCGATTTCGACGCGCTCGCGGCAGCAGCTGTGTGGCCGACGGACGTTGACGCCTCGAAAGACTCGCTGTCGGAGCTTGAAGAATACAGCCTGCTCGAATGGGGGAAAAACGAACAGCGTTACAGCCTGCACGACTTGGCGCGTGACTTTGCGGACGCGCGCCTGAGCGCTAGCGAACGCGAACAAGCAGGCACTCTCCACGCGACGCATTACCTGCAAATTCTCTCGACGGCTAATGGTCTGTATCTCACAGGCAGCGAAGCGATAGCTGAGGGGCTTTCACTTTTCGACAATGAGCGCATCAACATACAAGCCGGACAGGAGTGGGCAACCGCCCGATTCGCCGGGGACGAGCAAGCCGCACGATTGTGCGACGGATACGCGCACTACGGCGCTGACATTCTCAACCTGCGGCAACATCCGCGCGATTTCATTCACTGGCAGGAAGCCGCGCTTCACTCCGCCAGAAGACTGCACGACAGCCAAAGCGAAGGCAGTCGTCTGGGCAACCTGGGCGTGGCGCACGACAGCTTAGGCGAAGCCCGCATTGCGATTGACTATCATGAACAAGCCCTCGCTATCTCGCGCGAGTTGGGCAACCGAGGCAGCGAAGGCGTTCACCTCGGCAACTTGGGAAACGCCTACGATAACTTGGGCGAATCCCGCAGCGCTATTAACTACTATCAACAGGCTCTCGCTATCTCGCGCGAGATCGGCGACCGACGCGGCGAAGGCAAGCGTCTCGGCAACCTGGGAATTGCTTACTGCAACATAGGCGAAGTCCGCACGGCTATTGACTACTACAAACAAGCTCTCCAAGTCTCACGCGAGATTGGAGAGAAACGATATGAAGGAAACTGGCTCGGCAGTCTGGGCAGTGCCTTCTACAGCTTAGGCGACATCCGAGCAGCGATTGACTACCTACAGCAAGCCCTCGCAAACTCGCGCGAGATCGGCGATCTAAGAAATGAAGGAATTTGGCTCGGCAACCTGGGCTTGGCTTACGTTGACTTGGGCAAAATCAGCACGGCCATTGACTACCACAAGCAAGCTCTCCAAGTCTCACGCGAGATTGGGGATAGGAAAAACGAAGGCACTCACCTCGGCAACCTGGGAATCGCTTACAAACTCTCGGGCGAAGTCCGCACCGCGATTGACCTCTATGAACAAGCCTTGGCGATATCGCGCGAGATTGGCGACAAGCGTGGCGAAGGCAACTGTCTCGGCAACCTGGGCTACACTTACGCCACCTCAGGCAAGACAGAAAAGGCGATAGAATTCATGGAAGCATCGCTGAAGATTCTTGAAGAGATCGAATCACCGAATGCTAACACTGCGCGGGGTTGGCTCGAAAAGTTGCGCGGCAAGAGCGAGTGAGGCCCGCGCCATCGGCTGACGCCATGCTCCAGTTTTCTCGGAGGTTCTCTAGACGTGACAAAGAATTGAAAGGGTCGCTTTTAGAAGGCTACCAACGGAAACGAAGCACGCGGCACAATCGTTAGGGACAAAGGAAGTGTTGGCCCTTCGGGCCTGGAGCGATGTTGGGCGTTTCTTCCACGCCCTCACGGACGTGGCTACTGAATTCCGGCCTTTTCGGGCCTAAACACAGGTCGCGACCGAAACAATGCCCATTTGACCACCAATTCGCGGACGAGTGTGGTTTAGCAGTTGATGCAAGCGTTGGTGTCAGGGAGGAAGATCATTCGAGAGCCAGCCGTTCCTCAAACTCTCCCTGAGGGCCTCGCCTTAACTCGGGCATCGAGCCGACAACTTGCTCAAAAAAGTTCTTGGGCCAGCCGTTCTCGTCCAGGTCTACTGCTGGGGGCAGCGCTCGCACTTGAACAACGACAGCCACATCGGTATCCGCCAATCCGACATTTACGCTCAGATTGAGTATGCTGTCGCTCGTCGTGTGCCCGCGTGCCTCGATGGTTTCATTCAACATGGCCGCAGTTTATCTGACCTTGCTTTTGACTTCCAGCCTAATGCGGCCGGACTGTGCGCCAGGAGAGTGGACGTAACCGATTATTCCCCTCTCCGCGACGGAGAGGGGTGACGGGAGAGGTGGGTATCCGGCTTCCACCAACCCCTCAATCCCCTCCCCACTCGTGGGAGGGAGGAAAACCAATCAGAGGTGCGCGCAACGCAGGCGCCGACAATAAACGACCGGATACCAGCGCTAAACCGTCAGGATGTAGCCGAGTTTTTCCAGGCCTTTGCGAAAGTTTTGCTCGTGCTTCGCAGGCACGACGAGGTGGCGATCGCCGGCGCGCATACAATATGGCTTAGTGGCTGGTGTGTTGGCGATGCTTTCGGCCAGAGCTTTGTCAGCGCATTCGATCAGCTTGGCTTCGCCGCGATCCTTGACGGCGACGGCGCGTTTGACGGCGTCAATGAAAAACTTGCTGACGGTGTCGGGCAGTGGCTGCTCGTCGCACGACTGCAGGAATTCAGCGAGCGCATGGCTTTCGTGGCCGGCTTCAATCGCTCGCAGCGTCCGCACCGTGCTGAGCGACCACTCGGTTTCCGCAACCCGCTCGGCAATCAACTCAAGGATCGTCAGTTCATCAACTGAAAGTGCGCCGTTGACGATCACGCGCAAGCTGGGCATCACGGTGAAAGATCTTGAGGAGCTGGTTGGTTTGGGAGAGTTGACTGGTTTGGGAGTGTATTCGGTAGCAATGCCCAGACAATATGCGCCCAATGGCGTCAACCTGAATCTAATAAGACCGTCGTAACGACTGAGGAAAGCGAGGTCGTCAGTGCCCCAAATCTCGCGGAAATCATCGCGCGCATTAACCGGCGAGTCATACCCGACG
>Ga0137394_10003052_pt1 | contig 12513 bp, 14 predicted proteins | sample czobulk116metaG_FD_108278 | JGI IMG/M metagenome (GOLD analysis project Ga0137394, IMG submission 108278) | Vadose zone soil microbial communities from Angelo Coast Range Reserve, California, USA - czobulk1.16 metaG | ecosystem: Environmental > Terrestrial > Soil > Vadose zone | place: USA... | reverse complement strand
TGTTGAGCATGTGATCGTGCCAGACTGACCAATTAGTGTCATCTAATGGCTCGGATAGCCTAATGATTCCCCCAGTCTCACTGGTTCTGATCCGCTCAATATCAGCTTCTAAGTCGGGCACTATGCCCATGTCCTGAGCTTCTATATTACGAGCAGATCCTTGGCCGGTCACAGGATCAGGGTCGCTGGCGTCGGGCAGCATCGACATGCTTTTCAGATGTATAAATTAAGCAGATTCGTATTTGTGGCGATTCTTGGCGCAGGTCTGAGGTACAGAGTTTCTAAAGGCCAGGGCCCATAACCTCTAAGAAGTTAAGAGCACACACAGGAATATATTCGGGGGGAAGATAACCAACAGACGTGCGGCCACACCGAACGCAGGCATAAATACATCTAAGTGAAACATTTATCTAGATCCTTATCTTGATCTCTTCTTTGTTCTCTCCATAGATTATCACGATCTTATTTCCCCTGTTTCACTCTTATTCGGCCATGGTCTGCCTTTCCGGTCCGTGCGGGTGATTCCATCCATCACACGCTTCCCTACATGTCCTAGTCGGCGACTTGAAAGAGCACATGCAACTCGAGCTTTGTGGACTTGAGCCTTTTTGAAGCCTCTGACATACTTAGGTAATGCGGAGGTCCAATAAGACGCAGAAAAAAATGAAAACTTCAAGGCGGAAATTACTACCACGATTTCAAAACCAGTCTCAGACTCAACTGAAGTCGTGGCACGCCTTGAACTGACCTCGCCGAAACAACTTGTTGAAGTCCGTAGGGCTACTGACCTTTTGATGACCAAAAGTTGAGCGCAAAACAGCGCATTTGAGTAACATCAGAAAAGTACAGTACATCGATTCAGGCCCGAAAATGGCGGCTCCGGGCCGGGGCGGCGAGTCCCCAACACGAGCGACTTGGGTCCAGTCCGCGTCCAGAATTCCAAGCGTTGGGGTTACCCACAGCGCGCTCTACTCCATCAAAGCCGTGATTTATGGCCATCTCGTGCTCCCACTTATTCGCCAGTTCATATTTCTTGGGTCACCTAGTAAACAGGCAGGAAGACGTCTGGCTTTGTTCCACCTGTCTACATATTTTCCACAGGCGGTTCCTGTATTCCCCAGCTGAAAAATAGTCGCCCGACTCTTCTATCGAGTTTCGGCGGTTGTCCCGTGTCATATGTGAGCAAGTACTCCGATTCTCATTTCAAATTACCCTTGACCTCTCAACCAAGTCTTTCTCTTGTACCATTTATGCCCGAAAAGCTCACCTGGCTCAAGATCAATCCATATGTCTCCGTTTCACGCCAGCCTAACACTGCCAATGGTCGCATTGTGGTGAAATATGACGATACGTCTCCCTCGTGCGTTCTGTCGCCGCTATCCTGGTACGCGTGATCTAACTTTCTGACGGCACAGCATCATCTTGCTCTTCGGCTGGAGTGAGCATACCTGTTTCCGATTCCTTGCCCAGCCCTGACTTCTTGTAGTGGGAGCTCGCTTTAATCGGCTTCTTGAGTATGCAGACGCCCTCCACGAGTGTTTTCCTTCACCAACGATAATTATTATTGGCTCGTGGGCTGAATTCGTTTGGCGATCGCAGTCACACCTCGTACGTACTGCGCCAGGTAGCCTATCCGTTAGGCGACGATCTTACTCCCATACTATCGTCAGAACACGGTTATGAAGCCCGTTGTTGAGCTTTTGCAGAGCGAGAGGGATCACAGCACTCGTTTCCGTGGCGTTCTTGTACACATCATTTCCAATGGTTCGTGTCTCATTCTCATCTTGACGATGGTGGTATTTACATACACTCCCATCAGGCGGCGGCTGGCAGTTCATGACGCTTCGTAATATACTTTCCGAGTCCAAGGGTCAGCTTTCCAGTCTTACACCAGGCCGAGCTCCGACGGCTCTCGTGCTCGATTCCGTACCCGACGACAAGGGTCTCAGATCCTCCCTCCGCGCGGTCTCTCCAATGAATCCCATCCTTCGCGTCCTTGTCTTCCCTTTTCTCACATGCCTCTACGTGTCTATCTACATACACAATCGTTACAAAGGCCGCCTTCCGCTCTTTGCAGAGCTACGTGCAGCTCTCCTCCAGCCCGACATTCTGCCCTCGATAGTTGCTGGAGCCGCGCCGCGCCTGTATGTGTACTCGCGGAGCGACACACTTGTTCTTGCCGAACGCGTGGAGCAGCATATAGCCGTCGCAGCGCAACTTGGATTAGATGTGGCGGTAGAAGAGTTCGAGAGTACCGGCCATGCCGCCCACATGCACTCGGATCCGAAACGGTATTGGAGTGCTGTGCATAGCATGTGGATGGGCGCGGTTGCTCAGCTGCGCAGCATGGCTTCTGGTTAGCTGGCCCTGTTGAATAGGGCATGTCTGAGATCATGTTGATAGTTGATTTTGTTATCCTTACTGTTTTGCAGACGATCAATGACCCATACAAACAAATAACAGGCATTGCGACCGTTCTGTTCATCTCTCTAAACCTTCCTTGCGATGTAGTAAGTGGCCATATGAATCTCCGCGAGCTTGACCAAAACCAAACGCTTTATAACGGGCTGAGACGGACCACGACCACTCTCGATACGATCTTGAAATGCTGCGTATGGATATTCAAGTTACTTTTCATCTCAAAGCCACAATCGCAGCATTCATACACCTTTTGCACTGCGATGAGTCCTATTTTGAGCATCATTCTAGTGATCTGCAAAGACGACTGGAGAAACATTGCTCTGCCAGTATTACTATAACACTGGCACTACTAGTTGAAAGACGTCGGTCATGACCCCTTCGGCTGGTCCCCATGAAAAACAAAGCTGTGAAACGGTCGCGATGATAATCATCGTTTAGTGACATCTACGGTTTCCATACGGAGATTACATTAGTGAGGACCTGGCCTCAGGCTGCCGCCAGAAAAACTCCGCGGGAACAAGTCGTATGATCGGATAATGTACGGTAAGACACTGGGGTCCGTCGAGGATAGAGAACGCACGCCCAGGACGTATGCCTTAGGAAACACCCTCCTGGTGACTATGGCCCCATAGGAAAGTCGCGAGAGTAGCGCCATGTCACCAGAGCAGGCATGATATGACACAGCGACGAGCAGCTATGGTTATCGGAGAACTTGGGTTGGGAACGGCCATCACGTCGGGATTTCCCGAGTCGATACTGGCCGTACTTTATGAGGACACTGAAGATATGCCATTTTTCTCGAGCGATGCCATGATGCGCCAAGAGGGGCCGTGACCGTCCGACCACCTCGTACTTAGGTGGCATTCGTTGTACTGGTGCTTTGTCTAGGTTACTCGCAAGGTGAAAGTAAAGACTGTATAAACAATAGAGGGACCAGAAAGGTAGTAGGGCGTCCTCGGGGGTGAGGAAAGGACGTCCATATTGCAACTGCTCGTAACGCGTAATTACTCATACTTGTACTACAGTACTAACTCAGACGTATTCATCTCCGACTTTTATCTCGTGGCATCCGTTGCACGCATGAACTCACCCCATCCCCATAAGAAGCAGTACTAGTGTTGGGGGAGATTGGTTGACAGCGGGGAAATGGAAGTAGTATTAATATGATTTATCCGCAGCAAGCCTGTTCGTGGGTTGAATCATGATGCATGATGTACACACCAGATTTTTATACTCGGAAAGACCCCAGGCTCGTCCGAAGCCACGCATACGACTAAGGCGGCTTCAGACAAACCCCAGCAAAAACATTCTGTAGTAGTACCAGCATCGGAAGAATGAATCAGCCCGCTCACAAAATTTTAGAAATGTCAAGGTCATCGATCCATGATTCGAAGAATTGTCTCCGATCATACTCATTCGGAACTTGAACGTGTTCAAAGGGACCTGCCAGTGTCAGATACAGTATTGTTGAGACCGAAGGTAATCTGAAGTGTACCGTGACAGGCATCTCGGCATCACGCCAAGCATCATGACGAACACAGTAAATTTGTCCAGAGGATCTTCGCGGCTCAAATCTAAGGGGCGACGTCCTACTAGTCGAGACGGTTTGAAGGATGTTGGATTGAGTGATGATGATGCCGCACTGGAACAACATCACTTTGAATTTGGGGATCAGTACGCGATCAGTCCTCGTCGGAATCCAGTAAGCTGCAGTAAGGTTATATGCATTCCTTTCTGTGATTCCCCCGATACAATCGGCCCATCATTCTGAGGCCGACAAACACGGGAACCCCACTAACCACGCGCAGCGGCTATGTTGAGAGCGTCGTTCAGCACGCGGAATCAGAAAACAGACTGAAAAACACCGTGCCATGGGAGCATTCGTTTATACTGTACTGCTTGACAGTAGCTTCACCGTCCCAAGGGCCCCAGGCCTGCGCTGCACGGAATCTCGGCATCAGGCACCCAACTGAACGCAATGAGCGAATCATGTCTCGAGCAAGCATGAAGGATGCAGAAGTACGTTTCAATACCTGTCAGAAAAATCCATGATGCACAGAGCTCTGTGTTTGTTCTCACTTGTGCGTGTCAGCACGCGGAAAGCGGCAGAAGCTTGGCAGAAGCGAAATATATATATGAAGGATTTCCTTAGCAAGACAGTACTGTCTCTCTATGTCCGACTCCTCAGTGAGAAAACATTAATATTTTGTCTAATCGCTCGCCTATTCTTTTCCCTGCACCCGATGCGTGAAAATAAGACTGTGATCATGTTGTGTGGGCTCCCAGTGGAGTGGACGCAATTTTTGGAGCCGGGCATTCACCGGCCATAGCAAAACCTTTCGGCTTTTCGGCCGAGTCCGAGGACCGAAGACACTCTAAATTCGGCAAGAGAGCAAACCCACCCCAGCCTCGATGTGAGAAGATACTACACCAGCCCGTATACCCAGAGATGATCGGATATTGCACTGGCAGATGCGGCCTTGAATTCCTCCCGAAATGCAATCAACCCACACAACTTACTAGCTCCCGCCATCCGTCCAACGCATATGTTTCATGTCGTCGGCTTTCTCCTCCTGCGCCTCAGCGTCAGACTTCCAGTGACCTTCCGTTACGCTATTATGTTGGCGCAAATAGATTAGCCACGCGGTATGGCTTTTCCACGCGGCATCGTCCCGCGGAGTCCCAGTATGCCCCCCAGTATCCCGGGCCATTCATAAACGAATATGTACAACCAAGGCATGCCCGTGACATAACCGTCACCGGCGTCTCGTCCGTTGCAATTTCCTGAGGCTGTTCAAGGTCGTCTTCCATCCCATTAATGTCCGCGCCTACTACCTTGACAGGTTACTAGCCTCCGATGTTACCGTGAACGAAGGACGAGACTAGCGCCACATATATAATCTAGTGCAACTACCCGGTTCTATTCGTTCGCCTGTTTCCTTGTCGCCCAAAATGTCTGCGTTTTTGGATGACCTGCTGGGGGCCCTCTTGGTCGGAGTCGTTTTATCTTCGATGTGAGTCGTCTCGATTTTGTTTTACAATATCCACCACTCAGCCCTGCAGCATATACGGGATCACCTTGTTGCAAGTCTACTTGTACTACACGCAGCATTCCTCGAAGGATAGGATTTTATTGAAGACCTTTGTGAGTTATCGCGAGTTATTTGTCAGTTGCTCACATTAATTCTGCTACAGGTTGCTGTACTCACGTAGGCCAAGAACCAGTGCTCAGAGAGGTCCGCACTTACACTGGTTCAGAGCGCTAGACTCGTTACACGTGGCTTTCCTTTGTCACGGGTTGTACATCGTTACCGTTACGAACTTCGGAAACTTTTTGGCCGATCTTCATGCCCCATGGTGAGCGCGACTCAGTCCGCGAATCCTCGATCCATGAATCTCATTCCCATCCCCCCAGGACTATAGTGGTATGCAATCCCTAACAGCGGAAATTTGAACATTTCACTAATTCCTACGTGCGGTTCTAGGCTCAATGTATTATCGGCAGTACGTCCCTCAAAAATAATCCACTTATGGGGTACTAATATCAGACCGTCAACTAGTCATCGTAACCACGTCCATTCAGCAGTGTGTTTGAATTCTTAGCTGTCGTTCGCGCGCTCACGTCGAGTTTGCAAGATTTTACGCGTTTAAGATCTTCCAGTGTAAGTGGAACACAAGTTGCCGTGATTTGGCTAAGTCTTCACCGTAGTGAGCGAAAGAACGAATATCCTTATCCCACTTGCTATTGTATGTGCAGATGTTCCCGGGTTCGGAAATGGTCTCATTTTGATTACTGTGTCCAGTGCGCACTATCTGCAGCCGAACTCGGTGTGTAATCCATTTAGGACCGCAGCGACCAATTATCTGACTATTCACAGGGTTAGGTATTGGTAAGCCTATATTCATTGGTCATTTCTGGGGAAGGGCTGACTCGTACTTTCCTTCAAAGCATTCTCCATAAGAAGGTGGGACGTTGCGCTCGTGTGATTGCACATGATACCCAAGTCTTCTGCAGTTTTCAGATTGGCGCATACGCCGAAAACACCCCATCGATTGTCAGTCTCAGAGATATCCACGCAGATTTATTGTCTTCACTGACATGTCGCATCCAGCCATTTGCGGCCAGCACGTTAGCACTAGAAGTAATCTGCGGTGTACTTATCACTGCGAGCATGGGATACTATATCCTTAGGCAGCGCTCCGGCGTAGAAAGGTGCGTCTTGATTCTCTAAAATTATCGTATCCGCTGATGGAAAGACCCTACTAGATCGAACCGCGTCCTTAATCTAGTCACGTTATACATTATTAACAGTGGAGCACTGAATCTGTACGGCATTTCCCCTACTCAATCTATCTAGAACCTCACACGTAAAGAAGAATTTTCGCAACCGCCTGCCTCATCACGGTGAGAAGTGGAGTATGAACTGACCCATATGTGTATTGACTTTCGTAACACCCAGTATATGAAGTATCCCAAGACACTAATTTACGCGCCCTTTTTCTTTATCCTCATCCGATTATACCCATGTTCATTCATGTCAATGTACGTCCATGCTCATGTCACCCGTTTCGTGACTAACTTCCATCTTGGGACTAGACTCAATTCACGTGGTCACCTTCGCTCAAGACTGAGGGGACCCGAAGGGCGCACGATCATCACAATCACTCACGAGCAAGTTACCGATAGAGGCACACTCAGGGCATCCAAGCTGAGGACTGATTCCAACGGTGACATCGAAGAGATGGTAAGTAGGAATACAGCGGAGAAACCTGTGGCCTTGGATGAAGCAATTATTTTTCAGGCTGAAGCTCGGTCGCACCCACAATCAGATCAGGAACCTGCTTACTGAGTGAGGAGGATAGATGGATTATTAGTGTAATGTGAGTAATAAAGAATCAAGTCATGATGGCCCGCGTTCTGCAAGCAGCGACTCCCACACTTGCACGGCGATGTCCAACATGCCCTCACGCCACCGGTGGCCAGCCGCTCCGTCGGTATCTGTGTGAGAATTGAAGAGTGCGTAGGGTAATCCTACATCGCCGCCCATGCTCACACCTGGCGTGAGAGGGAGGTCGCCAAGAAGCTTGATGCCAAGCGCCTTACATGAATCAGATGAGCCGAACAGATAGTGTGGCGTGTTGCAATTGGGGCAGAGGAAATACGACTGGTTAAGAACGAGGCCAATTATCTACCAGAGAATGTATTCAGCGCCGACCAAGAAAGTTGTAGCAAAAAAGGGAGACATACGGGGATGGAGAGTTTTTGGAAGGCAGCAATGCCTTTTCTGACGTCCGCAAGAGCGACATCCTGTGGCGTTGAGACAATCACCGTACCTGTGTGGGTCACATGAGGCGGACGTATGAGCGGAAGGGAATACCCGTACCGTCGACGTTAACGAGTTGCCCCAGCGAGAGAGGTACGTCCCCCGTCCCGGGGGGCATGTCTATCACGAGGACGTCAAGACCGGGACCATGTGGGTCTGCACCGCGCCAGTCAACGTCAAAAAGCAATTGCTGAACAGCCTTTTGTACCATGAGGCCGCGCCAGGTTACAGGTGCATCGGCGCCGGGGAGCAGAAACCCGATGGACATGGCCGGTAGCCCGTGGTTCGTAAGCGGGATGAGGGCCCCACCTTGGCGCGGAGGTTCAAGTCATCTGGAGAAGACGGAGGAAAATGCGAAAGCGAGGACGAACTGGATGATAGATGGGGTTCCCCAGCATTTTCGAGACCAAGGAGCTTGGGTATCGAGGGACCGAAAATGTCGAGGTCTAGCACGCCTACGCGTGCGCGGTGTTGGGCGGCAAGTGAAAAGGCGAGGTTCACTTGGGGGGAGAATATCGCTACACGTCGGATCTCATACGAGAGATGAAAGCGAACAAACCGGCGACGGTGCTCTTTCCTACGCCGCCCTTGCCGCTGGCAACAGCGACGACCTTTTTCACATTCGGAATGCCGCGCTTGGGCGGAAGGCGGCGACGCGGCATTATTGGGGGTTCACCTTGCTTCGGGAGTCCCTGCGAGAAACGAATTAGCGCAAGCGAGCTGGAAAAGCGGCTGTGTTACAACACGAGAGGATTGTCATGGCGCAAAGTGCGCAAAGTGCTGAAGAGACGGCGCGCCCTCGGGATGATCATCATGGGATATTGCAAGTGGCCTGGCGCCAGCGATGATCACAACGCGTCTTTCTCACACAGCGACCGCTCTCTCACTGCCTCTCTGCCTCTCTCGCATAATGTCTGTCGTGTCCTTTCTTTTCTTTTTTCTACGTAACTTGACTGGTGTTCTGTAATAACAGGCCACCTAAGGGATCGACTCGAAAGAAGCCCTCCGCTGCGCCGAGTACGGAGGGCACCGCTACGCCTCAGATCCCTGTGCGCGTCACTTAGCTATTGTTATTGCCCCTCGAAACGCCCTAGCTGATAGTATGATACTAGACTCTCGCGGAGCAACTGTCCATCTTGTCTGCCCCTCGTCCATTCAAGAACACTGCTTATACGAAGAATGCGAGCCGCCGGACGAAAAATTTGAAGGCTGTTCTCGGTCAGGAGCGCGAGCGCGAAAGGTTGGAGAGGGAAAAAAGGAGGGCCGAGCGTGAGGAGGCTATGGACGTGGACGGGACAGCTGCGGTTGGTGCGGTAGTGGAAGATGATGTGCCTTCGTGTGGGTGGCCTGCCTGACCACAGTTCTTGTCAACTTGCTGACTGACGTGGCCCAGATCTATCCATCGAGGCACCACCGTCGGTGCTACCGCAGCGTCGGTATTGCGACATTACTGGTCTAGAGGTGCGTGAATACTCAAAATCACCGTTCATCGTCTCCATGGTGGGATTTTTCATAGGCGCCGTACACGGATCCAATCACTGGGCTCCGCTTTCATGATAAGAGTATCTATGAGCTCATCAAAAGTTTGGTCAGTGCCCACCACTTCCTCTCTCAATAGTCGATAATAAACAGTACATGGCTCAGTCTGCCAGTGCAGCAAAGGACTACCTCGCCGCCCGCGGAGTGAACCCAATTGTGAAATGACGGGGAAATCTGACGTACATTATGGACACATGTACATAGGACATCTCTTACAGTAATCTATTTCATAATTCAATGGCCAAGTGCTAGTTATATCAGAGTCAGAGCGGGGAAAAAGTTGACAAGAAGGGGATTCGAACCCCTGCCTGCATATGCAGATGAGAAACCTGATTACTCAGGCAAGCTTACGCTTGAGTCACACGCCTTGGACCACTCGGCCACCTTGCCTTGAATATGAAGGCGCGAGAGCACGAATAATAAATAACGATTTGATCACGTGGTCGCATTGGCTCGAAACTTGGCGCGTTTAAATTTCTCGGGTCGCATTCGCGGTCATCCGACGAGACTGGCAGGCGATGTTTGCTCTCGGTCGACTTCGTGTCATTCCAGTGCCGCTCGCGAGGGCCAATTCAACGCTCGGAGCCTCTTCAGGCGTGGCATCTACATCCCCTCTCGCTCCCACGTCCAGCACGTCTGACGCGTCTGGGAGCCCCAGTGGTGCTCAACCGGCCCCAAGCTCTCCACCAAAGCACAGAACTCATGGTCGCAGACACCCAAAATATCCTGCTATCCGCCCAAGCATTAACCTCGATAGACCCCGCGAATGGAATCCGCCAACCCCGCCCGGCTTCATCCCCGCATATGACGAAGCAGTCGCCTACGTTCGGGCCGACGCAGCTGCTGTACAGGCGGAAGCCGACGTCCTTCGGTCAAACCTGGAGAAAGGACAGGTCCCAATCGAAGGCATAGACGATGCAAAAAAGAGGTTGGACATGCTAGAGATTATGGCTCAAGTAAATTTACCAGAAGTGAGGTGGAAGGCTGCAAATGGGATGGGTCAGTGTTCTTAGGCACACTTCAATAAAGCGTAATTGACGAGACACTCGTTGTAGCGGATATGGGTCAGAGTGTCTATCGCCACCTCATCGAACAGCGCTGGCGAAGCGAGGGCGCATTGGACCTTCTCGTACGCTCCTCCCTTCCGGTACATTTGTCACTCGCGTTGTTCAACATCCCTGTTTAGATGGAGCGCCTCTACCAAATGCACGTCATTCCCGATATTATCCCCAGCCTCCAGCCCACTGTCGACCTCCGTGTGGTTTTCCCAGAGCCCCCCCCGAAAAATGTCGTGCTTCGTGCAAGAGCAAAGAGGAGGACTTTGCCAATCGAAGCGGGTGTTTTTTTGGTAAACGAGCAGGTAAATGCGAATACGGAGGCTGTCGACCAAACTTGGTACTGAATGGAATACGTTTAGACACGCCGCCCGCCAAAACTATACACGACAGTCTTTCATCCCGAGCCAAGACTCTATACATTGCTTATGGTTGATCCAGGTAGGCGGTTCCTTTTTACCCTTCTCGATCACTTACGCTGAATTACATCAGACGTGCCCGACGAGGAGAATCAAACATTTAAGACATTCCTTCATTGGTTACAGTCCGTTCATTTATTCCCAGCTTATGCTCATTATAATGTGATCTAACATTGGTGATAGGCCGAATATCACGCTGTCTGCCACATCAGCCGGCTTGCTCCCTCCTGCAGCGCATACGTCCTATCTGCCCCCACATCCCGCTCGTGGAACACCACATCACCGCTGCGTGTTGTTGTTGCTTCCCCACGAAGATCCGACTGCGAAGCTCTCCCTCCCTTCTGGGCCCCTTGAACGAGACGCCTTCGATGTACGAAAGTTCGTGCAAGAGCACGCACTTCGGACGGACGGCGGTGGCGCGTTTATGTGGCGGGCAACATGGGATGAGGAAAGTTCGAGAATCTGGAGAGAGGTCATCAGTGAGCAGTCGTCACATCTGAACTAGAAGTGAGATTTCGGTCTGATTCGTGGTGCAGAAACACCGGAACCCCGGTATGGTTATCCGCCCAAGCTACACGCCTACGGCTTTGAAGGAGGTGAAGCGGTGAAGACGTATCCATAAAATAACTCTGGTTAGACCACATCCTGGGTCCGTTAATAATGGATTTGATCCACTCCTCGTTGGGAATACCCACATTCAAGCTCGTCTGGCTCGTCCGGATGAATGCCTGTTTTCTAAGTTTGATCTTCGTGATATTGCTGAGGAACAAAGACAAAACAAGCTGAACATAAGACACAGAGAAGCCCTGCTTTCTTACCCATTGCCTTCGGACGAAATCGCCATGTCAATACTCTTATGACCCATTGCCACTCCCCCGAAAGGGAGTAGATTGTCAAAGGGACATTACAAGTCGAAAACCTCAGCATATATTGCAACTGCTGAATTAATACAATCACTGTGGAAATGAGTTTTTTTGCAGAGGTGAAATGATAAGCAGACTTGTCCGAAAAACTGAGTCAAAACTGAGAGCCTGTTTGGGAACACTTTTTGAAATGAAGCAGTTTTTCCCAGATTTCATTTTGGTGGGTGCCAGAAAGAGGCATGGAAAATAAGTAGTTTTTTTTTAGCAAACACATTTTACACCCTGAAAAATGAAGAGTTTTTTTTTTGTGTGGGGTATCACATATCTGACAAGTGTGACTGCACATGACCTAAGGATTGCATGTAAGGGAGATTTGTTACGATCGGTACTAATTTTCCTTTCCCTCCATCCTATGGCCTACCCAGCATACCCGAAATCCCTGAGAACCCTGAAGACTATGAACAATAGCCGGGCTGATGCACCTGCATTACACCCAGCTGACTAAGCTTCGGACCCTTTCCCGATTAGGCAAGTACCCGGTCTGATCCGGACCGACTCTGGACCAAACCCTTGATGAGTCATCACTTGTCTCTGACTCATGATGACTCACCCTGACTCATTACTGGCCCCTAAGGCCCGGCTCCGACCCCTGACTTGACATGACTCGCCTCTGACTCCCTATGACTCAGCATGACTCCTTACCGGCCCCTAAGGCCTGGCTCCATTAGTATGACTTGTCTCTGACTCATCATGACTCCTAGTGACTCCTACCATATGATTACCTTAGCAACCTCTGGACCAGTATATAAGTAGGCCATTAAGTAGCATGTAGCCTTAAGCCTGACTTGGTACCCAATCCTAGCAGTTCACTCCAATCCACTCTTCTTGAACC
>Ga0137394_10003051_pt1 | contig 12517 bp, 10 predicted proteins | sample czobulk116metaG_FD_108278 | JGI IMG/M metagenome (GOLD analysis project Ga0137394, IMG submission 108278) | Vadose zone soil microbial communities from Angelo Coast Range Reserve, California, USA - czobulk1.16 metaG | ecosystem: Environmental > Terrestrial > Soil > Vadose zone | place: USA... | reverse complement strand
ATGCAAACGACGATTGAAGAGACTCCCGTCCTCCAAAAAACCCGCGAACTTTGCCAGGCCATTCTCGACCAACCCAACATGTCGAGCATCCGCCAGCGCATCGATGCTTTCCTCGGCGACGAGAAATCGCGCGCGCAATACGACAATCTGATGGCCAAGGGCCAAACACTTCAGCAGAAACAGCAGGCTGCGCTGCCGCTAACCGGCGACGAGATCAGTTCCTTTGAGCAGGACCGCGAATCTCTGCTCAATAATCCAGTGGCTCGCGGATTCCTGGACGCGCAGGAAGAACTGCACTCGATGCAGGAATCGATCCATCAGCTCGTCAATAAGACGCTGGAGCTCGGCCGGATGCCCACGGAGGAAGACATCAATGGCGGCGGTTGCGGGCACGGCTGCGGCTGCCATCACTGAATTTTTCGGATTATTCGAAGAATTCGCGCCCGCGCCAGATCTGGAACCAGCCGGTATCGGAATTCATTTCGACGAATAGGAATTCCCTGGCCGTTTTGCCGCCGCCAAGGTCCACATCGCGCCAGTAATCCCAATATTCGATCTTTTGGCCGGAAGTTTTGCCCGTCGCGGCTTTCCCGTCAGGAGTGGTTTCTTTCACGACGAGTACTACGGCTTCGTACGAGGTTCTTAGATCGTTGATGCGATTGAAGGTTTCCTTCTGGCCGGTTTTGTCGTCTTCGACCTCGAAAATCCCGGTATCGTCTTTGATCACTTGCAAAAAATCTTCGGCAAAACCAAACTCATCATACAGCCGCAGCAGCAGCGTATCGTGGCTTCCCGCCTCGTTTGGCACGGCGCGAAGCCGGGCAGCCAACGCGCTTTCCGCTTCGAATGATTTTGTGTTCACGCCCCTTAAAAGGTAATCGGTGAAGCGGAACTCCTGGCCGCCAATATGCCGGTTGTATTCCCGAATCTCCTGCACGGAGAAATCGTACCCGGCTAAATCGGCTCCATTGGAATAGGGAACGCTTACGGCTGAACCCACGCGTAAATCTTTTGGATTAGCGAAGGCGATTCCGGCGCCGTTGCTGGTCTTGTTGAGACGCTCCATCAACATTTCCCAGAGCGTCTTGCCTTTGTTTTCCATAATTCTTTGTCGTCAGCAGCGTTCTATTTCTCGTGCTCGACCTTTAGCGCAAAATGCAAACAAGATTGCAATAAGTGGACGAGAAAGCGGCTGAGGACTGCCTTTGACTTGGAACCATTGCCCCGATCATGCAGCCATAATTTTGATTCATCAGCCCGGCTGTTCGAATGACTTAGCCGCCCAGAATGGCCGAGACGACACGGCCCACGACGTAGCAAAGGCCGAGAATAAACGCACCGATCACGACAGCCATGGCAACGTTGCCTTTGTTTATGAGATCATTGAAATCGAGCCTCGGGGTGAGTTTATCGAACGTCACATAGCCGAGGATGATGAGAAGCATCGCGACAATGCCGAAGGCGATCGTCGCGACGAGATCGCCGAAGAAGTATTCAGGGAGGTGGAATTCCATATTTTTGGGTTGTTAGTGTGGTCGGGTTATTGATTTCAGGCGGTACTTGGCTGCCAGCGCTTGAACCAGATCAGCCAAACAAAAAAGGCGCACACGCCCGCTCCAAGCGGAACGGCAAAAACCCAGAAAGCAATCCGGCCTGCAGGCGTGGATCGATTCTGATAAGACTGATTTACGTATTGATCGGAATACATCAAGTCGCGATTCGTCGAATCCAGGCTGGGCGGCGTGTAGGACGGATCGCGAGCGACCTGCTGCGCTTCGAGTTGGGACACGCGATTCTGAAGCTGCTGATTGCTGGCCATTAGCGCGTTGTAGCGGCCGGGGTCCATATCGTAGCGATGGTGGTAAGCCCAATAAGCCTGTTCGTCGATGCTGCGATCCAGCAGCCACCACCAGAACAGGCTGCTATAGGGATCATTGTAGTAAATCCAGGGCCGATACGCGTATGGCCCGAAATAAATATTGACGCGTGACGGACGCGTCCGAATCACGGTGTAATCCGGCACATAAACCGTGCGCGTATAGGAGCGCGTCGAATTCGGAATCGGCCTGCCCGCGTAAGAGTTATCGTTCGCAGTGCGAGGGATGACCGGCGGTTTTTGTGATTCCTGGAAACGTGAAAAGTCCGATTTGCTGGCTTGCTCCTTGCGAGCGCGGGCAGCCGAGGAATCGAAAGTGAGACCGGACGAACCGGAGGAAGAGGACGACGATGAAGAAGGGGGTTTCGAAACGGATTTCGAGGAGCTGGAGCTTTTGCTGGAGTCAGATGAGAAAGTTGTTCCTGAGCCGGACGTGTAGCTTTTGCTGGAAGAATAGCCTTTGCGGTCGCCGCTGGAACTGGAGCCGGAGGTATAGCTCTTGCCTCCGCCGGAATTGAAAGTCCTGGTGCTGCTGGAGCGGCTGCTGCTCGATCCACCACCGGAGCTCGAACTGCGCGTCGAACCGCTGCTGAAACTTCGCCCACTGCCTGAGCTGAAGCTGTGGCTGCTGCCCGAACTTGATGAATGCGAGGAATAGCTGTGGCCGCCGCTACTGTAGCCTTTGGCGTGGCCATCAAAAGGAAGGGCTAGCGCGAGCACCAGTGCAGCTACGGAAAATTTGTGCCTGACAATGCAGCTTGTCATCAATCGTCAGGCGGATTCTGCCATTGGATCGGGAAAAACCTATTATTTTTTGAAGTCGTCTTTGTAAGGAATCTGCGGCCGCTCACACCGCATCCGATGGCGAGGTCAAATGGAAGGCCTTAACCTTGAGGGCGGGAGCCAGAGAGGCACTGCGGCCCTGGGATTCGGAACCGCTGACGCGCTCAGAGGCGCCAATCATCTCCACGTTACCAGGCCCCAGCAACTCGAGCACGCTCTGATTGAAACGAAAATTGCGAACCGGATACTGAATTCGGCCGTTTTCGACATACCAAAGGCCATCGCGGGTCAGGCCGGTGAACAGCTCGGTCCGCGGATCGACATTGCGGATGTACCAAAAGCGGCTGACGAGCAGGCCGCGATCGGTCGCCTTGATCATCTCTTCGAGAGTGGCTGGCTGAGCTGAGGATTCGAGGATCGAGTTGACCGGACCGGGCGTTGGCTCCTTCTCCTTCTCCCTGGCCCAGTAGCGCGAATAATGGAGATTTTCGAGCACGCCGTTGCGGACAAAGAAAATCTTTTGCGCCGGAATCCCGGCCTGTGCCGCCGATGAGCCCGGCAGTTCCGGATGCCACGGATCGCTGTAGAAGTTCAGGCGCTGGTCGAAGATTTGCTCGCCGATTTTGGTTTTGCCGCCCGGCGCGGAGTAAGCGCTGCGGCCTTCATCGGCGCTGCGCGCGTCAAACCCGAGCCGGACGAGATCGTCCACGGCCTGGGCTTCGAGGATTACGGGATAAATCCCAGGTTCGATGGTGCGGGGATTGCGGGAATGAAGGGCTTTATCGATGGCTTCGCGAGCGATGCGGGCCGTATCGAGTTTGGCAATATCGAAATGGTTGCGCAGAAAATAACCGGAGCTGCCGCCATCGGGCGTTCGCGCAGATACAGACAAGCTGACGAGGCTTGAGCGGCCATAATGGAAGTTGCCGTGGCGCGTTGCGAAACCGGACGCGCTGCCGCTGGCATGATGAAATCCCGCGCCGATGACCTTCTGCTTTTCGCAATCCCCAATTATGGAATCAATGGCCCTGGCACGGTCGTCCAAAGCGAGATTTGCAGTAGCCTCGACATAGCCCGAGACCGGCCGGTATGTCTGCCGCTCCAGCGTGGGCACATACTCTTTGTCCTCGGGCGAGATCCGCGCCAGTTGCTCGGCTTGTTCGACGGCTTCGCGCAGGGAGGCGGCGTCCAGATCATTGGCGGAGGCGGACCCGCGCTTGCGGCCAATCCAGACGGTGATGCCAGCGGAAGCGTTTTCGCGCCGGCCACTGGTGGTAAAGGCATTGGCGGCGAAGCGCAAATGAGAGTAATCGTCGTTCGAGACAAAAACCTCGGCATCATCCGCCTTCGAATGACCGAGGAGTTGGTCGCAAATGGATTTAATCTCCGATTCAGACAAAAGCATAGCGGAGGTCAGGTTTTTTTGGTGTTGGTATTGAGGACGTTGATCTGGCGGAAGCGGGCGGCAGGGCAGCCGTGACTTACGGCATTGGCCTGCGTCGGCTCGCCTTTGCCGTCGTTGGCAGCGCCGTTTACTTCGTACGTCGACTGTCCGCCGAGGCCGTCGCACGCGTTCCAGAAATCAGTGGTGCGCGATTGGTAGGCGACATCGCGCAGCATCTCGCCGAGCTTGCCCTTTTTGATTTCCCAGAAGGTTTGTCCGCCGAATTGAAAGTTGTAGCGTTGCTGATCGATCGACCAGCTTCCGTTTCCGTAGATGAGAATCCCATTGTCCACGCCGGCGATGAGATTCTCGAGTGACACGTTTTCGCGGGCGGGTTCGAGCGATACGTTCGGCATGCGCGGAAAGGGAACGCTCCCCCAACTGTCGGCGTGCAGGCAGCCGTTGGATTTCTTGTGACCGATGAGCGGCGCGAGGTCGCGCGTCGTCTGCCAATCCACGAAAATGCCGTCTTTGACCAGCGGCCAGCGCTGGGCGGGCACGCCCTCATCGTCGTAACCCACCGTTGCCAGCGCGTGCGGCTGGGTGCGGTCCCCGTAAAAATTGCAGAGCTTGGAGCCGAACTTGAGTTTGCCGGTTTTATCGGGCGTCAGGAAACTCGTGCCGGCATAATCAGCCTCCCACAACAATGCCCGATCCAGCTCGGTCGAATGGCCCACCGACTCATGGATGGTGAGCCATAGATGCGACGGATGCAGGATGAGATCATAGTTGCCCGGCGTCACCGGTTTGGCCTTCAGCTTGGCGACGGCTTCCTGGCCGGCCTTTTCCGCATCTTTCAGCCAGGGATAATTCTCGAGATACTCGTACCCGATGGTTTTCGGACCGGCGAGGCTGCTGCGCGTTTGAAAATCCCCGGCGCTGCGGTTTACGGCAGTGACAGTGAAAAACGGCAGCGTGCGTATGATGTACTGCTCGATGCGCGAGCCATCGGTCGAGGCGTAGAACTTCTGCTCGTTCTGGAATGAAAGGCTGGACGTCACGAAGCCGGCGCCTTTGGCTTTCATGGCCGCTTCATTTAAAGCGAGCAGGAATTCGACCTTCTTGTCCGTTGAGAGATCAAAGGGATCTTTTTCAAACGCGCTTTTCCAATGGGCTTTGACCGCCGGCGTCGAAACCAATTTTATCGGCTTGCGCTGATAGGCGGCATTTGCGCGGGCGATCTCGATCGCCTGCGAGACGACGCGCCGAACAGAATCAGCGGTAACGACGGGACTGGCCGCAAAGCCCCACGCGCCTTTGAGCAGGACGCGGACACCAAAACCGAAATCGTGGCTGCGCGAAACATTTTGCACGCGTTGTTCGCGCGCGAAGATGGACTCGTGACGGTAGCGGTTGATGCGGATATCCGCGTAGCTGGCGCCGAGCTTTTTTGCCTGGCGAATGGCTAAATCGGCGAGCTGGTTTTTATCAACCGCTGGCGTTTTTGCGGCCTCGTCCGCCCAACTCCAACTGGACAGACTCGCGGCGCCACAGGCCAACGAAGTTGTCTTCAGGAAGTCGCGTCGGTTCATACTCCATCTCCGTGTGTGGCCACTTTGGTTTCAAAGTCACCAGCGGTCACAATCACGAGCTTCGCGGGGTCAATGTGCTTGCGCAGCGCGGCGTTGACCTGGTCGGGTGTGAGGCTGTTGATTTTTTCCTGGAGATCCCGCTCGAACTCCATCGTTCGTCCCAGATGCCGCAAATTCCCGAGCAATCCGGCCAGCGCGCTGTCGTTGGCCCATGCGACCTTCAGCGCCTGCATGTATCCCTGCCTGGCCTTCTCGACTTCGTCCTGGGTTACGCCGTCGTGCAGGAGCCGCTCAAGTTCTTCCCGCGCGGCTTTCTCGACTCGGCCAATATTTTGCGGATTGCAGATTGCGGTGATGGTCAGTCCGGAGCGTTTATCCTGCGAGGAGACGGTCAGCCCGGAGCTGACGCCATACGACAAACCTTCTTTTTGCCGGATACGGTCGCCGAGGCGCGACGAGAGAGCGCCCGCGCCGAAGATGTGGTTGCCAATGAGCAATGCCGCATAATCCGGATCGTCATCCCGCAACGGGAAGAGCAGCCCGGCGATATAGGTTGCATTTGCCTTATCCGGAGTCCGGATCTGATGCTGCGCGCCTTTGGGATTAGCGGTGATCGGCATGGCGACTCGCGCATACGGTTTGGCCGCCGCCCAGCCGCGCAGCGCCGGTTCCAGCGCGGCACGGCATGCCTTCGGATCGAAATCGCCAACAATGGTCACCTCGGCGGATTGAGAGCTGAGATACTGGCGATAGAGCTGCGTCACTTGTTCGTGCCGCACGTCTTTGCAACGCTGAATGGATTCCTCGATGGTCGTAACGTAGCGCACGTCGTCTTTCGGATAGATATTCAACTCCCGCTGCAACAAGCGCGGCGCGAGCATCGACGGCTCGGTTCGCATTTGTTCGAGCGCGGCCAGCCGTTCGCCTTTCAGCACAGCAAATTCCCCGGCGGGCAGTGTGGCCTCGCGCAGAACCTGAGCCAGGATTTGGATCGTGGCTGGCAACGTTTCCCTTTTGGCCTGGATGGAAAAAGTGACCGAGCCGGCCCCAACGGTTGCCGGGCCGCCACCACGTCGTCCGCCACCTCTTCTGCCGCCGCCACCGGCGCCCGCGCTCAAAGTGGCTGAAAGTTTGTCCAGTTCATCGCGCAGTTGCTGGTGATTGAGCTTTTTGGTTCCGCGCAACATCAACTCGGGCAAAAATGCCGCGACGGATTCAAACCCTTTCAGATTTTCCTCGTTTCCGTAACGCAGCGTCAGCACGAGATGCGCTTCCTGGCCGCGGGTCTTTTTCTGCAGCAACGTTGCCTTGATTCCGCCGGCCAAATCGACTCGTTGAACGCGCGCTTCGATATTTTCAGGCGTTGCCTCGAACACTTCGCCTTCGGCGATGGCCACGCGCCCTTTGTAGTCCGACACGAGCGCTGCAATATCCGGTGTTGGCGGCACAGCAATGCGCTCGGCTTTCTCGGCAGGAATAAACATTCCGACGGTTCGATTGTTTCGCTGCAGATACTGCGCCGCGGCGTGTTGCACGGACTCGGGCGTGACCTGTTCGATGAAATCGCGATGCAGAAAATAGAGTCTCCAATCACCTTCCGCGGCCCATTCGCTAAGCGCGATGCCGATTTGCGCCGTATTGTTTGCCGCCAGCTCGCGCTGCTTGAGAATCTGCTGCCGCGACCGGTTGACCTCTTCCGCGGTGATTGCTTTCCCGCTGATACCTTCGACCGTCGAAAGTATGATGTCGCGCACTTCTTCAGGCGTGCTGCCGTGTGCTACCTCGGCCGCCACCATCATCAGGCCCGGATCGTGCTCGCGCCCGGCGAAGGCAGAAACGCTCGAAGCTTTCTTCGTCTCGACCAGCGCCGTATAGAGCCGCCCGGATGGTTGCGTGCGGAGGACACCGGCCAGAACTTCCAGGGCCGCGGAGTCTTTGTGAGCCGCCGCCGGAATATGCCAGGCGACTCTGACCCCGCTAACATCCCCGACGCGCCGCAAGATCACCGAATGCTCTCCATCCTGCGGCGGTTCTTCCGTGTACGTCGGCGTCAGCTTCCGCTCGGGCCTGGGAATCACGCCAAAGTACTTTTCTATCAACGCCAGTGCCTTTGTTTCATCGAATTTTCCGGCGACGATCAGCACGATGTTATCCGGCTGATAATACTTTTTGTAAAAGGCGCGCAGATTTTCGACCGGCACGCGTTCAATGTCGGTCCGATTGCCGATGGTAGGCTTGCCATAGTTATGCCAATCGTAAGCGGCAGCGGCGACGCGTTCGCCCAGAACAGCTCCCGGTGAATTTTCTCCGCGTTCGAATTCATTGCGCACGACGGTCATTTCGGATTCGAGATCCTCGGCTTTGATGAAGCTGTTGACCAGACGGTCGGCTTCGAGGTCCAGCGCGAATTCGAGATTGTCGTCGGTGGCGGCCAGTGTCTCGAAATAATTGACCCGATCATCCGAAGTGCTGCCGTTGAATTGGGCTCCGTGTTCCTGCAAAACTTTCGGAATCTTCGGATGCTGTGGCGTCCCTTTGAAAACCATGTGCTCGAGAAGGTGCGCCATGCCCGTTTCGCCGTAGCCTTCCTGCCGCGAACCGACCAGCACGGTCATATTGACCGTAACCTTGGATTGCGAGTTGTCCGGGTAGAGCAACGCGCGCAAACCGTTGTCGAATTGATATTCGGTGATGCCTTCGACGCTGGCGGTTTTGCGCGGAGCGGCGTCCGCCAGAGCGGTGAAGAGCGCACATGTTGGGATGAAGAGGACAGACAGAAGTTTCGCCTGCATAATCGTTGAAGTTGAGGTTGAGCTTAGGCTTCCGGGGTTCGAGCGCAAACACAAATTCGCGACCGGACTTGCGCGCATCCGTGTCGCCTGCCATCCCAAGCGCGGCTGAGACAGCCGGGGTCCGAGATGGCAGTGTCGAAGCACCCCGACCGAGACGACCGCGCTGTTTTCGGAAGGACGAGCTCCTGCGAGTCCCACTAATCCATAGGCACGACGGACTGGCGACTAAACTCGAGCATCGCCTAAAACCAGGGACTCGCGGGAGCTCGTCCTTCCGAATGTCAGTGTTGTCATGGTGTCATGGTTAAAACAGTTGCGGGTCATTTTTCATTTGCCTAAGTTCCTCGCGCGTGCGCTCTTGATTCAGAGTTGTTTATGGAAAAAGTGGTGGAGTTAAAGCTTGATGGCAAAACTGCCAGTCTTCCAGTCGTTGAAGGTTCCGAGAAGGAGCTGGCGATTGATATCTCCTCGCTTCGCCAGGATACCGGTTATATCACGCTGGACGATGGCTATGCCAACACGGGGGCCTGCCAAAGCCGGATCACATTTATCGATGGTGAAAGAGGAATCCTTCGGTATCGCGGCATACCGATAGAAGAACTGGCGGAGAAATCGACGTTCATTGAGGTGGCCCATTTGATCATCATGGGCCATTTGCCGAGCAGCACCGAGCTGCGGCAGTTCTCGAATCTCCTGACCAAAAACGAGTTGCTGCACGAAGCCATGAAGCATCATTTTGAAGGCTTCCCGGCCACAGCGCATCCGATGGCGATCCTTTCCTCGATGATCAATGCTTCCAGTTGCTTTTATCCCGAACTGCTGACCTCGGAAATGCGGTCGCAATTCGAATTGCAGGCCGCGCGGCTGTTGTCACAAGTGCGGACGATCGCCGCATTCGCGTATCGGAAATCACGCGGGCTGCCGATTATTTATCCCAAGCCGGAATACAAGTTTACGGCCAACCTGCTGCACATGATGTTTTCGCAGCCGTACGACGATTACGAACTGGAGCCGGAAGCGGTCAAAGCGCTGGACCTGATTTTCCTCTTGCACGCGGATCACGAGCAGAATTGCTCGACGGCGACGGTGCGGATGGTGGCTTCGAGCCGGGCGAATCTTTTTGCCAGCGCCGCTGCCGGCGTCTGCGCTCTCTGGGGACCGCTGCATGGCGGCGCCAACCAGTCTGTGCTCGAAATGCTCGACGCAATCCATGCCTCGGGCGACGATGGATCAAGGTTTATCGCGGCAGCGAAGGATAAAAACAGCGGCAAACGGCTGATGGGTTTTGGGCATCGGGTTTATAAAAACTACGACCCGCGCGCCAAGATCATCAAGAAAGCGTGCGACGACGTGCTGGATAAACTGCATGTGGCTGATCCGCTGCTGGATATCGCAAAGCACCTCGAAGAGGCCGCGTTGCGCGATCCGTACTTCATCGAGCGCAAGCTGTATCCCAACGTGGATTTTTATAGCGGGATCATCATGCGAGCCATCGGCATTCCGGTGGAAATGTTTACGGTGATTTTTGCGATTGGCCGGATGCCCGGATGGATCGCCAATTATCGTGAAGTGATGGAGGACAGCGGGACGCGAATTTATCGGCCGCGCCAGGTATATATCGGCCCGACACTGAATCACTATATTCCGCTCAAGGATCGGAAATGATACGAGATGAACATTCACGAATATCAGGCGAAGCAACTTTTGGCGCAGCACGGAGTCACCGTCCCTCCCGGACAAGTCTGTGACTCGGCTGAAGCGGCGCGAAAAGTTGCCGCGGATTTCTTTTCCAAAGGCGCTTCGCTCGTTGTCGTAAAGTCGCAGATTCATGCCGGCGGACGCGGGAAAGGCACTTTCAAAAGCGGCTTTCAAGGCGGGGTCAAACTTTGCAAGAGCGCCGACGAAGTTTATGATAAGGCCAAAGCGATGCTTGGAAACGTTCTGGTCACGAAGCAAACGGGACCCGAAGGGCGTTTAGTCAGCAAAGTGCTCGTTTCCATCGCTCCCGATATTCGCAAAGAGCTTTACCTGGCTGTCTTGCTCGACCGCGCCATTTCGCGTCCGATCGTCATGGCCAGTACCGAGGGCGGGATGGATATCGAAGAGGTGGCGGCCAAGACACCCGAAAAAATTATCAAGGAAGCGATCGACCCCACGATTGGCATGATGCCTTACCAGGCGCGCAAAATTGTGACGGCTTTAGGATTGAAAGGCGATCTGATTGCGCAGGGTGCGAAGCTTCTTCTTGGAGTTTACAAAACCTGGTGGGAATGCGATGCGTCGCTGGTCGAGATCAACCCGCTCTGTATCACCACCGGGCCGGACGGAAAAGAGACCATTCAGGCAGTGGACGCCAAAATCTCGCTGGATGATAACTCCCTTTATCGCCACGCGGACATTCAGGCGATGCGCGATTTGGCGGAGGAAGCGCCGCTGGAAATCGAAGCCAGCAAATACAATCTCAACTACATCAAGCTTGATGGTTCGATCGCTTGCCTGGTGAACGGCGCCGGCCTGGCGATGGCGACGATGGACATCATCCAGCATTTCGGCGGGCAGCCGGCCAACTTCCTGGATGTGGGCGGCGGCGCGAGCAAGGAACAGGTGACTGCAGCTTTCAAGATCATCCTGCAGGATCCGCATGTGAAAGGCATCCTGGTCAACATCTTCGGCGGCATCATGGACTGCAACGTGATCGCCACGGGGATCGTTGCGGCGGTGAAGGAAACCGGCCTGAAGCTGCCGTTAGTCGTCCGACTCGAGGGAAACAACGTCGAAGCCGGCAAAAAAACGCTGGCCGATTCGGGCCTGACGATCATACGCGGCGACTCGATGGCTGATGCCGCGCAAAAGGTGGTCAAAGCGGTAGGCGCTTAGATTGCAATATGATTGACGAAGAAACATTGGCACAGATCAACGGCAAGTACGTCTGTCCGCCGGATGCAGGCCCCGACTGGCGGGCGCTTTCCGAATCAGGAGTGGATATGTCCTTGCTGGAGCATGCCCTTTCGTTGACGCCCGAGCAGCGCCTGAACGAGCATCAACAAATGCTGGATTTCTTGATGAGCATCCACGGAGCGGGACTGCGAAATGGCACAGAATAGCCAGGAGATTCTGACTCGACTTCGGAAACATGGCGTTGATTTCGTCATCATAGGTGATATTTGCTGTGTTTACTACGGAGCCCCCATCGCGGCCACCCTCAAAATCGAGATCTGTTGTCGGTTCGACGAAGCCGAACTTCGCAAAATCGAATCCGCCATTGGTGATTTGCATCCGTTCCATCGCCTAACCACAAACAAACTTCCTTTTGTTCTTACTCCCGGTCTGGCACCTGGATTGAAAAATTTGTATTTACAAACGGATGAAGGCACACTGGATTGCCTTGGGGAAGTCGCAGGAGTTGGGACCTACGATGCCGTAGTCAAATCAAGCGAATTGTACAAATTGCCCTATGGAGACTTTCGTTTCCTATCGATCGACGGTTTAATCGCCGCAAAGAAAGCAATTCGATTAGAGAAAAACGGGAGGCTTCTGGCCGCAATTCATTAGACGCAAAACCCTAGTCAACATGTCTATACTCGTAGCTCCAAATACTCGCGTTCTCGTCCAGGGCATCACCGGCTCCTTTGGCGCACGGCACACGCAACTCAGCCTGGCTTACGGCACACAGGTTGTGGCCGGCGTTACTCCGGGCAAGGGCGGCCAAGTCTTTGAAAACAAAGTCCCCATCTTCGACACGGTCAGCGAAGCGATGAAACAAACCGGCGCGACCGCCTCGGCCGTTTTCGTTCCGCCGGCGTTCGCCGCCGATGCCATTCTCGAAGGCGTGGATGCCGGGCTGGACCTGGTCGTGTGCATCACCGAGGGCATTCCGGTGAATGACATGGTGAAAGTAAAACGGGCCATTGCTGGAAAGAAGACCAGATTGATCGGCCCGAATTGCCCTGGCGTGGTCACGCCGGGAGAAGGCAAAGATTCGCATGGCGGCTGCCGCATCGGTATTGCGCCGGGCTACATCCATAAAAAAGGAAATGTCGGGGTAGTCTCGCGCAGCGGCACATTGACGTACGAAGCCGTCTGGCAGCTT
>Ga0137394_10003050_pt1 | contig 12517 bp, 12 predicted proteins | sample czobulk116metaG_FD_108278 | JGI IMG/M metagenome (GOLD analysis project Ga0137394, IMG submission 108278) | Vadose zone soil microbial communities from Angelo Coast Range Reserve, California, USA - czobulk1.16 metaG | ecosystem: Environmental > Terrestrial > Soil > Vadose zone | place: USA... | reverse complement strand
CATCGATCACTACGGACAGCCGTAGTCGCCCTTCGGGCGGAGGTCGCCGCGATGATGCGAATCGTACTGCTCGCGCTCGCGCTGGCCCTGCTCGCCGCTCAGGACACGCCCGCCCAGCAGTGCGCGGACCTGCCGTTCAACGTGCTCGTGCCGTTCAACTATCCCTGTCCGATTCACCCGCGCGTGTGCAGCACCCAGTACGGCCTCTGCCGGCTCGGCGTCGGCATCCAGCTGGGCACGCCGTGCTATTGCTACGCGGCGAACGGGGTAGCGTATCCCGGAGTCTGCCTGCGGTAGCGGCCGCTAGGCGCCGGCCGGCACCGGGAGCACCGCGCCGCACGCCTTGCACGTCCGCAGCGATGCGCTGGCGTTGAAGCGCTCGATGATGGCCTTCAGCTCGCGCTCGATGTCCCCGCAGGCGAAGCGCTCCTCGTGGAGCGTGGCGCCGCAGCGCTCGCAGAACCAGGCCAGCGCGTCCAGCTCGTCGGGCCGGCGCTTGCGCTCGACGACGAGGCCCCAGGTGCCGGCCGGGCGGATCGGGCAGTGCGGCGTGCCGGCGCGCACCAGCATCGCCTCGCCCTGGCGCACCGGCACGTCGCGGAATGCGCCCGACGCCTCGCGGCAGCGCACGGTGATGTCGCCGGCGAGCTGGTAGAAGATCTCGTCGCCCGGGTCGATGTGGAAGTCGTTCCGCGCGTTCGGCCCGCGGATGATCTGGTAGATGAACTCGCTCTCCGGAAACACTTCCTTGTTGGCCACCGGCGGCGCGAATGCCCCGCGGTTGGCGTCGATCCAGCGCAGCAGGTGAATCGGCTCCAGCTCGGGCATGGCGGCATTGTACGATGGCCGCCGTGCGCCACGGTCTCTGGCTCGCCGTCGCCGGGCTGCTGCTGAGCGCCTCGCTCGCCGGCGCCCAGTCCGAGGAGCTCGAGTCACGCCCCACCACCGGGCTCGAGCGGCGCGAGACGCTGCCGGCGCCGCCGGCCGGCGAGATCCCACCGCTGTTCTCGCTCAACGTCGCCGCGCGCGGCGGCGTGCAGTGGATCGTCGACCCGCCCAAGGCGCGCGACGACGTCTTCGGCTTCGGCGCGGTGGACTTCGTGCTGACCGCGCGCCCCACGCCGGAGGTCACCATCCTCGCCGACGTCGAGAGCCTGGGCGGGCCCGGGCCCGACGTTGCGCTGCGGAGCCTGACGCGCGTCAACCAGGAGTCGGAGCGCCTGGACGGCAAGGACTCGCGCGTCTTCCTGCGCGAGGCGTGGATCCGCATCCAGTCCCCCGACGGCGGCGTGCGCTTCAACGTCGGGAAGCTCGACGTCCAGCACTACTTCGACCGCAACTTCTTAGCCGAGGACGAGACGCGCCAGTTCCTGAACGCCGGACTGGATGGCAATCCACTGCTCGATTCGCCGGTCAACGGCCCCGGCGCGGCGATCCGCGTGAGCCAGGGGGACTGGCGTTACGCGTTCCTCGTCCAGGCCCTCGACGACGTTGGCGGCGATCACTCCGGCCTGCCGTACCTCATCGGCGAGCTCGGCCGCCGCAACATCTTCCCGCTGGCGGGCCACTACCGTCTCTGGGCGCGCGGCAGCTCGGTGACCGACCACCGGAGCGATCTCACGTGGGGCACGGGCGTGAGCATCGACCAGCTCGTGACGGACACGACGGGCGTCTTCCTGCGCGCCGGCGTCAGCCGCAGCGACGGCCAGAGCGTGACCTCCCAGAGCTGGTCGGGCGGCGTGCAGCACACGCCGGCGTGGCTCGGCCGCGACAAGGACCTGGCCGGCTTAGGCTACGGCTTCCTGCGCGACGCGGACGGCCACGAGCACGTGGCCGAGGCCTACTACAACCTCTCGCTGGCCGCCTGCTGCACGCTGATCGCCAACGTGGAGTGGCTGCGCTCGCACCCCGCAGGCCGCCACCACGAGGACCACGTGGTGCCCGGACTGCGCGCCGTCATCCTCTACTAGCCCGCAGCGGCAACACGAGCTGGCGCAGCCAGCCTTCCGGCACCGGCGGCCCGCCGTCGCCGTACGCCGCCGGCCAGCGCTCGGCCGGGAAGTACGCGGTGCCGAACAGCCGGTCGATCACCGGCAGGTGGACGGCGAAGTTCTTGTCGACGGCGTCGGCCTCGAGCGCGTGATGCCAGTGATGGAAACGCGGCGTCACCACCAGCCACTCGAGCGGGCGCAGGCGCCAGCGCACGTTGGCGTGGATGAACACCGCGTGGAACGACACGAACACGAGGTACGCGTAGAGCGCGGGCGGCGCGAAGCCCAGCAGATAGAGCGGCACGAACGACAATCCGCGCGTGAGCACGATGTCCACCAGGTGCAGCCGTGAGCCGGCCAGCCAGTCCATCGCCACGGCCGAGTGGTGGATGCGGTGGAAGCGCCAGAGGAACGGCACGCGGTGGAAGAGCCGGTGGACGGCGTACTCGGCGAGATCGGCCACCACGACGATCTCCACGAGCTGGAGCACGAGCGGCTGCGCGGCCACCGCCGCCTGCACCGCGGGCCGCACCGCCCAGCCGAACACGACCACCGCCGGCGCCAGCGTGAGCAGCACGAGCACTTGCACGGCCAGGTGGCTCACGGCGAAGTAGCCGAGATCGGTCTGCCAGCCGGGACGGAAGATGATCTGCGCGGGGCGCAGCGGCGCCAGCCGCTCGAGCGGCACGAACACCACGGCCAGCAACAACAGATTGAGCAGGAACCAGTCGAGCCCGAGATAGGCGGGCGCCTCCCGCATCGCGCCCACCGGCACGCCGGCGCCGCCCACGAGCGCCGCCGCCACGGACAGCAGGATGCCCGTCAGCCCGGCCTTGGGATCGCGGCGGCGCAGGAGCACCGAAAGCACGCCGAGGCCGAAGCCCGCCACCAGGAACGCGTGGATCAGGCCGCGCACGAGCGCCAGCGGATAGAGCGGGCGCGCGTCCGGGGTGGTCAGCAGCCACGGGAAGAGCAGGCACAGCACGCCGCCGTAGCCGAGCCCGGCGAACGTGACCGACAGCATGCCGCTGATCCAGCCCGAGCCGAAGCGCCTGTCGACCTCGTTGCCCGATTCCTGCACCTGCAGATAGTGTAGTCCGCCGGGCGGGAATTCCCGCACAGCTCAGCACGCCGGCGTCTCCGGCGGCAGAGCTGCCTCGGCGCGCCCGGCGATCCACGCGTAGACCGCGGGCAGGACGAGGAGCGTGAGGACCGTCGAGGAGATGAGCCCGCCGATCACGACCCGCGCCAGAGGCCGCTGGATCTCCGAGCCGATGCCGTGCGAGAGCGCGGCCGGCAGGAAGCCGATGACGGCCACGATGGCCGACACCACGATGGCGCGGAAGCGCACCTGGCAGCCCCGCTCGATGGCCTCGCGCATCGGCAGACCGTCAGCGTGCTCCTGGCGGATCGACGACACCAGCACCACGCCGTTGAGCACGCTGACACCGAAGACGGCGATGTAGCCGACCGCCGCCGAGATGTTGAAGTTCGTGTGCCAGACCCACAGCGCCAGCGTCCCGCCGATGAGCGCGAACGGCAGGTTCAGCATGACGAGCAGCGCGACACCCACCGACTGGAACGCGCCGAAGAGCAGGATGAAGATGATGAAGATCACCAGCGGCACGATGATGGCCAGCTTGCCGAGCGCGCGCTGCTGGTCCTCGAAGCGGCCGCTCCACACCATACGGTAGCCCTCGGGCAGCTTCACCGCCGCCGCCACCTTGGGCATGGCCTCGGCCACCAGGCTGCCCATGTCGCGCTCACGCACGCTCCACTTGATGGCCAGCCGGCGCACGTTACCCTCGCGCAGGACCTCGGCCACGCCGTCGGTCTTGAGGAACTCGGCGAGCTGGCCGAGCGGGATGCGCTCGCCGCTGGGCGCGCTGATGGCGAGATTGCGGAGCGCGACGAGCGGATCGCCCTCCTGGGCCAGGCGCACGGCCACGTCGAAGCGCCGCTCGCCCTCGTACATCTGGGTGACGATGCGGCCCTTGGTGGAGGCCTCGATGGCGTCCTGGATGTCCTGCACGTTGATGCCGTGGCGGGCGGCGGCTGCCCGGTCCACGACGATCTGCAGCTGCGGCAGCCCGGCCAGGTGATCCCAGTCGAGGTCGGTCACGCCGCGCACGTTCTTGAGGGCGTTCACGATCTCCCGCGCCTTGGCGTCCATCGTGAAGATGTCGGGGCCGTAGAGCTTGATGGCCAGCTCACCCTTCACGCCGGCCAGCGCCTCGTCGACGTTGTCCTTGATCGGCTGCGAGAAGTTGGTCGTGAAGCCCGGCAGGTCGGCCAGCGACGCCCGCATGGCATCGATGAGCGCGTCCTTGTCGGGGTTGCGCCACTCCTCGCGCGGCTTGAGCCCCACGTAGAACTCGACGTTGTCTGGGCCTTCCGGGTCGGTGCCGTCGTCGGGCGCGCCGAGCTGCGAGACGACCACGCGCACCTCCGGGAACTTCAGCAGGCGCTCGCGGATCTCGCGCGTGTAGGGCTTCACGGCCTCGGCCGAGATCCCGGTGGGGAACTGCGTGCGCACCCACATGTCGCCCTCGTCCAGCTCGGGCAAGAACTCCTTGCCCAGCAGCGTGAACACGATGAGGGCGGCGGCCAGGCCGGCGGCGGCGCACGCCACGGGCACCACCGGCCGGCGCAGCGCCCACCGGAGCGCCGGCGCGTAGGGCCGCCGCAGCCAGCGCAGCAGCGGGCTCTCGCGCTCGGACGGCGGGCGGCGGAAGAGGAGGCTCGACAGCACCGGAATGAGCGTCAGCGTCAGGAGCAGCGAGCCGATGACGGCCAGCGAGATGGTCAGCGCCATGGGGCGGAAGAGCTTGCCCTCGATGCGCTCGAACGTGAGGATCGGCACGTACACCGTCATGATGATGAGCACGGCGAACGTGAGCGGGCGGGCCACCTCGACGGCGGCGTGCTGGACCTCGCCCACCACGCGCGGGCCGGTCGGCTTGCGCTCGGCCAGGCGGCGCATGATGTTCTCGGTCATGATGACCGCGCCGTCCACGATGATCCCGAAGTCGATGGCGCCCAGCGATAGGAGGTTCGACGGCACGCCGCGCAGGTCCATGAACACGAAGGCGAAGAGCAGCGAGAGCGGGATGGTGAGGGCCACGATCACCGCCGCCCGGATGTTGTAGAGGAACAGCGAGAGCAGGACGATGACGAGGACGGCGCCCTCCACCAGGTTGCGCAGCACGGTGGTCACCGTGCGCTTCACCAGGACGTCGCGGCTGTAGTACGGGCGGATCGTGACGCCGGCCGGCAGCAGCTTCTCGATCTCCGGAAAGCGCGTCTTCACCGCCTCGATGACGCGCCCGGGGTTCTCGCCCTTGCGCATGAGCACGATGCCCTGTACGGCGTCGTCGTCGTGATCGCGGCCGAGGTAGCCGAGCCGGATGGCGTGGCCGATCTCCACGTGCCCGAGGTCGCCCACGCGCACGGGCGTGCCCTTCTGGGCGGCCACCACCACGTGCTCGATGTCGCGCGCCGAGGTGAAGAGGCCGATGCCGCGCACGGTGAGCGCGTACTGGCCCTGGGCGATGTAGCTGCCGCCGGCGTTGGCGTTGTTGGCGGCCACCGCGTCGAACACCTGCTTGAGAGTGACGTTGTAGGCGCGCAGGCGGTTGGGGTCGAGCATCACCTGGTACTGCTTGGTGCCGCCGCCCCACGACACGACGTCGGCCACGCCGGGGATCTTGCGGAACTCGCGCTCCAGCACCCACGTCTGCAGCGCCTTCAGCTCGACCAGCGACACCGTCTTGGACTCCAGCGTGTAGCGGTAGATCTCGCCGATGACGCTCGAGAGCGGCCCCAGCGCCGGCTTGGCGTCGCTCGGCAGGTCGGCCTGGGCGATGCGCTCCTGGGCCTGGGCGCGCGACCAGTAGTTGTCGGTGCCGTCGGCAAAGATGACCTTGATGTTCGAGAGCCCGAACAGCGTGTCGGAGCGCAGGAAGGTGACGTTGGCGATGCCGTTGAGCTCGTTCTCGAGCGGGATGGTGATGAGCCGCTCGACCTCCTCGGCCGCGTGCCCCGGCCACAGCGTGATCACCTCGACCTTCACGTCGCCCACGTCGGGATAGGCCTCGATGGGCAGGCGGTAATAGGACACGATGCCGCCGGCCGTCAGCAGCAGGGCCAGGGCCAGCGTGATGAAGCGCTGGTGGAGGGCGAAGGCGATGAGGCGGGTGGTCACTGGCTCCGGCTCTTCAACATGATGCTGCCCCTGCTCACGACCTTGTCGGCCGGCGTGACGCCGTTCACCACCTCGACGCGGTCGCCCATCTCGGCGCCCAGCTTGACCGCGCGGCGCTGCGGCGTGTCGGACGCGGTGGCCAGCAGCACGAAGGTGGCGCCGCCCTCCCGGTGGATGGCCTCCTGGGGCAGCGTGAGCGCGCGCACGGTGCCGGTCATCACGCGCACGTTGACGAACATCTCGGCCTTGAGGCTTCGGCCGCGATTGACCACCACCGCACGCACCTTCACCGTCCGCGTCTCCTTGTCCACTGCGTCGCTGATGTAGCCGACGCTGCCGTCGTAGTGCTGGTCGGGGCAGCAGCGCAGCGTGACCAGCATGGCCTGGCCGCGGCGCAGGCGGGGCACGTCGGGCTCGTAGACGTCGGCCACCACCCACATCGTCGAGAGGTCGGCGATGACGAACAGGTTCACCGGCGCGTCGGACTGGCCGTAGGCGACGACCTGGCCGGGCGCCACGTTGCGCTCGACGACGACGCCGGCCCGCGCCGCCCGCACCACCATGGTGGTGGCGGTATCGGCGCGCGCGGCGACGTCCGGCAGGCGGTCGGCGCCCACGCCGAGCGTCTGCAGGCGCGAGGCGGCGCGCTCGCGCTCGGCCAGCGCCTTGCGCGCGTCGTTGTCGGCTTCGCGCAGTTCCTTCTGCGCGACGGCCTTCACCTCCAGCAGCTCGCGCGCTAGTCGCAGCGCGGCCTGCGCGCGCTCGACGTCGGCCACGGCTTTGGCGTAGTCCGCCTTGGCGGCGCCGAGATCGGCGCTGTCCAGCACGAACAGGCGCGCGGCAGGCGCCACCGTCTCGCCGGGGGCGGCGAAGACCTCCAGCACGCGGCCGGTGAGCGGTGCGTGCACGCGCACCAGCCCCTCCTCGTTGAACTGCACCTTGCCGGTCGTCTCCAGCACGCTCTCGCGCGAGAGGTACTCGGGCGAGACGACCTTCGGCGCCAACTCGGGGGCGGCCGGCGCCGCCGCCGAGGTCTTCGGCGCCGGCGCGGCGGGCGCGGAGGATTCCGAGCACGCCGCGGTGACGGCGGCGACGAGCATGAGGGCGAGGGGGCGCAGGTCCATTCCTAATCCTCCAGCGAGCCGCCCACGGCGGCCTCCAGCTGATACACGGCGGTCCAGTAGTTGCCCAGCGCTCGCAGGTGCTCGAGCGCGGTCTCGCGATACGTTCGTTGCGCGTCGAGGAAATCCAGCAGGCTGACGCCGCCGCGCCGGTAGGCGAACTCCACCGTCTGCCGCGCGCGCTGCGCCTTCGGCAGATAGGTATCCCGCAGCAGCCCGACGCGCTCGCGCTGGATCCGCAGCGCCGAGTAGGCGGTGTCGACCTCGGCCAGCGCCTGGGTGGCCGCCGCGTCGCGCAGCGCCGCCGCGCGGCCGACCTCGCTCTGCGTGCGCGCGATCTCGCCCTGGTTGCGGTCGAAGATGCGCAGCGGAATGCTGAAGCCGAAGCCGAAGGTGTTGTCGGGCCCGATGCGCTCGTACTGGACCTGCGGGGTGACGTCCCACCAGGCATTGGCGCGCGCCAGGTTCAGGTCCGCCCGGGCCTTGGTGTAGGCCGCGGCCGCCGCCCGAAGATCGGGGCGCGTGTCGAGCGCGCGCCGGCGCAGCGGCTCGAGGTCGACCGCGACGTCGCGGAACTCGAGGTCGCCGAGGATCTCGACCCGTTCGGCCACCGAGGATGGGTGGATCGCCGCCCGCAGCGCGATCAGCGCGGCCTCGCCGGCCAAGCGCGCGTCGGCGGCGTCGCGCTCGAACGCGAAGCGCTGCACCTGCAGGCGCAACAGCTCGAGCTCCGAGATGTCGCCGCGCTCGGCCCGGAACCGCTGGATGCGCTCCACGTCGTCGAGCGCCTTGAGATTGTCGCCGGCGAGCGCCACCGTCGCCTGCGCCACCAGCGCGTCGGTGAACGCCTTCTTGACCTGCGCGACGACCTGGCGCCGGACGTCGGCGAGCTCCTGGGTGGTCACGGCCGTCGCCGCCTGCGCGCTCGCGACACGGCGCTGGCGCTTGCCGCCGGTCTCGATCGTCTGCCCGATGCTGATCGTGTGCTGCTGGTCCTGGTTGCGGCTCCCGAGCTGCGTGGCGGAATAGGACGCCTGGGGGTTGGGGATCAGCCCGGCGGTGGTCTCGCCCGCGCGCGCGCTCGAGACCTCGAGGCCCTTCGCGCGCAGCGTCGGGTTGTACTGGATCGCCGCGGCCACCGCCTCGTCGAGCGTCAGCCGGGTCAGCGGCGGCGCCTGCGCCTCAGCGCGGAGCGCGCCGAGCGCGATCACCGCGGCGAGCAGCCCCACGGACGGGCCGCTCAGCATCCCGGCGCCCACCAGCCGGCCACCGAGACGACGGTCTCGAGGACGTTGCTCTTGCGGCCGGCACGATCCTCGACTTGCACGGAGTAGACGTAGCGGCCCGGCAGCTTCGGCATCAGCCGGGCGGCCGCCTCGCCGCGCGGATGTCCGGCGAACGCGTCCGCCGGCACGTCGAGCACCGTGTGGCCGGCGCTGCCCCGGCGGCCAAGCGTGCGCGACCAGGCCGCCAGCGCCCGGGTGATCTCGCCGTCGCCGGCGTCGAAGGCGAACACCAGAGTGAGCGGGCAGCCGACGGCGCCTTGGGGCGGCCGCGCTGCCAGGCTCGTGAGCCGCGGGCCATCAGGACTGGGCGGATCCATCACGCCGCGGGACGCACAACCGCCGATGAGCACGGCGGCGAGCGCGGGGAACGACAGCACGAACCAAGGCCTGACCATGGACGTCTCCCTTGAAACGGAGATTTTCGGCGTACTGCGGGAGAACGGTCAGGCGGCGGGCGGAACGTCGAGCGACGCGCGCGCGAGCAGGCGATGGTGATGCGCGGGTGCGGCCGGGAGCACCGGAACGCTGCGCCGGAGTGTGCGCGGCGCCTGGACGATCAGGGGCGTCGGCGCGAACCCCGGGACGGGCAGCACGACGACGTCGCGGGCGACATCGAGGTGAAGCCGCCGGGCGTCGGCGTGCGGGGATTCGGCGGCGACGGCCTGGGTGGCGTTCACGGCGAAGTCCGAACCGTCGACGTCCAGTACCTCGAACAGTAGGAACGAGAACACGAAGACGACACAGAGCGAGTAGATGCCCAACCCCAGGGCGGAACGGCCGAGGAGCGTACGCGCTGTCATCGGCCGGAACAATGGCAGGAACGCTGCCCCGAGTCAAATCGCGCTACACGGCCGTGTATCCCCCGTCCACCGGCAGCGCGGCGCCCGTCACGAACGAGGCTTCGTCGCTGGCGAGGTACAGGATGGCCGCCGCGATGTCGTCCACCGTGCCGAACCGGCGCAGCGGGTAGCGCGGCAGCATCTGCTCGCGCCACGCCGCATCCGCCATCAAGAACGAGGTCAGCGGCGTGTCGATGTGGCCCGGGCACACGCAGTTCACGCGCACGGCCGGCGCCCACTCGGCGGCGAGCTGGCGCGTGAGATTCACCACGCCGCCCTTCGAGCCCGCGTACCCCGGCGAGCGCGAGCTGCCGACGAGGCCGTAGATCGACGCGAGGTTCGTCACGCTGCCGCGCCCGCTGGCCGCCAGCGCGGCGCGCGCAGCCTGCGACACCTGCCAGGTGCCGGTGAGATTGATCGCCACGATCTGCCGGAACTCCTCGGTGGGCGACAGCTCGCGCTGCGGCCCGACGCCGGCGGAGTTCACCAGCGTGGTGAGGCCGCCGAGGCGCTCCACCGTCGCCGTCACCATGCGCGCGCACGCCGCCTCGTCCGTGACGTCGGCGGCCAGCCCGAAGGCCTCCCCGCCGGCGCCCTTGATGGCGGCCGCCGTCTCGTCGGCGGCCGCCGCCGCGCGATCCACGCACGCCACGCGCGCGCCCTCCGCCGCGAAGCGGATCGCCGTGGCGCGCCCGATTCCCGAGCCGGCGCCGGTGACCAGTGCCGCCGCTCCCTGCATGCGAGCCACAGGCTTCACCCCCCGAATCCACCCCTGAAATCGCCGGCGTGACCCGGCCGCGTCGAGGATACAATGGCGGCCCGAGCCGAAGCGAGCCCGTACACGAGGAGAGCGGCGATGGAATTCGAGTACTCCAAGAAGACCAAGATGTACCAGGAACAGCTCGTCGACTTCATGAACAAGTTCGTCTATCCGAACGAGTCGACGTTCCGCGACCAGCTCGACTCGCAGGCCGACCGGTGGACGGTGCCGCCCATCATGGAAGAGCTGAAGGCGAAGGCGCGCGAGCGCGGCCTCTGGAACCTCTTCCTGCCCGAGAGCGAGCGCGGCGCCGGCCTCACCAACCTCGAGTACGCGCCGCTCTGCGAGATCATGGGCCGCTCGCCCATCGCCGCCGAGGTCTTCAACTGCTCGGCGCCCGACACCGGCAACATGGAGGTGTTCGAGCGCTACGCCAGCCCCGAGCTGAAGAAGCAGTACCTGGAGCCGCTGCTGGAGGGCAAGATCCGCTCGGCGTTCGCGATGACGGAGCCGAAGGTGGCGTCGTCGGATGCCACCAACATCGAGTCCTCGATCGTGCGCGAGGGCGATTCCTACGTGATCAACGGCCACAAGTGGTGGACCTCGGGCATCGGCGACAAACGTTGCCGGGTCCTCATCTTCATGGGCAAGACGGACCCCAAGAACCCCGACCGCTACAAGCAGCAGTCGATGGTCGTGGTGCCGCGCGAGACGCCGGGCATCAAGGTCGTGCGCATGCTGACGGTGTTCGGCTACGACGACGCGCCGCACGGCCACGGCGAGGTGCTGTTCGAGAACGTGCGTGTGCCGGCCGGCAACATGCTGCTGGGCGAGGGGCGCGGCTTCGAGATCGCGCAGGGCCGGCTGGGCCCGGGCCGCATCCATCACTGCATGCGCCAGATCGGCGTGGCCGAGCGGGCGCTGGAATACATGTGCAAGCGCTCGCTCAACCGCGTGGCGTTCGGCAAGCGGCTGGCCGAGAACGACATCACCACCGAGCGCATCGCGCAGTCGCGCATCGAGATCGACCAGGCGCGCCTGCTCGTGCTGCACGCCGCCTACATGATGGACACCGTCGGCAACAAGGCCGCCAAGCAGGCCATCGCCGAGATCAAGGTGGCGGTGCCGAACATGACGCTGGGCGTGCTCGACCGCGCCATGCAGCTGCACGGCGGCGGCGGTGTGAGCCAGGAGTTCCCGCTGGCCTTCTGGTGGGCGCACTCGCGCACCCTGCGCTTCGCCGACGGCCCGGACGAGGTGCATCGCCGCCAGATCGGCCGCCTCGAGCTTCGCAAGCACAGCTGATCGGGAGCCTGGCGCCGGGATGCGTGACGCGGCGGCGGTGCTCGTGACGCTTCTCGTGGCGACGGCATGCGCGACCGCGCGCCCCTCGCCGGCGGCCGCCCGTGGCGACGGCGAGCCCGCGATCTTCCGCGCGCTCCACGGTCACGACATCGTCACGCTGCACGTCGTCACGGAGCCCGGCGTCGTGACCGGTACACAGCTCAGGCCGGGGGATGCACTCGGCCACGTGCAACCGCTGCCGCAGCCGCGCTCCAGCCGCTATCAGAGCGCGGTCGAGGAGGCCGACGCCCGCTACGACGCACGACAGTACGACGAGGCGCTGGCCCTCATAGCGCCGGCGTACGCCGGCGAGCCGGAGAACCCGTTCGTCATCGAGGTCTATGCACGAACGCTCTACCGGATGGGCCGCCGTGAGGAGAGCTTCGAGCCCTATCGCAAGCTCGTTGCGCTGCTCGATGCGCAGCGTGTCGCCATTCCGGGCGCCGGCCCGCGCAGCGTGGTCATCGACGTGTGGTTCGCCGACGCGTACTGGAAGCTGGGCACGCTCTACATGGACCGCGCCGAGTACGACAAGGCGGCCTTCGAGATCAGTCGCTGCCTGGCCACCGGTCGGCCCATGCCACCCGCGCTGACCGACCAAGCCTACAGCTATCTCACCAAGGCGCACTATCACCTGGGTGACTACGCCACCGCGGGCGCCCTGGGCCGACTCACGCTCCGCCACAACCCGCGCAACGACTATGTGCGGCCGTTTCTCGAAGACACCCGGACCCGCTAGGAGGAACTTCCGATGCCCCGAATGACCGGTGGTGAGGCGCTTGCTAAACAACTGCACCGCGAAGGCGTGCGCGTGGTCTTTGGCCTGCCCGGCGTGCAGCTCTACGGCGCCATGGCGGCGCTGCGCGACGAGAAGGACATCCGCTTCATCCTGACCCGCCACGAGCAGGCCACGACGTACATGGCCGACGGCTACGCGCGCGCCGGCGGCGGCTTCGGCGTGGCCCTGGTGGT
>Ga0137394_10003048_pt1 | contig 12523 bp, 11 predicted proteins | sample czobulk116metaG_FD_108278 | JGI IMG/M metagenome (GOLD analysis project Ga0137394, IMG submission 108278) | Vadose zone soil microbial communities from Angelo Coast Range Reserve, California, USA - czobulk1.16 metaG | ecosystem: Environmental > Terrestrial > Soil > Vadose zone | place: USA... | reverse complement strand
CATTATCCATCAGACTTGCACATCTCGAGGCAGTCATCGTTCCTGGGCGACGTCATTTACATGTCAAGAGACGTTTCCGATTTTGGAACCCTTGAACGCGTGCTTTTCCGCACGTCGTGGTCTATATGGAATGGTCAGCCCTCTCTCAACCACGACTTTCCGCAACTTTGGGATATCATGAATTCATGGGGTTCGCTTGGCCCTGCTGCCAGCGGGATCTCGCTGCGATACAGTCGATACTGGCTTGAATTTGATGCCTCACGTGACTGGTTCGTGATCTACGACCTCTGCCGTAAGGCGGCAAACGAAAATCTTCGACACCTGAAAGTCGAGTTGTTGTTCTCTCTTTCAGCTGCAGCTTACAGCCAAACTACACATTCCAACATTTTCCCTTTTTTCATCATCGCTCTGGATGAACGTTATCACTATCTGGATCCTCCACCAGACCGTTCCTATACGCTTTCGGACGGACTTGGCCCAGAACTCAGCTATCTGGAGGACTTGGTATCCAAATCTGCCCTACCCCTATCCTCAACCCCAGCACATTCCATAAACGTGGCAGGAGAGACGGTTCAGAGTATCGAAATGTTGCAGCAGGAGCAATATGATGTAGCCATTGAGAGAGAATCGGCAGTTGTCGCGGAATTGTTATATCATCAGTGGCCGGACTTTCAACTCGCGAATTTCCCCGAACAGTGGCTCAGCAAGTCCGCGTGCATGCAATGCATCAAGGAATACGCTTGGTCGGTCTCTCGGAATGTCCGACTCAGAAACCATGTTCTGCAGTTACAGAGCACCCTACGGGATTTTGACAATGTCGTGGCGCCCGCCGTCGAGGAATACCTCTTTTCACCTCGATTCGTCCCCAGCGATACAATCACACCTTCGTACTCACTTCGCGAGGTCCTGGAAGCCCGTAGTAATGTACCAGCACGTCCTGCGGTGGGAACACCTTTCCAAGTTAGCGCCCTCCCTTCTGCCCTACCAACGGATCGCGACCCACCACCTGCTGGAATAGACCGCCTTGAAATCCTTATCGAAGAGCTCCAGCGTTCTCAGCAGCCCTTGCTAAAGCTCTGCGGAAATGAATTGAACAACAGTCGTCGCGCATTACTGGGACAAATGGCTTCTCAATTTGCCCGAAGTGGCATTCCTTCGCAGGAGGTCCTGCTCCTTTATCATGACGAGGGTTCTTACAGGAAGGACAGAATTTTTTCTGAAATTTTGGCCAGTCTGGCACCTTCCGGAAACGTGGAGGAAATCTGCGGCATTGCAGGCCTCTGGCCTCGGATAACCCCTCGGACGATACTCCGTCAATTGGCCCGTAATCACATCAGCACGCTTCCCTGTCGGTGGAAATCCGTGATTGTGCGCTACGCAGTCTCCTTCCTCGAATACCAACGATCTATCCGTCTGTTAGAACTTTCGTCGAGACAAGAACATGAGGAACTGCTCCGAGAAACCGAGAGCATCTGTCGTGATGTGATGACAGAATGGACGCCTGATTGGTTGTTAGTCCAGGTGGGCCGTTTCCCTGCTGAAAAGCAGTTTGATCAGACTAAAATGATTACTGTGTTCAGATTGAAGGAAATTTCATGGTTCGTCCAGTACAGGCGGCTGTTGCGCGCGAAATGATTTCTCCAAGCTCTGAGCGGAACATATCTCTTCAACTCAATATGGGGGAGGGCAAATCGTCGGTTATTGTACCTCTCATCTCTTCGTCTCTGGCAAATGGGTCAAACCTTCTAAGGATCGTGACGCCCCAGTCTCTCTCAAACCAAATGTTCCATCTACTCGTTAGCCGGCTCTCAGGTCTGGCTGATCGACCCATTTTCTATGTTCCGATCTCTCGCCGTCTCAGCACTGGCTGGAAGACTTTATTCGACCTGGTCAACACGATCAACGAACTCTATGAAAAATGTGTCGTGCAAGGGGGGGTTCTGGTTGTTCAGCCCGAACATATTCTTTCTCTGAAACTCATGTACATCGATACTCTTTTAAAGTCACAAGGAGAGCGTTTTGTAACCAGTGAACTGGGAGTATCACGGGGCCAAGTAGCCGAGCCATCACGCAAGGGGGTCGCGACGAAACACAATTGTGGTTGGATAGCCTATAAACTAGGGGAATTACAAAACTGGCTAACAACGGTATCGCGCGACGTGCTCGACGAAAGCGACGAAATTCTCCATCCGCGGTATCAGCTTGTCTATGCTGCAGGAGAGCAGATACCCGTCGATGATCACTCCAATCGATGGACAACAATACAACACGTATTCAGCCTGCTGCAAAAACACGCTGTGAAATTGCAAGCTAGTTTTCCGAAAATGCTCGAAATTGACATGACTCTGGGCGGCTTCCCGATCATTCGCATACTCGATCCTGCCATTTTTCAACAGATAACAACACTCATCATCGACGATGCTCTCAGGGGGGCAATACCTAATCTCACACTTGATTCTCTCCCATTACCGATTCGGGAAGCTGCTCGCCGCTTCATGACTCAGACGGAGGTCTCAGATGTAGACCACACGCTGATTCACTCGTACTGCGCAGGAACGACCTTGTTCAACGGAATTCTCTTATTTCGTGGGCTCCTGATGGACGGCGAGGGAATTCTTAGTTACGTTTTGAGAGAGCGACGCTGGAGAGTAGACTATGGCCTCGATTCCAGCAGGACTTTTTTAGCTGTGCCATATCGTGCCAAGGTCTGTTGTATTGATCAGATAGTGGAAGATTGCTGACTATGATTGTAGGATGTACCAAGTCTGAGGGCCGAGTTCGCTCACCCAGATATTGCCATCTCATTAACTTGCCTTAGCTATTATTATGGGGGTCTAACAAAGGGGCAGGTCCTTTTGTGCTTTGACTTCTTAGCTAAGCTTGATAATCCGGAGATGGAATTCAATCACTGGGTGGAGACGGGACAAGATCTCCCTGTGGAGTTGCGCCATCTCAAGGGCGTGAACATGGAGGACGAAACGCAAGTGGATGAATTTCTTGTGCCGTTATTCTCGAGGAATAAACGAGTGGTCGATTTCTACTTATCACAAATCGTTTTTCCTCGCGCGGCCAGAGAGTTTTCACATAAACTGCCGACGTCCGCCTGGGACCTAATGGAAGACAAGGAGAATGTTGCAACAGGCTTTAGTGGCACGAACGACAATCGCTACCTCTTGCCCACGTCGATAACTCAGGAGGATCCTGATTTCGTGCTCAGTACAAATGCACTCGTTTTACAGAATCTCCTTCGGCCTGAGAACGACCACTACGAGTGTACCGAAGGCGAGAATGGCACACGAGAATCTGTGTCTGCTTTCTTGAAACGTCTAGTCAAGCAAAATCCGGAAATTCGGGTGCTACTGGATGTAGGGGCCCAGATGCTAGACCTTCAAAACAAAGAGCTAGCACAACACTGGCTCTCCCTTCGCCCGGATGTCTCTGCAGCTATCTTCGTCGACGACTCGGACAATCTCACGGTGGTCACTCCGGATGGAACAATTGAGCCATTCATTTCGTCTCCATTTAACCGGCAAATCGAAAAATGCGTGGTATACCTCGACGATGTTCATACGAGGGGAATTGATCTCAAACTTCCTAAAGGAATACGCGCGGCGGTTACGCTTGGCCCGAAGGTCACAAAAGACAATTTGGTACAGGGTGAGCGCAGTCCTGCCTAAGACTAAGAAAAAATTGACGAGGACGCAGGTTGTATGCGGATGCGTCGGCTGGGGAAAGGACACTCTGTGATGTTTTTTGCACCCGGAGAAGTTGATCGTCGTATTCACGGCCTTATTCCAAGCAACGAAACAGCCTCCGGGAGTCGAATCCGGGTGCTAGACATCGTTCGCTGGGCCATACACGAAACATGTGAAGACATTTTTCGACACCTCCCACACTGGGTTCTGCAGGGCCTCGACCACCATAAACGCTTCGCGGCATACAAAGAATGTACTCTGGGTGGGGGTCTGCAAAGTCTGAAAAGTGCCTGGCTGCAATCCGAGTCTCGAAAGTTGGAAGAAATGTACTGGATCGCATCGAGCGCCAAGATGAGTCCTGAGATCGATTGTTTTCCGTTCTTAAGTGAACGGATCAAACGGCTCGGACTTGGCATTACGAAGCTGCGCCATGTCAGGATGGCAGAAGAGCAGGAACGCGAGGTGAACCACGAAGTGGAGTTGGAGCATTTTTCGGAGCGCCACCGCCCTCCCAAGGTCAAACCAGCGACCCATAAAATTCGCAACGAGATCCTCGAATTTATCGAGACAGGGAATCTCCCCCAGTCCTTGACGCACATCTCCCCTCTCTTGGTGCCTATGAATATGGCCAGGGCATTGGATTCGACAACCGAATGGTCTCCTTCTCCACTTGCCACGGCAGATTTCATCACCACCACCCTCGACTCCGTCGGCTTCGGCTTGACACAATACCTCCGGCCTGTCAACTGGATTCTTTCGAGTGGCTCAGGGAAGGACAGCATTGTCGTTGTGATCAGCCCGTATGAAGCAAACGAGCTGCTTCCTATCATCCGCAAAAGCGACAAAGTCAGGCTACATATATACGCACCACGAGTCAAGTCCTCTATGCGTTCCTTCTCCGACCTCACGTTCTACTCGATCCCGGACTCACCAGATGGACCGTGGTCGGCACCTGCGCACATCAGGATGGAGCTGAATCTATTCGCTGGTCAGCTCTACTTCGACAGTAGAACAGAATATAAGAAGGTCTGCGAGCTGCTCGCGCTGACGATGGCGCATCCAGGGGCAAAATACAACAAAATTGATGGGTTTGTGCCACCCGCGGATCGTACAGGGAAGGACTCTCCGTTCACGAGGAGCAAAATACCTATATTGAAGAAACTGATAGAGTTACGACAGAAAGGCTTTGGTTACCATAGAACGCATTTGGGGCAAATTCTGGACGGTAGCCCATTAAGTGTGGAGACTCTATCGAAGATGCCGGAAACTTTCACAGGTACAGCTTGACGACTTCTATATATTGCACCTGGATGTTCTCTGGATATCTTCTACCTAATCCTAGACTTGGTTTGTTCGACGGGTTGCGTACGCGGGATTCGATGCCCGAGTCTGAATCTGAGCCTCCAATGACGTGGACAGTATTGCGAAGTGTCGTCACAAGTCTAGGCTCTCGTGAGCGATGCGGCGGTGAGAACATCACAGTGATGGCTAAGTCTATTCCTTCTCAAGAAAGATGTGATGACAGATCTAACTTTGCCACGGTCTGGCCGGTCAACAACTACAGCGCAACGAACTCTACGATTCGATCTCGGTGTCGCGTACCAACGAAGCTGCCGCTTCCGAACGTGGTCGTATATAGCACCGGAACGGTTTCACGTACCTGCCACCGACACTCGGTTAGCCATTTGGCGAGGTAAGTCCAGTTCTCAGCAAAGTCGACGCACGATATGATCCCTGAGGTGTATACCCTCTCTGGAGGACCGTCCTCCGTAGGTGTGATGTCGAACGCGGCCAATATTCCAGCCATATTCGCCCAGATGCTCCTGCGAGCGAAGAGCATACCGGGACAAATCCTCGCTCCAAAGCCGAACGCCTGGCTGGGAAATGCGGGAACGCCCGGAGAAAACCACCTTTCCGGGTAGAACCGATCGGGCTCGGGGAAAATGTCGGGGTCGTGCAGCATTCCCCTGGGAACACTCGGTTCAAAACGACATCTGACGGATGGTGTACATGGAGGGGCATACCACACATTCGGTATAACTATCGAACCTGCGGGGATGAAACAGCCTTCGTAGACATCGCTCTTTGTGACTCGGTGTGGTACACCTGCAAGGTGGTCTCTGCCGGTGTTATGGGAGATATGATGATGACGAGTACACACTGAGCGGAGTGACAGGGTGCCAGCGTAAAACCTCCTTGAGTACCGCCTGAAGGTACGGGAGCGAATTCTCGTCTGAATGTACTGGGAGACGGGATTTTCCGATCACGTGATCGATCTCGGCCTGTGCTTTGCGTTGGACTTCCGGATACATCGTCATTGCGAGGATGAACGACTCGAGGGCAGTGACCGTCTGCGTGAGATAAATCCTCAACGCCTCAACTGCTCAACAGCTTACTCACGGTGTCGGAGCCGGCGATATACATCGACCCTGGGACCGTCTTCGAGGCCATCACTTCAAGGTCGGACGAATTCTCGTCGAGTTTTGATAATATGTTCGCGGTGACGGACGGAGCGGCCGTTCCGGAAGCCTGAATGAAGCACACAGGGACTCGGATCTGATGACGGGCGAGGCGTCTGGAGACACTCACCAGTTCACGTTTTACTTTATCGTACGGTGCCTGCAGAGCGCTGTCGACGATGCGATACCACTTGCGTGCGGCCCGTTTGTAGTGTGCTCCGGGGAACCATTCCGGAATGTGGATGACTACCAGTGGGTCGATTGTATCAGGTAGATTCAGAAAAGGAGGGGCAAGAAATACGCCATGTGATGGTGTCAAATAACGAGGCTTCCTTGGTCGATGCAAACGCCATCGCGTGCAGCATGTTTTCCCCGTCTTCTACGAACGGGTCCCCTTGCGGCTGCACGTCGATCCCATAAGCGACGGATAGGATGACTTGTCCAGCCATGCTTTTCTCCCGCGCGGTCAGTCAATAAAAACAAATACTGCAGCCTCAGCCATCACTCACGGCTGTAGATATGACTCACTGCCTGAGATGCTCCGAAAACTTTTCCGGCGAAGCCAGCAGATTTCGGAGAAGGCCGTTTACCGCTCGTTGTTCGACGGGCCGGAACGCCTCCAGTTTCTTGGGAAGAAAGTTGATGTGGAATTCGCGGCGCAGGTGCCGCCAGGTGGGCCCGTATGGTACAAAGCCAACTGTGTTGTCCATCCCGACCCTTTTGGACAGGTGAGTTGGTAAGAAACAACACGAGAGTGATAGGGTGAGGCCCCTGTTTGACGTACAGCTTTCGCAGTGCCACCAATGGAGGTCTGTCAGCAGGGGAAGGATGTTGAATCAGTTATAGTAGCCGACAAAGAAGCGCTATCTAGGGGCATGCCTGTCCGAATAGAACAAGGAGCGTTTGTCGAGTAGCTCGTGCGCGGCCTTCATGGAGTTGAGGATGATGATATGGGACCCCATTACATCGGCATGTATGACGTCTGAACCTGACAGAGGCTCAGGTGGGGACGCACAGCGTGATAGCATCCGGGGCATACCACATTCTTCAGACCACTTCCTGTAGGTAACCCACTCCTCACGCGAAGGCATGCTGAGGAGATTGCCTACGATGGGGAGACGCTTGGGTCCAGGAGGGTACGGCAAGCGTTTCCTGCACAGAGACCACAGGAACCATCCCAAACAGAACAAGAGCGTCGAAGCTCCGAGAATGTCATATCCAGGGGGAGTGGGCATCGTGGCGGAGTACTCAGAAGGCTGGCACCTGGGGGCAATAGTGTGTGGGACGCGCCAGCTTTATATGGCGCCATGTCCACCATGACCCGTCACGTTTACGAGGCAATAAGAAGCAATGAGATAGACGTAAGTGTCGCTGTTGACTGCGTGTATGAACCGCAGATAAGATGGAGACCGCCGAAGGAAGTAAATATCATACCAGCAATTACAATACCGAAATGTGTCTGCAAGATGTCCTCCGGGCAAGAGAACGTTGGAAGCCGCGATCGCATGCGATAATGGACAGCACCGGACGACTGCGGGCGGATCAGAAACACCGGCAGCAGGATGGGACCACAGAGGAGCTATGGATCGCGAGGGAGAAGAGGGGCATCATCGATTCCCCGCCCCATGCATCCACGGGTAGATAAAGCCCAGCCAGATTGGGCCAGGGCGCTAAACATTTAGACGGAACATTTTCCTAGAGACGTTCCATTCGTACGAAACCTTCTCTGGCAAAGAACTCTCGTCGGACTTTCTTTCTCGATAGCTCACGTTTTTCTGAAGGTAATAATGGGCGGCGTACGAAACATCTGAACTAGTCCGATGGTGTAAATATAGAAGGCTATGATACATGTAGTGAATGAACATATTGGATATAGATAGGTAGATATGAGTATCGTCGCTCACTGAAAGATCGTCTACGTGTACTCAAACCGCCACCCAAGCACCGAATAACACACCACCAACCGTTGTGGCGAGTGCTGCGATAACAGGTGCTGAGATATGTAACGGGCGTAAATTTGCCGCAGCCGCATTTCTAGACAAAACAGAGATGGTTAGCTTTTGCCTGTTATACGCCTGTTCGCTTTAGTGCGTACCCGGACTGAGATGACGTCGCCGCACTCGCCGCAACTGAGGTCGCGACAGTGTAAACAGATCCCGCAAAACTAGTGGCGACGCCTGCCGCACTTCCCGCGAGAGTGATAGCCTGGCCACCGACCGAAGTTATCTCGGTGTAGACTTGGCCGCCGATTGCTACAGTATGACACCGTCAACAACTGACCAGAGCTCGTGGAATTGACATGGGAAAGGGCGTACAAGTGACCTTTGTTTCGACCGCACCAGCGAGCGACGTTGCGTCGGTTACCAAGGACCCACCAACGGATGTCGCCTGTGTGAAGAGGGACCCCGCTGTCCGACAGAGTTAGAATGCGACATGGAAAAGGGGGAAAAGGAGCCGCACCAGCCGAGGTAGCTTCATTCGCGACAGACGCAACTTCCGACAGGACTATGGGTAAGTAGTTTCAGTTCCCCGAGTCAGCGAACACCAACAGCCACGTGACACGCACTTTGACGTTTTTCCGCAGCGCGGGGTTCTGGTGCGGCGAGCGCAAGTGCAGCCACGGAAACAGCAGCGAAAATGCCCATGAACTTCATGGTATGAACGAATCAAGAGTTTAACGAGAGAAAGACGGGAACGAAAAAAAGATCAGAATGGCTATCGAGGGTCTCCACTCTGCCTCTTTATAAAGAGTGCGATCCGGCGTTTTCGCGTCGGAAACGGGGAACTGAGGTCAGGTCCGACACTCCAAGGCACAGCCTTGCGCGGTCATCGAGTGGAGCGGAGCTGTATTTCCTCTCGTAAGCCCCACGACCGCCAACCCACCCTTGCAACCGGCAATCAGACAAATCATAGCGAGCCTCCGAAATGACAAACTGTGAACGACGTTGTCCGCCATACACCACTGGCACACACTTTCTTTTAGAACAAGTGAACCGCGATGGCCATCCTAAGCGCCAATGCTCACACAGCGTTTCGCACTGTGCTGCGTGTGGCTGGCATCACTGGGCACAACTTGAAACGACTGCGGTAACTACTGTACAGTAAAATGTATTGCCTTGGTCACGTGTTTCAGATGGAGCACCTCCGATCGGAGCTGCGGATCGTTACACAGCTCTGCTCAGCAACACACGCATAAAACAGTCCGGCCCAGAACCAGAACACCCTGCTTCGGGTGTACTCCACTCTGCTCGATTAATGGCACGTTCGGAAGGATTCTCCGAGTGACTTGCTGCTCATCGTGTATTCTCCGCGTCCCTAAAAGTCCGCATTCCACACGCCTTGTGACTCTCGTTGCCGCGTCTAAGGCCCTTATCGGGCGGGATGGGAGACACTGTACTCATCAGACTCGACAGTGAGTTACCTAGTTTTGCTCTTTTCGGGCGTTACTGCTCTCAGATATGCGAGATTAAATTTTCATATCTCATCGGTCTCTTTCGCCCTGAGCGTCTTCTCGCTCAACTGTTATGGCGTGCTACCGGAACAAGGATGCTAGTTTCGGTAAAACATCCGCGCTGAAGGTACGGAGAAGCGCCATGAAAGACAGCGCTCGAGTACCGAGTACCTCATGGACTTCGGCAGACTAACAATCTAGCCAAGATGGCGCAAGAAATTGCTGTATATATGACCGTCAAAGAACCTGCTCATCGGAAGCTATCACAGTGTACTCACCCGCTAGGATTTTTTATAATAGCACATAAGGACCAGTACTGCCGTTTGTGCTATTCGCTTCTGGTGTCCTTTAACACTTACCCAGTCTTCTCCGAGTCCGTGCACAGTGCAGTCCCTTTCCCAATCGACATCATCTTCGCCAATCTCGAAGCGGGTTACTACACTCATGACTCCCAGCAGGATACACATTTTCTCCCGATCGCCTCTCTCGTTTGCAGGAGCTGGTCGCGACCTGCGCAGGTGCTGCTACTTCGACGCATCGCCTCGCTCACAAGCGGCTTTTGCGATTCCATATCCTCCAATCGGTCATGCAGAAAGAACCTTGCGTGCCATGTGCAACCTGGCTGCCTCCAGCTTCGCTCTTTTGCTCATGCAATTTCTTTGCTTCCTGGTCTGACAATACTCGATTTAGCTTGCTACTCGCGTCCATCATCGTCATCGTACCAGCACGATAGCAAACCTTTTGTCGTCCTTAGGGACGAGAAGGTATCCATACTGCGCGGCGGGCCAGCCATCACGGTCCTTCGCGTCGAAAACTGGTCCGACGACACGTCTGTTCTCGACAAACTCCTAAACCTCTACCACCCCTCCTTGTGTACACTGTCCCCCTGCGCCGCGCCGCGCGGTCCTCGATTGGCTCGCAGACCCGGCCCACGATGGGCGCTCTCGAATTCACGTGCCAGCCAGTGCCCGCGGTCCTCTCCGCACACGGAAATGACTCCCTCACGGCGCTCGCGTTGCCAACATTCACATCGGAGGATGCGGCGCTTGTCACAGCGCACACTGGCGCGCGCCTGGAGTCCACGCTCCCGACTAGCAACGCCCATACATGTACACAGGCCGAGGACAATGTTGATGGTACCACATCAGACGGAGCCGGAGCTGGCAGCACGGCGAAACTGGAGTGCCTGAGCGATTTGAAGAACGGTCGACGCTGAGGGATGGATCGTCCATGTACCAAAGCGTTAGTCAAATACTCGATGTCGCAGATAGAATAACAGATTCCCAACCAGTTCCACGGTCGAACCGACTAAACTAATGGGACTGGATACCCCGTCAAAAGAACGACGCGGTATCATCCTCTAGTTCTCTCTACACTCCTATCTTACCGTCGACACAACAATGTCCATCAAACCTATTCGCTGGGAATTGATACCCCTCAGGGTACAGCATGATGCGATTCGGGCTCAGCGAGTGAACTTGTAGCAAACAATATAAAGCGAAAGTACCACAAAGGGGGAGAGAGAGATGCCACGTTCGTGGGGCGGATGGTCGTGTCACCTCGCAGGCGCGAGAACCAGATGACATTGTTACGGAGATGACGCTGACTGGGACCCCGGCCATGGCTGTATCTTGTGTGGTGACCCGAGCCGAGCGTTTCCCAGCAAGATGGTCAGTGACATGCGGATGGCACATGTCCCAGACTCCCACGGCCCCTTCCTTCAGAGATCCGAGCCTACCGAGAATGATGAACAAAAGAAGAACGTGAAGGCCACTCGAACTCCCAAATTACACATCCCTTCAAGTTGAAGAAGTACGGCCACAGTGGCGATAGCAATATCCTCTCTCGGCTATCAGGATGCCCGGCGATGTTCTGCGACCGTGACAGCGCATGGTGGCATGAGAATGAGAGAACCTGCCACCCATGTGCCAGTGGGGCCTAAGCGTGCGCCACAATGGAGATACGGCGCATAACGAAACGCCCACGGCCCGCGCACATGACGCAGGGGATATTCTGTAACTGGGCATGACGGCACGGGGCTGACATATAGTCGACGAAGACGTCAACGTTGTGCATACACTGGCGCCTGTGTTGGAGAATCGTGCAATGGGCTGTGATGCTATCACATCTCGCCGTCAACGACTTGAAGGATCGGTTTTAGCACGGCGAAAAGGTGGAGATTACTTTGTCATTGTAGTTAGGGCCAAATTTTCAGCCGGACGTAAGTAATGATTTCCGTCGTGGACAATAAGACATTCGGTTTATTCGAGGTTTTTACTCTTCTGAATTTTCTAAAAAGTTATATTCACAGCTTTCGGGTTGCAAAAACTGACCGGTGAGGTGAGAGAGAAGGAAGAGTGAGAATCCAATGCCCTGGAAGTTGGAACCACGTGCCAGCAGAGGTCTGAACACGCCGATGCGATCATGCCATGATGATGTCTCACCGCCATCGAGCTGCTAGAGCCTTCTCACTGACAATCTCACCGCAAAACGTGGCTTGTCTTATTCTCCGGAAATGGTTCAAATTACTAGGATATCATTGGCTACTAGTACACTATCGACCTATATCTACAAAATGTCAATATAAAATTACAGCTACCGTGACTATAGGGCTATCGGATTTCAGCAAGATCTATGTACAAATGGACTAGCATGACGCACCACAGGTTTTCCTTAGCCTGGCTGATACGGGAAGAGTTTCTTGCCAGTGTTGTTGTGACTCCTTCACTATCAATGGGGTGATTCCGAGTCATCAGTGTAACCAAAGGGCAAAACGGACACTGATGGAGTCCGGGGTGGTCAGTCTTCCGCGCTAGAAATGTCCTTGAAACATGGGGCCCACACTTGTGCGATTACCATTCACCAGATATGGGTATATTAGAGACAACCCCACTTCCAATTTGCCATTGCTTGGGCTG
>Ga0137394_10003044_pt1 | contig 12530 bp, 8 predicted proteins | sample czobulk116metaG_FD_108278 | JGI IMG/M metagenome (GOLD analysis project Ga0137394, IMG submission 108278) | Vadose zone soil microbial communities from Angelo Coast Range Reserve, California, USA - czobulk1.16 metaG | ecosystem: Environmental > Terrestrial > Soil > Vadose zone | place: USA... | reverse complement strand
TCTGCTCGACGTTGTGGCCCATCTCGTGGACGGCGATGTTGAATCCTTTGTAGTTCATGCCGCTTTTTTCGATGCGCGTGCGTAGGTGGGCTTTCTCGGAACGCATCTCGGCTCCCATGGCGTGTCCGGAACCGCGGGCCGGATCCACGATGATGTGGGCGGCGATAGATTGCGCGCGATCGGATGCGAAGCCAAGCGTCTTCAGCAGGTTCGGAATGTCCTGGCGGTAAGCTTCGGCGCTGGGATATTTTTTCGCGACCATCTCATCAAGCTGCGCTTCGGTGTACTTGCTGCCGGGACGGAAGCGGCTGTACCAGATGTCGAAGGGCTCGAGGGGGCGACCCAAGCGCGACTCGATGAGTTTGGCAACTTGCGGCACCAGAGGAGAACTGAGCACCTGCTCGAGCATCGCCTGCAAACGCTCTTCGGGAATTTCGCGGTCTTCGTTGAAGCGGCGTTCGATCAGCGTGGGTGCGGTGGGCGAGTAGGGGTCCGCGAGGCGGGCCGCGCGATAGGTCTTGAGCAGCATGGCGTAGCGCGTACATGGCTCAGGTGCAGTGGTGATTTTCAGGTTCGCGGGCGCGGCTGAAGGCGCGTCGCTCTCCGCGGCCGGCTTTACATCATTGGTGATTGGATTCCAGTCCACGTGCGGGTTTTCGATGACTACCTGCGGAATGGTTTGCGTGATGATTCGTTCCATCACCTGCTGGATCATGCGCTGTTTGGCGAGGCCGTTGTGCTGATCGGCGTAATCGGCCTTGATCTCGTCACGCAGATTCCAGTGGCTCAGCAGCCGCATCTTGGGCGGGAAGAGGCGCTGGCTTTTGTCATCGACCAGGTGGTGCATCCAGATGTTGTAGCCGGCGATGTAGTTGTCGGATTCCGAGGCGGCACGTGCAATTGCCAGGTTCACTTCGGCGGGTATCCGCTTGGCGAAACGCTGGGCCAGGCGGGTCTCGGCCCATTGGCGGCGCGTCCATTTGGGACCTTCATTGATGCGCTCTTCGAGAGTCGTGAGCGGGAAGTTGAGAAGAACTGTGAAGGCCAGCTTGTTCTGAAAAAAATCGTCGAGCACATGGGCGGAGGGGTCGTATCCGCCAAAAACCTCGTCGTAGGGACGGACCGGGCCGAGGTCGAGATCCTGCTGGTTGCGGAACTCGCGGGCGATTTCGTGCATGTGTCCATCGAGTTGTTCCAGCAGGCGCTGGAACCGGTCAAACAGAGTGTCAATCGAGGGCTGGTCGCCGGCGAAGTTGGCGCGCACGAAGTCTTCGAAGGCCGCGGTGTCGCCGTCTTCCGGACGCCAGAATTCCATCACTTGATGAAGACCGGTCCTGATACGGGGCTTCTGCCCTTCGCCATACTTCGCCAGAAGCTCGGCTGCGAGTTTGACCATGGAGTCTTTCATTTGGGCCGGCGTGATGGGAGCGGGAACGAGTACGGATGATTGGGCCATAAGTCCTTCCTCTTGCACCAGCGATGAAATGAACAGGGCGCAGGCAATCGTAAACAGAGTGGACGTTCTTCTAAAACGCAAGAGTCCTCCCAGTGAGCTTCGAGCAGCAAGCCTTGAGCGTCGAGCGAACGGTATCTCCTAGGCCCTGTGCCACTTCAAGCGAACGCGGGCAGGAGTGTCCGCGCTAGATCTACATTTTCATCTTCCTCGCTTCGGGTTCACGGCTGACTCCGGCGGCGGATAGGGCAGCGAGTCGCGGAACTCGGAGACTTCCGTGGGGGCGAAATCGGGGAAGGGCAGTTGCCCCTCCTCGCGCCACTTCCTGACCTGCTCGGCAGCATGTTCCGCTTTTTCTTTTGGCAGCCCGGGATCGCGGTTCAGGTAAACGGTCTGCGACGGGAATGCAAATCCCGTGCCGGCCTCGGCCACGATGTCCATTATTCGCAACAGGATGTCCTCCTGAATGGCGGTGAACTCTCCAAAATCGCGCGCCAGGACGTAGCTGAAAACTTCCAACGTGAGCCAGCTATCGGCGAAGGCTGAAAAGCGTACACGGGCGCTGGCGGTCTCAATTTTCGGGTGCTCATAGAGCAAGCGCCTGGTGCGGGCGAGCACGTAGCGCAGCTGGTCGGGCGTGGTCTCGTAGCGCAGATTCAATTTCGGATTGAACAGGATCTTGTCGCGGCGTGTGAGATTCTCCACGTTCATGGTGGCCAGCGTGCCGTTGGGAATGGAGAGTTGGGTGCGCTCTACCGTGCGAATGCGCGTGGAACGCAGGCTGATGTCCTCGACTGTGCCTACTCGTCCACCGAAGTTGCAGGTGTCTCCCACGCGGATGACTTCATCGCTGAGCAACGACACCCCGCCGAACAAGTTCTCGATCGTCTTCTGTGCGCCAAAACCAATCGCCAGTCCCCCGATCCCGACGCCGGCCAAGGCCGTCGTCATGTTGAACCCGAGGACTCCCAGCGCGGTGAGCACCGCGAAGATGACGATCACGACCTTGACAATGCGTTGACCGAGAAGCACGAGCGAGCCGGTACCGGTGCTGCCCCGGGCGATGGCACCATCACGAAGGCGATCCATGCCGCGAGCGAACAGACGCAGCGCCAGCCAGGCGAGGGCGATGATCAGGATCACCCGCGCGGTCATGTAGTAGTAGTGACGGTGCAGAAGGGGCAACCGCAGGTAGCCGACCAAAATGCGGTGAACCATTGTTCCTACGACCAGCCAGACGGGCGCGGACACATGTCGCCAGGTAGTCAATTGTGGTTGTTTGTGATAGCGCCGCCATACGACGCGTGGGTACACAAACAGTTCCATCAGTAGCCAGCCAATTCCTGCCGCCACGGGAAGCGCGAGCAGCAAGGCAAGCCATAGCCACAGCGACATGCCGAGGAACTGCGTCTTCACTAGCAGCTGCGGAACGTGGGTTTCCACCTGGTGAGCCTGAACCAGGTCGTAGATTTCCGGAACTTTGGCGAGGGTGTCGGAAGAAAATAGCCAGATCTTGCCAGTGTTCGGATCGTTAACGCGAATCAAGATGACGTCCACTTCCGTGTCATCGGCGGAGAGAGTTCCGATTTTTAGGCGGTCCGAAAACACACCCGCTGGCCCGCCGGCATCGGGACTGGTACCGATCGATCGCAGATTGCCCAGAAAGGCGCGATCGAGGACCGTCTTCAGTTCGGTGGCGAGTTTTTCTCCCAGGGCGTCGCGCCGCGCGGGACTCAGCTGGAGATAGAGCGCGGCCTTGCCGTAGTTTCCTGCCTGAACAGCCTGAAGAAAGCCGAACAACGTTCCGTCGGGAGTTTGACGGCCGAGCGGATCAACCGGGGCCGAGTCGGTTTTATTGTTTTCTGCTACAGGCTGGAGAAGTTGCTCGATGGATTGCCTTCCCCAAACGGGCAGGCTCAGCGCGAGCAGCGCGGCGCAGAGCGAAAGTCGTTTGAGGAAGGGAGTCATAATTCTCCTGCGCGTAGTGCCAACCTAGACAGGCATCCCGCATTCCGCGAGCCAGGCCGCCCTCGGGGACAGCCGGCGGGACGCCCGGCGCCACCTGAACTCATCCGCGCTTGGGACGGTACACGTCGGTGCTGGTGCCAAAGAAAACTTCGGCGGCTTCCATCACTGTTTCCGATAGCGTGGGATGTGGGTGGATCGTCAACTCCAGATCTCCCGCCAGTGCGGCCATCTCAATGGCGAGCACGCCTTCTGCGATCAATTCGCCCGCACCGGCGCCCACGATTCCAACACCGAGCACACGCTCGGTTTTCGGATCAAGAATCAGCTTGGTCATTCCGTCGGGACGATCGAGAGTGATGGCGCGACCGGAAGCACCCCAAGGAAACTTGGCGACGGCAATCTCGCGGCCCAGCTCTTTCGCCTGCGTCTCGGTCAATCCGGCCCAGGCGATTTCCGGATCAGTGAAGACGACCGCCGGGATCGCGTGGGGCTCGAATGCGACCTTGCGTCCAGCCATGGCTTCGACAGCGGTTCGGCCTTCGTGCATTGCCTTGTGGGCGAGCATTGGTTCACCGACGACGTCGCCAATGGCGAAGATTGCGGGGTCATCCGTCTGCAGCTGTTTGTTTACTTGAAGGAAGCCCTTCGGACTGACGCGCACGCGGGTTTTTTCGAGGCCGGGAATTTCGGAGTTTGGCTTTCTTCCGACGGATACCAGGACTTTATCGAAGACTTTCTCGCGCTCTTTGAGGTCGGCACCGTCGAACGTGGCGCTAATTCCGCCACTCTCTTCTTTCAAGGACTTCACGGTGGTGTTTAGAAGAATTCCGTCGAACATCTTTTCCAGCCGCTTGTGCAGCGGGAGGACCAAGTCGCGGTCAGCGCCCGGCAACAGGCCCGGCAACATTTCGACAACTGTGACCTTCGTTCCCAGAGCGGCATACACCGAACCAAGTTCCAGGCCGATGTAGCCGCCGCCGACCACCAGCAAGGTTTTCGGGATGTCCTCGAGATCAAGCGCGCCGGTGGAATCCAACATGTGCGGGCTATCAATCTTGAGCGTGGGAATAACGGCTGGGCGCGAGCCCGTGGCCAACAAGATGCGGTCAAAGGTGAGGGATTCGTGGCTGCCGTCGGCCTTGGAAACTCGCAACTTGGTGGAGCTCTCGAAGCCCGCCCGTCCCTGGATGTATTGCACCTTACGCTGCTTGGAGAGCTGGCCGAGTCCGCCGGTCAGGCGTTTCACGACGCTTTCTTTCCACGCGCGCAGGCGGGGCAGGTCGATCTTTGGCGCGCTGAATTCGATGCCCCAGTTTTTGGCCTGTTCGGATTCCTCGATCAGTTTGGCCACGTGCAGCAGCGCTTTCGATGGAATACAACCGCGATAGAGGCACACGCCGCCGGGATTGACCTCCGGATCGATGAGCGTAACCTTGAGTCCAAGATCGGCGGCCAGGAAGGCGGCCGCGTACCCACCCGGTCCGCCGCCCACAACCGCAATATGCAAGCTGGTATGGTCTGCCATTCGTTTTTTCAGTCCTTGACGTTATCCCTGAACAGATAAGAGGAAGGGTTGCTCGAACGCTTCCGCGATCCAGCGCAGGAAGCGGGCTGCGTCGGCGCCATCAATCAACCGATGATCATACGAGAGAGAAAGCGGCAGGATCAGGCGCGGCTCAAACTTGCCGTTGATCCACTCGGGCTCCATGCGTCCGCGCGACAAACCGAGAATCGCCACCTCGGGATGATTCACAATGGGCGTGAACGCCGTGCCTCCGATACCGCCGAGATTGGTGATCGTAAAGGTGCCACCTTCCATCTGGTCGGGCGTAAGTTTCTTGTCGCGCGCTTTCTTGGAGAGTTGCGAGAGTTCAGCGGCCAGTTCGACGATGTTCTTTTTGTCCACATCCCGAATCACGGGCACGAGCAGTCCGCGATCGGTATCTGCTGCGACCCCGATGTTGATGTACTGCTTGTAGACGATCTCTTCTTTCTCCATGTCAATGGAGGCATTGAACTGCGGGAAGACTTTAAGCGCAGACGCGCACACTTTTAGCGCGATGGCGGTGACGGTCATTTTGCCGCCGGCTTCCTCGGCGCGTGGCGCGAACTTGGCACGTAGTTGCTCGAGTTCGGTGATGTCGGCGCGGTCGTGCTGGGTGACGTGGGGAATTGTGGTCCACGCTTCGCGCAGATGTTCGGCAGTCTTGCGGCGAACCCCGCGCATGGACACACGTTCGACCTTGCCCCACTTGGTGAAGTCGGGCAGCTTGGGCTCGGTGAGACGAGCGGCTTGCGGCGCCTGCGCTGCGGCTGCGGCCAACGTGGCCTTGGCAAAGGCTTTCACGTCGTCTTCGCTAATGCGCCCGCCGGGACCGGTTCCGGTCACATTGCAGATGTCGAGTCCCAGTTCGCGAGCCAGCCGGCGAACATGGGGTGCGGCGGGGACGGGTTCGCGGTGCTCGGTACCGGCCACCTTGCCGAGCTGCACCGGCATGCTGAACGAGGGGGGGGCCTGCATCGGCTGATCCGGCGGCAGCGCCTGCTGCTCGGTCTTACCCTCGGCCTTCATCGCGAGATGGAACGCAAGGCGCGCGGCTTGTTGTCCGGAAATGTGCTCCACAGGCGCGGATGCATGCTTCTCCGGGGGTGCAGTAGGGGCGCCTTCCAGAGTGAAGATGACTTGGCCAACCTTCACCTTGTCGCCCTCTTTGACCTGGATGTCCTTCACGACTCCGCTGACCGAGGACGGCACCTCGACGACTGCTTTATCGGTTTCCAGTTCCATCACGGGCTGGCCTTCGGAGACCTTCGCGCCCGGAGCGATCATCAAGCGCACCAAATCGCCCTGCTCGATATTCTCACCGAGTTCGGGCAGCTGGAATTCTGTTGCGCTTGCAGTAGAACGAGCGGGAGGTGCAGCGCTTACCGGCGGCGCCGGTGTTGGTTCTTCGATTTGGGCTTGAGGCTCAATTCTTGCGGGAGCATGGGGTTCGAGCGTGACTGATTTCGCCGCCGGAGCTTCGGGAGCCTTCGCTCTTGCACCTGAGCCGTTTTCAACCGTGAAGATGACCTGTCCGACTTTGAGCTTGTCGCCTTCCTTCACGCGAATTTCGCGCACCACGCCGCTTACGGACGAAGGAACTTCGATGACTGCCTTGTCCGTCTCCAGTTCCATGACGGGTTCGCCTTGCTTGATGTCAGCGCCAGGCGCGATCATCAGGCGCACCAGATCGCCCTGCTCGATGTTTTCGCCCAACTCGGGCAACTTGAATTCGGTCACTTTCCAAAACCTTTCTTAGCTGATGGCCGGATTCGGTTTTTCCGGATTGATGCCCAGGTCCTTCACGGCTTGCTGCACGGTTGCCAGCGGAATCTTGTTCTCCCGCGTGAGTGCGGTCAGAGTCGCCAGCACAATGTGCTTGGCGTCCACTTCGAAGAAGTCGCGCAATGCGGCACGACTCTCGCTGCGTCCAAAGCCGTCGGTTCCCAGGGAAACCAGCCGTCCCGGCACCCACTGCGTAATGCTCTCCGGCAACACCTTCATGTAGTCGGACGCGGCCACAAACGGGCCGGGCGCATTTTTCAACACCTCGGTCACGTAAGGAACCTTGGGAGTCTGTCCGGGATGCAGCATGTTCCAGCGTTCGCAATCATTGCCGTCGCGATAGAGCTGCTTGTAGCTGGTCACGCTCCAGACGTCGGCGCCCACGCCGTATTTTTCTTCCAGAATCTGCTGCGCCTTCAGCACCTCGAACATGATGGTGCCGCTGCCAAAGAGCTGCGCTCGCAACTTGGCGTCTTTCTTTTCGCTGGCCTTGAAGCGATAGAGGCCTTTGAGAATTCCGTCGTGCACCTCCTTGCCGTCCGGCATTCCGGGCATGGGCAGGGGCTCGTTGGTTACGGTCAAGTAATAGAAGATGGATTCGCCGTCGACATACATGCGACGGATACCGTCCTGAATGATGATCGCGATTTCGTAAGCGAAGGCCGGATCGTAGGCCAGGCAGTTTGGGACGCTCAGGGCCTGTACGTGGGTATGGCCGTCCTGATGCTGTAGGCCTTCGCCGGCCAGTGTGGTACGTCCGGCGGTGCCTCCCACCAGGAAGCCGCGGGTGCGCATGTCAGCCGCCGCCCAGATCAGGTCGCCGATTCGCTGAAAGCCAAACATGGAGTAATAAATAAAGAACGGGATGGTGTTGATGCCGTGATTGGCGTAGGCCGTGCCTGCGGCAATGAACGAGCACATAGAGCCGGCTTCGGTGATGCCTTCTTCCAGGATCTGCCCGTCTTTCGCTTCTTTGTAATAGAGCAGCGTGGCCATATCGACCGGCTCGTACAACTGACCCACGCTCGAGTAGATACCCACCTGCCGAAACAGGGCCTCCATGCCGAAGGTGCGCGCTTCGTCCGGAATGATGGGAACAATCAGCCTGCCGATCTCGGGATCGCGCAGCAGTTTGGACAGAAGGCGCACGAACACCATGGTGGTGGAAACTTCGCGGCCCTCGGTGCCTTTATAGAATTCCTCGAAGTGCGACCCCGGAACGCTCTTCAGCGGCGTCGCGCGGACCTTGCGCTCCGGCAGGTATCCGCCCAGCTGCTTGCGGCGTTCTTGCAGGTATTTGATCTCGGCGCTGTCGTCAGCAGGGCGATAGAACGGGGCGTTGTGGAGTTCGTCGTCTGGAATCGGGATGCCGAAGCGCGAACGAAACAGGCTCAGCTCTTCTTCGTTGAGCTTCTTCTGCTGGTGCGTGATGTTCTTGCCTTCACCGGCCTCGCCCAATCCATAACCCTTAATCGTCTTGGCCAAAATGATGGTTGGGGAGCCGCGATGCTCGACAGCAGCCTTGTAGGCGGCGTGCACCTTGATGGGATCGTGGCCGCCTAGGCGCATGCGTGCCAGTTGCTCATCAGAGAGGTGCTCCACCATCTTCAAGAGGCGAGGATCAGTACCAAAGAAGTTCTGCCGGAAGTATGAGCCGCTCTCGACGAAATATTTTTGGTATTGGCCGTCGGAGATCTCGCCCATCCTTCTTACGAGCAGTCCGTCGCGATCGTTCTGGATCAATGTGTCCCAATCGCTGCCCCAAATTACCTTGATCACGTTCCAGCCTGCGCCGCGGAAGATCGCTTCCAGTTCCTGAATGATCTTGCCGTTGCCGCGCACCGGTCCGTCGAGGCGCTGCAGGTTGCAGTTCACCACGAAGATCAGATTGTCGAGCCGCTCGCGGGAGGCGAGCGTGATGGAGCCCAGCGACTCGGGTTCGTCCATTTCACCGTCCCCGAGGAACGCCCACACTTTGCCGCCCGTGGTCTGCTTCAGCCCGCGATTCTCGAGGTACTTGATGAAGCGCGCGTGGTAAATCGCCTGAATGGGTCCGAGGCCCATCGAAACGGTGGGAAACTCCCAGAAGTCTTCCATCAGCCAGGGGTGCGGATACGACGACAGTCCGCCGCCCGGTTTCAGTTCCCGTCGGAAGTTTTCCAGTTTTTGTTTGGGTATGCGCCCTTCGAGAAACGCGCGGGAATACATGCCGGGGGCGGCGTGTCCCTGGAAGTAGACGATGTCACGATCTCCCTCTTCGGTCCGCGCCCGCAGGAAGTGGTTGAAGGCAACTTCATAGAGGGTGGCCGCCGAAGCAAACGTGGAAATGTGCCCGCCAATACCTTCCTGGATCTTGTTCGCGCGAATGACCATGGCCAGCGCGTTCCAGCGAACCAGACTCTTGATGCGCCGCTCCATCTCCTGGCTGCCGGGGAAGGGCGGTTGTGTCTTTGAGGGGATCGTGTTCTGGTAGGGCGTAGTGGCTGTAAAGGGCAGATTTACGCCCGCTGCCCGACGTGCATGAAGCGACAACTGTTGCAGCAGCCGACCCGCGCGATCCGGTCCGCCCTTCGACAGAACGTAATCGAGAGAATCGAGCCATTCCCGGGTTTCGAGTACTTCTAGTCCATCGGTTTGCGTCTGAGCCACGTCTGAGTTCCCCCACAATGAATGCCGAACCTTCAATCATATTCAATTATTCGGATTTTTGCTGAGGCTCAGGGGATTTTAGTTGCGAGCCGACAGCGGGGTCGCATTCCGGCACGCCGGGACCCGATTCCCGGGGAGAACATTCGCCGCGTGAAAATTCACAGTAACCTGCCCCCCGATGAATGGATCAAATGATTGTCTGCCGAAAGCACGGGGCCTTAACAGGAGTACGCACGATGTCGCATGGATCAAAAGTAATTTACGAGATGAAGAAACCGAACCTTCCCGCAAAGCTGTGCAAGGTCTGTGGCGACATGATCGCCCGCACCCGCCGCGTGGCGCGGGAGTGGGAGCGTATTCAGTACTGCAGCGCTGTGTGCCGGCGCTTGGCTTCAGCGCAGGAACGGATCGCGGCCGCGAGTTGAAGTCGCTTATGGGTGGGGAAAGGCGGTTGGTCTCGGCCGCCTAGTTTGGGCTGCTTGGTGAATTGTTAAGGCTGGATGCGCGCCAGTTCTCTCTTGTAGAGCGGGTTGCGCGGAAACTCCAGCGCCAGGCCGGAGAGCAGAGCTCGGGCCTCGGTCTGATCATGGTTGCGCAGGGCGGCCACCGCCAGCAGCAGGCGTGCATATGGCGCCAGGTAGTGTCCCTTCTCCGCCGTCAGGCGAAGTTTTGCGATGCCTTCTTTTTTGTCGGTCTGGTGCCCCCCCAGCCGAAGTAACCAGCGAATCGGCGCGGACGTAATGCCGAGCAGGTAATTCTCGACTCCCACCGCGAGATAAGCATCGTAATAGGATGGATTCTCGGCGAGCAGTTTCTCCGCCAGGGCCCGTGACATCTTGATTGTGCTCAGCGCCGCCAGGTTCCGTTTCTCAACCAACGCCATGTAGTCGCCGCGCAGTCCGCCCACCATCACTTTTGCGAAAAGTGCCGGCGCGTCCTGAGGCGCGCGCGACAAAATCTGTTCAGAGAGTTGTTCCCCGCGCTTTAATTCCCCTTCAAAAGCAGCCTGCACTTTTGGGTCGGGCGCGAATTTCTGCCTCTTTTCGAAGGTGGCATCGTTCGTAAAAAGTTCTGATTCCAGGATGTGCAGACGATCAAACTCAGCAAACAGATAGGCGGCCGCGTTCGAGACCGGTCCGAGCGGGTCTTCCGGATGCGAGCGCTCCCAGGCCGTGAAGGTCTGGTGAGCGGCGTCGAAGTCGAGGTTATACATCTGCTGGTAGCCGACCTCGAGTGACGTCGCGCCGACCGTGGTCGCCGCTTGCCCGGGACATGCGCCCAGCAGCAAACATACGATCGGCAGAAGCCAATGATGTCCCTTGCCTCGTCGACACGAAAATTCTTTCAACCCATTCACCTGTTGCTGGAGATCAGGAAGCTTCCAATCGTGTCCTGAGAGGATGGATCAACGATCCCACTTATGCAAGTGTCTTCGGTGAGATGCCGAATATGGCAAAAACGATGTCAGAGTACGGGTTGGGATCGTGGTGAGTTCAAACGCATGGCCTACGTTCAGGGTGTGGCCCTGCAGGTTCTGGCCCACGCCTTCGAGCTCCAGGCGGCCCCGAGAGCATGCACAATCAACCGATCCTGCAGTGACAACTCTCAGCCTGCAAGGCAACTTCATAGGCGTACAGGACAAGGCTATTGCGGGTAAGGCACCAGGGTTCATCATGGATGACACCAGCGCAGTGTTCACAGGCGGAAGCCGCACAGTACTGGTTGCTGTGAAAGAGCGCGGTATCGACAACATGAGAACCTCGCAGGCGACCCCGATCAGCACAGTCCCAATAAACGGCAGGCCACCCTTGAGGCAAGTCTGGCCGAGGAGAACGGACAACAAGATCCAACATCCCATGCGGGTGGGACTTTGGCACATAGGGGAAACCGTTGGCGAATTCTCCCACCTGATCCATTGGCCGATCCGAGCGAAGGCAGAGGTACGTGTCGAGGCAGGCGGGATTCCGTTCCAGTACTCGGCGAGCCGCTGCAGATTCATCGCGCACGCAATAGCTACGTTCTGAAGGTGAGTGTTCGACAGTCCTCGATATCGTATGGCGAATCGATACGAGCTGGAGGGGGCGGAAGGTTGACGCCAGCGCAAGACTGCATTGTCTGGCCGAACTGAGCGATCCAGCACCGGCGTAAGGTCTCAAACGCGGGCAGGCTGCGGAGCTATGGAGGCGCTTCATCAGACCAGACCAGATTGTTTCGAGCAAGACCATGCCATCTCTCCCGATCTCTTCTGCAGCTGCGATGATTTCGTCCTTTGTCTGAACCTGACGGCAGCATTCAAACCGCCTGGCGTATTTCGGATACCAGCGCAGGATCTGTAATACGCCCTGCGACAGTTGCGGACATCACCGGGTTTTGCGATCACAGTCATAGGGACGCTCGCTCTTGGTCTGGGGGCCACCGCTGCGATGTTCAGGGTTGTCGACCGTGTACTGTTGCGGTCGCTGCCACAGGAAAACGCCCGGCAAATAGTGGAGGTCAAAGAGGCAGGCCGAAAGGGGGCACGCGATGGCGCCCCATTTCTCGATCTGCAGCAGTGGCGTGAACGAAGCCACCCCCTCAGCGATAGCGCGTTCTATAGCGCCAATAACCATGTTTCCTTCCTGGAGGGAAACACAGGATCGACGCCGGTTGTCGCTCCGAAGATAAGTGCCAATCTGATGGAGGGGCTGGTTCTAAGCGGAATCGCCTCGCTCGTGGGGCTGGGTTGGCCGTGATGACGGTGAGACTCTTCGAGCACGCGCTGACGACGCAGTTCAACATCCACGCAAAGTTGACCCCAAATGCTTCGGTGATCCTCATCCTGCTGGGACTGACGTTGATGAGCGCTCTGGTGGCGTCGATATGGCCGGCCATCGGCGCAGCAACACTTCTATTGAACCCGCACTACGCCAGGGTAGTGCGCAGAGCGGCGTCGCCCGAACGCAACATCGAACTCGCGCCCTGCTCGTCGTGTCGGAAATTGCGATGTCGCTGACCTTGCTGGTCGGATGTGGGCTTCTGCTGCGCACGATCTACGTGCTGAGACATGTACCGCTGGGGTTTCCGACAGATCATGTGATCGTGGCCAACATTGACTATTCCATCGTACAAGTTCGCGGGAAAAGACATCCGGAC